>Ga0126312_10000960_pt1 | contig 18343 bp, 17 predicted proteins | sample Plot104A_FD_92537 | JGI IMG/M metagenome (GOLD analysis project Ga0126312, IMG submission 92537) | Serpentine soil microbial communities from UC McLaughlin Reserve, CA, USA - Plot104A | ecosystem: Environmental > Terrestrial > Soil > Grasslands | place: USA: UC McLaughlin Reserve, Lake County... | reverse complement strand
GCAACCGACCGACGTATAGCCCAGCGGCATGGACTTGCGGAGAGCCGGATGCGCGGCAACGCGCACGTCCGGTTCGGAGGCGCGGGCCGGGGAAACGGGTCGCTCGAGAGGGCGATACCGCGCTCCGGTCCGACCCTACGACCTGCTGCGGGCCGGCGCGACCGCGGCGGTGCTCGGCCACCGGGTGCTGGCCCCCTCAACGCTGGGGACGTTCCTGCGCAGCTTCACCTTCGGCCATGTCCGCCAGCTGGACCGCCTGGCCGAACAGGTCCTCACCCGCGCCTGGGCAGCAGGTGCCGGACCAGGCGATGCGCCATTGACGGTGGACGTCGACTCCACCATCTGTGAGGTCTATGGGCAGGCCAAGCAGGGCGCGACCTACGGCTACACCCGGGTGCTTGGCTACCACCCGCTGCTGGCCACCCGGGCCGACACCGGCGAGGTCCTGCATGCCCGGATGCGCACCGGGCGGGCCAACACCGCCCGCGGCGCCAAGCGGTTCGTGGAGGAGCTGGCCGGGCGGGTGCGCCGCACCGGCGCCCGCGGCCAGCTGACCTTGCGGGCCGATTCGGGGTTCTGGTCGGCCAAGGTGCTGGCCGCCTGCCGCCGCCACCACATCCGCTTCTCGGTCACCGTCCGCCAGACCCACCAGGTCCGCGCCGCGATCGCCGCCATCAATGAGGCAGCCTGGACCGCGATCGAGTATCCCGACGGCGGTGTCGCTGGGGTCGCCGAGACCATCCTGGGCGACGACCGGCTGGTGGTGCGGCGTACCCGCCTGGTCGGCGCCCAGGCCACCTTGTGGCCGGACTGGCGCTACCACGCCTTCGTCACCGACCGGCAAGGCAGCGCCGTGGCCTTAGATGCTGATCACCGCCGCCATGCGGTGATGGAGCTGGCCATCCGCGATCTCAAGCAGGGCGCCGGGCTGCGCCACTGCCCTTCGGGCCGGTTCCTGGCCAACGCCGCCTGGCTGGTCATCGCCACCCTGGCTCACAACCTGCTGCGCTGGGTTGCCGCTCTCGGGCTGGGCCACCGCGGACTGGTCGCCGCCAAGACCCTGCGCTGCCGGCTGCTGGCCCTGCCCGGTCGGCTGACCCGCTCGGCCCGACGCTTCCAGCTGCACCTGCCCAGCGGCTGGCCCTGGGCCAGCGACGTCACTCAGGCCCTTGGCCGGCTTCGAACCCTCCCGACCCTGCCAGCACTGCTAGAGCTCAGGAGATGAGCTGGGATGATGCGGTTTGGGTGGCCGACCCCGTCGACGTTGCCGCGTTGCTGCCGGTGCCCAGCCGCTGGCAGCGCTATGACCACCAGGACTTCACCTGCTGGCAATTCGACGGCGAACGCTGGAACATCGACATCTGCGACCTAGAGCCCATCAACCCGGCAGAGGTTCCCGAGCGGGTCCGACACCTCCTGCCCGAGGTGCGCTACCTGATCAGCATCGGCATGGAACCCATCAACCCATCACGGGCCGGGTGGGCCTTCCTCAACCGGGTCATCACCGCCCTGGCGACCGGCAGCCATGGCCTCGGCTTCGACGTCTTCACCAGCGAACCCATCCGCTAGCCAGCCCGCATCCCTCCACCGCCAACGGTGGATCCAGGCCAAGAGCTCTCAAAGCTCCACCATCAGCTCCATACCTGGTGCCCTGCTGATCGTGCAAGCCGATCCTAAGCAACCGTTAGCCCGGTCAGGACCGGCCTCGCGCTACGCACGCCGCGCCTGGGAACCCTGCACCCAGCCGCGGACCGGCCGATTCCGCTGGTGGGTTGCGGGTAGCACACGGCCCGTCCGGCGTCCAGGGTCCGAAAAAGTTCGCTCAGCATCAGTTGACCAGTCACTAATTCGATGAACCTTTTTTCGGCCTTTTCCTCGACCCCGGCCGTTCCGTATGCTCCTGAAGCCATGTTCGCCCCAGGTGGGCGAGGACCAGCAACCCACCCAGCGGAGCGGGCATGAGCGCCACTGGACCAGGCACCGAGACCCGCGAGGCAGGTCTCTCCCAGGGCGGGCCTCCCCGGTCGTGCCATTCGCGTGCCACATCGAACGGTCAATCCCGGTCTCCAGCGGACAGCAACGGTCAATCTCGCTGGCCCCGTAAGCTGGTCGTCCTCGCTCGACCAGCTAGAACGCATCCCGCGAATATGCCTGATAAGCGGCGGTGCCGCCCTACGGGAGGCGCCCGTTCCTGGGTGAAAATCGGGGCGGTTGCCCGCTGACGCCGGATGTCCTTGGTCGTCGGAGGCCGTTGATAAGCCGGGTGCTGGGAGCCGCGTCTGGGCCCTTCACTGTTGCCTTGAGCACGCGGATCAGATTCACCTCTTGCCCTGTGGCTCCTGCGAGCAACCGCCCGTTTGGTCGTCGGAGCCCAAGGAGGCCGAGGTGCTGGAGGAGACCCATGACAGCGACCAGATCATCCAGCGGGTCGTGGCGTTGGATGTGGGCACGGCCGAGCTGACCTGCTGTGTGCGGGTCCCGGGCCAGGGCGGGTCGGGCCGGCGGCGACAGGAGGTCCGGACCTACCAGACGATGACCCGCTGGCTGCTGGTCATGGCCGACCGGCTGGGGGAGTTGGGCGTGACCCGGGTGGTGATGGAGGCCACCAGCGACTACTGGAAGGGGGTCTACTACCTGCTGGAAGCCCACGGGTTCGAGGTCTGGCTGGTGAATGCCCGTGACATCCAAGCACCTCCCGGGACGTGTAGGTGCCGAAAACCTGGTCCGTGGCGTTGACCTGCGGCTTTCGCCTCGGGCTGTGGAGGCCCGCGATCATCGCCAGCATGACGTTCAGACTCCTCTACCTGATCTTCTGCCAGCTCCTCGGCTGGCTCGGACTGCTGGCCCGAGCGCAGGCACCCAAGAACGCCGAGATCCTCGTCTTGCGCCACGAGGTCGCGGTCTTGCGCCGACAAGTCAGCCGACCACGCTCCTCCTGGCCAGACCGGGCCGTCCTCGCGGCGTTGACCCGCCTCCTACCAAAGCAGCATCGGCTCCATCGATTCGTGACGCCGGAGACATTGCTGCGCTAGCATCGGGACCTGATCAAACGCCGCTGGACGTACCCGCACCGCCAGCCCGGTCGGCCCTCGACGGTGCCAGAACTGCGTCGCCTGATCCTGCGGCTGGCAGCGGAGAACCCGACGTGGGGCTACCGGCGCATCCACGGTGAACTTGCCCGGCTTGGACAAAACCTCGCGCCGAGCACGGTGTGGCTGCTCCTCAAACGATGCGGTATCGACCCGGCACCGCGCCGCGCCAGCCTGACTTGGCAGCAGTTCCTGGCCGCCCAGGCCGAGGGGATCTTGGCCTGCGACTTCTTCCATGCTGAGACCGTCTTGCTCAAGCGCCTGTACGTGCTGTTCGTGCTGGAGGTCTCCACTCGCCGGGTCCACATCCTTGGCGTGACGGCCAACCCAACCGGGGAATGGGTCGCCCAGCAGGCCCGTAACCTCCTCATGGACCTGGCGGACCGCATCGAGCAGCTCAGGTTCCTGGTGCGCGACCGGGACGCCAAGTTCACCGACACCTTCGATGCGATCTTCGCCTCCGAAGGCATCCGGATCCTGCGGACGCCAATGCGGGCACCGCAAGCGAACGCCTTCGCCGAGCGGTAGGTCGGCACGGTCCGTCGTGAGCTGCTGGACCGGATGCTGCTCCTAGGTCGACGACATCTGGAGATCGCGCTGTTGGGCTATGTGGCGCACTACAACCAGCATCGGCCCCACCGAGCACTCGGCCAGGCACCACCGCAGGGAGCCGTCCCACCACCCGCTCCAGCAGCCAATGTGCGGGTTCTACGGGTCGATCGTCTCGGTGGGCTGATCCACGAATACATCCAGGTCGCCTGAGGTGGACGAGTTTTCGGCACCCACACGTCCTGCGAACCAGGTGGGCTGGCTCCAGCTCGCGGTCGCTGTGGTCTTCACAGGCCGGCCAGCATCGCCCGCACCCGTAGCAGCGGGGCGCGTGTGCTTACTACTGGCCGCTCCTGGCCTCGTCGTAGGGCCTTGCGGCCTCAGCGTGTGGCGAGCACGACGTCGGATGGCATCCTGCCGGCGAGGAAGCGCCGCTGGACGTGGTGGAATCCGGCCGCCTGCACGTAGGGCTGGGTGAGGACCGGCCGGCAGCCGCCCATCACCGACAGGACCAGGCGGGGTAGGAGCAGGCGGTACAGGCGCTCGCGCCCGGTCCGTTGCCGCTGGTTGCGCTTGCTCATGTTGAGCAGCACCAGCCGACTCCCGGGCGTCAGCACGGGGGTGGAACGCGCTGAGGACCGAGGGGATCTGTGCGAGCGGGATGGGGTCGAGCAGGTAGGCACTGTACAGCAGCTGTAGTCAGTGGGTGCGAAAGGGGTTCTGGACCCGCACTCCCGCGTAATCCTGGCCGTCGCTGAGGTCTTCGGACAGGACGATGTCGCAGCCCAGCGAGCGAGCGGCTTCGAGGATCGCGGCATCCCAGTACGAGACGCCGAAGCGCTGGCAGGTCGCCGCGGCCGCCAGCATCAGATCGGTCGTGGTCTCCAGGACTGGGAACCGCAGGAAGGACTCCACCAGCCCGGTCGCCTGCTCGTGGGTGAGCGGGTCGGGGCGGCTTGACCGGGTGGCCTGAACATAGAACTCCTGCAGGACCTGGACCGAGAGCGCACTGTCCCTGGCGGTAAGGATGTCGTTGGCGCGGGCGGCCTTGTCCTGCTCCTCGGGGTCGCGCGAGATCGCGTAGAGCAGGATGTTGGTGTCAACGAACCGCACGGTCGTGGAGCTGGTCGCGGTCGAGGCGGTCGCCTGCGCGGAAGCGGCTGATCTGGCTCTGGATCTGCTTCTGCTGGGCCTCGAGCTGGGAGAACTCCGCCCCCCGCCCAGACAGCGAACGCAAGTACTCGCCAACGAGCGCGCTGACCGAGGTCCCACGCTCGGCGGCTCGGATCCTGGCGTTGCGGTAGACGTCGTCTGGCACAGTCACCGTGATGTTCTTCATAGCTGGAGACTATCACAGCTTCACAGTTCCTGTGAGAGCCCCAACTGACTACGGTGGAACACCCGAGGAACAGATCGGGGACCTTGACGACGGTCGCGGGATGGCTGCTGCTGTTCCTGATCTGCCGCTGATCTGTTCCTGCCCTTGGCAGGATTCGAGCCGCTGTCGACGGCGCGCTTATGGCCGACGATCGTCTCGACACGGGACACTCCAGCGCCCACCGATGTGGTGAACTCCGGGGAGGCAAGCGGTTCATCAAGACTCGGACCTACGTTGCCGGGCACTGTTGCATCTGGCCCGGAGGTGCCACCGGCGAGAGCAAAGTGGAGCCGATTCCCGTCCGGACGGTTGTCAGAAGTGCTCAAAGCGATCAATCCTGGGCATCGCCGATGCGTTCAGGTCCTCTGGTGGAGGACGCCGGTGTTAGTGATCGACAGATGCAACAGTGCCGTCCTCAGCATGCCCTGGGCCGGACGCAACACAACACTGCCCACCGATCGGTTCGTCGAGCCCCGGAAGGGATCACCACCCGGCGGCCGACAGGCGCAAGAGCTCGCGCAGCTTGAGCGCCAGCTCGACCTGCAGGCGCAGCTCTCCCCGGCAAGGGTCGCCCCCGAGCAGGCGGCGGATCGTCTTCAGCCGGTACGCGAGCGTGTTGGCGTGGACGTAGAGCCGCCGCGCCGCCTCGGCGGCGTTGTAGTCGGCGTCCACGTAGCTGCGCAGGGTGGCGACGAGGTAGGTGCCGTGCTCGGCGTCGTAGCCCTCGAGCGGGCCGATGGCGTGGTCGACGAAGTCCAGGTGATGCCGGGACCCGCCGCCGCCGAGCAGGACACGATACACGCCGAGATGCTCGAAGACGACGGGCCGGTCGACGATGTCGAGGGTCCTGGCGGCCGCGGACGCCTGCTCGGCCTGGTGCATCCCCTGCCCGAGATCGGCCGCCGTGCGCACGGTGGAGCCGAGTGCAAGGTGGACCCGCACGCCCGGGCGGATGGCGTCGGCGGCCTCGCGACTGCGAGCGAGCAGCTCGCCGGCCAGCTCGAGGTCGCGCTCGGCGTCATCCACCGCCGCCGGCAGCAGCAGAAGAAAGCCCGAGCGCCAGGGCACCACGACCCCGTCCCCGACCGTCTGAACGCAGAGCTGCTGGAGGGTCGGGTACAGGCGCGTCCGGGGGTCCTGGACCTCATCGGTCCAGCGGACTTGCCGGCTCCCGGTGGGGCTGCGCCAGCTGACGTGCAGCTGGGCGACCCGGCAGGGGCCGATCGTGCGGTAGCCCAAGTCGGCGAGCACACGGTGGGCGTCGCGCTCGTCGCCGTAGGCGCCGCTGAACAGCTCCCGCAGCAGATCGCCCTTCAGCCGGGACTCCAGCTCGTAGGCGGTGCGCTCCCGCAACATCTCCAGCGCGAACATCGATGCGGCATGCTCGATCGCCCGCGCGTCGATCTGGTCGAGCGGCTTGGCGGCGTCGAGGACCGCGAGATAGCCGCCGAAGTGGTTACCGACACCGATCGGGGTCAGTGCGGGGCGGCCGTCACGCCCGGCCTGGTGCCGCCACCAACTCTCGCCGTGGCTGCCCTCCAGCCAGTCCTCACCCGGCTGCGGCGCCTCCGGCCAGCCGGCCGTCGCGAGCGGGCGCACCGCCGGATCGAGGACCATCACCGGTCGGTCGACGAGCGTGGCCAGGCGGTCAGTGAGAGACGCCATACCCGGGGCGTCGAACGCGGTCCATGACAGCTCCCGCTGGAGGAAGATCGCCCGCTCGAGCTGGCGCCGCTGCTCGCGGACGTCGCGGAACATATGCGCGGACTGGACGCTGACGGCCAGCAGCGGGGCGACCAGGTCGAGCAACTTGAGGTCCTCGTCGGTGAACGATCCACCGCGCTTGTTGATCGCGTGGCACACCCCGATCGCCTGGTCCTCGACGACCAGGGGGACCGAAATCGTGCTGCGGGCATGGAACAGCCGCACGAAGCGCCGGATGAGGCGGGGGTCGCGCTCGGCGTCGTTGGACATATAGGGAGACCGGGACAGGAACACCCGCACCGCGTTGCCGCCCTCCCGTAGCGACACGTGGTAGGCGCTGATCATCTCGGGGTCGTCGATGCCGAACGCCGGCTGCTGGAGCACCAACTCCGACCGTTCGGGGTCATAGAGCATGAAGCCGGCGGACTCGGCGTCCAGCAGCTCGCTGATGGTCTGGATGAGCGTGGCCAAGGCCTGCTCATAGTCCGCGGTCGAACTCATCGCCCGGCCGACCCGCACCAGGGCAAGGACCCGGCGCTCGTCCGCCTCGACGACCATCGCGACACCCTCCGCGACTTCCTTCCCCGCAGCTTGTTGGAGCCTAACAGACCGGCGGGCCGCGTTTCGTGTGAAGGACACATGGACGGGCCCGCGGGGGGCGCGCAGGATGCGATGGGACGCGGGCCAGCTCGAGGAGGGCCGATGTACACCGTCGACATCGACACCGGAGGCACGATGACCGACGGGCTGGTGTCCGACGGCGCCAGCCTCGTCGCGATCAAGGTCGACACCACCCCCCACGATTACACCGTGTCGTTCCGCCAGGTCCTGGCCGAGGCGGCGCGGCGGCTGGGCTTCGGTGACGACCTGGGCGCGTTCCTGGACCAGGTGTCGGTGATCCGGTGGTCGTCCACGATCACCTCGAACGTCATCGGCGAGCGCAGGGGCGCCAAACTCGGGGTGCTGGTCCGCCAGGGCAACGAGCGCGACCTCTACGGCCAGGACACCTCGCCGGTGGTCGGCACGCTGGTCGCCGAGCACGACCTGATCGGGCTGCCCGAGGATGCCGACGAGCAGGCCGTGCTCGAGGGGGTGCGGCGGCTGTTCGAGGACGGGGCGCGCCGCATCTGCGTGGCCCTGGACAGGTTCCCGGACACCGCCCCGGAGCAGCGGGTCAAGAAGACCGTCGAACGCCAATACCCCGACCACTTCCTCGGCGCGGTGCCGGTCCTGCTGGGCAGCGAGATGGCCCAGGTGGGCGACGCCGCGACCCGCGCGCACGCGGCGGTGATCAACGCCTACGTCCACAGCCAGCTCGCCTCCTCGCTGTTCCAGGCCGAGGACCTGCTGCGCTACGAGGCGGGCTGGGACGGCCCGCTGCTGGTCGGGCACATCAACGGCGGCGTCGCCCGGGTCGGCAAGACCAAGGCGGTCGACACGATCGAGTCCGGGCCGGTCTTCGGGACCCATGGGGCCGCCTGGTACGCCCGGCGCTACAGCCTTGAACGGGTCGTCTGCCTGGACGTCGGCGGCACGACCACGAAGGCGAGTGTGGTGGAGGCCGGCGAACCGCGCTACACCCGCGACGGCGACATCTTCGGGATCCCGCTGCGCACCCCCCTGGCCCTGCTGCGCTCGGCGGTGCTCGGCGGTGGCAGCGTCGCCCGGCCCGAAGCCGGCGGCATCAGGCTCGGCCCGGACAGCATGGGCGCGGCCCCGGGCCCGGCCTGCTATGGCCTGGGTGGTGACCAGGCCACCCTCACCGACGCCTTCCTCGTCCTCGGGTACCTCGACCCCGAGGTCTTCCTCGACGGTCGCCGCACCCTGGACGTCGAGGCGGCCCGCGAGGTACTCCAGCAGCGGGTCGCGGACCCCCTCGGCGCCTCGGTCACCGACGTCGCCCGGCGGATCGTCGACGCCGCCTTCGGGATCGTCGCGGAGCTGGTCGGGTCGACCTTGGCCCAGGCGGGGGTCGAGCCCGAGCAGGCCGCGCTGTTCGCCTACGGCGGCAACGGCGGGCTGTTCGCCGCACCGGTCGCCGAGCGACTGGGGATCGACACGGCCCACGTGTTCGCCCTCAGCCCGGTGCTGTCGGCGTTCGGCTCGGCAGTGTCCGACGTGGTCCATGTCTACGAGCGCACCCTCGGGGTGCCCGCCTCCGCCACGGAGGCGGTCGACGCGGCCGTCGCGACCCTGACCGAGACCGCGCGACGCGACCTGGCCGGCGAGGGGTTCGACCCCGACAGCGCCGAGATCGAGGTCGAGCAGGACACCAGCCAGCGCGACGGCCGGGTCGACGTCGTGCGCGTGCGGGCCCGCCAGCGCCTGGAATCCTTCAGCCCGCCACCGCGAGCCGCCGGCGGGGCGAGGACGGCGCCATCCACCCGCACCCTGCTGCTGCCCGACGGTGGCAGCGTCGACGCGCCGGTCCACGACTGGACCACGCTGGCGCCCGGCACCCGCCTCAAGGGGCTGGCGGTGGCGGCCGGCGGGAGCATGACCTGCCTGGTGCCGCCCGGGTGGGTGCTCGAGGTCGACCAGCTGGGTGATGCCGTGCTGCGCCACGGCGGTCGGTAAAGGAGCCAAGCGGATGCCTGGTCTGCGCATGACCGAGTACCTCGACCTCGACCTGGACGCGGAAGTCTGGCGCTGCAACCGCTGCGGAGCCGAGCTCATCTCCGCGCGCAGCCCCTACAAGCAGGGTTGCCTGGTCTATGACCGTGACCCGCGCGAGATCCACCCGCCGCTGATCGAGGGCGACTACTCGTTCTCCCCCGACCCCGAATGGGTGCGGATCCTCGAGTTCTACTGCCCCGGTTGCGGGGTGCAGATCGAGACCGAGTATCTGCCGCCCGGCCATCCGGTCACGGTCGACATCGAGCTCGACATCGACCGGCTCAAGCGGCGCCTCGCCGCCGGCGAGGTCCGGGTCTCCGAGGGGCGGCTGGTCGCCCCCGACCGGGAGGGGGAGCGCCGGTGAGCAGCCCGACCGCCAGTCAGCTGAACTCGGTCGACATCGACGTCGGCGGCACCTTCACCGACTGCGTGCTCACCCTCGACGGGCGGCGCGTCATCGGCAAGGCGCCGACCACGCCCTACGACCTATCGGTGGGCTTCATGAACGCCATCGAGGAGGTCGCCGCGGAGGCCGGGCTGGAGGTCGAGGAGCTGCTGCCCCGCCTGGACGTGGTCCGCTACTCCACCACCGTGGCGATGAACCGCCTGATCGAGCGGCGCGGGCCCCGGGTCGGGCTGATCACCACCGAGGGCCAGGAGGACGCCATCCTGATCGGCCGCGGCGCCCAGTGGATCGACGGCAAGCGCCTGGACGAGCGCCGCAACCTGGCCACCCAGCGCAAGCCTGCTCCGCTCGTCGACCGGACCATGATCGTCGGCGTCAAGGAGCGCATCGACTCCACTGGCGCGGTGCTGCGCCCCCTAGACGAGGACGACGTGCGGCGCAAGCTGCGCGTGCTCATGGACCGCGGCGCCCGCTCCATCGTGGTCTCGCTGCTGTGGAGCTTCGCCAACCCGACGCACGAGCTGCGGGTTAAGGAGATCATCCGCGAGGAGTACAAGGAGTACCACATCGGCTACCTGCCGGTGATCCTCTCCCACCAGGTCGTGGCCAAGCTCGGCGAGTACGAGCGCACCATGACCGCCGTGCTCGACGCCTACCTGCAGCGGGCGATGCAGACCGAGCTGTCGGCGACCTGGGACCGGCTCCGCGAGCTCGGCTACCGCGGAAGCTTCCTGATGATCCACAACTCCGGCGGCTCCGGCGAGGTGTTCAAGACCACCGCCAGCCGCACCTACAACGGCGGCCCGGTGTCGGGACTGATGGGCTCCTACCACCTGGCCTCGGGGCTCGGGTTCAGCAACGTCGTCGCCGGCGACATGGGCGGCACCAGCTTCGACATCGGCCTGGTCGTGGACCAGAGCGTCCGCAACTACGAGTTCCGGCCGGTCATCGACCGCTGGATGGTGGGCATCACCATGCTGCAGACGCTGTCGATCGGCGCCGGGGGCGGGTCGATCGCCTGGATCAACCACGAGCTCGGCGGCCAGCTGAACGTCGGGCCGCGCAGCGCCGGCTCGGACCCGGGCCCGGCCTGCTACGACCAAGGCGGCACCGAGCCGACCGTCACCGACGCCGACGTCGTGCTCGGCTACATCAACCCCGACACCTACTACGGCGGCCGGATCGCGCTGGACCGCGCCAAGGCCGAGGAGGCCATCCGGTCCAGGATCGCCGGGCCGATGGGCATCGGGGTCGAGGAGGCCGCCGCGCTGATCCGCCGCATCGTCGACCAGAACATGCACTCGGCGATCAGGCGCGAGATCCACCTGCGCGGCTACCACCCCGAAGACTTCATCCTGTTCGCCTTCGGAGGTGCCGGCCCGACCCACGTCTCGGGGTTCCTCGGCGACCTGGCCAAGGCCGTCATCTTCCAGTCGGCGCCGGTGTTCTGCGCCCTCGGGTCGTCGATCATGGACATCATCCACGTCTACGAGACCTCCCGGCGGATGATCGTGATGGCGCCGATGACCCAGGAGCTGACCGGCGAGTACGACGCCTTCAACCAGGTCGTCGACGGGCTGATCGACCAGGCCAGGACCGACCTGAAGGCCGAGGGCCTGCCGGTCGATGAGGCCGAGTTCAGCCTCGAACTCGACATGCTCTACGGCGGCCAGGTCAACGTGAAGCGCACCGCCTGCCCGGTGCTACACCTGCGCACCGGGCAGGATGTCCAGGCGCTGTATGACGAGTTCGAGCGCGAGTTCTCCGAGTCGTTCAGCCCGCTGGTGGTCAACAAGCCCGGCGGCGTGTACCTGGACAACTTCGTGCTCAGGGTGACGGTGCCGACGCCCAAGCCGACCCTGCCCGAGCACCCGCTGGAGCACCAGGAGGTTGCGCCGGCCGGCAAGCGCCAGGCCTGGTGGCCCGGCAAGGGTTGGACCGACACGTCGGTCTATGCCGCGGATGGGCTGCGGTCCGGCCACCGCGTCCAGGGACCGGCCATCGTCGAGGCGCCGCTCACCACGGTGGTGGTCCCGCCAGGCATGCGGTACTCGATCGATCGGCACGGCTTCGGCGTGCTGGAGCACCAAGGAGGCGACCGCTGATGGCCATCCCAACGCTCGAGCAGAAGCTGGCCTGGCTCAAGCCGACCCCGCTTACCGACGCCCAGCGGGCGTCCATGCGCGAGCTTGGCCTTGGCGAGTACGAGATCGGCTTCCAGCGCACCAACGACATCCTCGACGAGGGCATGGACGTGTTCGTCCGGTCCTGCCGCAGCGCCATGGGGATCGCCGGCGACTCGCTGGTCGGCATCTTCACCGCCGACGGCGACATGGTGAACGGCTCGCTCGGGACCTACCTCCACGCCGTGATCCCACCACTGGTCATCAAGTTCATCCTGCACAACTACACCGACAACCCGGGCATCAGCGACGGCGACCTGTGGTTCGCCAACGACGCGGTCTACGGCGGGATCCACAACCCCGACCAGCTCGTGGCCATGCCCGTGTTCTACCAGGGCGAGCTGATCGCCTGGACCGCGGCCCTGGTCCACACCACCGAGACCGGTGCCTCCGAGCCCGGCGGCATGCCGATCGGGGCGACCGCCCGCTTCGAGGAGGGACTCAATCTCCCCCCGACCAAGATCGGCGACAACTTCCAGCTCCGCGACGACATCGTCACGCTGTTCGAGGCGTTCGGGATCCGCGCCCCGCAGATGGTCGCGGTCGACCTCAAGGCCCGCTGCACGGTCGCCGACCGGGTCCGCCGTCGCCTGGTCGAGTTCTGCGACCGCGACGGCGTCGAGTACGTCAAGACGCTGTTCCGCCGCATGCTCGAGGTCGCCGAGCAGGGCGCACGCAACCGGATCCGCACCTGGGCCGACGGCGTCTACCGCTGCGTCACCTTCGCCGACGCCGTCGGCCTCCAGCAGGGCCTGGTCCGCTCCTGCTTCATGACGCTCGTCAAGGAGGACGACCACCTGACGGTCGACTTCACCGGCACGGGCCCGGAGACGGCGTCGTCCTACAACGCCCATCCCCAGGCCGCCATCGGGCACTTCGCCAACTACGTCTACGAGTACATGTTCCACGACCTGCCGATCGGCAACGGGACCTTCGCCCCGATCGACTTCGTCTTCGAGCCGGGCACTTGCCTGTATCCCGACGTGCGCGCCGCCACCAGCAACTCGGTGATGATCGCCACCGGCGTGATGAGCGCGGTGCACAACACCTTCGCCAAGGCGGTGTTCTCGACCGAGCACTGGCGCCAGGCGGGCGCCTCGATGGGCAACGGCGGCAACGCGATCGTGCTCGCCGGCCTGTCGCAGTGGAACGCGCCGTTCGCCGACATGCTGGCCTACTCCATCAACACCGAGGGGCAGGGGGCCCTGCCCACCATGGACGGCATGAACGCCTTCGGGTTCCCCTGGTGCCCAGCGGGCCGGGCCCCCGACACCGAGCTGGTCGAGAACGAGTTTCCCCTGTTCATCCCCATCTCGTCGCACTGGAAGGACTCCGCCGGGCACGGGAAGTACCGCGGCGGGGTCGGGACGGCCCAGCTGTGGGTCGCTCACCACGTCCCGATGGTGTTCATGATGTCGATCGCCGACAACTCCAAGGTGCAGACGCCCCAGGGCCTGTTCGGCGGCTACGCCCCCTGCACCATCCCCGGCGTGAGCATCGCCGGGGCCGACCTCATGCAGCAGTTGCGGGAGGGTCGGGCCATCGACCTCGACATCGCCGAGGTCCTCCGGACGCACAGCGTCGGCGGCCAGTGGGGCAACGAGTTCCAAGGCCGCGCCCCCCGCCCGTACATGCAGAACGACGTGATCACGGTCGCGTTCGCGACCGGCGGCGCCGGCTACGGCGACCCGCTGGAGCGCGACCCCAGGGCCGTCGGCGAGGACATCGACAAGGGCCTGGTCTCCCAGTGGGCGGCCGAGCATGTCTACCACGTCGCCTATGACCCCGAGCGGCACCGCGTCGACGGCCCGGAAACCGAGCGGCGGCGGGCGGCCGAGCGCCAGGCCCGGCTGGCCCGCGGCCGGCCCTACGCCGAGTTCGAGGCCGAATGGCTCCAGCGCAAGCCGCCCGAGGAGATCCTGGCCAACTACGGCAGCTGGCCCGACGCCAGGCCGCTCCAGCCGCTCATGCGCCCCTAGCGCCGACGTGACCGCCCGCAAGCGCGCCAAGCTCCTGCTGCGGGGCCGTCCCGTCGACGCCCCGCTCCTCTGCCCCCTGGCCGTGACCCAGGCGGCGGAGATCGAGGCCCGGCCCGTCCCGCAGTTCCTGGTCGACCCGACCAGGCTCTGCACCGGGCTGCGGGCGCTGTCGGAGGCGCTGGCCACCGGCGTGATCGTGACCGCCGACGGCCGCCGGGAGCTGCTCACCGACGGCGCTCAGGCGGCGGCCGCGGTCGAGGCGACCCGGCGGCTCTCGGTCACGGCGGGCGACGACGCCATCGCCGCCGCGCTGCCGGGCCCGTCGCGCGGCGGTGACCTGGTGCCGCTCGCACGGGCGTTCCTCGAGGCCGGGGCCAACCTGCTCCTGCTGGTCGAGGAGCAGCCCCTGGCGGCGGGGTCGGGCGGAGGCTGGCGCGGGGCGGCCACAACGGTGGCCAACGTCGCCCGCTTCCACCAGGCGCTCCCCGTGGTCGTGCTCGCCGGTGGCGCCGAGGATGCGGCGGCCGGGCCGCCGGGCGCGGTGGTCTGCGTGCCGGACCCCGCGGCCGGCCAGGGGCTCGCCCTGGCGGCGGACCTGGCGGCCTGGCGGCCACCGGCCGGGGACGTGCCGGTCGTGACCACCCTCGGTCCGGTCGGGGGCGGGTTCGCCGCGGTCAGGCAGGCGGTCGGGAGGCTGACCGGATGACGGCCTACTGGGACCCCGAGCTCGAGACCATGCCCTGGGAGGAGCTGCTGCGCTGGCAGGCCGGGCAGGCCGGCCCGTGGCTGGCGGCGCTGCCCGGGCGGTCGCGGTTCCACCAGGCCAAGCTGTCCGGGGCCAGGCTGCCCGAGCGGCCCGAGGACCCCGGGTTCCTCGCCGACCTGCCGTTCACGACCAAGGAGGAGCTGCGCGTCTCCCAGCAGGAGAGGCGGCCGGGAGAGCCCTTCGGGCGCCACCAGGGCGTCCCCCTGGCCGGCGTCACCCAGGTGCTGTCCTCCTCGGGCACCACCGGCGACCCCCTCAACTTCGCCCTGACCGCGGCCGACGTCGAAGTCTGGCGCGAGGGGATCGCCACCGGCTTCTACGCCGCGGGGGTCCGCGACCACGATGTGGTCGCCCACCTGGTCGGCCTGCCGGGGGTGGCGGGCGGCCTGCCTTATGCGGACGGGTTCCGGCGCATCGGGGCGGCCCTCGCCTGGATCGGCGGGCGCCCCACCGAGCAGATCGTCCGGTCGATTCCGCGCCTGCAGGCGACCGCGGTGCTGGCCACCAGCTCGTTCGGCACCTACCTGGCCGACCGGTGCCGCGAGCTGACCGGGTCGGACGCCTCCTCCCTGGGGGTTCGCTCGCTGCTCGGCGGCGGCGAGCCCGGCCTCGCCCAGCCGGAGATCCGCGAGAAGGTCAGGGAGGGCTGGGGGCTGGAGCGCGTGCACGAGGTCATGGGGTTGGGCGATGTCATGTCGCTGCTCTGGGCCGAGTGCGAGGACGAGGGTGGGATGCATTTCTGTGGGCAGCGCTCGGTGATGGTCGAGCTGGTCGACCCGGCCACCGGCGCGGTGGTCCCGTGGCGGGAGGGCGCCGAGGGCGAGGCGGTCTACACCACCTTCGCCCGTGAGGCCACCCCGGTGCTGCGCTACCGGTCCGCCGACCACATGGTCGTCACCGCGACGGCCTGCCCGTGCGGCCGCGCCGCGCCGCGCGTCCGCTGCGTCGGCCGCACCGACGACATGCTGATCTACAAGGCGATGAACGTGTTCCCCAGCGCGATCCGCGACGTCATCCTCGACCGCTTCTCCGGCCGCGTCGAGCCGTACCTGCGCATCTGGAAGGACGACCCGCGGCAGGTCCGGTTCGACGACCCGATCGCGGTGGACGTCGAGGCCTCCAGGGAGCTGCCCGCCGAGCGCTATGGGGAGGTCGCGGCCGGCATCGAGCGGGAGCTCCGCGCCCGGCTCCAGGTCCAGACCACGGTCACGCTGCTGGAACCCGGGTCGCTGCCCCGCACGGCCTACAAGACGCCACTGGTCCACGTCCGCGACGGAGGCCCCTGATGCGATACGCCAACGCCTGCATCCCGCTCGGCTACGCCTGGTCCTCGCCGTTCAGCAGGTGGCAGGGCGCACTCGCCGACCTCAACAGCGTCGACCTGGCAGTGCTGGTGACGGGCAGAGCGCTGGCCGAGCGGGACCTGCCGGCCGAGGCGATCTCCCAGCTGGTCCTCGGATGGACCGTCCCGCAGAAGGAGATCTTCTACGGGGCGACAACCGTCGCCGCACGGCTGGGCGCGGCCGGGGTGACCGGCCCGATGATCGGTCAGGCCTGCGCGACCTCGGTGGCCTGTGTCCAGGCCGCGGCGACCGCGGTCGACGCCGGGGAGGAGCTCGCGCTCGTCGTCACGACCGACCGAACCAGCAACGGGCCGCACCTGGTCTTCCCCTCGCCGTCCGGCCCCGGGGGGATGCCGGAGACCGAGGACTGGGTGATGGACAACTTTAACCGCGACCCCTGGGCGGGCAGGTCGATGATCGGCACCGCTGAGCAGGTCGCCGCCCAGGAGGGCATCACCCGCCAGGAGTGCGACGCCGTCACCCTGCTCCGCTACGAGCAGTACCAGGCGGCGCTCGCCGAGGATCGCGAGTTCCAGCGTGGATGGATGGTGCCCGTCGAGTTGCCCCACCGCCGTGGCGACCCGGTGGTGGTCGACGCCGACGTCGGGGTCTTCCCGACCACGGCCGAGGGGCTGGCCAAGCTGGCGCCGCTCGACCCGCACGGGGTGGTCACCTATGGGTCGCAGACGCACCCGGCCGACGGCACCGCCGGGTTGGTGGTGACGAGCGAGGGACGCGCTCGGGAGCTGGGCCGTGGCGGGGTCGTGCGGCTGCTCGGGTCGGGGATGGCGAGGGTCGGCAAGGCCGAGATGGCGAAGGCGCCGGTCCCGGCGGCCCGGGCGGCGCTGCACGCCGCCGGGCTGGGCTTCACCGACCTGCACGCCGTGGTCACGCACAACCCGTTCGCCGTCAACGACGTCTACTTCACCCGCCAGACCGGCTTCCCGCTGGAGCGCATGAACACCTATGGCTGCAGCTTGGTCTACGGCCATCCCCAGGGTCCGACCGGCGCCCGTGGCATCACCGAGCTGATCCACACACTCGTCCGGCGCGGTGGCGGCATCGGCCTGTTCACCGGCTGCGCTGCCGGCGACACTGGTGCGGCCGTCGTGCTGCGCGTCGACCACTGACAGCTTGTCGGCGGAAATGCCGGGAGTTGCGGTGTTCTGGGTGGTGGCCCTCCACAAGCACGGCCGCTGGGGAGAGATCGTCAACGGCACCCGCGCCACCATCACCGAGGTCGACCGTGGGGCGGTGACGATTACCGTGCGCACCGACGCGGGCGCCGAGCTCACCCTCCCGCGCCAGTGGTTGGAGCGTGACCGGCTGCGGCACGCCAATGCCCTCACCGGCCATAAGAGCCAGGGCATGACAAGAGCCAGGGCATGACGATTCTCGAAGCCCACGTCTTCGACGTCAGCGAGGGCAAGCTCCAGGAGTGGGTTACGTGGTGATGCGCCGCATCAGCTCGAAGTGAAGCTGTATGTGGTCGCGCCAGGATGGATGCGCTGGTAGCCCCACCGCGGGTTCTCCCTGCTAGGCGGACGATCAGCTGCTGCACCTCCAGATCCAATGGTGGTCGGCCCATCCGGTTGGATAGGTCCACACGCCGGCGGCCAGCCGCCGATGCCAACCCAGCAACGTGTCGGGCTTGACGAAGAAGCACGACCAGCTGACTCGGGGAGGACGCGGCTGACCGCGGCGAGCAGGGCGCGGTCAGCGGGCTCCAGCCGAGGGCGTGGAACCTGGCGGCGCAACACGCTGAGCTGGTGGCGCAGGACGAGGATCTCCAGGTCCTTGCTGGCGTCGCCGCGGCCGAGCAGGGCGAGCAGCTGGATGGAGCGGCACAGCGTCAGGTAGGCGAGTTTCGGCAGCATCAGGTCGGCCTCTACATAGACGAAGAGCGTCAGGGCACCGAATCCTAGGCTGCTCCGAACCTGTGGGTGCCAGTTATTCGGTCGCCTCATGCGACCTGCGCATACTCATGGATCAGCCCACCGAGTCGATCTCGCCGGACGATAGTCCCAGCCGGCAGGACGACGGCGGATTCGCTAGGCCGAGTGGTGGCATCTGTCCCAAGGCACGATGCGGACGGTGAACGTTGTAGTGATCGGCGTACTCAGCCAGCATCGACTGCAACTGTCGGCATCCGAAGATGAGCATCCGGTCCAGCACCTCCCGCCGAACGGTCCCGATCCATCGCTCCGCCTAGTACTCCAACCGGAGTTCGTTACCTGGCTGGTTGAGGGGCAGGGCCGGGGAGCAGACGAGGGCGGCCACCGTCGATCATGGCGTTGTGCGAACAACCAAAGATCGGACGGTGGCCGCAG
>Ga0126312_10000959_pt1 | contig 18348 bp, 18 predicted proteins | sample Plot104A_FD_92537 | JGI IMG/M metagenome (GOLD analysis project Ga0126312, IMG submission 92537) | Serpentine soil microbial communities from UC McLaughlin Reserve, CA, USA - Plot104A | ecosystem: Environmental > Terrestrial > Soil > Grasslands | place: USA: UC McLaughlin Reserve, Lake County... | reverse complement strand
CGCGGTGCGTACGAGGTGGGCGCCCTCTCGGTCCTGGCGCCCGCCCTCGAGGAGGCCGGGCTGCGCCCTCGGATCGTGGTGGGGACCAGCGTCGGGGCCGTGAACGCCGTCTACCTCGCCTCGCGGGCTCACGAGCCGGCAGAGACCGTGATCGCCGACGGCGAGACGATCTGGCGCGAGCTGCGCTGGGAGCAGGTCGCCAAATCACTGGCGTCGCCTGGCACGCTCGAGCGGCTGGCGCTCTACCTGGGCGAGATCGCCGGGGTCCCGGGCGCGGAGATCCCGGCACTGCTCGACCCGGCGCCGCTCGAGGCCACGTTGCGCCGCCAAGTGTCGTTCGAGCAGATCCATCGCAACGTCCTGGACGGGCACCTCGCCGCCGCAGCGGTGGCCGGCACCTCGGCGCTGACCAGTCGCTCTGTGGTGTTCCACGACGGCGGCCGGCCGGAGGCCCACGACGAGATTCGCGGCATCGACTACGCCGCCACCGAGCTGGGCGGCGAGCACGCCCGCGCCTCTGCCGCCATCCCGGGGCTGTTCCCCGCCGTCCGAGTCGAGCGGCCCGGTCCCGCCGCCGGCTGGTACTTCGACGGCGGCACCCGCCTCAACACTCCGATCAAGCCGGCGCTCGCGCTCGGCGCCGACCGCGTCGTAATCGTCGCGCTCAACTCGATCGTCGCCCCGCCGGCGCGGCTGGCCGGCGACGACCGCCCCGATGCCCTCGAGGGCGCCGCCCAGCTCCTCCAGGCGGTGCTGGTCGATCCCCTCGTACACGACGTCCGGACCCTCGCCTCGGTCAACGAGCTGATCGACGCCGCCGGGGCGTCCGGCGAACTGGCGGGCAAGCGCCGCGTGCCCTACGTGTTCGTCGCCCCGAGGGAGCGTGACGCCATCGGCAAGGTCGCGATGCGCGTCTTCCGCGAACGCTTCTCGGACCCGCGCGCCGCCCTCCGCTCACCGAACGTGGCGCTGCTAGGCCGGCTGCTCGTGGGCGGCCGCGACCCGGCTCACGGCGAGCTGCTCAGCTATCTCTTCTTGGACGGCGAGTTCGGCGACGCATTGCTGGAGCTCGGCCGCCTCGACGCCCGCCGCTGGTTGGAGGAGCAGCACGACGACGGGCTCTGGCAGATCGGACAGCTGCCGGTCAGCGGCGCCGGAACAGCCGCCTGATCCGCTCGAGCAGGACGGAGAAGAAGAGCGAAACACCCCGAACGGGCTCCGCCGCCGGAGGCTCCGGCGGCTCCCCTTCCGGTGTCCGCTGGTCGGTGGCCTCGGCCTCCGCGGGCCCCTCGATCGACCGCTGCAGACAGCCCGCGAAGTCGCGCATGAGCCGGTTCGAGACGTCCTCGATCATGCCTCCGCGGCCGAAGCGGGCCAGACGGCCCGTGAGCGTGAAGTCGGTCTCCACCTCCACCCGGGTCCGGTCGGCCTCCTGGTACAGCGCGCTCGTGATCGTCGCCTTCGCGGTGCCCTGTCCGCGCTTGTCCTGGCCCCGCGCCCGCATTCGCACCCGGTGATCCGACTCGTCGACCTCCTCCAGCTTCAGCTCCCCCCGGTAGGCGGCCGTGGTCGGGCCGAGCTTGACGGTGAAGCTGCCGCGGTAGCTGCCGTCGTCGCCGGCCTCGCTGATCTCGGCCCCCGGGAGGCAGGGCGCCACCCGCTCCAGGTCGATGAGCATGTCCCACACGCGCTGCACCGGCGCGCGCACCTCGAACGACTGCTCGAGCTTCATGCCGCGCCCCCGGCCCTGAGCGACTCGAGCTGGGAGGGCGTGTCCACGTCCTCGCCGCCGCCGAGGTCGTCGCAGGGGACCTCGCGCACCTGTGCCGACTCGAGCAGGTTGCGGCCCCCGATGTCACCGGTCACGTCGCGCAGGCGCTGGAACAGCTCGCGCTCGAGCAGCACCGGGTGCCCCGGCTTGCCGCCGTGGGTGGCGCGAACCGCGGCGGCTCCCTCGCCCCGCGATCCGATCACGCGCCGGATGGCCTCCGGCGAGACGCGCGGCTGATCTCCCAGCACGATCACGACCGCCTCGGCGTCCTCCATCCGCGCCAGGCCGCAGGCGAGCGAGGCCGACTGGCCCTCCTCCCAGCGGTCGCAGACCACCGGCTCCAGGCCGTGGAGGTCCAGGGCCGCGAGGATCTCCTCGGCGCCGGCGCCCAGCACAACGACGCCGCGATCGAGGGGCGCTGCAGCGACCGCTCGCAGGACGTGGTCGAGCAGTGGCCTTCCCTCGAGCTCGGCCAGCTGCTTTGGACCGCCGAAGCGCGTACCGGCTCCCGCCGCAAGGACGAGCCCGCCGACAACGCGCCCCGCCTCATTCCAGGCCTGCGACTTCTCCGCTGCGTCCTTCACGGTCCTCCTTCCTTCAGACCACGCTCCATCAGCGCAGCCAGCTCCTCCAGCGATGCCAGCGAGTTGCCTGCCAGGAAGTGGTCCACGTGGGGGAGCGCTGCCCGCATCCCACGCGTTAGCGGCTCGTAGTCCGGGTGGGCCTTCAGCGGGTTGAGCCAGACCAGGCTGTGCGAGGAGCGGCTCAGGCGCGCCATCTCGTCGGCGAGCAGCGCCGGGTCGCCGCGGTCCCAGCCGTCGGAGAGGATCACCACGATCGCCCCGCGCCCCACCCGCCGCCCCTGCTCGCGGTTCAAGGCTGCGAGGGCATCGCCGATCCGTGTGCCGCCCGACCAGTCGCCGGTCGCGCCGGCGGCTCGTGTCAGCGCCCGCTCCGGATCGCGGCCGCGCAGCTCCGCCGTGACTCGGGTCAGGCTCGTGCCGAACAGGAAGGCCTCGACCCTTCTCCTCGCGGCCACGCAGGCCTGGAGGTACTGGAGCATCATGCGCGCGTAGGGCTCCATCGAGCCGGAGACGTCGCAGACCAGCACGAGCGGCCGCGCCCGATCGCCGGGCTCGCGCCAGTGGCGATCCACCGGCTCGCCGCCGTGGCGGAGCGAGGCGCGCACCGTGCGGCGCAGGTCCGGCCGGCCGGCGTGCGGCGCCGAGCCGCGCCGGCGCGAGGGGCGTGTGCGCCGGCTCGGCCGCCGCGGTCCGCGCTGCGCGAGCCGCTTCATCGCTCGTAGCGCGACGCGCCGCTCCTCGTCCGTGTAGTCGGCGAAGTCCTTCTCGCGCAGCAGCTCGACGTCCGACCACGCCGCCGGGACAACCTCGGATTCCGGCTCCGTGATCGACGGCGGGCCCTCGCCGCTCGGGATCGCCATCCGGGGCAGCGCGAGCGCCCCGGCCTCGTCGAGTCCCGGCGGCGGTCCCGGGGCCGGGGCGCCGCTCCCGAGGACGGACTGGAAAGCCGCGTCGAAGACGGGCAGGTCCTCGCGTCTCGAGCAGAGCGCGGCCCTGAGCGCGTGGTACGCGGTCCCGCGATCGCCCGGGTCGACGGCGGCCAGCGCCCGGTGGGCGGCAAGCAACTCGCCCAGCCCCAACCGGGCTCCGCCGGCGCGCATGGAGGCGGCCAGGAGCGCGAGCCGGCCGGAGAGCCTGAGCCCGGACTCAGACACCCTCGAGCACCCCCGCCTGACGCACGCGCTCTATGTCCTCGTGCACCTTCAGCGCCACCCCGAGCGTCTCGTCGAGCTCAGCCCCGTCGAGGGCGAGCAGGGCCTGGGCCCAGGAGATCGTCTCGCCCACGCCCGGGAGCTTGTAGAGATCCTCACCTCGGAGCCTGGCGACCGCGGCGCACACCCGCGCGGCGATCTCGTCGGGCACACCAGGAAGCCGCACATGGACGATCTCCGCCTCGCGCTCGGGCGAGGGATAGTCGATCCAGTGGTAGAGGCAGCGTCGCTTGAGCGCGTCGTGGAGCTCGCGGGTGCGATTGGAGGTCATCACAACAAGCGGCCGCCGCTCGGCGGTCACGGTGCCGAGCTCCGGTATCGAGACCTGGAAGTCCGACAGCAGCTCGAGCAGGAAGGCCTCGAACTCGTCGTCGGCCCGGTCGATCTCGTCGATCAGCAGCACCACGGGCTCCCTCGCCTCGAGCGCCTCGAGCAGCGGCCGCCGCAGCAGGAAGCGCTCCGACCACAGCGGCGCCTCCTCGCCCGCCCGGAGGTGGAGCAGCTGGCGCGGGTAGTCCCAGTCGTAGAGGGCGTGGTGCAGGTCGATCCCCTCGTGGCACTGCAGCCTGATCAGCCGCGCACCGCTTGCTGCGGCTAGCGCCTTGGCCACCTCCGTCTTGCCGACGCCGGCTTCCCCCTCCACGAGCAGTGGCTGCTCGAGCCGGCCGGCGAGGTAGACCGCCGTCGCAAGGCCGCGGTCCGCGAGGTAGCGCTGACGCGCCAGGGCCTCCCGCACGGCCTCCGGAGTGTCGTAGCTCACGTCCCCGAGGCTAGGCTCCGACCGCCCGCGCCAGCGCACGCCGGGTCAGCACCCTCGCCAGGTGGCGCTTGTACTCGGGCGTCGCGTTGAGGTCGCCGGGCGGATCCGTACCCTCGGCCGCCTGCTCCGCGGCGGCAGCGATCGACTCGGCGTTCAGGGGCCGGCCGCGCAGCGCCTCCTCCGCGGCGGTGGCCCGCAGCGGGGTCGAGCCCATGTTGGTCAGCCCGATGCGCACGTCCTCGCAGCTGTCGCCGCCCGCCTTGACCAGAGCGCAGACCCCGACCATGGCCCAGTCCTCGGCCCGCCGGTTGAACTTCTCGTAGCCGAAGCCGAAGCCCTCCATGGCCGGCAGACGCACCTCGGTCAGCACCTCGTCGGGCGCAAGCGCGGTCGTCATGTAGTCCTGGAACAGCTCGGCGGCGGAGATGGTGCGCTGACCGCCCGCGCCCTGTGCCGTGACCTCGCCCTCCGTGGCCAGTAGGACCCCCGGCAGGTCGGACGCGGGATCGCCGTGCGCGAGGGAGCCCCCGATCGTGCCGCGATTGCGCACCTGCTGGTCGGCGATCACCCCGGCCGCATGTGCCATCACGCCGAGGTCGTCGCGGTCGGCGATGGTCGCGTGCGTGGCCATCGAGCCGATACGGAAGCTGCCGTCCTCCCGCTCGATGCCGTGGAGGCCGGGCACCTTCCGGAGGTCGACCAGGAGCGTCGGAGCCGCGAGCCGCAGCTTCATCAGCGGCAGCAGCGAATGACCGCCCGCGAGCAGCTTGGCGTCCTCGCCCCCGCCCGCCAGCGCGGCGACGGCCTCCTCCAGGGACTCCGGTGCCTGGTAGTCGAAGTCGGTCGGGATCACGACGCACCTCCCTTCGCTTCCTGGATCGCCTCCCAGACGCGCATCGGCGTGAGCGGCATGTCGATCTGTCCGGACACGCCCAGCGGACGCAGCGCGTCTATCACCGCGGACGTGATCGCCGGGGTGGCGCCGATCGTCCCCGCCTCGCCGACGCCCTTGACGCCGAGCGAGTTGACCGGCGACGGGGTCTCGGTGCGATCGGTCTCGAAGCTCGGGACCTCGGCCGCCGTGGGCATCGCGTAGTCCACGAACGTCCCGGTCACGAGCTGCCCGTCTTCGTCGTAGACGACCTGCTCGTAGAGCGCCTGCCCGATCGCGTGCACCACGCCGCCGTGGATCTGGCCGTCGATCAGCTTCGGGTTGATCGCCGGCCCGCAGTCGTCGACCGCGACGTAGCGCACGACCTGCGCCTTGCCGGTCTCGACGTCCACGTCGACCACACAGGCGTGCGCCCCGAACGGGAAGACGAAGTTCTCGGGGTCGTAGAACGCCGTCTCCTCGAGGCCGGGCTCGATGTCGTCCGGCAGCTCCTGCGGCGGGATGTGGGCCGCGCCGGCGATGTCGGCCATGCTCATCGACTTGTCCGGCGACCCGCGGACCTGGAACTGGTCGCCCATGAGCTCGATGTCCTCGGGAGCCGCCTCAAGCATCGCGGCGCAGATCTTCTTGGCCTTGTCCTGTACTCGCTCCGCTGCGCGGGCGACGGCCTCGCCGCCCACGGACACTGTGCGCGAGCCGTAGGTCCCCCAGCCCCAGGGGCCCTGATTGGTGTCGCCGTGGATCACCTCGATCCGCTCGGGGTCGATCCCGAGCCGATCGGCAGCGATCTGGGCGAAGCCCGTGTCGTGGCCCTGGCCGTGGGGAGACGCGCCCGTGTACACCGTCGCTGACCCGGTCGGGTGGACACGGACCATCGCCGACTCCCAGAACGCCCCCTGGAGGCCCACGCCCTGAGGGCCCACGGCCCGCGACGGCGCGAGCCCGCAGACCTCAACGTAGGTGGAGAAGCCCACGCCCCTGTAGATCCCCTCCTCCCGGAGCTCCGCCTGCTCGCGGCGGAACCCGTCGAGGTCGAAGTGCTCGAGCAGCTTGTCCAGCGTGCCGTGGTAGTCGCCGGAGTCGTAGGTGATCTCGTGGGCAGTCGTGAACGGGAACTCATCCTTGGGGATGAAGTTCTTCCGCCGCAGTTCGAGCGGGTCCATAGCCAGCTCGCGCGCGAGGTCGTCCATCGACAGCTCGATCCAGTAGGTGCCCTCCGGCCGGCCGGCGCCCCTGATCGCGTCGGTGCAGAACTTGTTCGTGAAGACGCCCTCGAAGGTGAGGTCGATGGCCGGGAACTTGTAGGCGCCCCCCATCACCGGGAACCCGAGCTCCGGGATCCACGGTGTGAGCAGCAGCTGGTAGGCACCGAAGTCCGCCACGATCCGCGCCTTGCAGCCGGTGAGAGTCCCGTCGCTTCTGGCCCCCAGGGTCACGTAGGCGATCTGATCGCGTCCGTGGTGGGTCGTGGTCATGGCCTCGGACCGGGTCTCGATCCACTTGACGGGACGCCCCAGCCGCTTGGCAAGCGCCAGCACCAGGGCCTCCTCGGGGTACACCTGCAGCTTCGATCCGAAGCCACCGCCCACGTCCGGCGCGACCACGCGCAGCTTGTCTTCCGGCAGATTGAGGATGCCGGACAGGACGAACCGCGCGATGTGCGGGATCTGAGTGGCGGAGTAGAGCGTCAAGCCCTCACCCTCCGGCTCCCCGATCGAGCCGCGCGGCTCGATCGCGCCGCCGGCGGTGCGCTGCTGGACGAAGCGCCGCTCGATTACGGTGTCGGCCTCAGACAGAGCAGCATCGATGTCGCCGCCGCCGACAGTCCACTCGTGCGTCCTGTTCGTGCCGAATTCGTCCCACACGAGCGGAGACCCGTCTTCCAGCGCCTTCTCCGGGTCGACGACGACCGGCTTGGGCTCGTACTCGACGAGCACGTCCTCGGCGGCGTCGGCCGCCGCGTAGCGGTCGTTCGCGACGACGACTGCCACCGCCTCGCCCACGTGCTTGACCTCGCCGCGAGTGAGCGGCCAGAGCGCCGGGGTCTTGACCTCGACTCCGGGCGGATCCCAGACCATCGCCATCGGGGAGGCGAAGTCGTCTGCCAGGTCCTCACCGGTGAAGACGGCGACGACCTCGTCGCGCAGCTCGGCGGCGGACTTGTCGATCGAAACGATTCGCGCATGCGCCTCGGGGGAGCGCACGACGACGGCGTGGAGCATGCCCGGAAGGACGATGTCGTCGACGTAGCGCGAGCGGCCCGTGATCATGCGCGGGTCCTCCTTGCGCTTGATCGCCTGGCCGACCCAGCCGTTTCCCTTCGTCGGTGGTGACTCGACGGTGCTCACGCCCTCACCTCCCTGCTCGCGGCGCCCGCTCTGTCGGCTGCCGCCTTCACCGCTCGCACGATGTTGTGATAGCCCGTACAGCGGCACAGGTTGCCCTCGAGCCCGTGCCGGATGTCCTCCTCCGACGGGTTCGGGTTGCGCTCGAGCAGGTCCGCGGCGGCCATGATCATCCCGGGCGTGCAGTAGCCGCACTGGAGGCCGTGCTCCTCACGGAAGGTCTCCTGGAGCGGGTGGAGCTCGCCGCCCGTGCCGAGGCCCTCGATCGTCGTGACCTCCGCGCCGTCCGCCTGCACCGCAAGCACCGTGCAGCTCTTGACGGCCTCGCCGTTCAGGTGGACCGTGCAGGCGCCGCAGTTCGTGGTGTCGCAGCCGACGTTGGTGCCGGTTAGCCCCAGCTCGTCGCGGAGGTAGTGGACCAGCAGCAGCCTGGGATCGACCACCGACTCGCGCCGCTCCCCGTTGACGGTGACGTGAAGGCCGACGGTCGCGCCCATATGTCCTCCCCCGTGTTGCTCCTCTCTCCCCGATGTATTTCCCAGAGGCGCCCCGAAGCAACCGTCCGCAGCGGCAGCGGGTGGTGGCGCTGGCAGCTGGCAGCCGCCTGCGCCCCACCCCTCAGAACTCGACCCGCCTCACCGCCTGCTTGATCTTCCCCAAGATGATGTCGCCGAGCTGCTTGCCCTCGTCGGTCTTGAAGCCTTTCATCGCCGCTACGACGCCGGCCATGATGAGCGCGACCAGCAGGATCAGCGCGACGTACTCCACGGTGCCCTGACCTCGCGGGTCTCGGAGCGCGTCGAAGCCCTGGAGCAAGCGGGCGTGGGCGTAGCCGAAGGCACGGTGCATGTGGACCTCCCGTTCGTCGTTGACGGGGGCATCCTCCGGAGGCGGGGCGCAAGGCTCCAGACGCGAGCGTGAAGGAATGGCGACGGGAGCGCTACGTTTGCGGACGTGACCGACTGGGACGACGACGATTGGGTGGGCGAGCCCCCGGAGGGTCACCACACCCGCGACATGGCCGACCCCGGCTTCTGGCAGCGCTTGCCCCCGATGGCGGCCGTCGGAGGGGCCGGGGTGGTGCTCGGTCTGCTCGTCCTGATCGTCGTCCTGCTGCTTCGCTGAGTCGGTGCTCAGCGGACGATGCCGAGTCGTTGCGCGGCCGTGGCCGCCTCCACGGGCAGGTGCCCACAGTTACCCCTTACCGCGCCCTCGGAGCGGACCCGGCGGGGGCTCCTGCCACCATTCCCGCCCGTGTGCGGCATCGGCGCGATCCTCGACCCGGCGGGCTCGGCCCCGTCCGGCGCCCCCCAGCGGATGGTCGAGGCGCTGCGCCACCGGGGCCCCGACGGCGAAGCCGTTACCCGCCACGGGCCGCTGACCCTCGTCCACACGCGGCTGGCGATCATCGACGTCGAGGGCGGCGACCAGCCGCTCGACTCCGAGGACGGCGACATCTCGGTCGTCGTCAACGGCGAGATCTACAACCACCTCGACCTGCGCGCGGGGCTCGAGCGGCGAGGGCACCGCTTCGCCACCCACTCCGACTGCGAGGTCGTGGCCCACGCCTACGAGGAGCGCGGGCCGGACTGCGCCCGGCAGCTGAACGGCATCTTCGCCTTCGCCCTCTGGGCCAGACGCGAGCGCCGGCTCGTGGCCGCGCGCGACGCCTTTGGCGTCAAGCCCCTCTACTGGTGCAGCGACGGGCGCCGGGTAGCGGTCGCCTCCGAGGTCGGCGCACTGCTGGCCGCCGGGCTCGTCAAACCGGAGGTGGACGAGGTCGCCCTCGACCACTTCCTCGCCTGCCGCTTCGTGCCCGCCCCGCGCACGCTCTTCGCGGGTGTCTCGAAGCTGCCGCCGGCGTCGCTCCTGATCGCCGGCGAGGACGCGCCGCCGACGGTTCACAGCTACCGCGAGCCACCCGGGGACCCGCTCGACGAACCGGAGGAGTCGCTGGCCGACCAGCTCGCCGAGCGCTTCTCGGACGCGGTCGAGCGCCAGATGATGTCCGACGTGCCCTACGGCGCCTTTCTCAGCGGGGGCGTCGACTCCGCCGGAGTGGTGGCGGCGATGGCACGGCGCGCGGCTCGCGCCCCGACCACCTTCACGATCGGCTTCCCGGGGCACGGCAGCGCGCTCGACGAGCGCGAGGCCGCGACCGAGAGCGCCCGTGTCATCGGGACCGAGCACCACGACACCGCCATGGAGCAGACGGACTTCCTAAGCGAGCTCGCGCTCTCCGTCCCCCGGCTGGAGGAGCCCTGCGGCATCCCCAGTGCCCCCGCGCTGATGCAGCTCTCCCGATTCGCCGCCGGCGACGTGAAGGTGGTGCTCGCTGGCCAGGGCGCCGACGAGCCGCACGGCGGCTACGGCCGCCACCAGGCCGCGGCCGTGCTTCGCCACCTCGGGCGCGTGCCCGGCTTCCTCGCCGGTCCCGCGGCCGCGGCCGCGAGCGCCCTCCCCCGCGCCGCGCGGGCGCGGCGTACGGCCCGCCTGATCGGCCGCATGGACGACGCCGAGCGGATCGTGAGGCTGATCGAGATCACCGACCACGCACAGCGCTCGGCCCTCAGCGGCCGGCGCGGCGACGAGGCCGAGGGCGAGCGGCTGGCGCTGGCCCAGGAGGTGCTCTCCGACGTGGAGGGGCGCGACCTGCTGGAGCGCGCGCTCTACCTCGACACCCGTCTCGTCCTCCCCGACGCGATCCTGCTCTGCAACGACAAGATGTCGATGGCCGCGAGCCTCGAGCTTCGGGTGCCCTTCCTCGATCTCGAGCTGATGCGGTTCGTGGAGCGGATCCCGGCGGGGCTGCGGGTCCGCCCTCGCGGCGGGAAGCGCTTACACCGCGAGGCGCTGAGGAGGCTGCTGCCGGAAGCGATCGTCGAGCGGCCCAAGCACGGCTTCTCGACGCCGTACGACCGCTGGCTGCGCGAGTCGCTCGGCGCGGAGGTTCAGGGCCGCTACGCGCCGGGCTCGGAGCTCGCCGGGCTCATCGACCCCGACACCGCTAGCCGGCTCGTGGAGGAGCACCGCCGGGGGCGGGCCGACCACAAGGGCATCCTCTACTGCTTGCTCGAGCTGTCGGAATGGCACCGCGTCTTCGTCCAGGCCGCGGAGCCCCGCTACGGGGTGAGCCCTTCGGGTTCACCGCTCGCGCAGTCGTGAAGCGCATCCTCTACGTACACAACTCGAATGCGAGCTTCGTGGCGATCGACCGCCAGATCCTCGCGGGCCGCTACGAGATCGACGACCTCTATCAGCCGGGGCGCCTGCCGAACCCGCTCGCGGTGGTGCGGGGCGTGCTCCGGGCGGACCTCGTGTTCGGCTGGTTCGCGTCCTGGCACACCTTCTTCCCGATCACCCTGGCGTGGCTACTGCGCAAGCCGTCCGTGATGATCGTGGGCGGCTTCGACACGGCGAACATGCCCGACATCGGTTATGGCTACCAGCAGGGCGGACTCCGCCGCGGGGCCAGCCGCTGGATCATGAAGCGGGCACGGCGGCTCGCGACGAACTCGCGCTACAGCCAATCGGAGATCGAGGGCCACACGCCCATCCCGCCGGAGTCGGTCACGGTGATCCACCACGGAGTGCCCGACCCGTTCGGAGAGCTGCCCGCCGAGCCGAAGGAGCGGCTGGCGCTCACGGTGGGCGCCGTGACCCGGGGCACGCACGTTCAGAAGGGCCAGCTTCCGTTCGCGGAAGCGGCCGCGAAGCTCCCCGACGTCAGGTTCGTGCACGTCGGCAAGTGGCTCGACGATGCGGTCGACGAGCTGCGGGCGCGGGCCGCCGACAACCTCGAGCTCACCGGCTGGGCCTCCGACGAGGAGTTGCTCGACTGGTACCGCCGCGCCGCGGTCTATGTCCAGGCATCCCGTCACGAGGGCTTCGGGCTGGCGCTGGCGGAGGCGATGCTCGGGGGCTGCGTGCCGGTGGTCGTGGACGTGACGGCGATGCCCGAGGTGGTGGGCGACGCCGGCGTGCTGATCTCCTCTCAGGAGCCGGACGAGGTCGCCGTCGGGGTTCGCCGTGCCCTGGAGCTCGGCGAGGATGGCTCGCGGCGGGCCAGGGAACGGATCGTCGCCGAGTTCCCGATGGACGCCCGCGAGCGCGGGATCCTGCGCATCGTCGACGAGGCGCTCTCGGGGTAGGTTCTGTAGCCGACGCGATGGCCGATTCCCTGAACCGATCCGACGGTGAGGATCCGAGCACGAAACCCGGCAGGCGCGAGCGCGGCCGGATGCGCCGCCGCCTGCGCCGGCAGCAACGGGTCCGGGAGGCACTGCTGCTCGATCTGGGCGCGCTCGTCTACGACATGCACCGCCAGGGCCGCCGCGAGCCGGAGCTGCTCCAGGCGAAGGCCGCGCAGCTCAACGCGGTGGACGACGAGGTCCGCGCGCTGGGCGAGGCCCTCGAGGAGCGCCAGCCGCTCGGCGAGCTCGCGGCGGCCGACATCGCCGGCAGCTGCGAGACCTGTGGGGCCGTTCTCACGAGCGACGCCCGCTTCTGCTCTCACTGCGGAGCGCCGGCCAGGCCCGGTGCCGCCGGCGGCCCGGAGATGCCGGAGCGCGAGATCGCCACGCCCGGCAACAGCACCGCGATCGCCGAGGACGAGCCGGCGGCGCTGGAGGCGACGGACGAGCTGCACGAGCCCGGCCCCGAGCCAGAGCCGCCCCCGCCGTACGAGCCGCTCGCCGACCGCGCCGGCGGGATGGCGCGGTCGGTTGTGCGCAGAGGACGCGACTGGCTCGATCGGCGGAGGCGCCGCCGTGACGGATCCGCCGGCGCGAAGAAGGGCTAAACCCGCACCGGCCAATAGCGCCCGACCTGCTCGGCTGCGGCGCGGGTAAGGGAGTCGGGCTCGACCGAGCGCGGCTCGCCGCCGCCGGCGAGCGCCTCCATCGTCGAGATCACCGAGGCTGCCAGCGCGGCGAGATCGTAGCCGCCCTCGAGCACGGCGCCCACGGGCAGGCCGAGTGCGAGCGCATGCCGGGCGAGCTCCGCGAACGTCGACGCGTCGAGCTCGCAGTCCGCGAGCGGGTCGTCGCGGTGGGCGTCGTAGCCGGCGGAGACGAGCACCAGGTCGGGGCGGAACTGGCGGGCGGCCGGCACCACCAGGTGCTCGACGAGGGATAGCCAGGTCACCTCCCCCGAGCGGGCCGGCACGGGCAGGTTGATCGAGAAGCCGGTGCCCTCGCCCGAGCCGTTGTCGGCCAGCGCGCCGCTTCCGGGATAGAAGGGCCACTGATGGAGGCTCGAGTACAGCACCTCGGGCGATTGGTAGAAGATCGCGTTCGTCCCGTTGCCGTGATGGACGTCCCAATCGAGGATGAACACGCGCTCGGCCCCGAGCGAGTCGAGGGCGTGGCGGGCGGCGATCGCCACGTTGTTGAAGAGGCAGAAGCCCATCGCCCGTTCGCGTTCGGCGTGATGGCCGGGCGGGCGCAGTACGGAGAAGGCGACCTGCGCCTCGCCCCGCAGCAGCGCCTCCACCATGGCGCAGGCGCCCCCCGCCGAATGCAGTGCGGCCTCCCACGATCCCGGGCTGGTGGGGGTGTCGAGATCGAAGGCGGCGCCGCAGGCGCTCTTGTCGCGCACGGCCGCCACATGCGAGCGCGGGTGAACGGCCTCGACGCGCTCGAGATCCACCTCCGGCGCCTGGCGCCTCTCCCAGCCGAGCCAGTCGCGCTTGTCCAGCATCACCTCGATGGCCCGGATCCGGTCGGCCCGCTCCGGATGTGCTCCGGTGTCGTGCTCGAGCGACGACGGATGGCTGTAGAAGAGACCGGGCGGGATCGCGTTACGTTATCCGGGTGCGCGTGGACGTCGCGGTCGTGGGAGCGGGCGCCGCCGGTCTCCACGCTGCGCTCGTTGCCGCCTCCGAGGGGGCGCACGTGGCTCTCGTCTCCCGCTCCCCTCTCGCCCAGACGGCCAGCTACTGGGCCCAGGGCGGGATCGCGGCGGCGCTCGCGGAGGACGACTCTCCCGAGCTGCACGCCGGCGACACCCTCGCCGCCGGCCGTGAGAGCGCCCGGCGGAGCGCCGTGCAGGTGCTGTGCGAGGACTCGCCGGCCCGGGTCCGTGACCTCGAGCGACTCGGCGTGCGCTTCGACGCCGACCGCGCCGGCAACCTCGCGCTCGGGCTCGAGGGCGGCCACTCGCGGCGGAGGGTGGTGCACGCCGGCGGGAGCGCGACCGGCCGCCGGGTCACGCGCGAGCTGTCGGCGCTGGTTGCCGTGGACGAGCGGATCGAGGTTCTCGAGCCGGCGACGGCGGACGCGCTCTGGATCGTGGAGGGGATCTGCGTCGGCCTGCTCGCGCGGCGGCGTGACGGCGGTCGCGAGCCCGTGACCGCCCGCGCCACGGTGCTGGCCACCGGCGGCATGGCGGCGCTCTGGCAGCGGACCACCAACCCGCCCGGCGCGACCGGCGCCGGGCACGCGCTCGCCCACGCGGCCGGGGCCGAGCTCGCGGACCTCGAGTTCGTGCAGTTCCATCCGACGGCGCTCGCCGTCGGCGACTCCCGCGACGGCTTCCTGATCACCGAAGCCGTGAGGGGCGAGGGCGCCACGCTGCTCGACGCGAACGGCGAGCGCTTCGTCGACGAGCTGGCGCCCCGCGACCACGTGGCCCTGGCGATCCAGGCCGAGCTTCGGCGCAGCGGCGAGCGCGCCGTGCGGCTGGACATCCGGTCCGTGGACGTCGAGCGCTTCCCCAACATCGACGCCGCGCTAGGCGAGGTCGGGCTCGACCCTCGCAACGACCTCGTGCCGGTGGCGCCGGCCGCCCACTATGCGATGGGCGGAATCGCCACCGACCTCGACGGCCGCAGCTCCCTCCCCGGGCTCTTCGCCGTCGGGGAGTGCGCCTGCACGGGACTGCACGGCGCCAACCGGCTCGCGTCCAACTCGCTCGCCGAGTGCCTGGTCTTCGGCCACCGCGCCGCGCTGGCGGGCACCGCCAAGCCGGCGCCCGCCGCCGAACCGGGTCAGCCGCCGAAGCCGGCCGCGGCGCCCGCGCCTCGGGCCGAGACCCGCGCAGCGCTCTGGCGCCTGGCCGGGCTGGAGCGATCGGCGGAAGGACTGACTGAGCTCGCCGGCGACCGATTCCCCCTGGCCCGGCTCGTCGCGCGCGCCGCGCTCGCGCGCGAGGAGAGCAGGGGCGCCCACCAGCGGTCGGATCAGCCGGACCGCGACCCCGCCCTCGACGAAACGCACTTCGTGCTGAGCGGTGAGGAGCCGCCCCGGCTCGAGCGCTGGGAATAGTTGCGACGTGGCGACGTGCTCCTGGTGGAGCTGCTGCTCGAATAGATTCCTCGCCCTGAGCGATCCGGCCCCGGACCTCCACGCGCTGTTCCGCGAGGCGATGGCCTCGCTCGCCTCGGGCGTCGCCGTGGTCACGGCGAGCCGCCCGGACAGAAGACCTTGCGGCCTCGCGGCGACTGCCGTCACCTCGTTCAGCGCCGAGCCACCCTCGCTGCTCGTGTCGGTGTCGCACGAGTCGCGCTGCCACGAGGCGCTCAGCGCCAGCGAGCGCTTCGGCGTCCATCTGATGCGCGCCGACGAGCTGGAGCTCGCGCACGTGTTCGCCGGGAAGGGCGACGACAAGTTCGCCGGCGTCGACTGGCGCTGGGACGGGGACGTGCCCGAGCTCGCGGGAACGCTCGCATACCTGCGCTGCCGCCGCGAGGCCAACTTCGAGCGCTACGACCACACCGTCCTGATCGGCGACATCGAGGATGGGCGGATAGAGGAGGGCGAGCCGCTGCTCTACGCGCGCAGGCGGATGGACTGGCTGCTCAGGCTGGGGGAGTAGCCGGGAAGCTCTTCACGGCTTTACGTAGTCGTGTACGGGGAAGTCGCTGACCGTCGGCTGGGGCCCGCTCGCGGGGTCCATGCCGGAGACCTTCTCGATCGCCGGGAAGAGCCGCTCGTCGCGGAAGCGCTCATAGGCCTCGCGCGTCTCCCAGACGCCTGTGACGGTCCACTTGCCGTCCACCTCGCCCGCCCAGTTGAAGAGCAATCCCTCGGGCGGATCGTTGGCGATGTCCATCTCGGCGCTGACCGCGTCGTACATGTCCGTGCCTGCCCCCTCGGGGAAGTCGGTTGTCCTGATCGCCACAGCCATCGGTCCCACCTCCGTTCGTTCTCGCGCAGCCCACCCGAGTCGGTCCCGGGCGCCGCGGAGCTTATCGCCGTGCTTTGGCGGCGGCTCGACCTACGCCGCGACCGGCAGGCCCACCCCGATGACCTTCAGGCGGCGGGTCAGCGCGTTGAACGCGAACTCCGTCTGCTCCTTGCTCGTGTAGCCGAAGAACTCGTAGTCGTCGCCCAGCTCGTACCCGGGTGGCACGAGCACTCCGGCGGCGATCGGCAGGAGCTCCATCAGCTTGTCCTGGATCCGCTGCTTGAGGGAACCGTCCCGGGCGACCTTCTGCTGCAGCAACCAGGTGCCGTAGGCCACGTGCCGGTGCTCGTCACGGGCGATGTTGGAGAAACCCTCGACGAAGCCGGGCATGAGGTCGTTCTTCTCGTAGTAGTCGAGCAGGAAGTGCTGCCCGGTGAGCGCGAGAGTGCCCTCGATGACCATGTGGTAGTTGGTCACGAATTCGATCTTCGCGCCGAGGTCGCGCGGGTTGTCGATCAGGCGTCGACCATCCTGGACGAGGTTCTCGTCGAACAGGGTCACGAAAGAATCCGTGACGTTCTCGCGGACCCGCCGAAGGCGCGCGCCGATGTCCTCCTCGTCGAGCGCGAACACCTCGCGGTAGTAGCGGTCGAAGAACTGCATGTGACGCGCCTCGTCGACCTGCTGCGTCGTGAGGAAGGCCTCCTCTTGCTCGTCCTCGTAGGACATCACGAGGCCCGAGAACTGGGTAGTCACCCTCTCCTCGCCGACGAAGAAGGAGCTGAGGCCCCACATCTGCTGCTCCTTCTCCTCGTCGCTGAATCCGGCCCAGTCCTCCTTGTCGCGCTCGAGGTCGATGGTCTGGGACTGCCACTGCTGGCGCTCCCAGAGCTCATACAGCTGCTGCGGCCCCATGAGCCGGAGGCGGCGGTTGAGATACGCGTCGTCGGAGACGGTCCCGACGTCGCCCTGCTGGGTGAGGTCGAGGAGGGAGGCCACGGGCCGCAGACTACCCAGCGGCCTCCGGCGGCGGCCGTCCAGGGCCTTTAACCCGAAGTTAATCTTCAATTCGTTCCCGCTTTACGACGCGTTGGTTCAATCCGCGTCGGGTAGATGCAGGGGGCGACCAAGGCAAGAGGCAGAGGTCGCTGCAGCGAGGGATAGGGAGGCCCGATCATGTATCAATTCAGCCGCTCGATCTACCGCGAGCTGGGGGGTGACGTCGTGCCCGAGCCAGGGGGGGACGTCGTCGCGACCCGTCATCGGTTCCTTCGAGCGTGCGAGGTGTCAATGGAACGACTCGCGCTCGACCGGCACTACTTCGCCAAGCCGGTGAGGACACTGTTCCGGGACATACGCGAGTTCTTCCCGATCACGCAGCAGATGCGCGTCTACCGCGTCGTGCAGCGTCACATCGAGCTCGCCAGGGAGTACGTGGACGGCCAGGCGCGGGCCGGTGTGACGTTCGACGGCAGCCCGCTCTGCTGCCACGCGAGCACCCGCAAGGGGACGCCGTGCCAGCGGGTGCCGTTGCCCGGAAGCAAGTACTGCCCGTCGCACAAGCATCTCGAGGAGGAGTTCGAGGTCGCAGCGGCGTAAGTAGTCAAAAGGCTTGGCTCCCGCGAGCCGGAGGTGGAGGCCCCGGCGCAGGGAGCAACCTTTGGGGAGACGAGGGCGGCCGATCGGGCCGCCTTCGTCACGTCTGGGCGCGGGCTGGCAGCTGGCAAGATGCGCTTCGGCTTCGCCCGGTTAGCTTCTTTGCGTGGTCCTCGGCGTGGATGTCGGCGGCACCTTCACCGATGCCGCCCTGATGGCAGGCGACCGTCTCGTCACCGGCAAGGCTCCTACCACGCCGGGTGACCAGTCGGAGGGGGTCATGCGCGCGGTCGAGGAGGCGCTCGGGCAGGCCGGCGCCGAGGCGGGTGAGATCTCGCGGTTCGTGCACGGGATGACCGTGGGGACCAACGCGCTGCTGGAGGGCCGGGTCGCCCGCACAGCGCTGCTGGCCACCGAGGGCTTCACCGATCTCGAGGAGCTAGGCCGCCAGGCCCGGCCCGAGCTCTACCGCCTCTGCGCCGGCCACCCGCCGCCACTCGCGCCGCCCGAGCTGCGCGTGGCGGTGCCCGAGCGCGCGGGCCCCGAAAGGGTGTTGCGGCCGCTCGACGAGGACGGCCTGCGAGCCGCGCTGGAGGACCTGGAGTTCGAGGCCGCCGCCGTCTGCCTGCTGTGGGGCTTCCGCCACCCGGAACACGAACGGCGGGCGGGCGAGCTCGTCGTGGAGGCCAGTCCCAACGCCCACGTCTCGCTCTCGCACGACACGGCGGGCATCTTCCGCGAATACGAACGCTGCGCGACGACGGTCGTCGATGCCGCCCTCTCACCACTCCTGCGGGGGTACCTCGAGCGGCTGGCGGATCGGGCACGCTCGGCCGGGCTGCCCACGCCCGAAGTGATGCTCTCGAGCGGAGGCACCGCCGACGCGGGGACCGCCGCGCGGCACGGCTCCTGGACCGTGCTCTCTGGCCCGGCGGGTGGCGCCGTCGGCGCCGCCCGGAGCGCCGCGGCCGGCGGGATCGGCGACGCGGTGGGACTGGACATGGGCGGGACGTCCTGCGACGTCTCGGTGGCCCTGTCAGGCCGCGTCGCCGTCGGCGGCGG
>Ga0126312_10000958_pt1 | contig 18354 bp, 21 predicted proteins | sample Plot104A_FD_92537 | JGI IMG/M metagenome (GOLD analysis project Ga0126312, IMG submission 92537) | Serpentine soil microbial communities from UC McLaughlin Reserve, CA, USA - Plot104A | ecosystem: Environmental > Terrestrial > Soil > Grasslands | place: USA: UC McLaughlin Reserve, Lake County... | reverse complement strand
GTGAGCCGGGAAGGGATCGAACCTTCGACACGAGGATTAAAAGTCCCCTGCTCTGCCACTGAGCTACCGGCCCAACCCGGAGGGAGTTTACCAGGCAAATACGCGGGAAACCAGCGTTGTCTCCCACTCCCTGATAGCTGCCGTGTCAGTCTATGGGAGAGGAAATGACTAAGAGAACACCAAAAGGCGAAGGTTCCGTATATCGCCGCAAGGATGGGCGCGTCGTCGGTGAGTACGTTGACGCCAACGGACGTACCCGCTACATCACCAGCAAGACTAAGCGGGAGATGCAGGCTATCGTCCGCAAGGCTCTTGAGGACAGCGATAAGGACATCGCCTAAGACAGCGAGAACCTGACCGTTGAGGGGTACTTGGTGGACCACTGGTTGGTGTCCATACGGGACAAGGTAAGGCCAGGGACATATACTGACCGTACGAGGCAATAGTCAGGCTGCACATAAACCCGACGTTGGGCAGCACGAAGCTCGACAAGTTGACCGCGCTGCAACTGGAAAGGCTCTACAGGCAGAAGCTCGACGCAGGACTATCAGCAAGAGGAGTGCGATACATCCACAAAACCATCCGCAAAGCACTCAAGGACGCAGTTAGGCTACAACTACCTCCCCTCAATGTGGCGGACGGAGTACAGCCGCCTAAGCCAGTCAAGCGGAAGATTAAGCCACTGTCGCAGGAACAGATGCGTACCCTACTTGACGCCGCCAAAGGCGACAAGATGGAAGCCCTATTCGTGCTGGCAATAATCACCGGCATTAGGCAGGGGAATTGATGATGCTTGCCACAAGCAATTAGGCTCCGAGGGCTTCGTCCGCCTTTTCCAGTTGGTGGTGCCAGAACAAAACTAGTTGTCCGTCATCGAGGCGCACGTCCAGCGCCGCATAATCCGCATGTCCAAAGCACGTCTCCACGGTACCGACCATCCCCCGCAGCTCCAGTCTCCGTTCGTCATGCGATACCCGCACCCTCACGCCCGGAAGAGCTTCGTGCGATATCAAGGAGTTCACCCCCGTATCCATAGGTCAGCTCGGGGGCTAAGGCTTTCTCCCGGGCCAAAGGCCAGATCACCTAAACTGATAGTAAAGCACATCGACCGACGGAAGTAAATGTCAGATATTACAAGTTCTCATGAATTAGATACCTCTACTACCGCTTACACCCTCTGCGGTGAGGACGGCAAGGAAATGATACAATGATATCGAACAGTCGAACTGTTCGCCTTACTGGGGCCGAAGCCTCCACAACATAGGAGCCGCTTCTCCCCTCGACTCGGGCCTTTATGGGCACGTTCCGTTAACCGGCGAGGTACACACCTACCGCAACGGAAGGAGCGTACCCTCTTGGCTCTGGAAGACACCAACGTCCATACCACAGACCAGCAGCCCCGCTGCGAGTCCGGCAAGACCCTCTTTTCAGAAGGAGAGTGCCCGAAGTCGGGCGAGGTCCAGTTGGATGGCAGTCTGCTTTGCGTGTCTCATGCCGAGCTGCTGAGGCTGGAGATGCGGGAGAATAGCCTACTGGGCACGGTATTCGAGATGGACAAGTGGCTGGACAACCCGAACAATCGAACAGACCAGCTTCACTGGCGGCGGGTTTTGATCCAACGAGACGAGGTCGTGGAGCAACTGAGGTTCAACCGCACTCTAATCGAAGCCCACACAGCGGCAGCCCAGCAACGGTAGGGTCGCAGGCAAGGCGAGGAAGCCTAAGTACACGCCTTACGGCTCAGGCTGTGCGTGCCTCCTCTTACACCTTGTCCAGCTCGTGGAACCAGAACAACTCCAACCGTCCGTCCTCAAGTCGCACGTCCAACGCTGGGTGGTCATGATGACCCCATCTGTTCTCCACGGTGCCGCGCATCCCACTGAACCTCGACTTCCAGTGTTCTTCCTTCACCCGTACCGTCATGCCTGTACGTACGTCGCGAGATTCCAAGCGGTTCACCCCGTAGTTTCCGAGTTGGGCTGGAAGCCTTCCCTAACCATCGTCTCTTTCCCTGCACCTAAAGGTGTAACACATTTTACACCTTTAGGTGTTCCTCGCGCTACCAAATACACGAGATTTTGTGGTAAATGTCGATAAAGTCACTTGTTCCGAGAGCTAAGTACAGTGCGAAGGTTGGGCACCAGCGTTCAAATCCCTAGTGCCGGTTACTCACATATTCTTGAGGGTGGCAAGTACAACGCTGAGGCTAGTAGCAGAAGTTGGACAGGCCAAGGGAAATGACGTGTCAGTGAAAGTGTCAGCCTATAGTCTTGGTATCGTGCTTGAAGTGGGCTTATAAATCGGCATTATTCGCGGCACGATGAAATTAAGAGTCCCCTACTCTGCCACTGAGCTACCGGCCCAGCCCGGAGGGAGTTTACCAAAGCTCTGCTTCCGTCGAGTCGAAGGAGCATCCTCATCAGTGCAGAAAGTGACGTCTGCCCGTGATGACCATAGCGATCCCGCTACGATCCGCCGCCTCTATGACATCCCCATCGCGTTTGGAGCCGCCCGGTTGTATGACGGCGGTGACGCCTGCCTCAGCCAGCGCCTTCACACCGTCCGCGAATGGGAAGAAGGCGTCGCTCGCCGCGACCGCGCCCCGTGTTAGATCTCCAGCCTTCCCTACCGCGAGCTCCGAAGCGTCAACGCGGCTGGTCTGGCCGCCCCCGATCCCGACGGTTGCCCCATCCCTGGCCAGCACTATCGCGTTGCTCCTCACCCTCTTGGCAACCCGCCAAGCGAAGAGCAGATCCTCCATCTGCCGCTGCGAGGGCTCCTTCTGCGTAACCACCCTGTAGTCAGAGGGGTCCTCGATAACATCGGTCTCTTGCAAAAGGAGGCCGCCCGTCACTTCCTTGGCCGAGAACCGGGGAAGCGCTAGAGAACCGGCCTCGAGCAAGATGGTGTTCGGCTTCGTAGCGAACGCTTCCCTCGCGTGCGGTGCAAACTCCGGCGCGACGAGCACCTCCGTAAAGACCTTCGTTATCTTCTCGGCGAGCTCGGCGCTCACGGGTCCGTTCAGCGCGACGATCCCGCCGAAGGCCGATACAGGATCGCAGTCGAAGGCCCTCTCGTAAGCCTCCGCCAGATCCTCCCCCATCGCCACCCCGCAGGGGGTCGCGTGCTTCACGATCACCGCGGCGGCGCTCTCGCCGAGCTCGGCGAGCAGGGCGCGAGCGGCCTCTATGTCCTGGAGGTTGTTGAAGGAGAGGTCCTTACCCTGCAGCTTCTCGACCCCTGAGAGTAGGTGGTCCTGTCCCCGCCTGGCGTAGTAGGCGGCCCTCTGGTGCGGGTTTTCCCCGTAACGCAGAGGTAGCACCTTCTCGTAGCTTGAGGTCAGGAGGTCGGGGAAGCCCTCATCACCGGTAGAGGCGCGGTCCGGCTCCATACTATCCTCGAGCCAGCCGGCGATGGAGGCGTCGTAGCGGGACGTGCGGCGAAAAGCCGCGAGCGCGAGCCGGCGGCGGGTCTCGAGGGAGACCTCGCCTTGGGCTTCGATCTCCACCAGCACCTCATTGTAGAACTCGGGGGAAGGGACCACCGTGACGGAGGCGAGGTTCTTTGCTGCGGCGCGGAGCATGGCAGGTCCGCCTATGTCTATCTGCTCTATGGCCTCCTTCTCGGGAGCCCCTGTGGCAACGGTCTCCTCGAAGGGGTAGAGGTTTATGCAGACGAGGTCTATGGGACCTATGTCGTGTTCGACGAGCTGTGTAACGTGGTCTGGGTCATCGAGGTTTGCGAGTATACCGCCGTGGATCCTGGGATGTAGCGTCTTTACCCTGCCGCCGAGGATCTCCGGCTCCCCTGTAACCTCGGAGACCGGGATGACGGGGACCCTGTTCTCCTCTAGCGTCCTCGCGGTCCCGCCCGTGGAGATGATCTCGAATCCTAGCCTGTGCAGCCTGCGCGCGAAAGCCGCTATACCCCTCTTATCCGAGACCGATACCAGCGCCCTGCGCTTCATACCCTCCCCCAGAAGTAGTCGGCGACGGCCCCAACGAGCAGCCTGTGCTCGACGGGGTGGAGACGTGCGAGCAGGGTATCCTCCGTGTCTCCAGGCAGGACGAGCACCCTCTCCTGCGCGACGATCGGCCCCGCGTCGACCTCCTCGACCATGAAGTGTAAGGTTACGCCGGTCTCCCCAACCCCCGCCTCCAGCGCTCGCCGCACGGCGTCCAGGCCCCTGAACTCGGGCAGCAAAGAGGGATGGACGTTCAGAATGGCGGGAAAGCGCTCGAGGAAGATGGGCGAGAGCACGCGCATGTATCCCGCCCCCACCACGAGCGAGACGTCGTGGGCCGCGACCCTATCAGCCAGCTCCCTGTCGTAGTCCTCGCGGCTTATGAAGCCGGCAGGGTCTACGTGCTCGACCGGCACCCCCGCCCGCCGCGCCCGCTCGAAGGCGAAGGCCACTTTCCTGTCTCCGGCGACCACTACGAGCCCATCCGGATAGGCATCCAGTAGCGCCTGCAGGTTCGTCCCCGAGCCGGAGGCGAGTACGGCGAAGCGCGATCCTGCGGGCAACCGCTCAGACAAGCTCGACCCCTCCCCCCTCGACTACATCCCCGATGCGCCACGCTCCACACCCCACGCTGCGGAGGGTGTCCAGTGCTAGATCCACCACGCCCTCGGGTACGACGGCGCAGAACCCGATTCCGAGGTTGAAGACCCTGCGCATCTCGGCCTCTGGGACGTTGCCGAGTTCGCGGACTAGGGCGAACACTGGCGGCTCCTCCCAGGAAGAAGCGTAGATCCGTGCCCCGAGCCCACCTAGTGAGCGCGGCAGGTTCCCTTCGAGCCCGCCCCCCGTAACGTGCGCCATCCCCCGCACCTCGACCGTGCCCTGCAAGGCGAAGATCTCGCGTCCGTAGGAGCGGTGCGGCTCGAGGTAGACCTCTCCAATGGGCCGGTCGAGGCCCTCCGGAACGTCTGAGTACGAGAGCCCGGCCTGCTCAACCACCCTGCGCGCGAGCGTGTAGCCGTTGGTGTGCAGGCCGCTGGAGGCGAGGCCAAGCACGGCGTCCCCGGGCCTCACACCCTCACCGGTCACCACCTCGCTCCTCTCGCACGCCCCTACGCACACCCCTACCACGTCGAGGTCTCCCTCGGCGTAGAGACCAGGCATCTCCGCGGTCTCCCCGCCGACGAGGGGGATGCCGAGCTCTTCGCACGCCCCGGCCGCTCCGCGCACCACCTTGGCGACCGCATCAGGGTCGAGCCTGCCGCTCGCGACGTAGTCGAGGAAGAGGAGTGGTCGCGCGCCGGTGGCGAGTACGTCGTTGGCGCAGTGGTTGACGATATCTGCGCCGAGGGAGGAGTACCTACCTACCTCCTTCGCGACGAGCACCTTGGTGCCGACGCCGTCTATGGTCGAGGAGAGGACCGGCTCCCTGTAGCCCGCGAGAGCGTAGAGGCCGGCGAAGCCTCCTGTCCCTCCGAGGACTTCTGGACCGTGGGTAGCTTCGACGGCGGAGCGCATGAGGTCTACTGCCCTCTCGCCGCGCTCGATGGAGACGCCCGCGGCGTCGTAGGAGCGCTCGTTCACCCGCCGCGCACCCCGGCGTAGCGGGTACGGTTCTCGAGTGCGAACTTCTCCGAGATACCGGGTATAGGGTACTCGCCGTCGAAGCAGGCGCGGCAGAGGCGGTCCTTGGGCCTCCCCGTGGCCGCGACCATGGCGTCGTTAGAGAGGTAGGCCAGAGTAGTGGCCCCAATGTGGGCCTTGATCTCTTCTATAGTGAGGTTGGCGCCGACGAGCTGCTCCTTGGTGTCCATGTCGATGCCGAAGTAGCAGGGTCCTGTGATCGGAGGGGAAGAGACCCTGAAGTGAACCTCCGCAGCGCCGGCCTCGAAGAGCAGCCGAACCAGCTTGCGGCTGGTGTTGCCCCTTACTATGGAGTCGTCTATTACTACAACGCGCTTGCCCTTTATCACGGAGGGAAGCGGGTTGAGCTTGAGCCTCAGGCCGAGCTGGCGCATCCCGTCGGTCGGTTGGATGAAGGTCCGGCCCACGTAGCGGTTCTTTATGAGCCCCTCGGCGTAGGGTATGCCGCTCCGCTTCGAGTACCCTACTGCGGCCGAGATCCCAGAGTCAGGTACCGGTATTACGACGTCGGCCTCCGCCGGGGCTTCCTCGGCGAGTAGCTCCCCCATCCTCTGGCGCGCGCCAGCGACCTCCCTCCCGTCGAAGCGCGAGTCAGGACGGGCAAAGTACACGTACTCGAAGATGCAGAGGGCCCGCCTGGGGCTCTCGACCCCGTAGCTCATAAGCCCCTTGTCGTCTATGACGACTACCTCTCCCGGCTCCACGTCCCGCAGGAAACGGGCGCCGATAATGTCGAGGCCGCAGGTCTCGCTCGAGACTGCGTAGCCGCCTTCGACCTCGCCTATGCAGAGCGGACGGAAGCCGTGCGGGTCACGGAAGGCGACGAGCTTGTCTCGGAAGATCATGGCCACCGAGTACGCTCCCTCGAAGCGCCGCATCGCCCGGCAAATCGCCTCCCCCGCCGAATACCCGTTCTCCAGCTCCTTGACGGCAGCTGCCGCTATAAAGGTAGTGTCCGAGGTGGAGTTGAACCTGAAGCCCTCTTCGGTGAGATCCTCCCTGAGCCGCTTGGCATTGACCAAGTTGCCGTTGTGGGCGACGGCGACGTTTATCTCCCCGCGACCGTGGAACTCGGGCTGGGCGTTCTCCCAGGAAGCGGAGCCCGTCGTCGAGTAGCGGACGTGGCCGAGAGAGATGTGTCCGCCCTCTAAAGCGGCCAGCCTCGAGGCGTCGAAGACCTGCGAAACGAGACCCATGTCGCGTACGGCGGTCGTCCGCTCGCCGTCCGAGACGGCTATCCCAGCGGACTCCTGGCCCCTGTGCTGCAGCGCGTAGAGCCCGAAGTACGTCCTCTGAGCCAACTCTCCAGCCAGCTCGCGCGAGTACAACCCGAAGACGCCGCAAGCTTCTCTAGGTTTCCCGTTGTCGTTGAGGCTCTCGCTCAAGAAGCATGCCCTCCCAGATCAGATCCTGTCCACCTTAGCGACCGTCCGTTGCCCACCTTCACTCTCCCGACGCTCATCCAGCCTCCTCAGACTCGTTGGAGGTATTATGGGAAAAGATCGCGCTCAAGCGCCTCCTCGGCATCTTCGAGCTCAAGGTCAATTAGATCTCCTATCTTGAACCTATCGCCGCCCGTGCGCCCGATGTCGTCGTAGGGCACTCCCGCCACCCCCAGGGACCTCTGCAAGGTCATCCACCGCTCCTCCGGCACCGCGATGAGGAAGTGCGCGCCCGTCTCGCCAAACAGGCCTATGTCCTTGCGTCCGCTACCGAACTTGGGTTCGATCTCCGTCTCGTCGATCTCCACGCCGATCCCGCCGGCAACCGCCATCTCTGCGAGCGCAACCGCGAGCCCGCCACCGGAGACGTCGTGTGCCGTGTCCACGAGACCGTCGGTTATGAGACGCCGCACCACGTCGGCATGCTCCTTCTCGCGAGCGAGGTCGGGGCTCTTGGGCGCACCGGCAACCCCTCCGTGCACGACTTCCAGATACTCGGAGCCGGCGAGCGAGACCGGAAAGTCAACGATGAGCACTACCCGATCCCCCTCGCGCTTGAAGCCCGGCGTGGCGTGGCGGCTCACGTCCTCCAGAACTCCGACCATGCCAACGACGGGAGTAGGGTAGACGGTGCCGGCCTCGGTCTCGTTGTAGAGGCTAACGTTGCCGCTCACTACCGGGGTGCCGAATACCTCGCACGCCTCGGCCATGCCTTCGATGCAGGCGGCGAGCTGGTAGTAGTTCTCGCGTTTCTCGGGGCTGCCGAAGTTCAGGCAGTTGGTGATCGCGATCGGCTCGGCTCCCACGCACGAGAGGTTGCGGTAAGCCTCGGCGACGGTCGCGCCGCCGCCGCCCTTCGGGTCGAGGTAGCAGTGGCGGCCCCGCCCGTCTGTGGTGGCGGCGAAGCCCAGGTTTGTGCCCTTGATCCTCATCACCGCCGCGTCGGCGCCAGGGAGGACGACGGTGTCGGTGCCGACCTGATGGTCGTACTGCTCGAAGATCTCGCGCCGCGAGCAGAGGTTCGGGTGTGCTAGCAGGCGCAGGAGTATCTCGTTATAGTCCTCGGGCTCGGGGATAGAGGTGAGGTCCAGCGTCTTGACCTCGTCGAGATAGGGCGGACGCACCACGTCGCGCTCGTAGACGGGGGCGTCGGCTAGGTACCTGGCCGGGACGGAGCCAACGGTTTCGCCCCTTGTCTTTACGCGCAGCTCGCCGTGATCTGCTACGCGGCCGATCACGGCCCCCACCAGCTCGTAACGCTCTGCGGCTTCGAGAACCCCGTCGACCTTCGCCGGCTCGACGATGGCGAGCATCCGTTCCTGGGACTCGGAGATCATGACCTCGTAGGGCTCCATCCCGCTCTCGCGCAGGGGAACTCTATCCGCTTCTATCTCGATCCCCACCCCTCCCTTGGCCGCCATCTCGGAGGCGGAGGAGGTGATCCCCGCCGCCCCGAGGTCCTGCAGCGAGACGAGCAGGCCTTCCTCGAGGAGCTTCAGACAACACTCGATGAGCATCTTCTCGCAGAAAGGGTCCCCTACCTGGACGTTGGAGCGTTTCGCCTCGGACTCCTGAGTAAGCTCGTCCGAGGCGAAGGTTGCGCCGTGGATGCCGTCGCGCCCGGTCTTCGAGCCGAGGAGGACTACGAGGTTTTCCTCCCCCGTAGCCCGCGAGCGGACCAGGTCCTCCGTCCTGGTGAGCCCTATGCACATCGCGTTTACCAGAGGGTTGCCGGAGTACGCGCGCGCGAACTCTACCTCTCCTCCGACAGTCGGCACCCCGACGGCGTTCCCGTAGCCCCCGATGCCGCGCACTACCTCCTTGAGGAGGTAGCGGTTGCGCTCCTCATCGAGCGGTCCGAACCGCAAGGAGTCGAGCAGCGCCACCGGCCTCGCGCCCATGGCGAGGATATCCCGGATGATGCCCCCGACGCCCGTGGCAGCCCCTTCGTAGGGCTCTACAGCGGAGGGGTGGTTGTGGCTCTCTACCTTGAAGGCAAGGGCCCACCCTTCCCCCACCTCGACGACCCCCGCGTTCTCGCCTGGTCCCTGCAGCACCCGGGGTCCAGCGTTGGGGAAGCGCCTGAGCAGAGGACGCGAGTTCTTGTAGCCGCAGTGCTCGCTCCACATCACGGAGAACAGCGAGAGCTCCAGGTAGTTGGGCGCCCTGCCGAGGAGCTCGATGATGCGGTCGTACTCGTGATCCGAGAGCCCCAGAGAGCTGTAGGTCTCCTCCAGGTTCAAACCCTCGCCCCCACCAGAACGGACCTCAGGATGCGAAGGCCTTCCTCCGAGCCCAGAGTAGAGTCGGAGACGCGCTCAGGGTGGGGCATGATGCCGACGACGTTTCGCCCCTCGCTGCAGATCCCTGCGATGTCGTTCGCCGAGCCGTTCGGGTTGTCCAGGTAACGGAGCACGACGCGATCCTCGTCTTCCAGCACAGTAAGCGTCGCGGCATCGGCGAAGTAGTTGCCCTCGTTGTGCGCAACGGGGAGTTCGAGCTCCTCCTCCGGCTCACAAGAGGAGGTCCATGGCGTCCTCGTCGTCTCGACCCGCACGCGGACCCGCCTGCACACGAAGCGCATGTGGGTGTTGCGCAGCAGCGCGCCGGGGAGCAGGTGCGCCTCCGTGAGGACCTGGAAACCGTTGCAGACGCCCAGAGTTGGGCCGCCGGAGCGGGCGAAGTCTTCGAGCGGAGCCATCACCCTGGCGAAGCGGGCGATGGCGCCGGGACGCAGGTAGTCGCCGTAGGAGAAGCCGCCAGGAACTATCACCGCGTCCACGCCCTTCAGGTCAGCGTCGGCGTGCCAGAGCTCTACCGGTTCGGCCCCTATCCTCTCGACCGCGTAGAGGGCGTCGCGGTCGCAGTTCGAGCCAGGGAAGATCGTGACGCCTATCCTCATCCAACCACCTCCCACTTGTAGTCCTCGATCGTAGGGTTCGCCAGCAGGCGCCTGCACATGGCGTCCACCTCGTCAGCGGTCTCGAGCTCCATCTCGATGAGTCTACCTACGTGGACGGTCCTCACACCATGAAATCCAAGGGCGGGAAGCGCGCTGCGGACCGCCTCGCCCTGGGGGTCCAGGATCCCTGCCTTCGGGCGGACGAGGACGCGGATTTTCAAGCTATCTGCCATCTGCAGTCAGCCGTCAGCTTTCTGCCGCTCAACTCGTCTCTCGCTATGCGAAACCACTTCCGGCAGTACTGTTTCCTGACTAATGGTTCGCGAAGCTCCAGAGAGCAACGAACCGCGACCCCTTGCTGACAGCTGATTGCTGAGTGCTGACTGCTTTCCATCAATCTACCGCGCCCCGCTGGGTAATCTCCTGTACCCTGCGCAACATCTCCGCGTAGGCTTCCTCTACGCCACCCATGTCCCGCCGGAAGCGGTCCTTGTCCAGCTTCTCGCCCGTCTCCTTGTCCCAGAAGCGGCAGGTGTCGGGGCTGATCTCATCCGCCAGCATGAGCCTGCCCTCGGCATCGCGGCCTGCCTCTATCTTGAAGTCGACGAGCGTGACCCCCCTCTCGTCGAAGAAGGGGGTGAGGATCTCGTTGACCTTGAGGCCGAGCTCCTCGCAGAACTCCAGGTCCTCGTCGGAGACCCCCAGCTCCCTGAAGTGGTACCAGTTGAGCATAGGGTCTCCAAGCGCGTCGTCCTTGTAGCAGAGCTCGACGATGGGGGCCTTGAGCCTACGCCCTTCCTCGTAGCCCAAGCGCTTGGCCAGGGAGCCAGCGGCGACGTTGCGGACGATGATCTCGACGGGGAGCATCTCCAGCTTCGTAGTCTTTATTGCCGCCTCGTCAACCTGCTCGATAAAGTGGGTGGGGACGCCGTGGGTCTCGAGGTAGGCGAAGACCGCCGCGCTCATGGTAGCGTTGGTGCGGCCCTTGTCCTTCCACGAGCCGCGCTTCTGCGCGTTGAAAGCCGTGGCGTCGTCCTTGTAGCGGTGGAGGAGCACTTCCTCCTCGTCCGTCGCGTACACCTTCTTGGCCTTGCCCTCGTAGAGCAGTTCTTCAGCCATCTGCAAGCCTCCTTTCGAGTTCCCCTACCCTCTCGAAGACCACATCCAGGTTCCTCAGCGCGTAAGCGGGGTCGAATAGGTCTCCGAGGTCCGTGCCGAGCCGCTCGCGCACCTCCTCTTTCTCCTCGAGCAGCTCTCGAAAGCCTCCTTCCCCCTCCCACGCCTGCATCGCCGCGCCCTGGACCACTGCGTAGGAGTCGTCGCGGCTCATGCCGGCCTCCACCAGGGCGAGGAGGACGCGCCCCGAGTAAACGACACCGCCGCCGAGGTCGAGGTTATCGAGCATTCGGTCCTTGTAGACCTGCAATCCGCCTAGGACGCGCCGCGTGGTGCGGAGCATGTAGTAGGCGAGGATCGTGGCGTCGGGGAGGACTACCCGCTCTGCGGAGGAGTGGGAGATATCCCTCTCCTGCCAGAGCGCGTTGTTCTCGAAGCCGACGCTCGCGTAGCCGCGCAGCAGACGGGCCATGCCGCACAGTCGCTCGGAGAGGATGGGGTTGCGCTTGTGGGGCATGGCGGAGGAGCCCTTCTGGTCCCGACCGAAGGGCTCGGCCAGCTCGCGGACCTCGGTGCGCTGGGAGCCCCGGATCTCCAAGGCTACCTTCTCCAGCGTCGAGCCGAGGATGGCCAGAGTTGCGAGAACCTCTGCGTGGCGGTCGCGCTGCACGACCTGGGTAGACGCGGGGGCTGGCTTCAGGCCAAGTTCCTCGCACGTAATCGCCTCGACCTTCGGGTCTACGTTCGCGTAGGTCCCTACGGCGCCAGAGATCTTGCCCACGGCGGCGACCTCCCGCGCGTGCGCGAGCCGGTCCAGGTTACGCTCCATCTCGAAGGCCCACACGGCGAGCTTGTGGCCCAAGACTGTGGGCTCGGCGTGTACGCCGTGGGTCCGCCCTACCATGACGGTCTCGCGGTGCTCGAGCGCCATCTCGCAAAGCAGGAGGGCGAGAAGTCTTGCCTCTTCCTGGATGAGGTCCAGGGCCCGCCCGAGTTGCAGGGCGCCGGCTGTGTCCAGCACGTCGGATGAGGTCAGGCCGAAGTGGAAGTGGCGGGCGACGGGGTCGTTAACCGTCTCCGCGACGGTCGAGACGAAGGCTATGACGTCGTGGTTCGTCTCCTCCTCTATCTCGTGAATTCGCTCCACCGTGAAGTCCGCTCTTTCGGCGAGCTCTTCGACTTCCTCCGCAGGTATCTCGCCGAGACTTGCCCTCGCCCGGCACACTGCGAGCTCGACCTCGAGCCAGGCGCGGTACTTTGCTTCCTCTTTCCAGACGCCCCCGATCTCGGGCAGGGTGTAGCGTTCGATCACGGGCCACCCGCCAGCCGTTCGGCCAGGTGGGGGTCGGAGAGAGCGAGTATCTGCGCGGCGAGGACGGCTGCGTTCGCCGCGCCGTTTACGGCCACGGTAGCGACGGGAACGCCCGAGGGCATCTGGACGGTTGCGAGGAGGGCGTCGAAGCCGCCGAGGGTTCCTGCTGCTATGGGGATGCCGATGACGGGAAGGTTCGTGCGGGCAGCTACGGCCCCAGCGAGGTGGGCGGCCATGCCCGCGGCGCAGATGAACAATTTAGTGCCGCGCTCGGGGGCGGAGGCGACGTACTCGGAGACGCCTTCGGGGTTGCGGTGGGCGCTCAGGACCTCGAGCTCGTAGTCTACGCCGAGGTCATCGAGGCGCTTCGTGCACTTCTCCATGACGGGAAGGTCGGATCTGCTGCCGACGAGGATCGCTACGCTCGGGCTCAAAGGTCCTCCAGCTCTATCGCTTCGAGGGCAATGTCGGTGCGGTACTGCAGGCCGTCGAAGTGGATCTGCTCGACGGCGGCGTATGCGCGGGCGCGCGCCTCTATGATCGTCGATCCGGTACCTACGACGTTCAGGACCCTTCCCCCCGCTGTGTAGAAGTTGCCGTCGCGCTCTTCTGTGCCGGCGTGGTAGATGTATACGCCGGTGGGGATGTTCTCGAGGCCGGAGATCTCATCCCCCGAGGAGGAGGTCTCGGGGTAGCCCTCGGATGCGAGCACCACGCACACTGCCTTGTCGGCAGACCAGGTAATTTCGCGTCCGGCGATGTTCCCCACCTCGGCTGCGATTATCAGCTCGAGGAGATCCGTGCCGAGGCGCGGCAGAATCACCTGCGTCTCGGGGTCGCCGAAGCGGCAGTTGAATTCCAGAGCCTTGGGGCCGGTCTCGGTCATCATGACGCCGGCGTAGAGCAGACCTGTGTATGGAGCCCCGATCAAGGCGAGCTGGTGGATGGTGGGGCGGATGATCTCCTCGAGGACCATCGCGTAGGTGGCAGGCTCCATCCACATCACCGGGGAGTAAGCCCCCATCCCACCGGTGTTCGGCCCCTCGTCGCCGTCGTAGATGCGTTTGTAGTCCTGGGCCGGCAAGAACGGCAGCATCTCCTGTCCGTCGGTGATCACGAAGATAGAGGCCTCCCTGCCCTCGAGGTACTCCTCGATGATGATCCTCTCGCCCGCCGATCCGAACTTCCCCTCGAAGGCGGCCCGCACCGCGCCCTCGGCCTCCTCTCTGGAGTGAGCTACCGTAACGCCCTTGCCGGCGGCCGCCCCGTCGGCCTTTATTACAACGGGGAAGTCCTTGAGCCTGCGGAGGTGGGCGAGCGCCGCAGGCTCGGCGTCGAAGGCGTCGAAGCTCGCTGTCGGGACGCCGGCGTGGCTCATAAGCTCCTTGGCGAAGATCTTGGATCCCTCTATGCGGGAGGCCGCGCGAGAGGGGCCAAAGATCTTCAGGTCGGCCTCCCAGAAGCACTCTGCGATGCCCCCGATCAGGGGCGACTCGGGACCGACTACGGTAAGGTCGATCTCGTTCTGTGTGGCGAAGTCACGAAGGGAGATCAGGTCGTCAGCGGGGATGCCAGCGACCTCTGCTATACGCGCTATGCCGGGGTTGCCGGGGGCTGCGTACATCTCTGGCCCGAGGGGGCTGGCCGCCAGGGTCTCGACCAGCGCGTGTTCGCGCCCGCCGCTCCCGACGACCATTACCCGCACGGCCCTAGGTCCCGATCCTCTCTATTATCGCCTGGTCCCGCTCCGGTCCGACGCTGATCATGCACAGCGGAGCCCCTACCTCGGCCTCGACGAAGCCAACGAAGTCCTGCGCTGCCTCCGGAAGGTCCCCGCGCATCCTGCACCCCGTAATGTCTATGCCCCACCCAGGGAGATCCTTGTAGACGGGGCGCGCGTGGTGGAGGTCGGTCTGGCTCATGGGGAACTCCTTCACTCTCTCCCCTTCTATCTCGTAGCCAACGCAGATCTTTATCTCGTCAACCGCCGAGAGCACGTCGAGCAGCGTGATCGCGAGGTAGGTGATCCCGTTGAGGGCAGCCGAGTACTTGACGGCCACGAGGTCCAGCCACCCGCACCTCCTCGGCCTGCCCGTCGTGCTCCCGTACTCGTTGCCCGCGCGCCGGATGGTCTCCCCCGTCTCGTCCATGAGCTCGGTCGGGAAGGGTCCGTCCCCAACCCTCGTGGTGTAGGCCTTGGTAACCCCGATCACCTGGTCGAGTGCCTGCGGCGGTATGCCGCTCCCTACTACCGCCCCGCCGACGGAAGGGTTGGAGGACGTGACGAAGGGGTAGGTGCCGTGGTCGTTGTCGAGGAGCGTGGCCTGCGCTCCTTCTAGCAGTACCGACTCGCCCGCGTCGAGCGCCTCGCGCAACAGGGCTCCCGTGTCTGCCACCATGGGTCCGAGCAGGTCCCTGAACGAGAGTAGGAAGTCGGCGAGCTCGTCCGGGTCATAGGGTTCCTCGCCATAGACATTCTCGAGGATGGAGTTCTTCTCGCGAAGGGCCGCCTTGAGCTTGGCGCGCAGGATGCCCTCGTCGAAGATGTCCTGCACCCTTATGCCCGACCGCGCCACCTTGTCCTCGTAGGCAGGGCCTATGCCGCGGTTGGTAGTCCCGATCTTGGCGTCCCCGAGGGCCTTCTCGCGGTGGGAGTCGAGCACTATGTGGTAGGGCAGGATCAGGTGCGCCCGCCCATCTACCTTGAGCCGGCTGCGCACCTCGACGCCGCGCTTCTCGAGGGCCTCTACCTCCTCTTCGAGGACCTCGGGGTTGACTACTACCCCGCTTCCGACGGTGCACTCTACCCCCTCCCGCACGATACCCGAAGGGATGAGGTGTACGACGAACTCCTCCCTACCTATCCTGATGGTGTGCCCCGCGTTGTTGCCGCCCGAGTAGCGCGAGACGTAGCGCGCGTCAGAGGCCAGGACGTCGCATACCCTACCTTTGCCCTCGTCACCCCAGGCCAGCCCGAGGACCACGGTTGCAGTCAAAACCCCGCCCCCGAGACGAGAGGGATAGAGAGTAGGCCGAGCTGGAACCCGTCACCGTCTACTCTTCGCGCGGGGCCATGTTCCATCGCCACTACCGCAATGTAGCATATAGATCTGACGTTTTGAATCGTCGGGCGAGTGCGACTCTAAGCCTGGTCCACTATGTTCTGCAACTCGGTCTGTAGGTCTCCAAGCGCCTCCTCTACAGGCTTGTCGCCCTTGAGCGACGCGTTGAACTGCTCGGCCATCACGAGCGACATGTCCGAGTAGTAGGGCGAGACCGGCCTTGGCCTGGCGCTCTCGAGCGCCTCGCGGCCCAGATTAGCTACGGGTAGACCGTCGAGAACCTCGCTGTCCTCATAGAGGCTCCTGAGGGTGGGGAGGCGCGCGCTCTCGAGCGCGAAGGTCTTCTGCTGCTCGGGGGCGGACATGAACTCGATAAACGTCCAGATCTCGTCCAGCCTGTCCTCGGAGCCGGCGTTGACCATGAAGTTCCACCCGCCCAGGCCGCTGAAGCTCTCGTCCCCCTGGCCGGCGACGGGCAACTGCGAGATGCCGACCTGCTCGGGTCTCAGCTGGGAGCTCTCGGGATCGGAGAGCAGCCCGTACACGAAGGGCCAGTTGCGCATGAACACCACATCACCGTTTGTGAAGACCGCCTGCGAGTCCTGCGTTGTGTAGTCGCCGGTGGCCCGCGGGGCGATCTTTTCCACTATCATGCTCCGCCGCAGCGAGAGACCCTCGGCCGCCTCCGGGCTGTCTATTACCACCCGCTCACCCTCTAGGACGTCTCCCCCGCGTTCCACACGTGCTCGAGGGCGTCGACCACCCCGCCCTCGTCCTGGGCTCCCTGGAAGACAAAGCCGTATTTCGTCCCGTGATCTGCCTGCACCTTCCGCGCGACCTGCTTCATCTCTTCCCAGGTCCTGGGAGGCCCCGAGAACCCGCTCTTCTCCAACAGGTCCATGCGATAGTAGAACATGCCAGCGTCGGTGAACCATGGCACGCCCCAGGTCTTCCCCTGGTACTGCACCGATTCGAGGGGACCTTCCAGATAATCCTCTTGCATGCCGCTGGTAAAGCGGTCCGTGAGGTCGAGGATATAGCCGTTGGAGGCGAACTGGGCGGGCCAGATCACATCGCCCCCAATCACGTCGACGCTCGACTTGCCAGACTGCAGCTCGGCCTGAATCTGCTCGAAGTAATCGGCGCTCAAAGCCGGCATCTCGCGCCACTTCACCTGGACCTCACCCCTGTTTTGCTCGTTGAACCGGCGGATCAACTTCTCCAGTCCCCCCGCCTCGTCGGGTGTGAACGCGAGGGTTATGGTAGTCCCGCCCGCCTGATCCCCCCACCCCCGCAACCAGCCGCGCCGAGCAGGGCCGCTCCAGCGAGCCCCGCTCCCCCCAGCTTGAGGAAGTCTCGCCGGCTGATCCCCCGCGGGCCAGAGGCGCTTGGCGGTTGTCCATGGCTTCTCCTTCCCCGATCTGCCGCAGCCAAGCATATCTCACACCGCTTGTCCGCGCCCGAGCTCTCGGCGTACGGCCGGGTCTACTCGAAGAGCACGACAGGCTCTTCATAGTAGCGGATGCGGTTCTCTTCCCAGAGCCTCGTCACGAACGCACGGAGCTCGGCGTTGCTACCTGTGGGGTCTCCATCGCGCATCTTATCCAGCGGGTAGCGGACGCCGAGCACTCGCTCCCTCACATGGAAGCGGGTGATTCCCGCAGGCAGCACCGCCCCTGAACGCACGATCTCTACCAGTTCCCCTGGGGTGAAAGGACGGTAGCGCACTATCGCCTCCCCCTCGGCCAGCCCGACGCCTGCGCTCGGCTCGATTCGCCGCACCACCACCCCTTCGGGGTAGAGCGACCGCAAGGCCCAGAGCGCCCGCACACCAGCCGACAACCCTTCCTCCCTGGGCCTGAGATAGAACCTCCTCCCCCCGGCGAGCTCCACCTCGGCGAGCGGGGCGCCTCCGGGGCGCTCGGAGACCTCGATCTCTCCCGGCGCCCGAAGCTCGTCGAAGCCCGCGCCGTCAAGGAGGTGGGCCCAGCTCTCTACTTTATCCGGGGGCTCGGCGAACTGGGCAAGGACGAGGCTGCAGCCCAGCTCCTTCATGGCGCGTACCCTGTGGGCCCCGTCGAGGACCAGGCAGCAGTCCCCCTGGGAGGAGAGGATCACGGGGTTGCGCTGTACGCCCTCTGCCTCGATGCGCCCGCGCAGGTTGGACAGGCGGTCCTCGTCGTGGGCCTCGTGCAGGATCAAACGCTCCAGTTCCACGAGGCGAAGGTCGTTGAGCGAGGGGATCAAGCAGCGAAGGGGGGCGCCTCTACCTCAGACGTCTCCCCCGCGGCGGCCCCATAGAAAGTCGAGTATGAGGAACCCGCCGAAGAAGAAGAGCGCGATCACGACGAAGAACCCTATTATGCCGAGGAGAAGATAGAGTGTATCCAAAGCTCTGGTCCGGCCTTTCCTGAGATCCCGCCGCGTGGAGTCGGGACGGCCGGATTTGAACCGGCGACCACTCGGCCCCCAGCCGAGTGCGCTACCAGACTGCGCCACGTCCCGACGCAACTTCCTATCCAATCATACCAGACGGCCCCCGTGCTATCATGCCGTGTTCGTGGCGCGCGCTGCTTCCTACATAAGGACCGATCCGGAAGGCGAGCTCCCCTCGGAGCAGGAACAGTGGACCTCAGTCGAGGCGTACGCAGCCGCGAATGGTCACGAGCTCGTGGCCGCATACGAGGACCTCGAGGCCACGGGAACCCTGCTCTACCACCGTCCCGGCCTCAAAGAGGCGATCATCAACATAAAGGAGCTCGAGGACTGGGAGGTCCTCATCGTCGCCTATCCCCGCTGTGTCTCCGACACGGAGTCGGCCCTGCACGAGCTCGTCCACAAGCTCTCCCTCTACGGCAACCGCCTCGAGTGTCCCACCCGCTCATGGGAGGATTTTCTCTCGGCTATGAAAG
>Ga0126312_10000956_pt1 | contig 18359 bp, 18 predicted proteins | sample Plot104A_FD_92537 | JGI IMG/M metagenome (GOLD analysis project Ga0126312, IMG submission 92537) | Serpentine soil microbial communities from UC McLaughlin Reserve, CA, USA - Plot104A | ecosystem: Environmental > Terrestrial > Soil > Grasslands | place: USA: UC McLaughlin Reserve, Lake County... | reverse complement strand
CGAAAAGGGCCGAAACTGCATCCATCAGAACTCGAAAATTGGTTCCAGGACCTTGGTTCCAGGACCGAAAATTGGTTCCAGGACCCATTTCGAGGCTCCTTTATTGAATAAACCAACAGTATCGTTTATGGACACAACCCCCCTTTGCGCAATCGTCCCCTATACACTCTTGTAGACAGATCAGTGGCATCGCACCCAGGAGACGAGCCGATGGGCTTTCGACGAACGAAGGACAAGGTGAACGTAGGATCTGTGGCCCCGGACTTCACACTACCTTCTCAGTCCGGAGAGATGGTGAGCCTCGGGGATTTCCTCGGCAAAAGGCCGGTAATCCTCTTCTTCTACCCCAAGGACAATACCCTCGGCTGCACAAGAGAGGCGTGTGCATTCAGGGACAGCTTCGAAGAACTCGGCAAGCTCGATGCCGAGGTCATCGGGATAAGTTCGGACTCCGTGGACTCGCACAGTGCTTTTGCAGAGAAGCACAGGCTTCCCTTTACCCTACTGAGCGACCAGGGCGGCAAGGTCAGGAGGCTCTACGGTGTGCCCAACACCTTCGGATTCTTCCCCGGTCGGGTCACTTACGTCATAGACACAGAGGGTGTGGTGAGGCACGTCTTCTCCTCCCAGATCGGGGTGGAGAAGCACGTCGAAGAAGCCCTAATGACCCTCAGATCCATCAGCACCTAGAGCAGTTTTCATAATGAGTGGTCCTGAGATTAGTGTTTCCTTACCCGTCCGGCTCCGATCACGTCCTGCTTGACCGTGGGATCGCCTATGTATTCGACGGAACCAACGCCGCTGATCTCTGCGTCGAGCTCCTCGCTCACGTTGACGACGGCCGAGCCTGCTCCCGCAATATTGATCCTGACTTCTTTGCTCTCCAAGTCCTCAGCACGATAGATACCGGAACCCGACAAGTTTATCTGTTGTTCATCAGCCTCGCCCGCAGTCTTCACGTTTCCTGCTCCGCTGATGATGACTGCTAGCCGATGGGTCTTGATGTCCTCCGCCTCGATATTTGCCGTTCCCTGCACCTCCAGAGCGCTCAGGTTCTTGACGGTCAGCTTGTAGTTGATCGGCTCGGTTGTTTGGATGATGGTGTCGGGCTTCGAGGCGATGATCAAGCGGTTGTTTATGACCCTGGTCTTGAGCTTTGGAATGACATCATCTTCTGCCTCTATGGTCAACGATTCGCTGCCCGTTTGCTCGATAGAGAGGTTGCCAACCCCTCTCAGTTCGACTTCCTCGAAGCCACTCACGTTCCTTGACTCCTTCCTCTTGCCGTTAGGCTCTTGGGTGCTCCTACTAGCAGAGGAACTGACCTGCGAAGAGGAGGCCGTGACAGAAGAGATGCTCCCGTCTTTGTAGGTGAACTTCAAGGTGCCTCCGCTGATGCTCTGTACAGAGCGAGCACCCTTACCGACGGCGAGTTCGACCTGCAGATCACCTTCCGAGCTAATCTCGCAATCGAGCGACCTTCCCTCGAGCTCGTAGATGAAGCTCTTGGGAACCTCCCCGCCGATTTCCCTGGGCTCTTCATCGCCGATGGTGCAGGAACCGGAGAACTTGATCCCTGGGCTACCCTTTATCACTAGTCTGGCTTGATCTTTGTCGTTATCAGAATTCGCCTCGGCATGCCCGTCGCTGCAGCCGCTTGTGAAAGCGACCAAGAAGAGTGCCAAGGCAAACACGATCGCTGCGTCTGTCCTCATGATTCCTCGTCCACCCGCTCCATCCAGGTCATAACGTTTGCGTAGTGGAGCATCACCGCTCTCGGCTACTCTCGTAGAGAGTAGAGGGAGCCGTCGTGTGCCCTCAACGCACGATCAAGGACGCTATGAAATCGTCTCGGCTCGTCAGGTGAGATAATGCGTCTTCGATCAGCAGGTGCCCAGGCAAGGGGCTGAACGAAACCCACGCCACCCTATCGTGCAGGGCGAACAGCAGAGAGATCAACTCACCGACGGAGAACACCCTCACGTACCATCCCTCGCCAAGGGCACGGGAAGTCATGAACCTCCCAGCCGCTTCCCTAGCGCAGAATACCGGCAAGACCCCCTCGCCCCAGTGGAAGAAGGTGTGGGGAGCCTCGAAACCCGTGGGCTCACGCCGGACGATGAGGTAGTGCACCAGCGACTGGTGTACGGGAGACGCTGCTTCCCTTCGTTCCCCTCCGTCGATGTCAGTCAATGGCACTCCATTCTTGTTGGTAGAGTTTCTCCGAGCGCAGGTATGCATCCTGCCTCTCCCGCCATTCCTGATACTCGCGGTCCCAGGGGTGGCGTGTCTGGTGCTGCAGATTCCCGAAAGCCGTGCTTCCTCGGACCACAGCCTCGTGGTCCGTCCCACACCGGCAGACCGACTCCGAAGCGGTCAAGATCAGTGTCCGCCCACAGTCGCACTCGACCACGAAGCACTCCGGGCACCAAACATACGCCTTCCCGTAGGGCATGCTCTGCGTCTCGTAGTGCCCCTCGACGTGATCGATCACCATCGTCATTTAGCCACCCCCTTCTCTCCCCTAGGCGTGCCAGATCGATGCCTATTATGCTACTTTTGTGTCTAAGCACTATAGCTACGCCGTGCGAACCTTGTCAACCCCAGATGTCGGCCTTTAACCAAAAGTTAACAGGGGTCTCAGGAGAAGGTGAACCACTGTGTGACGCTCTCTGACCCTCACCGAGGCTGAGAGAACCTATAGCAATTTGCAAAGCTAGTCAGCCCTTCAGCTTGTCAGCTTCTTGTTCGCTCATTGTACGGTTCCCTGAGAAGGAGGAGAGGCTCTACGACAAAGAGCGCTCTCAGCAAAAGCGATCTTCTCTGCGGCAAGGATCATGTCTGTAGGCTGAGAAGCTGAAGTGCTGACCAGCTGAAGGGCTGACCAGCTGAAATACTCATTTGGAAGGAGCAGCCCCGGGGCAACACGACGAGTGGACTATTCAGAGAGCGTTTAATTCGAATGCTTACTCGCTCTTCGGTTGTTACACGGTACAATCCGCTTCTGTGTTTGACGTCGAGAACAGGACTGCGGTGGCGACGGAGGTCTCGCTGATCCTGGCTGCAACCTTCTGGGGCCTGAACTTCGCCGCGACCAAGTATGCGGCCTCGACGATCTCGCCTCTGGTGCTGGTCGCCCTGCGGTTTGCGATCGGTGGTCTATTGCTACTGTTCGTTCTCCGCATCCTCGAACCGAAGAGCAGACTTGGGCGGGGCGACATCCTCCCGATGGCAGCGCTGGGTTGCTTGGGGGTCGCGACGGCCCAGACGGGTTTTACGTTCGGCCTCAGCCTCTCCAGCGCGGGCAGCACGGGTCTTATCTTCGCGACGGCGCCGGTGTGGGGACTGGTGCTTGGCGCGGTACTCGGTCTCGAACGGCCGACATGGAAGGGTATGTTTGGCGTCGGGCTCTCCATCGTGGGCGTGGCCCTGGTCGTCCTGGACGGGCTGACGTCCGGACATGCCAGCTTCGTCGGGGACTTGCTGGTCCTGCTTGCCGCCTTCTGCGTTGGCGCCTACGCGGTGTTCTCCATGCCTTTGCTGGAGCGTCACACGCCGCTCGCGGTCGCTACCTATCCTATTCTGTTCGGGATCCCTTTCCTGCTGTTGCTTTCTTCCCCGCAGCTTCTGAGGCTGGAGTGGGGGAGCGTGGGAGCAGGGCCCTGGGCCGCGGTCGCCTACGCTGGTGTCTTCGCCACCGCTTTAGCGTTCTCGGCGTGGCAGAGGGGGATAAGCCACATCGGGGCGAATCGGGTGCTCGTCTACCAGTACCTCATCACCATCGTTGCGGTCACTTCGGGAATCGTGTTCTTCGGCGAGACGCTGGGGATCAACATGATCGCCGGTGGAATCGTGATCCTGCTCGGCATCTATCTGGCCCGCCGACAATAGAGTAGGTGTCAGGTAGCAGGTGTGCACAATCTCCTGGGGGACTGTGACTCCTACCTCCTTGCTCTCCACAAAACCGTCATTCCCGCGCAAGCGGGAAACCACCGCGGAGAGCACTCTGCTCCACCCATCGGAAGGGATCTATCGGATTACGTACCAGCCGTCAGGCATCAGCGCCATCGTATTGTGAGGTTGTCCGCTCTGAGTACTCTCTTTTCGTTGGTGATGGAGATGGTGCGCTCTTGTCCTGGCTCCAGATCGAAATAGTTGTCCGAGAAACGGGTGGCCTCGTCAGTCACTTCGACATGGACGAAGTAGGCGTACGCTGGGGCCTCGAGACTTACTCGTAGTTCGTGATCTCCGGCCGCGGTTATGTCTATGTCTGGCTCGATAGGGTCTCTCTGGAGATCTTTGATGGCCGCGAAGAAGTGGCGGTTGAGTGGGAAGCGGTCGTGGTCCGAACTGACCGAAAGGTAGGTGTCGGATGTCCGGTCCGCACTCCAGCGTGCTACGGGTAGACTGGCGTTTGCGGACACATGAGTCTGGAGCTTCTCCTCCCAGATCGTCTCTCCACCGAAGGTTCTGAGTCGTACGGTGACCTCATCTTCGTCCTCCGAGAGGGTGTCATTGGTTATCCAGAGCTCTATGGAGTCGTCGGGCAGCGCTTTGAAGGAGGCGAGGATTGGAGAGTAGGCGCGTCTGGCGTAGTAGTAGCCGGCCTTGCAGAAGCCGTGATAGTCGATGACGCTCCAGGAGAGGACGGGCCAGCAGTCGTTCAGCTGCCAGAAGAGAGTGCCCGAACAGTGGGGCTTGCGGCGACGGAAGTGCTCGAGGGCGAACTTCAGGCCTTCGGCCTGTGAGATCATACTGTAGTCCACGTACTCGTCGAGGTTCTCAGGTAGACCCGTCACGGTCAGCATGAGGTTGTCGCCCTTGTTCTTGGGATAATCCTTGTTATGGTGGTCCATCGAGGGGCTGTGGTGATACCTCTGATCCTCCGGTATTGCGCGCCGAAGCGTCTGGCGGACCGGTGCGGCGTGCATCCCGAACTCGCTTACAAACCTACCCATGTCCTCGGCGTACCGAAGGTAGGAGACGTTCTCCGGCGTTGGGTTCTGGCGTGGCTCTTCACCGAAGCGACGGGGGAAGTTACCGTGCCAGACCTCCCAGTTGTGCACGTTGCCCTGACGACGGTCGTTGTGGTCGTCGCCACCGAAAGGGCTACCAGGCCAGTAGGGGGTGCGTCCGTCGAGCTCGGCGACGACGCGGGGTAGTACGTCGTGATAGTAGAGCGCGCCAGGGACCCGGTTGCGGGGCTCGTCCCAGTGAACCTGGTCGTGGATCCACTGGTTCTCGTTGTTGCCGCACAGGAGCGCCAGGCAAGGGTGGCCCCGGAGGCGGCGCACCTGGTAGCGGGCCTCCGCTTCGACCTCGGCGACAAAAGAGGCGGGTTCTTCAGGATAGACGGCGCAGGCGAACATGAAATCCTGCCAGACGAGGAGACCCATGGAGTCGCAGAGTTCGTAGAAGACGTCATGCTCGTAGATGCCGCCGCCCCAGACGCGCAACATGTTCATGTTGGCCTCCGTCGCGGCACGGAGCAGGGTCTCATAGCGTTCGTCCTCGATAGCGCCGACGAAGGAGTCGGCGGGAATCCAGTCTGCGCCGCGGGCGAAGATCGGTACGCCATTCAACACGAAGCGTAAGAAGCGCGTCCCAGGCTCATCCGGGTCGGGCGATTGATCCAACTCCAGCGTACGTATGCCTGCCCTCGTCTCATGCCTGCACAGCACGTCGCCTTCCTGGCTCAAATCCACCCTCAGGCCGTACAGGACAGGCTCGCCAAGGTCGTGGGTCCACCACAGCCGAGGATTCTTCACCGTCAGGTATGCCGTGAAGTTGGAACCTTCGCCGTCGAGGACGAGGGAGGACTCCGCAGCTAGGCTTCCGTCGGGGGCAGTTAGTGTGATGGCGACTTCGAGAGGGTCCTCCGTCGCGAACCGCTCGACTTCGACGCGCACGGCGACCGCCGCACGTTTGCCTGTTGGATCTATATCCAGGGTGTAGAAGTGGACGCCTTCGATGGAGGCGCGGTGTTCGCGGCGTAGCTCGACGGGGCGCCAGATCCCGACCGTCGGCAGCCTGGGTCCCCAGTCCCACCCGAAACCGAACTGCGCCTTGCGCATAAAGGCCCGCTCCGGATTGCGTCCCCACTGGCCCGGGAGCTCCTCTCCAACGTGGTCGAGCGGACGGTCGAAAAGCAGAGCAAGGATATTCCGCCCGGGACGTACAAGATCGCTGACGTCGAAAGTGGCCTCGCGGAACATATTGTGGTGCTTCCCCAACTCTTCGCCGTTTAGGTAGATAGTGGTGAAGGTATCGAGACCGTGGAAGACCAGGCGCAGCCGCTCGTCGGTGTCGAGCGGCTCTTCAGGATCATCGAAGCTAATGCGATACCACCACTCGCGGTCTTCGATCCAGGCACACGCGTCTTCGTTACGGTCGTAGAAAGGGTCCTCGAGGCGGCCTGCGTCGAGCAGGGCCCGGTGCACGTCCCCTGGCACGGGGATGGGGATCCAACCCTCCTCATCGAAGCGTTCCTCGAAAGCCCCGGCCCGAATCCCCTCACCGGGAGCGAAGTCTTTGAGCAGCGCGCGATCAAACACCGCCATCAAGGATCACCTCCTGCATCAGTACCCGTCTGCAACAGCAATTCAGCACGCGCCCTGTCGGGCGCTTGTCAGCATGTAAGCAAGCTCCGCCCTTCGGGCTTCACTTGTCAGCTTGTCAGCGAGAACTTGCACGCGGGAATGCTGAATCTCTGACAAGCTGAAATGCTGACACGTCGCCTGGAACAGGCGACGTGCTGAATTGCTCGCAGGGACGTGCATGAGGCTCGAGCCTCATGCACGTCCCTGCGACACTTCGATCTCCAGCCGGTGCAAGCGCATCTCGCCCGGCTCGAGCCGGACGACGCGTCCGGCCGCCTCTTCCGCTTCTGGTCCCTCGACCCGGCAGGTGGCCGGCTCCAGGCCCAGGACGTAAGTCCCTTCGCCCGTCATGGTCCACTGCACGAACTCGGGAAGCTCCTCCGGGTAGAACCTGACGGAAAACGCGAGCCCGAGCGCGGGGTTCTCCACGCGTGCTTCGGCCAGGCCGTCGATCGCCGCGGCGGGACGGTGGTAGAAGACCCTCTCTCTGAACCCTGGTGTCGGGGCTGCGAAGCGGTCCCAGGCTTCGAGTCCGGCCCGTGCCGCCTCGTCCCTCGGCTCCGGCGGTTCTCCGGCTTTCCCTGGGCCGACCAGGCTGGACATCTCGTCGAGCAGCGGCCAGCCGAGGTTGATGTGATAGAGGACCATCAGCGGCTCCGGCTCGAAACCCTCGTTCTCTATTTCGTCCTCGATCCACACGCGTGATTCGCCGACGCGGGCATAGATGCGGCGCCGCAATACCAGGTTGGGACCGAAGACGGTGGACTCCCTGATCTGTCCTCTGGCTTCGAGAACACAGCCTACATCGTCCCAGAACTCCTCGTAGGAGACCCTGGAGGCGGGAATATGGGGCGCGCGGCCGTGCAGGCCGAGTTCTTCGCCTTCGCGCTCGCCCGGAGGTCCGACGTTTCTTAGGCCGCAGGTGACGAGAAGCCCTCCGGGGAAAGAGCGGAGCCAGCTCTCGGGTTCGTAGAACGACGGTGCGACTACGCCGTTCGGGGAGAGCCAGGCGAGGGGCGTGCCTCCGTGCTCGGCGAAGCTCAGGTCCATGCCGTGGTCGGGGATGACGTCGAAAGACAGCCTGCCACCCGTCCGGAACCGGAACGCCCGCACCCCGCGAGCCGGACCATCATCGAAGACGAAAGGCTCTATTCCCGCGATCTGTTCCAGTCTTCCTAGCCGCCTGAGCAACTCCCTCCGCGTCAGCGGATCGCCCGAGGGGTTGGTTATCATCGCGGTCCTCCTTCCGGGCCGAGCTCGCGCCCGAGACTGCCAACAAAGGTAGAATACCCCTGTTCGAGAGCGAGGGGATAGGGGGCTTGGCCGTGGAGACCTACCCGCTCAAACTGAGTTACCACGTGCGCGATTACTATTTCGGGGAGCGTTTGATCCCCGAGGTGCTCGGCAAGAAGGACGCGCCCGACGGCGTGGTGGCAGAGACCTGGGAGATCAGCGATTACCGGGAGACGACGGGAACGGTCGCCAACGGTCCCTACGCGGGACGCACGCTCCACGAGCTCGTCGAGAAATTCCCTGACGAACTGGTGGGGGAGGGCTGGAGCGGGCCTCATTTCCCCCTCCTGATCAAGTTCCTCGACGCCTCCAAAATGCTGCCCGTCCACCTGCACGCCGACGATGCGACCGCAAGAGAGAAGCACGACGAGCCCCACGGTAAGACGGAGGCGTGGCACATCCTCTGGGCGGCCGACGACGCGACGATACTCGCCGGGGTCGAGAGCGGCCTCTCGCGAGAAGACCTCATCGAGGCTTTCAAGGCCCAGGACTACGACGCCGTCATGCCGCGACACGGGATTCGGGCCGGCGACACCGTCTACGTGCCGGGCGGTATCCTGCACACCTTCGGGCCTGACACCCTGATCCTTGAAGTCCAGCAGACCTCGGACCTGGGACAGTTTGTCATGCCCTTCGATCTCTACGGCAACCGCCTGGAGGAAGAGGAATGGGACGCCAATATAGAAGCCACCCTGGATGAACTGAAGACGGATTACCTGCCCCATCCGAACCCGGGACTCGTGCTTGGGGATGCCGCCAACAGGCGCGTCCTGTGCTGCGCCGGGCCGCACTTCGCCCTCGAACACTGGACGCTCGCGGAGACCCACACGGAGCCTTCGCACCCCCGGCGCTTCCTCACGCTCTCGAACGTCGGCGAGGAGCCGGTGGAGCTGGCGTACGAGGGCGGTTCCGAGGCGCTCGGACGAGCCGAGAGCTGTGTTCTACCAGCCGCAATAGGGGAGGTGAGGATTATTCCCACCCGGGAGGCCAGCTTGGTGGTGTGCTACGTCCCCGACCTCGAGAGCGACGTAATAGGACCCTTGCGGGAGGCCGGATACCCGGATGAGGAGATACGGGCTCTGGGCGAGGTAGGAATCTAACCGTTGCAGCACTAGATACACGATCGGGAGGTAGCCTTGGGGAAGATTGTCGCGTTGGGCGAGGTCGTCTCGGACATCTACAGGGGGGAGGAGATCTCGGCGGTCGAGCTCGGTTTCGTCGCCAGGCCAGGGGGGGCACCGGCGAACGTCGCTGTCGCCGCTCGCCGCCTGGGCTCCGAGGCCGCCTTCGTCGGCAGCGTGGGGGAGGATCTCTTCGGAGACTTCATCCTGCGGGCGCTGGAGTCCGAGGGCGTGGACACCTCCGGCGTCGGCCGCCAGAGTCCGCCGACCCGCACCTCCCTGGCCTTCGTGGAGATAGGCACCGACGGGGACCGCGAGTTCACCTTTTACCGCACCAGTCCTGCCGCCGACGAACTGCTCTCGCCCGAGGACGTTGCTGAGGATCTGGTCTCCGGAGCGTCTTTCGTGAACTTCGGCAGCATCCCCCTAATCCGCGACCCTGTCCGCTCGGCGACGCACCGCATCGCCGAGCTCGCCCGCGGGTTCGACGTCCCCGTGGCCTTCGACGTCAACTTCCGCGAGCACCTGTGGGAGAGTGCCGAGGCCGCCAGGGAGGCCGTGGACCCGCTTCTAGATCTCTCCACCATCGTCAAGCTGGGCGACGACGAACTCGCGCCATTGCTCGGCACCGCTGACGTCGAGGAGGCCGCCGGGATGCTGCTGGACCGCGGCGCCTCCCTGGTGCTCGTCAGCAAGGGACCCGAAGGCGCGTTCTACGCCGCCAGAGAGTTCAGCGGTGAGGTGTCCACCTTCGATGTCGGCGAGATCGTGGACGCCACCGGCGCCGGAGACGCTTTCCTGGCCGCCGTCCTAGTCCACCTCTCAGGCAAACCACTGCATGAGGACTTAGTACGCGAGGCGACCCTGATGGGCTGCGCTGCAGGCGCCCTCGCCTGCAGCGACTACGGAGCCATGCGCGCCCTGCCGACCAAAGAAGAACTCGCGCGGTTCATGGAAGCCAATCCAGATAGAACCTGAAGCCGCGGTTTGAGAAGCAAACCGCTTCAGCGCTGCGCCCTGCTGATATCGACAGGCACGTCCACGAGCTCCCCGAGTCGCAGGGCGAGCGGTTCCAGCGAAGGCAGCTCTGTGGCGGCGTGTCCTGCGTCTATTACAACCAGGCCCAGCGACTCCGCAAGCAACGCGTCGTGGTAATCGATGTCTCCCGTTACGTAAGCTTGTGCTCCCGAGGCGGCCGCCTCGGGGATAAAGGAACCGCCAGATCCCCCGAGGACGGCGACGGTCTCGATCCGCCGTCCCGGGTCCGCTATGAGGCGTGCCGGAAAACCCAACGAGCCAGAGACGTGCTCGCGCAACTCCTCGGCCGTGGGACGCTCAGGTAGAGTCCCGAGCCTTCCATAACCGCACCCCTCAGGAAAGCTCTCCACCGGGTAGACGTCCAGCGCCATCTCCTCGTAAGGATGGGCGGAGGTGGCGGCGTCTACGGCAAGCCGTACATCGTGGGCAGGAACGACGGTCTCGATGCGTACTTCCTCGACCTCCTCCAGCCGGCCCTTCTCCCCGAGGTAAGGACTCGCCTCATCCCCGCCACGGAAGGTACCGCTGCCCCGTGTCCTGAAAGTGCATTCTGTGTAGTCCCCGATCACACCAGCACCTGCTCCCGCAAGCGCCTTCGCCACGGCGTCCACGTTCTCCTCAGGAACGAAGACCACGAGCTTTCGCAAGGCTCCTCTCGGCGAGAGTACGCGCAGTGGGCCGCGGAGGCCGAGAGCCCTGGCCAATGCGACAGACACGCCTGCGGGGGCGGCGTCGTAGCTAGTGTGCGCCGCGTAGACTGCGAGATCGTTGCGGATGGCCCTGGCCAGGAGGTCTCCAGGATAGGCTAAGGTGACTATTGCCTTCAGTGGATCGAAGATAAGGGGATGATGGAAGAGCAGGAAATCAGCTCCCTTCTCCTCCGCCTCTTCCAAGACCTCAGGCAACGGCGTAAGGGCGACCAGGACCCGGTTCGCCCCTGCCTCGGGGTCGCCGACTTGCAGACCGCAGTTATCCCACTCTTCGGTAAGGGGTAGTGGGGCTATCCTTTCAACCGCTTCCGCTATCTGTGTCACGCGCACCAAGGTCCGGGGATTGTACAATGCCCGGACCGTGAACCGCCTCACGCTGGCTGAACTTATCTCAGCGGTAACCCGCCTGCCGCTCATCGCCATTCCACTCTTCCTGGCGGTCGGGGTCGAGGCAGCGGGGATACGGGGCCTGCTGTGGGCGGTCCTGTGCATCTTCCTGACCAGCGGTCTCTCGCTCCTCTACCTCGTCTACCTGACCCGCTCAGGGAAGGTCAGTGACCCGCGGGCCATCCCACGAATCGAGCGGATAGGTCCCCTGCGTGTAGTCGCGGCGCTGCATGCTATGGCCTTCGTTATAGTCTCTCTGCTCGGCGGACCTGCGGATCTCAGGGCCGCGCTACTCTCCTATGCGATAGCCACGCTCGGCTTCGTCCTGATCACACCCGTGAGCAACCTGTCCCTCCACGCGGCAGGCGTCTCCGGCGCCGCAGTATGCCTGGCTTACGTCTTCGGCGCGTGGGGTCTGCCGGCGTTCGTGCTCCTGCCGACCGTGTTCTGGGCCAGGCTAGCGCTTCGTCGGCACACGCTGGCCGAGCTGGCGCTCGGCGCCCTCGTCGGGGGAGGGGGGACCTGGATCTCGTTCCACTTCATTGGCTGAACGCCGTATACAGCGTCGTGCACAAGGGTTTGAAACCCTTGTGCACGACGAGCTATCAGCTCTCAACGTAAATAAAGAGCAGAAGATTTGGCAAGCTGAAATGCTAACCGCGCGAGTTGCGGAAGGGCAATCCTTCCGCAACTCGCTACATAGGATGTGCGGGGGCGGTGTATTCGGTAGGCTGCCAGAGAGTGTGGATAGACTACGGAGGAGATCAGATGCCCACGAGAGATCCCGAATCCCCGACGCTGCCGAGGTTGCTTTCCGTTCCGGGGCTCATCGCCTCTGCCATCTTCGGGATCTCGGTCATTGTGGTGTCGTGGCTGTTCGGTCCCGAGAATATCCTCAGGGAAATCATCACGGAGTTGCTGGCCAGCTTCGGCAGTACGATCCTGTTGTTCGCCATCTTCGCGTTCTTCTTCAGAAGCGGCCTGCAGCGCCTGCTTCGCAGGGCACCCGGCGGGGAGACCATCGAGGATTCCGCCGAACGCCTGAGGGAACTTCTGCAGGACTTCGACCAGCGAGAGAGGGAGTCCGAAGACTCCCAGGCTGGAGAGAAGCTGGACCGGATCGAAGAAGCAGTCAGGGCTCTGGCCGCGGACGAAGTACCCAGGCTGCGGCATGAGATACAGGAACTGCGGAAGATGCTAGCGGACCTTGTACACGAGAGGGGAGATCAGACCTTCCAGTGAGGCCGTGCTCCACGTATCGAAGCGCTTTGTTGTTCGCTGGCATCCTTACGCTTCCGTACTAAGTACAGATCCGGGGCTCGAACTGAGCCCCGGTTTCCATACGGAATACATGTCGTCGTGTCACCGGCTCCAGAGGGCGTCCTCTGGAGAAGACTGGGAACCCTCTTTGGGATTCTCCCAGTCTACCGCCCCAAAGTGAACGTCTAGCGGACCGTCACCCTACTGCAGCCCGTACCCACTTCTTTCCTGGCATCCACGATGCACCAGTCGCCTCCCTTGCCCCCGGAGGCCCTGTCGAAGCGGTCGCCGTCGTTGACTTTGATCTTGTCGTAACCGGTACCGCCTTTGACTATATCCGTGTCGTTGGTGTATCCGTTGGCCAACACGACGTCATGGCCCCCCTTCATGATTATCTTGTCGAAGACCCCGTTGCCCTTCCGCTCGAAGATCTTGTCGTCGTTGCCCGTCCCGTAGCAGGGGGCGGCTTTGCAGTAGATCAGCTGGTCCGCCGCGAATGCCGCCGCGGCGACCAGGGGCACGAGCATCACCACCAGGGCCACTACCATCACCAACTTACGCATGCATCCTCTCCTCTCCCGTTCTCCATAGGGACTCTCGTCCCTCCTTCTACACGAGTCCTGAACACTAACAATGCTCGCGCGGAGTGTGCAACCCCAAACGGATGGGTTTCAGGTACTAATTTTGGGAGATGCACTGGTCTTCGAAGAGAACAAGCCTGGTCGCAACCTTCCCCAATATATGCGCAACGCCTGTGCAGGCGGGATGAGTAGCGCAACGTCGGGGAGAGCCCTACGTTCCACTTCCCGCTTGGTGACTAAACCGGTTCGCCCGCGCCCAGAAGGACCAACAGGATCCACCCTCCCACACCTGCCGTGCTAGCAAGCGTCAGGACACGCAACCGAAAGACTAGCCGTAGTGCCCGCTGATCTTGCCGCATCCACTCGGGCGTCGAAACCGTGAACGTCCTCAGCTCGCTACGTTGGTGTAACGATAAGTGTAGTAACGGTCGCAAAACAACCCCGGCCCTTGCCTGGGCGTATTCCTGGAGTGGACCCGAGGAGACTCGAGTCCAGGCCGAGTACGAGGGGAGGATGGTGGAGCTCACTGACCTCGATACCAAGGGGATACGGCCGATCCTGGAGGCGCTGGAGGCGACGGGCCAGCTCGCCAACACGGTGATCTTCTTCACCTCAGACAACGGCTATTTGCACGGCGAGCACCGCGAGAGGAAGAAGGACCTGCCGTACTGGGAGAGGACCGAGGTGCCCTTCTTCGTGAAAGGACCGGGCGTCAGGAGCGGCGTGAGCCGCAGGGTGCTCGTGAACCACACCGACCTGATGCTCACCGCCTGCGAGATCGCCGGGATCCGTCCTGCCAGCCTCGACGTGGACGGTCGCTCCATGCTGCCGTACCTCGAAGCGGGGACCTTCTTCGGTTGGCGCAAGAGGATGCTCGTCGGTGGCTCCGACGACGTGGGACCGGAGCTGACCCCCGGCGGTTCGAATTGAACAGCCTTCCCAGCGTTCCTTGATACATACGCTACTCGCCTATTGGCGGCGCCTCTAAGCTTGCGATTTAACCACGAGGAGTTTTGGGATGGGCTTTACTCCGTCCCAAAACTCCTCGTGGTTGTCTCCGCAGACTCAGGCGCTCTTTTTGAGCGCCGGGTAGCGCTCGGCTCTGCCAGATAGCCGGCCTTTCGGCCTTCCGGGCGATCTGCCACAGGGTTTCGGCGGCTCGGCAGGCGTGCCCACGTGCGCCAAAAGCGCCGAAACCATCCGGTGGACCCGGATCGGCGTCAGGCGAGCCGGCTCGTAGCGGCGCTCCCAGGGCAGCCTCAGGTCCGCAACGCACGTGCGCGCCAGCCTCAGCTGGGTGAAAGCCGCCAAAACCAGCCACGTCCACCTATCCGCCTGCTCGGGGTGGCGCACCCTAGGCGTCGTCCATCCCATGCTCTGCTTGAGGAAGCGGAAGGTATGCTCCAGGTCGAAGCGCCTGACGTAGGAGCGCCAGATGAGATCCAGGTCGGGTGTCTCCCCTTCGGGTCCATGCCACCACAGCCACAGCACCCGCGGCTCGCGACGCCTCTCGCCCCGAGGCAATCGTTCGACCTCGACCAGGATGAGCGTACCGACCACGATGGGCAAAGGCCCGCGGCTGCCCCTTCCTTCGTGGTTGTGGACCTTCGGGTGCATCTTCGAGAAGGCCCGCACCCTCACCGCCCCGTAGCCGGCGTCCTCGCACGCGTAATGCGCGGAAGGTTCGGGCCAGGTGCTCGTGTCCACGGCGTAGACGGGCGTCGCTGCGCTCCCTGCGAGCGGATGGCGGACGAGCAGGTCGCGCAGAACCTCCGCGTCGATACGTCCACGGGCTAGAGCCGCGTAGAAGCTCCCCCATCCGCGCCGGTGGGCGGGTTGGAGGCTCAGGTGGACGGGAGAAGGGGCGGCAGGGTACGTACTGAGGATGGCGTCGGCGAGCTCAAAGAGGGCGTCGCCCCTGCGGTGGAGGCATTCGTAGAACGAGCGGCGGAAGGTTTGGAGAGCATCGGAAGGTTCCATGATGCGCCCATCATGCGCTCACCGAGAATCTTACGCATCCTTCGCCACCAACGCAGTTAAATCGCAAGCTAAGAAGTTCGCTTCGAAAAAGGTTCTCTAAGCAGGCTGCCGACCGAGCCGCACGCCCCTTGAGCCGCTACGTGCGTCTACACTTCTTTGGCTAGCGCGGCGAAGGGGAGAGGCAGATGTACGCATGGCACGACTTCTTCTTGGCACAGGCCGGGGCCGCAGGGGTCCTCCCCGGGCTGGTGTTCGTCGGCGTCCCCATCAACCTGCAGAAGATCGTCTCCGACCCGAGATCCGGCCTAGCCGGCCGCGCCGCGGAAGCCCTGATCCGTCTGGTGGCCGTACTTACGGCGTCCGTCTTGGTGCTCGTGCCGGGTCAGGGCCCGGGCTTGCTCGGCGCGGCGGTGCTCGTTGTGGGGCTCGCCGCTTGGGGGTGGATCGTGGTCCTCCAGCTGCCGCGGCTGCGGGAGTGGGGGACCGTGAGGGCCGACCTGCGCGTCTCCTTCGTGTTGCGGCTGGTGCTGGGCCAGGTCGCCACGCTGACGCTGGTGATCGCGGGTGTCGCCGTGCTTTGGGTGGGGCCGGGAGGGCTCTACTGGCTGGTGGCGAGCACGCTCTTCTCGATCCTGGCGGCTTTGGCCGACGCGTGGGTGTTGCTCGTCGAGATCAACCGCTAGGAGCGGGCCGGGGGCTTACTACCGCCTTATGCACCCGAGCGCGTGGAAGAGGAGTATTCTGCGAAGTTGGTCAGGAAAGGTTCCAGGATCGTATGCCTGGTATAGACGCCCCGACCTCACCTACGTTATGCTACTAACGTAACGTTGCAGGGGTACAGGGCTGGGGTTTATCAACTTTCTTCCCCCGCACTCAAAAAAAGGGGATCGTGGAGTGAGGAAGCCGTTTCTGTTGTTCACGGTGGTGGTCTTGGCTTTGCTCGTGGCTTGCGGGGCGGTGTTGGCGCAGGCCCGCCCGCCCGGAGGGCAGGGGCCGGAGCGCTACATTGTCGTCCTCGACGACGGGGTCTCCGATCCCGGGCGGGCCGCCGACGCGATGGCCCGGCGCTACGACCTAGGGGTCGGCTTCGTCTACGGCCACGCCCTAAAGGGCTTCTCCGCGACTATACCCGAGGCGCGCCTTGAGGCGGTACGCTCCGAGGGGCGGGTAGCGTACGTGGAGCACGACAATACGGCCCATCTCACCGCTCAGACGCTTCCGTGGGGCGTCGACAGGATCGACGCCGACCTGAGCTCCGCGGTGGCCGGGGACGGCACCGGTTCGGTCGACGGCGTCAACGCCTACGTCCTCGATAATGGCCTCTACCGCCACACGGATCTCAGGGTGGTCGACCTAGTCAACTTCACGGGGGATAGCAATAACAAGGACTGCAGCGGGCACGGCACCCACGTTGCCGGCACCATCGCGGCCAAGGACAACGACCAGGACGTGGTGGGGGCCGCACCGGGTGCCCCCCTGACGGGCGTGAAGGTGTTCTACTGCAATGCGCCGGACAATATCTCGGTGATCATCAAGGGCGTAGACTGGGTCACGGCGAATGCCGTCAGGCCGGCAGTGGCCAACATGAGCATGGCGTTACCGTTTGACAAGGCCCTGGACGACGCGGTCAGGAACTCCGCGGCCAGCGGCATCTTCTACTCGATAGCCGCAGGCAACGAGGCTCAGCCGGCCTGCAACTACTCGCCCGGCAGCGCGGGTCTCTCCGAGACAGACACCAACGGCGACGGCGTCGTCGACCACAACGACAGTAACGGCATCGTCACTACCGCCGCCACGGCCACAAGCGCCAAGGGCGTGAACCGCGAGGCCTCGTTCAGCAACTACGGCGAGTGCGTGGACATCTGGGCGCCAGGGGTCGGCATCCTCTCGACGCAGCGGGGAGGGGGCATCACTACGAAGAGCGGCACCTCCATGGCCGCCCCGCACGTCGCTGGCGGAGCAGCTCTCTACCTCTCCGCGCACCCCAGCGCGAGCCCCTCGGACGTGGAGAGGGCGCTCAAGGCCAGCGCTCGGACTCAGAGCCGCCTCAGCAAGGATACGAGCGACCCCCGTAACATCACGCTGGAGTACGTGGGCGGATTCTGAGGGACTGAGGGAGCACTCGGAGGGCCGGAGCCTTTGGCAGCCCCGCCCTCCGTCTCACCCTTATTCACCCAAGTGCCTATAAGGGAAGTTCTCGGAAGTTAGGAAAGTTATGAGGCCTCGCGAAAAAGCGCCACCCCCCATGCTAGGCAACTCAGGCAAAACAGGGCCGCGAACGCGACGTGAACCGGGTACGTGGGCACCAAGACGCCGGGGAAGGCGGGGTCGGTGAGCAACGAAACCCACCCGAGCGCACCCGACGCGAGCACCAGGACGCCCAGGAGCCGCGACGCCTCCCCGAAAACCATGTCCAGGCCCACCGCCGTCAAGCCAACGAGCAGCAGGATCCACCAATCGGGTTCCCACCAGTCCAACCCGTCGAACAGGCCCAGCACCGTCCCAGCCAACACCACCGGCAAGGCGATCCTCCGCAGGGGGTCGCCTTTTCTACCCCTCAAGAAGTACAGGCCCGCGAGGATGCCTAGGCCCACAGCCGTTAGAAGGGCGTACAGCCAGATCCACCGGTCCGCTTCCCACCAGTCCAGCTCGTCGAAGATGCCTAGCACCGCACCGATCGAGCCCACTAACGAACCGGCCCTCCGCAGGAGCCCGCCCCCTCCCGCGGTCCAAGAGTACAGGCCCACAAGCCCCCCGAGGAACAAGGCTGGCGTAGCCACCCTAAGCACGGGCCCCACGACGCCGATGACGAACCCCGACGCATCGGGGTTGTCCAAATAGCCCCACGCCCCGTAGGAGATGCCGCCTAGGCAAGCTGCGACGGCGCCCCACCGGGCGAGGCAGCGAGACGACGCTTCCATTCGCCTAGTGGGCACGGGTCTCCTCACGATGTGACTATCGTGCCACATCCGGGGGCACCTGGACGGCTGGGCGAAGTATCGAAGGCGGCTTCCGTGGGGTGTTATCCAGACTTCCTCATGCTACCGTTCGGATGTGTTCTGTCGCGCGTCTGCCATTTACGCCCCCGGACCGGGGCCGACCGAACTTCGCCCAAACGGAGTTCTAAGAAGTTGGCTATAGACAGTACAAAAGTGTGACGCGAACAGTACCTAATTAGTACCCGATGTTTGATACGGTGGTGACGGTGGTCAATGCGGTGGGGCTTTCCCTAGTGTCCTGCTAAGGTGGAAGGGAAGGTAGGTGGGAAGTGAGCAAAGCAAGAGTTTCGGTGTTCGTGGTAGTGGCTGGCATTGTTATGGCTGCGATGGCTTCCTCGCCAGCTGGGGCGTTGCCGCTGGCGGCAGACTGGCAAATGAACGAGGACTCCGG
>Ga0126312_10000955_pt1 | contig 18379 bp, 17 predicted proteins | sample Plot104A_FD_92537 | JGI IMG/M metagenome (GOLD analysis project Ga0126312, IMG submission 92537) | Serpentine soil microbial communities from UC McLaughlin Reserve, CA, USA - Plot104A | ecosystem: Environmental > Terrestrial > Soil > Grasslands | place: USA: UC McLaughlin Reserve, Lake County... | reverse complement strand
GATCACCAGGTCGGCGGGGCCGACCAAGCGGTTCCAGAGCAGGGGTATGGCCGCGACGAAGGCCAGGAAGGGCACGATCACGGCGGCAATGTTCACGTTGCGGTGTGCTCGAGTCATGCATGTGAAGGTACCCAGCGAAAGAGGCGCTGCTTCACCAGGACCACCACGACCTGAACGCCGATTCTTATACTTTTCCCACAAACTATGAGCGTCACGATCGCCGAGCGCCCGTGGGAGTCGCTGCCGACAGAGGTGGCGCGCGCGCTTCGCCCCGAGCTGCCGGCCCTGGCCGACGACATCATCGCGGCGATCAGCGCCGGCGTGCCCGACTACGCCCGCCCGCTCGAGGGCCCCTTCGGGCACGGTCTGCGCCTGGGCGTGGAGGAGGCGCTGCGCCAGTTCATGGCTGTTGTCGAGGACCCGGCGGCCGGCCGGGGCGCCGGGCGGGAGGTGTACGTGAACCTCGGCCGGGGCGAGATGCGCGCCGGGCGCAGCCTTGAAGCGCTGCTGGCCGCGTACCGCCTGGGCGCGCGGGTGGCGTGGCGCAGCCTCGCGGCCGCCGGCGAGCGCGCCGGCCTCCAGCCGCGAACGCTGTACGTGCTGGCGGAGTCGATCTTCGCCTACATCGACGAGCTCTCCGGCGACTCGATCGAGGGCTATGCGCGCGAGCAGGCGGCCGCCGCCGGCGAGCTGCAGCGCCGCCGCCGCCGGCTGGCGGGGCTGCTGCTACAGGACCCGCCCGCCGACAGCGCCGCAGTCGAGGCCGCGGCGGCCGATGCCGGCTGGTCGCTGCCTCGCAGCCTCGCGGCCCTGGCGGTCGAGGGCGAGGGAGCCGACCGCCTGGCGGCCCGCCTCGGCGGCGAAGCCCTGGTGGCCCCGGCCGGCCCCACCCCCGAGCTGCTGTGCGCATTCGTGCCAGACCCCGAGGCGCCCGGCCGGCGCCGCCAGTTGGAGTCGGCGCTCGCGGGCCGGCGGGCGGCGCTGGGCCCGACGGTCGCCTGGAGCGACGCCGCCGTGAGCTTCACGCGCGCCGCCGCCACGCTGCGCCTGCGCCCGGAGCCGGCCGAGCTCGGGCTCCGCGTGGCCGACGAGCACCGCGTGGCGCTCCTGCTCGACCACGACCGCCGGCTGGCGGCCGACGTGGCCCAGTCGGCGCTCGCGCCACTCGCCGGCGAGACCGGCCTCTCGCGGGAGCGCCTCACCGCCACGCTCGACGCGTGGCTCAGACAGCGCGGGCGGACAGAGGCGGTGGCCCGCGCCCTCCACGTGCATCCGCAGACCGTCCGCTACCGGCTCGGCAGGCTGCGCGAGCTGCTCGGTGACAGCCTCGAGGATCCCGACGCGCGCTTCGAGCTCGAGCTGGCGTTGCGCGTGCGTCCTCCGACGCAGCTCGTAGAGCACGCTAGGGGGCCGGAGTAGCATCGATAGCCGCGATGGCTGGTGCCCTGGAGGGCCGCGTTGCGGCCATCACCGGAGCTTCCTCGGGAATCGGGGAGGCGACCGCCGTGGAGCTTGCGCGCGCCGGCGCCTCGGTGGTCGTCGGCGCCAGGCGCAGGGACCGCCTGGATGCGCTCGTCGAGCGGATCGACTCGGAAGGCGGGGGGGCGCTTGCGCTCGAGCTGGACGTCGGCGACCAGAGCTCGGCGCGTTCGTTCGTCGAGACGGCCCGTGCCCAACTCGGCCGCCTAGACGTGCTCGTGAACAACGCCGGCGTGATGCTGTTGGGGCCGGTCGAGGCTGCCAGCCTCGACGACTGGCGGCTGATGGTCGAGGTGAACGTGCTGGGGCTGCTCTACTGCACCCACGCCGCGCTGCCGGCGCTTCGCGAGAACGGGGGAGGGGACATCGTGAACGTGTCGTCCGTGGCGGGCAGGCGAGCCGAAGCCGGCGCCGCTGTCTACAACCTGACGAAGTTCGGTGTGACCGGGTTCAGCGAGGCACTGCGCCAGGAGACCCTGTACGCAGGCATCCGGGTCACGTGCGTGGAGCCAGGCTTCGTCGCCACGGAGCTGCAGGGCCACAACGAAAACCCCGCCGTCCGGCAGGCGGTGGAGCGGATGCGCGAGCGCATCGGCACACCCCTGGCCGCCGAGGACGTCGCCAGGGCCATCACCTACGCGGTCGCCCAGCCGCCGCACGTCTGCGTGAACGAGCTGCTCGTGCGCCCGACCGGCCAGCGGGACTAGCCATTGACATACGATCGTACGTGATAACGTACGGACTCGTGGCTGTAGCCGCTGTCGACGAGCAGGCCTTCGGGCCCCGGGTGCGCGCCCTGCGCGAGGGCATGTACCTCTCGCTCCGGGATCTGGCGGAGCGCAGCCACGTGTCCGCGCCGATGCTCTCGCAGGTTGAGCGCAGCGAGACCAGCCCAACGCTGTCGGTGGCGGGCCGCATAGCGCACGGCCTGGACCTCAGCCTGTCGCAGCTGCTGCGCCTGGACGAAGGCGACGGCGTCAGCGTCGTGCGCGAGGCCGAGCGCCTCCGGGGCGGCGCGCGCGGGCGCGGGCACCGCTGGGAAGTGCTCACGCCGCCGCTGCCCGGACAGCGCGCCGAGGTGTCCTTCCACGAGCTGCGGCCGGGGGCCGCCACCGGCGGCCGCGACGACCCGCCCATGCACGAGGCCGGTGCGCGGGAGACCGCGGTGGTGCTCGATGGCAGCCTCCGCCTGGTGTGTGCCGGGGTGGCTCACGACCTGGAGCAGGGCGACGCGGTGACCTTCGACGCCGACCTGCCGCACCACTTCGAGAATCCCGGTCCGGACGTCGCGCGGTTCCACGCCGTGATGGCGGCCGGCCTGCGAAGGAGCTAGGCGATGCCCGAGACGCTGTTGGACAAGATCTGGGAGCGCCACGAGGTGGCGGAGGGCCTGCTGTACGTGGACCTGCACCTGGTGCACGAGGTCACCTCGCCGCAGGCATTCGAGTCACTGCGGCTGGCCGGCAGGAAGGTGCGGCGCGCCGACCGCACGCTGGCGACCGCCGACCACAACGTACCGACCGACGGATCCACCGCCGCGGCGCAGATCGCCGACAGGCTCTCGCGCGTGCAGGTCGAGACGCTCGAGCGCAACTGCGAGGAGTTCGGCGTGCCGGTGCACTCGATCGGCTCGCGCAGCCAGGGCATCGTGCACGTGATCGGGCCCGAGCTCGGCCTGACCCAGCCCGGCATGACGATCGTCTGCGGTGACTCGCACACCTCGACCCACGGCGCCTTCGGCGCGCTTGCGTTCGGCGTAGGCACCAGCGAGGTCGAGCACGTGCTGGCCACCCAGACGCTGCAACAGCGCCGGCCGCGCTCGATGCGCATCCGCTACGAGGGCGAGCTCGGCTTCGGCGTGACGGCGAAGGACCTGATCCTCGCCACGATCGGCCGAATCGGCGTGGACGGCGGGGTCGGCCACGTGATCGAGTACGCCGGCCCGCCGATCGAGGCGCTCTCGATGGAAGGCCGCATGACCGTGTGCAACATGACCATCGAGGGCGGCGGACGCGCCGGCATGATCGCCCCCGACGACGTCACCTTCGACTGGTTCGACCGCCCGCGGGGCGGCCAGGCCGGGAGGCCGGCGGCGCCGACCCCGCTGCCGCTCGACGACTGGCGCGAGCTGCGCAGCGAGGACGGTGCCGAGTTCGACAAGGAGGTCCTGATCGACGCCGGGCAGCTGTCCCCGCAGGTGACCTGGGGCACCACGCCCGGCATGGTCACCGACGTCACCGGCGCCGTGCCGGACCCCGCCGGCGAGGGCGATGAGCGCGCGCTCGAGTACATGGCGCTCGAGCCGGGCACGCCCATGCAGGAGATCGAGCTCGATCGGGTGTTCATCGGCTCGTGCACCAACTCCCGCATCGGAGACCTGCGGGAGGCCGCCGAGCTGGTACAGGGCGCGCGGGTCCATCCGCGCGTGCACGCCATGGTGGTTCCCGGCTCTCAGCAGGTGAAGGCCCAGGCCGAGGCCGAGGGCCTCGACGAGGTCTTCAGCCAGGCCGGCTTCGAGTGGCGCTCGGCCGGCTGCTCGATGTGCCTGGGCATGAACCCCGACATCCTTCAGCCGGGCCAGCGCTGCGCCTCGACCTCGAACCGCAACTTCGAGGGCCGCCAGGGCCGCGGCGGGCGCACCCACCTGGTCAGCCCCAAGATGGCCGCCGCGGCCGCGATCGAGGGCCGCTTCGTCGACATCCGGAGCTGGCAGTGAACGCCGTCGGCCTGATCCGCGGGCCTATCTCGGTCCTCCGGCGCAACGACGTGGACACCGACCAGATCATCCCCAAGCAGTTCCTGAAGCGGGTGGAGCGCAGCGGCTTCGGTGAGTACCTGTTCTACGACTGGGCCAAGCAGCCGGGCTGGGACCTCGACCCCAACCCCATACTCGTGACCGGGCGCAACTTCGGCTGCGGCTCGTCGCGCGAGCACGCGCCGTGGGCGCTCGAGGACTTCGGCTTCAAGGCGGTCGTGGCGCCCAGCTTCGCCGACATCTTCTATTCCAACTGCACCAAGGTCGGGCTGCTGCCGGTACCGCTCCCCGACGACGAGATCGCAGCCCTGATGGACGCCTCCGAGGCCGAGATCGACCTCGACGCACAGGAGGTGCGCTTCGCCGGACGCAGCGTCGGCTTCGAGATCGATCCGGAGATCAAGCGTCGCCTGCTCGAGGGGCTCGACGATATCGGCGTGACCCTCAAGCAGAGCGACGCGATCGAGCGCTACGAGGCCGAGCGCGAGCGCAGCGGTCCTTCCACCACGTCGGTGTAGTGCGCGACTGGGACGCGGCCACCTATGACCGGGTCTCCGGGCCGCAGGTCGAGTGGGCCAAGCGAGTGCTCGAGCGGTTGCCGCTCGAGGGCCGCGAGACGGTGCTCGACGCCGGCTGCGGCTCGGGGCGGGTCACGCGGCTGCTGCTGGAGCGGCTCCCGGAGGGCCGGGTGATCGCCGTGGACGTGGCGCCTTCCATGGTCGAACACGCCAGAGAGACCCTCGACGAGCGCGCCACGGTGCTCTGCCAGGACCTCGCCGAGCTGCAGCTCGAGGAGCCGGTGGACGCCGCCTTCTCGAACGCCGTCTTCCACTGGGTTCCCGACCACGAGCGCCTCTTCGCCAGGCTGCACGAGGCGCTGCGCCCCGGCGGCCGGCTGGTGGCACAGTGCGGTGGGGCGGGCAACGTCGAGCGCTTCCACGCCGCCGCGAAGGAGGTCGGCAGCGAGCCGCCATACGCCGAGTACCTGGACGGCTGGAGCGGCCCCTGGAACTTCGCGGGCGCCGAGGAGACCGCCGAGCGGCTGGCGCGGGCGGGCTTCGAAGAGCCGAGCGCGTGGCTCGAGCCGTTCACGGTCGCGCCCGACTGGCCGGCCGACTACCTGCGCACCGTTTGCCTCGGCCACCACCTCGAGCGCCTGCCCGCCGAGCTCGGCCGGCGCTACGTGGACGATGTCGAGCGGCGCCTGGGCCCGGAGATCGAGCTCGACCACGTGCGGCTCAACATCGCCGGCAGGAGGCCCGGGTGACCACCATCCTGGCGCTGCCCGGAGACGGCATCGGCCCGGAGATCATGGCCGCCGCTCGGCGGCTGCTCGCGCGGGTCGGCGACTTCGAGATCGACGAGCGCCTGGTCGGCGGCGCGTCGATCGAGGCACACGGCACGGCGCTCACCGGGGAGGTGCTCGACGCGTGCCGCTCCGCCGATGCGGTGCTGCTGGCCGCGGTTGGCGGTCCCAGGTGGGATTCCACGGATCCGGCGGCGCCGCGCCCCGAACAGGGGCTGCTGGGCCTGCGCAAGGGGCTCGGCCTGTTCGCGAACCTGCGCCCGGTGCGGCCCAGCCCGGCGCTGCTCGACTCCAGCCCGCTCAAGCGCGAGCGCATCGAGGGCACCGACCTGCTCGTGGTGCGCGAGCTCACCGGGGGCATCTACTTCGGCGAGCGCGGCCGCCGCGGCGCAAGCGCGTTCGACACCTGCGTCTACTCGGAGGCGGAGATCGAGCGCATCGCCCGCGTGGCCTTTCGGCTGGCTCGCCGCAAGGTGACGAGCGTCGACAAGGCGAACATCCTCGATACCTCCCGGCTCTGGCGCGAGGTCGCCGAGCGGATCGCCGCCGAGCACGGCGAGCTCGAGTTCGAGCACCTGCTGGTCGACAACGCGGCGATGCAGCTGGTCTCACGGCCGGCGAGCTTCGACGTGATCCTCACCGAGAACATGTTCGGCGACATCCTCAGCGACGAGGCGGCCATGCTCACCGGGTCGCTGGGCATGCTGCCGAGCGCGTCGCTCGGCGAAGACGGCCCGGGCCTGTTCGAGCCCGTGCACGGGTCCGCCCCCGACATCGCCGGCAGCGGCCGGGCTAACCCGCTGGCCATGTTCGGCTCCGTCGCGCTGATGCTGCGATTCGGGCTGGGCATGGAGCGGGAGGCCGCGGCCGTCGAGGACGCCATGGACTCCGCCCTGGAATCGGGCCTGCGCACGCAGGACCTCGGCGGCTCTGCTTCCACTGCTGAGGCCACCGAGGCTGTGCTGGCCGCCCTCTGATGGCGGGTCACCCGGCACCTTGGGCGGCGGGTTTCAGTCCCGTAGACTGCTTCGGTTCATGAAGCCCGCCGAAGTGATCTGGATGAACGGCGAGTTCGTGGCCTGGGAGGACGCCAAGGTTCACGTGCTCACCCACGCCCTGCACTACGGAACGGGGGTCTTCGAGGGCATCCGGGCGTACGAAACCGAGCGCGGTACGGCGATCTTCCGTCACGCCGACCACCTCGATCGGCTCGAGAAGTCGGCGCGGCTCTACTACATGGACCTGCCCCATTCGAAGGAGCTGCTGCGCGAGGCCACGCACGAGCTGATTGCCCGCAACGGCTTCCGTTCCTGCTACATCCGCCCGCTCCTGTTCCGCGGCAGCGGGCCAATGGGGCTGAACCCGCTCGAGAACCAGGTGGAGGCGATGATCGCCGTCTGGGAGTGGGGTGCCTACCTCGGCGAGGAGGGCAAGCAGAAGGGCGTGCGCGCGAAGGTCTCCTCCTGGCGGCGCATTTCGCCGGACTCCCTGATACCGCACGCCAAGGCCAGCGGGCAGTACCTGAACTCCGTCCTGGCGAAGATCGAGTCCATCAAGGCCGGTTACGAAGAGGCGATCATGCTCGACGACAAGGGCAACGTCTGCGAGGGCACGGGCGAGAACGTGTTCGTGGTCAAGGACGGCGTCATCGCCACGCCGCCCCAGACCGCCAGCATCCTGGACGGCATCAACCGCAAGTCGGTGATGCGGATCGCGCGCGACCTCGGCTACGGGCTGGTGGAGCGCGACGTCGCCCGGGCGGAGCTGTCGTTGTCCGACGAGGTCTTCCTCACCGGCACGGCCGCCGAGCTCACGCCGCTGCGCGAGATCGACGACATCGAGATCGGACCACCCGGCCCGGTCACCCGCCAGATCCAGCAGGCTTTCGACGATGCCCTGCACGGGCGGGCCGCGCAGTACGCCGAGTGGCTCGACATCGTGCCGGTACCGTCGAAGGCGTGAGCAGGCGAGTAACCCTCTACGACACCACCCTCCGCGATGGGATGCAGGGGGAGGGAATGGCCCTGTCGGTGGACGAGAAGGTGCGGGTGGCGCATGCCCTGGACGGCCTGGGCGTGCAGCTGATCGAGGCCGGGTTCCCGGCCTCCAACCCGAAGGAGGAGGCGCTCTTCGAGCTGCTCTCGCGCGAGCGCTTCGAGACCGCCGAGATCGCGGCCTTCGGCTTGACTCGGCGCAAGGGCGTAAGGGCCGCCGACGATTCTTCGCTGCGTCTGCTGGCCGACAGCTTCGTCTCGGTCTGCACGCTCGTCGGCAAGACGTGGTCGTTGCACCTGGAGAAGGTCACCCGGGTGGATCCGGAGGAGAACCTGCGCATGATCGCCGACTCGATCGCCTTCCTGGTGGGCGAGGGCAAGCGCGTGATCTACGACGCCGAGCATTTCTTCGACGCCTGGCGCGACGACGCCGCCTACGCGCTGCGCTGCCTGCAAACCGCCGCCGGCGCCGGCGCCGAGAACGTGACGCTGTGCGACACGAACGGCTCCTCGCTGCCGCCCCAGGTAGCGGAGGCGACCGCGCGCGTGATCGACGAGCTGGACGTGCCGGTGGGCATTCACACCCACGACGACACGGGTTGCGGAGTGGCCAACGCGCTGGCCGCCGTGGAGCACGGCGCCAGTCTGGTGCAGGGCACGATGAACGGCTACGGCGAGCGCTGCGGCAACGCCAACCTGGTCTCGATCCTGCCCGCCCTGCAGCTGAAGCTCGGCTACCACTGCATCGAGGCGGGGCGGATGCGGCGGCTCACCGAGGTCGCGCATCTCGTGGACGAGCTCTGCAACGTGACCCCCAACCCGAACCAGCCGTATGTGGGCGCCAACGCCTTCGCGCACAAGGGCGGCATGCACGTGGCGGGCGTCAATCGCGACGCCCGCACCTTCGAGCACGTCGATCCGGCCGCCGTCGGCGCCGACAGGAGGGTGCTGATCTCCGAGCTCTCGGGCAAGGGCACGGTGCAGGCGCGGGCGTCCGTGGACGACGGCACGGCCGCCCGGGTGGTCGAGCGGGTGAAGGAGCTGGAGAGCCGCGGCTACCAGTTCGAGGCGGCCGACGGCTCATTCGACCTGCTGATCCGCAAGGAGACGGGCGAGCACGAGCCGCTCTTCCGGCTGGAGGCGTGGCGCGCGATCGTGGAGAAGCGCGAGGACGGGCAGGTGCAGACGGAGGCGACCATCAAGATCTGGGTGGAGGGCGAGCGCTACGTGCGCACGGCCGAGGGCAACGGCCCGGTGAATGCGCTCGACCGCGCGCTGCGCTCCGCGATCGGCGAGCGCTACCCGCATTTGCGGGACATCGAGCTCGTGAACTTCAAGGTGCGGATCCTCGATGAGAAGAAGGGCACCGGCGCGGTCACGAGGGTGCTGCTCGACGCAAGCGACGGCGCCGACACCTGGGGCTCGATCGGCGTCTCGGAGAACATCATCGAGGCGAGCTGGGAGGCGCTCGTCGACTCACTCGAGGCGGGCATGCTGCCCACGCGCTCCGAGCGCCATGGCGGCCGGGCGGCGGAGGTGGCCCCTTCGTGACAGGCGAGCCGATCCCGCTGGCGCGGCCCCTGGTCGGCGCCCGCGAGGAGGAGCTCGTGCTGGAGGCGCTGCGGTCGCGGCGCCTGGCTCTGGGGCCGCTGTTGCCGGCGTTCGAGTCTGCCCTGTCCGAGCGCCTCGGCGGCACGCCGGTATCCGCCGTCTCGAGCGGCACCGCCGGCCTGCACCTGGCGATCAGGGCGTCAGGGGTCGAGGCGGGCGACGAAGTGGTCACCACGCCGTTCTCGTTCGTCGCGTCGGCCAACTGCCTGCTCTACGAGGGGGCGCGGCCGGTGTTCTGCGACATCGACGCGCGCACGCTGAACATGAGCCCCGATGCGGCCTCGGCCGCGGTGAGCGATCGCACCACCGGCCTGCTGCCGGTGCACATTTTCGGGCAGCCCGCCGACATCCCGGGCTTCGAGCGCGTCGCGGCTGCGCGCGGGCTGTGGCTCGTCGAGGACGCCTGCGAGGCGCTCGGCGCACGGCACTCCGACGGCACGCCCGTGGGCGCGCGGGGCAACCCGTCGGTGTTCGGCTTCTACCCGAACAAGCAGCTGACCACCGGGGAGGGGGGCGCCGTGGCCTGCGCCTCGAGGGAGCAGAAGCTGCGGATCGACTCCGAGCGCAACCAGGGCCGAGCGCCGGACATGGGGTGGCTGGACCACGACCGCCTGGGCTTCAACTACCGGCTCGACGAGCTCTCGTGCGCGCTGGGCGTGGCGCAGCTGGAGCGCTTCGACGAGCTGCTCGCAGGGCGCGCGCGCGTTGCCTCGCTCTACGGCGAGGGGCTGGCCGGGATCGAGGGCCTCGAGCTGCCGTGCCAGGATCAGGGCGGCGAGCTCCGCAGCTGGTTCGTCTACGTCGTGCAGCTGCCCGCGGGCGCCGACCGCGACGCCACGATGGGGTTCTTGCGTGAGCGCGGCGTCGACTCGAAGCCATACCTGCCCGCGATCCACCTGCTGAGCTTCTACCGCGAGCGCTTCGGGCACCGGGAGGGCGAATTCCCGGTGTGCGAGGACGTGGCCGCTCGCTCGCTGGCGTTGCCCTTCTTCCCCGAGCTCTTGGAGGCCGAGGTGTCGCTTGTCGCGCAGTCGCTGCGCGAGGGCATCGAGGCTCAGTTGAGCGGCTTGACGAGCGCCACGAACCCCGGCAGCCCCCGCGCGGGCGGCCGGTAGGCCACCTCGTCGTAGCCCTCGCTCAGGTAGAGCGAGCGGGCGGCCTTGTTGTCGAGGGCGGTGTCCAGCGACACGGCGGGCAGGCCGAGCTCCCGGGCGCGGCTCTCCGCGTGGCGCAGCAGGGCACGGGCGGTCCCGCGCCTGCGTGCCGGCGCCTCCACCGCGAGCGCGTCCACGTAGAGCGTGGTCTCGGGCGGCGTGGGCGCAGCGTGGGCGCCCGCCCAGTAGAGCCACACGGCTGCGGGCCAGCGCCACGGCGGCATCGCGCGCAGCGACAGCAGCAGGAACGCCCGCGAGCGGGCGGCCGCCTCGCCGACCGGGAAGGCCGCCAGCGCTCCGACGACGCGGCCGTCCTGCTCGGCGATGGTCACGATTCCGGCGCTCGCGCTGTTGTCCGGGGCCGCCAGCGAGCGCCTCAGCAGCTCGAGTGCGCGCTCACGGCCTCCGGCGAAGCGGTCGTACATCGCGGCAGCGCTCTCGTACAGCAGCGGTGCCACCGCCGCGGCGTCGGTGGCGCGGGCGGGTCGAAGCGCCGGCTCGGACAAGCGGCGGATGGTACGGGGGGTAATGCCCGCGCGGCGGCTGCCGATATCGGTTCATGTGTCGCCCCGACGCTCCCTGCTCACCGGCCTCGCCGGATTCGCCGCCGCGGCAGCGCTGCCGGTGGCGCTGTGGCACCGCGCCATCGGGCTCGTGGCCACCGACTTCCGGCTCGACCTCGGCTACCTGCTGACCGGTTGGACCGGCTACGTCCTCCTCGCCCTCGGTCTGCTGCTGATGGTGCCCGTGGTGGCGAGCAGCGGCCGCCGCTCGGACGCCCGGCTCTATCCGCGCAGCCGCAAGGCGTACTTGGGCTGGGGCGTGTCGCTGTACCTGCTGGGCGCGCTGCTGGCCAGCCAGGTCGCGGCCGTGGCCGCCGCTCCGTAGGCAAACGTAGACTGGGCCGCGTGGCCCGCTTCTCAGAGCCTCCGGACCCGCTCTTCCAGGCGCTCAACTCGTCGATCGCCTTCGATCTCCGGCTGGCGCCCTTCGACATCGAGCAGTCACTCGCCCATGCCCGCATGCTCGCGCGTGCGGGAATCATCGGCGAGGACGAGCTCGGCGCGCTCGACCGCGGCCTGTGGGCCGTGCGCGGGGAGATAGAGGACGACGGCTTCGAGCTGCGGCCCGGCGACGAGGACGTTCACATGGCGATCGAGCGGCGGCTGACCGAGCTCGTGGGGCCGGTCGGGGGCAAGCTGCACACGGCCCGTTCGCGCAACGACCAGGTGGCCACCGACGTGGCGATGCTCGTCCGCGCGCACGCGCTTTCGGCGCGCGAGCTGAGCGGCGAGCTGATGGAGGTCCTGCTGGAGCTGTCCGAGCGCCACCTGGACTGGGCGCTGCCCGGATACACCCACCTGCAGCGTGCCCAGCCGGTCTACCTCTCGCACCACCTGCTGGCCCACCTGTGGCGCTTTGCCCGCGATGGCGAGCGCTTCGGTGCGTGCGCGGAAGCCACCGGGGAGCTTCCGCTCGGAGCGGGAGCGCTCGCCGGGGTCAACTTCGAGACCGACCGCGACTTCCTGGCTGCGGAGCTCGGCTTCGAGCGGGTGGCCCGCAACTCGCTCGACGCGGTGTCGAACCGGGACTTCGTGCTCGACTACCTTGCCGCCGCCGCGACCTGCGCCACGCACCTGTCGCAGCTGGGCGCGGAGATAGTGCTCTGGTCGAGCGACGAGTTCGGGTTCTGCGAGGTGTCCGACTGCTTCGCCTCCGGGTCCAGCCTGATGCCGCAGAAGAAGAACCCGGACGCGGCGGAGCTGCTGCGCGCGAAGGCGCCGCGCGTCGTGTCCCGGCTGGTCGGCGTGCACGGCGTGCTGCACGGGCTGCCCCTCACCTACAACAAGGACCTCCAGGAGGACAAGGAGCCGCTGTTCGACGCCATCGACACGCTCGAGCTCTGCCTGAGCGTGGCGGCAGCCATGCTTGGGAGCATCTCCTTCGACCGCGGGCGAATGGCGGCGGCGGCGGCCGACGAGTTCCTGGCTGCCACCGACGTTGCCGACCTGCTTGTGCGCCAGGGGCTGCCCTTCCGGGAGGCGCACGGGGTGGTCGGCGGCCTGGTCAGGGGAGCGCTCGAGCGTGGCCGCGCGCTGTCGGAGCTCTCGGCCGCCGAGCTCGAGGAGCTCGCGCCGCCGCTGGACGGCGCCGGGCTCTCGGAGCTGCTGCGGGAAAACGCGCCGCTCGAGTCGAAGCGGTCGGCCGGCGGCACGTCGCTGGAGCGCGTGCGCGAGCAGATAGAGCAGGCGCGCCAGGCGCTGGGGGCAACGCGGGCGGCGTGACGCTGCAGCCCGAGTTCTTCGACCGCCCGGTGGAGGAGGTGGCCCCGGAGCTCGTGGGCTGCGTACTGCGCCATGGCGACGCGGCCGGGCGCATCGTGGAGACAGAGGCCTACCACGAGCGCGAGCCGGCCTGTCACGCCTACGCCGGGCTGACCGCCCGCACGGGCGTGCTGTTCGGTAGGCCGGGAGCGGCCTACGTCTACCGCTCCTACGGCACGCACGCGCTGCTCAACGCGGTCTCGGAGAGCGAGGGGGTGGGAGCGGCCGTGCTGATCCGGGCGCTCGAGCCGCTCGATGGCCTCCACCTGATGCGGAAGCGCCGCCGCCTCGAGCGCCCGGACGACCTGTGCTCGGGCCCCGGCAAGCTCACGCAGGCCCTCGGGATCTGGCTCGACCTCAACGGCAGCTCGCTGCAGGAGGGGCCGATCGAGCTGCTGGCGCCCCCCGCCGGCGCGCCGCGGCCGCGGCTGGTGGTCGGGGAGCGCATCGGCATCAACCGCGCGGTCGAGCTTCCCTGGCGCTTCTGTGACGCCGACAGCCGGCACGTGTCGCGTCCGTGGCCGCCGGCCATGCGGATGCGTTCCAGGCGCGCGGCTGCCTAACCAGGCGCGTTCACGCCGCCGCCGCCGCCGGCCGGCGGCTGTGGCTGCGGCACGGGTGCTGGTGCGGGCGCCGGCTGCCCCTGCCCCGGCGGCTGGCTGGGCATCTGGCCCTGACCGGGTTGGGCGCCCTGCTGGGGGACCGCCTGGGGCGTCTGTGCCGGCGCCTGACCACCGGACGGGAGCGGCCCGGATGGCACAGGGGCGGTGGGCATCTCCTGCTGGTCCCTGTCCTTGCCGGACTCCGCGTCGCGCCGGTCCCGGATGGCGATCCAGCTCGTCATCAGGTCGTGCCAGATCTCAGCCGGATAGGTCCCACCGGCCACCTGGCCGCCGTGGTACTCGGTCTCCATCGGCCGCAGCTTGTCGGCGTAGCCCACCCAGACGGCCACCGTGAGCTCCTGGTTGAAGCCCACGAACCACGCGTCCCCGTAGTTCTCGGTCGTGCCGGTCTTGCCGGCCGCGAACTCGCCGATCTGCGCAGCCTTGCCGGTGCCGCCCTGGATCACCCCCGCGAGCAGCTGCTGCGCCGTCTCGCCGACCTGAGGCGAGAACACGCGCGCGGCGCGCCGCTCGTTCTCGTCCTCCACGCCGGCGCCCTCGACGCGCTTGATCACCACCGGCCCGCGGCCACCCGGGGCGAGCGTGCCGGACATCTTCATCCCCTTGTTGGCGATCGTCGAGTACGCGTAGGCCATCTCGAGCGGCGTCACGCCCTCCTTCAGGCCGCCCAGGGTCATGGCGGCGTTGGTGGAGATCGGCGTGCGAATGCCCATCTTGCGAGCCACCCGGGCGATCCTCCTCGTGCCCACCCGCAGGCCGAGCTCCGCGTAGACGGAGTTGTCAGAGGTGGCGGTCGCGGCCCGCAGCGAGCTGGTGCCCGCGTATTGGTCCTCGTAGTTGTTCACCACGAACTTCTCGCCCCTCGAGCCCACCGGGAGGACCTTCTTGTGTGACGCGAAGGTCGCGTCCGGGCTGATCCCCTGCTGGAGCGCGGTGACCAGCGTGAAAGGCTTGAACGACGAGCCGGGCTGACGGTGTCCGTTGGTGGCCAGGTTGAAGGGGCGCTCGCCGAAGTCCGAGCCGCCCACCATCGCCCTCACCTCGCCCGTCTTGTTGTCGATCGCGACGAGCGATGCGCTGGGCCCGATGCTGCCGAGGTGGCGCGAGATGGCGTTCTCGGCTGCGGCCTGCAGCTCGGGGTCCAGCGTGGTCGTGATCTTCAGGCCGCCGCCGAATACCACCCCGGGGCGGTAGCGGTCCACGATCTGCTGTGTAAGCCAGCTCGAGAAATAGGGCTGGCTCGAGTCCGCCTTCGGCGGCTTGACGTCGTTCTCGTCGGGCACGAGCGTGCGGACCGCGTCATCGTGCTCGGAGCGGCCGATCATGCCCTGCTCGAGCATCCGGTCGAGCACCTCGTTGCGCCGGGCCGTGGCGCGGCCCCGGTTCTGTGTCGGGTCGAACATCGACGGCGAGGCGATCATGCCCGCCAGCAAGGCAGCCTGCGCGGGCGTGGCATTGCGCGCGGCACAGCACTGGAGCGCCTCGGCTCCGTTGCCGAAGTAGGTGCGCATCCCGGACTCGACGCCGTACGCGCCGTTGCCGAAGTAGACGCTGTTCAGGTATTGGGTGAGGAGCTTCTGCTTCGACCAGCGGCGCTCCATGTGGTAGGCCACGGCGGCCTCACGCAGCTTCTGGAAGACCGAGCGGTCGCCCTGGGCCGATAGGGCGTTCTTGACGAACTGCTGGGTGATGGTCGAGCCGCCCTGCGCCGCGCGCCGCCTGAGCAGGTCCTGGACGACCGCGCGCCCGATGCCCTTGTAGTCGACGCCCTTGTGGTGGTAGAAGCGGCGGTCCTCGATCGCGATCACCGCGTTCTTGATCGTTGGGGAGATGTCGCTCTCCCCGACCAGGATGCGGTTACGGTTGCCGGTGAGCTTGGCGATGCGGGTACGCCCGTTCGCAGCCAGCAGCTCCGAGTTCTTCGCGGAGCGGTACTGCGCCCTGTTCTCGAGCGACGGCAGGTCGCTCGCGACGGCCATCATCATTCCGAAGATCGTCGAGATCAGGGCGAGAATGCCGAGGCCGCCGAGGATGAAGGCCAGCCTCAGCTTCTTCAGCTTGGGCCTGGGAGGCGCCGGCGGGCCGCCGTCGCTCGAGGTATTGGGCGCCTCCTCGCCGGAGGCGGGCGTGCGTAGAAGCGTGGGAGTCGGCGGCTCGTTCATCGTCGGGAGGCCCCGGGCCGAGAGGACATCCGCCTGCGTGGAGGGGTGCGGCAGCGGCTGCCGCCCGTGCGGAATCTGGGCCCGGGCACGGCGGCTTCTGACGGGGGCGGCAGTCTAGCATTGGGCCCATGACGGACCAGCCGGGCGAGGCGGCCCGATTCCTCACCCGCAACGCCGTCGAAGCCCTCCCCGAGGGTGCTCTGGAGCGCCAGCTGGGCCGCCGGCAACCGCTGCGCGTGAAGCTCGGCGTGGACCCCACGACGCCCGACATTCACCTGGGCCACACGGTGGTGCTGAGGAAGCTCCGCGAGTTCCAGGAGCTCGGCCACGCCGTCGTGCTGATCATCGGCGACTACACCGCCCGGGTGGGCGATCCGAGCGGCCGCTCGTCAGAGCGCCCGCACGCCGACCCGGAGGAGGTCGACCGCAACGCCGCGACCTACCAGGAGCAGGCCTTCAAAGTGCTGGACCGCGGCCGCACGGAGATCCGTCGCAACGGCGAGTGGCTCGACATGCCCACGGAGGAGCTCTTCCGCCTGGCTCGCACGTCGACGGTCGCCCAGCTGCTCGAGCGTGACGACTTCGCCCGCCGCTACGCCGCCCGCGAGCCGATCTCGGTGCTCGAGCTGCTCTACCCGCTGCTGCAGGGCTACGACTCCGTGGCTGTCCGCTCCGACGTCGAGCTAGGCGGTACCGACCAGAAGTTCAACGTGCTGCTTGCCCGCCAGGTGCAGCAGGCCTACGGCGTCGAGCCCCAGTCGATCCTGACGTTGCCGATCCTGCCGGGTATCGACGGGGCCCTGAAGATGTCGAAGTCGCTGGGCAACTACGTCGGCGTGACGGACCAGCCCGGGGAGATGTTCGGAAAGCTCATGCGGGTGCCCGACGAGGCGATGCCCATCTACTACCGGCTGTTGCTCGACGAGCCCTTCGACCCGTCCCGGCCGCCCCTCGAGTCGAAGCGGGCGATGGCGCGCGCGCTCTGCGCCCGCTACCACGGGGACGACGCCGCCGCGAGCGCCGAGGCGCAGTTCGACCGCCTGCATGTGGAGCGCGGGGCGCCCGACCACGTCGAGGAGTTCGCCTTTCAAGCCGTCGACGGAGAGGTTCATCTGCCGGCTCTGCTCTCCGACGCCTTCGGCATCTCGCGCTCGGAGGGCCGGCGCCTGCTAACCCAAGAGGGCGTGCGGCTTGACGGCCGGGCTCTCGACGGGGGCACCTTGGACGTCCCGGCGGCCGAGCTCGACGGTCGGTTGATCCAGCTCGGAAGGCGCCGCTTCAAGCGCCTGCGGCTGGCCTGAGGCGCTGAATGCCGGCGGCGGCGAGGATCACGAGCGGCACCTCCGCCGCCTGCCGAAAGCGCAGATCCCCATAGGCGAGCACGCTGACGATGCCAACCAGTACGAGCGGCGCCGCCAGCGGCACGAGCGCCGCGCCGCCGCGGCGCAGCACCTGCCACCCCGCCAGGGCCAGGCAGACGACCGCCAGGAACGTGAGCAGCGACAGCCACTCGAGCGCCCTGATGTGGTTGTAGTGGGCCACGGCGAAGTCGACCTTGTCGCGCGGGTCGAGCGGGTAGAGGCTCCAGGTGCGCATCAGCCTGAGCGCCGCGATCAGAGGCAGCCGTGAGGCGTGGTCGCGCGCGTAGCGCACCGCCTCGTGGTGCCAGCGGCGCGACTGCACGGCCTCGTTGCGCGTGGGGTCCCGCGCGGCGGGGCTGGCGTACAGCCCCTTGAAGTCCCAGGCGCCCAGCATGTTCCCGTAGTAGGTGGACGGCAGATTGGCGCCGCCCACCACGGAGCCCTCGACGGTTGTGACCAGCACCGGCTCGTCGAAGGTGACCGAGTTTCGCACGGCCCAGGGCGCCACGCAGAGGGCCACGACGATGCAGGTCGCTCCGAGGTGCGCCCAGCGGCGCCCGCCTCGGAGCATCAGCGGCGCAGCCAGCAGCGGCAGGAAAAGCAGCGCCTCCGCCCGGGTGAGCGACGCCGCACCCAGCGCCACGCCCAGAGCAGCGGCCGGCTTTACGCCGGGAGCCTCGCTGTAGGCGAGGGCGGCGAGCACAGCCAGGCCGACCGTCAGCCCGTAGAGCGACTCGCTCATCAGCAGCGAGTCATTGGCCACCAGCGGCGGGTAGATCGCGGCGATTGCGGCGGCGAGCATGCCGAGCCGCTCCCCGCCGAGACGCCGGGCCGCAAGGCCGGTCACAGCGACCGTTGCGGCTCCCAAGGCGCAGCCGATCGCCTGGTGGGCGTCGTAGGACGTGGCCCCGAGCAGCGAGGCGAGCGCCAGCAGGGCCGGGAAGAGGGGCGGATGGAAAGCGGTGGGCAACGGAGACCCGGCGTCGCCGAACAGCTCGCGGCCGCCCTCGCCGACCGATGAGAAGGGGTCGCTGTAGCCGCGACCGTCAGCGATCCCGTTGGCAACCGCGTGGTACCAGATGTCGTCGCCGATCCCGTGTGGGGCGTCGGCGAGGAAGCCGTATGCGAGCCTTGCGGCCAGGCCGACGAGGGCGATGGCTGCCAGCCTTGGCCCGAAGCTCGACATGCGCCGCCCGAAGCTCGACATGCGCCGCGGCAGACTAGGCGAGGGCCTTGGCCGCTGCTAGACTGGTCCGTCGCGCCGCGGGCGGAAACCCCGCCCCTGGGCGCAGGCGGTCTTTGAAAACTCAACAGCACAGCGTGGTCGGGGAGACCCGATCGCGTCCAGGTTCGACCCTGGCTCGCCTCGTGCGGGCCAGAGGCTAAGAATCAACCTCGTCAAGTTCAGGCCGGAGCAGGTGTACGCGACGGCCACCATGACTTGGCAGCTCTTCTGATCTGACAGTGGACCGGCCCTCGGGCCGGAGTGAAACCACGCCAGACTTTCACGGAGAGTTTGATCCTGGCTCAGGACGAACGCTGGCGGCGTGCTTAACACATGCAAGTGGAGCGACGAACCAGGCTTCGGCCTGGGGCAAAGCCGCGAACGG
>Ga0126312_10000954_pt1 | contig 18392 bp, 19 predicted proteins | sample Plot104A_FD_92537 | JGI IMG/M metagenome (GOLD analysis project Ga0126312, IMG submission 92537) | Serpentine soil microbial communities from UC McLaughlin Reserve, CA, USA - Plot104A | ecosystem: Environmental > Terrestrial > Soil > Grasslands | place: USA: UC McLaughlin Reserve, Lake County... | reverse complement strand
GATGCCGATGTCGCCGAGCAGATCGCCGCGGCAGGCGATGCGATCGCCGCCGGCGAGCACGACGACCAATTCCCGATCGACGTCTTCCAGACGGGCTCCGGGACGTCGTCGAACATGAACGCCAACGAGGTGATGGCCAGCCTGGCCGGGGACGACGCCCACCCGAACGATCACGTCAACATGGGCCAGTCGTCCAACGACGTCTTCCCCTCGGCCGTGCACCTCGCGGCGCTCGAGCAGGTCACGCGCGACCTGCTGCCTGCCATGGACGAGCTCGCCTCGGCGCTCGAGCGCAAGTCCGAGGAATTCGCCGACGTCGTCAAGGCCGGCCGCACGCACCTGATGGACGCGGTCCCGGTCACCCTTGGGCAGGAGTTCGGCGGCTACGCGGCGCAGATGAGGCTCGGCGCCGACCGCGTGCGGGACACCCTTTCGCGGGTGGGTCAGATCCCGCTCGGTGGCACCGCCACCGGCACCGGCCTGAACACGCACTCGAAGTTCGCGCAGCGGGTGCGATCCAAGCTCACGCAGACCACCGGCCTCGAGATCGCCGAGCCGCTCGACTCGTTCGAGGCCCAGGGCAACCGGGATGCCCTGGTGGAGCTGTCCGGCGCGCTCAAGGTCGTTGCTGTCTCGCTGGCGAAGATCGCGAACGACCTCGCCCTGATGGGCTCCGGGCCGCGCGCGGGCCTCGCGGAGATCAAGCTGCCGGCGCTCCAGAAGGGCTCCTCGATCATGCCCGGCAAGGTCAACCCGGTCATCTGCGAGGTCACGATCCAGGTCGCCGATCAGGTGGTGGGCAACGATGCCGCGATCACGATGGCCGGCTCGCAGGGCCAGTTCGAGCTGAACGTCAGGGTGCCACTGATCGCCCGCAACCTGCTGGACTCGATCAAGCTTCTCGCGGCGGCGTCCCGGCTGCTCGACACCAGGTGCGTGCGGGGCATCGAGGCCGACGAGGAGATGACCAACCGCCACGCCGAAGCGACCCTGGCGACGGCGACAGCTCTCAATCCGCATATCGGCTACGACCGTGGGGCCGAGATCGTCAAGGCCGCTCACGAGTCCGGTCGCCCGATTCGCGAGATCGCGCGGGAGATGGGGGTGGACGAGGAGATCCTGGAGGAGGCGCTCGATCACCGTCGCATGGCGCGACCCCATGACTGATCCGCGGCGGCGTAATGTCATGGCCGCTTCGGCGACTAACGAGCAGATGCGATCATTGAGATCGAGGCGATTGGAAGGAGCCCGATGACGAGCGAGGACGGCACGACGACCACCGAGAAGGCGACCTTCGGCGCCGGATGCTTCTGGCAGGTCGAGGCCGCGTTCCGCGAGCTCGACGGCGTCGTCGACACCGCCGTCGGTTACGAGGGCGGGCACGTCGACAACCCCACCTACGAGCAGGTCTGCACCGGCACCACCGGCCACGTCGAGGTGACCCAGGTCACCTTCGACCCGTCGAGGATCAGCTACGAGGACCTGGTCTCCAAGTACTTCGAGATCCACGACCCGACCCAGCTCAACCGCCAGGGCCCTGACGTCGGCTGGCAGTACCGCTCCGTGGCCTTCGCCCACTCCGACGAGCAGGCCGAGATCGCCCGGCGGGTCATCGAGCGCACCCAGCAGCGCTTCCGCGACCCGATCGTGACCGAGATCGAGTCCGCGGCGCCCTTCTGGCGGGCCGAGGACTACCACCAGTGCTACCTCGAGAAGCGCTCCTCGGCCGGGGGCTTGCTCGGGACGCTGCTGGGCCGTTAGTCCGGCAGCGCCCGCCCGCGAGGGCGGAATCCCCGAACTCCCCGCGGGCGCATCGGTTATACAACCCCTTGGAGGCACTGAGGACCTCGAATCGGGAAAGGATCACCCGAGTTTTCGGGACCACGCTGGGGGCCGGAGTGACCCTGCTGGTCTGCACCCCGGTCGCGTTCGCCGATCACGGCACGAAGCACGACCCCAGGCGGGATGTGAGGTTTCATCCGCCGGGCCGGAAGGCGGACCGGGACATCACCAGGGCCACCTGGCGGCGCGCGAAGCATCATCGCCTCGTGCACACGGTCTCCGTGAGGGGACGGATCGGCGACCCCAAGACAGGACTGGATCCAGTGCCCCAGCTCCAGATCGACGTCCCTTCTCAGAAGTCATCGCGCGCCGGATGCGAATACTCGATCCAGCCGGCCGCCGGGAACGCCGGGGATGTGGCGGTATCCGGCTGCCCATGGCGGAATCCCAAGCGAAGCGGGGGGTGTCGGTCAAGAAGGTAAGCCGCCATACCGTGAAGTACACGCTCGGCGAGGACGTGATCGGGCACCCGAGCGCCTATCAGTGGCACTTCGACATCCCGTCCCACACCTGCCGTCAGTGCGCGTACGACCGCGTGCCGAACAACCGCGAGATGTGGCACACGTGCACAAGCCGCCGAAGCTCAGCCCCATCAAGCACGTGGTGATCTGGGGCGGCTCGCGAATTCCTTCGTCCTTTCGGATCAGACTTTCCAGAACTCGAGCGTGCCCAGCTTCGGAGCGCACATCGAGGTCGTCGCTGCCGATCTCGGCGGCTTCACCGGCGACCCTCCGAAACGAACCCAGGATGAGCCGCGAGGCGACGGCTGGGGATGCGATTCGCATCTCGACGCCCTCTGGCGTTCGAGCCTTGATGCCAGGATCACCTTCCAGCCCTCGTGCTTTCCCGATTATCGCCTTGATCCCTCGCGATACCCGTATGGCGGGCCCTACCGGCCGACCCGGGTCAAGCCGGTGCCGACGATCATGGACTCAATGAATCGAGTCGGCCTGAGCTGGAAGCTGTATACGGCCGCCCCGGGCAACGGCTACCTCTGGGCGATCTGCCCGACCTTCGCCAAGTGCTTCTACTCCGGGCTCGGACACCGCCAGGTCCCCCACTCACAGGTGCTGGACGACGCCCGGAACGGCTCGTTGCCCAACTTCAGCGTCGTGCTGCCGACGCTGCGGGTCTCGCAGCACAACCGGGACTCAATGCGCGCCGGCGACAATTGGATCGGGCAGGTGGTGGGGGCGATCGAGCGCGGCCCCGCCTGGCGATCGACCGCGATCTTCATCACGTATGACGACTGCGGCTGCTTCTATGACCACGTGCCGCCGGCGGATGGCCTCGGGATCCGGACGCCGATGGTGATCGTCAGCCCGTGGGCAAGGGCCGGGACGGTGGACTCCACCCAGGCGTCGATCGCGTCGATGCTGGCCTTCACGGAGCACAACTTCGGCCTGCCGCCGCTCAACGAACACGACGCCATGGCCTACGATTACCGCAACTCGTTCGACTTCAGCCAGGCGCCGGTGGCGCCGGTCCCGATGACCCGAACGAAGCTGTCGCCGCGCGCACGCGAGGTCGCGCGGCATCCACCAAAGCCGAGGGGAACGTAGGAAGGTTGCGCAGGGGAAGGCGGGCCGTGCTGGGAACGATCGCGGCGGGTGCCGCGCTGCTGCTTGCCATGACGGCGACGGCTTGGTCGCATGAGCGCCAGGGGCGCATTCGGCACGTCGTCGTCATCTACCAGGAGAACCACAGCTTCGACAACGTCTTCGGTCGGTTTTGCCTCCGCACGGGACGTTGCGACGGGTCACGCAAGGGCAAGCTGCCCGGCGGTGCGCCGATATCCCTCCGCACATCGCCCGACGTGGTACCGGATGCCGGCCACACGGGGACCGCCCAGAAGCGAGCGATCAATCACGGCCGCATGGATGGATGGACAGAGATCAACGGTTGCTCGGAGGCCAGGAACTATGGCTGCCTCACCCAGTACAGCCCGCGACAGATTCCCAATCTGACTCGCCTCGCTCGACACTTCGCGCTGTCCGACCGCACCTTCTACATGGACAGTGTGCCGACGTGGGGAGCGCACCTCGAGCTGGTGACCGGGACGCTGGACGGCTTCGTCTCAGATCGCCTCCCCCATCCGACATCCTCGACGGTTGCCGCCGGATGGGGTTGCGACGCGCGCACGGAAACCGAGTGGCGGCCCTCTCCCGGCGGGCCGATCTCATTGCAGCCGAGCTGCGTTCCCGACTACGGCCTCGATCCGGTGCGCTACCCCTACGGCGGGGCCTACAGACCAACTGCGGTTCGGCACGTTCCAACGCTGATGGACGAGCTCAGCCAGGCCGGCCTGAGCTGGAAGCTCTATACCGCGACCGCCCCGGGCAAGAACGGCTACGGCTTGGCGATCTGCCCGACGTTCGCCGGTTGCCTCTACACCTCGCAGCATCGACATCAGGTTGATCACCGCGACGTCCTTCGAGACGCCAGACGCGGAGCGCTTCCCAACTTCAGCATCGTGCTGCCGACCTGGACGAATTCGCAACACAACCGAGACTCCATGGCCGTGGGCGACAACTGGATCGGCAAGGTGGTGGAGGCGATCGAGGAGAGCCGTGATTGGAGCTCTACGGCGATCCTCATCGCCTACGACGACTGCGGCTGCTTCTACGACCACGTGCCGCCGCCGAATGGGATGGGCATCAGGACGCCGATGGTCATCGTCAGCCCGTGGGTCAAGCCCGCGTACACGGACTCCCGCGTGACGTCGATCGCGTCGATCATGGCGTTCGCCGAGCGCACCTTTGACCTCCCGGCCCTGACCCAACGCGACGCCGCGGCCTACAGCTACCGGCGCGCCTTCGATTTCAACCAGGTCCCGCTGTCGCCCGTCCCCATGACGAAGACCAGGATCCCGCGCGCGGAACGCGAGCGCCTCGCCCGCCGGGGGCGGCCGCCGGGACGGACCTGAGTCCCCGCGTCCGACGCCAGAGGCTAAGGCTGAGTTGGCGGCGGAGGCTCCTCGGTCGGTGCCGCGGCCGGGGTCTGCGCCGATTCGGCAACGGCCCCGGCGGGTTGCGTGCCCCAGACCCTGTTCAGAGCGCTTTGCAGATAGGCCGGGAACCCGATCCCGAGGAATATGTAGAGGAGAAGCGCGATCAAGCCGTTCAGCGGCTCGACTCCGTTCAGCCGGGCCGCTGCCTGGACGCGCTGGAACGTGTTGTAGACCGAGATGATCGCCGGCACGATGATCAGGGCCCCGAGCGTCACCGCCAGCAACGAGTTGCCGGGGTTGTCACCGAGCTCGTCGGTTCCCCGGGCTCGACCCAGGTCGGCCATCTCGCGGTTCGCCTTGTAGTACCAGACGAACCAGTAGATGCCCAGCGTCACGAGTACGAGTAGTGCTACCCCGAGCGGGTCCCGTGTCTTCGCTGTTGATCCGCTGCCCGCTATCTGGACTTCCTCCGCCATCTACGACTCCTCTTCCTAAGTGGAGACAACCGTGCCTCCGAGATGCATGGACGAACCGACCTTAACCGACAAAGCCATGAGCCGCTGACGGCTTAATGAAAGGGATCGGCTGCGGCTACAGGTTCACCGCCACGTACTTCGTCTCCAGATACTCCTCGATTCCCTCGTTGCCGCCCTCGCGCCCGATGCCCGACTGCTTGACGCCACCGAACGGCGCGCCGGCGTTCGAGACCATGCCCTGGTTCAGGCCGATCATCCCGGTCTCGAGCCCCTCGCAGACCGTGAGCGCCCGCCCCAGATCTCTCGTGAAGACGTAGGCCACGAGCCCGTATTCGGTGTCGTTCGCCGCCGCGATTGCGTCCTCGGTCGACTGGAACGACGCGACCGGTGCGACCGGCCCGAAGATCTCCTCCTTCAGGAGGCGGGCATCGGCAGGCACGTCGCCGAGGACGGTCGGCTCGTAGAAATAGCCGGTTCCGTCGACCTTGGTCCCGCCGACCAGGGCCCTAGCCCCCTTGCCCACCGCGTCCTCGACGAGGTCGGCGACCTTGCCTCGCTGATCGTCGTCGATCAGAGGACCGACGTCGACGCCCTCCTCGGTTCCGCGCCCGAGCTGCAGCTTGCCCATCCGTTCGGCGAGCCTGCCCGCGAAGTCGTCGGCGATCGAATCGGCCACGTGGAACCGATTGGCCGAGGTGCACGCTTCGCCGATGTTTCGCATCTTGGCGATCATCGCGCCCTCGAGCGCGGCGTCGAGGTCGGCGTCGTCGAAGATCAGGAACGGGGCGTTTCCGCCCAGCTCCATCGAGACCTTGAGCACGTTGTCCGCGGCCTGAGCGATCAGCTTGCGCCCCACCTCCGTCGAGCCGGTGAAGGAGAGCTTGCGCAGCCTGGGGTCGGAGATGATCGGCTCCGCGACCGAGCTCGACGATGAGCTGGTGATCACGTTCAGGACGCCGCCGGGCAGCCCGGCCTCGTCCAGCAGCTGGGCCAGGGCGAATGCCGAGAGCGGCGTCTGCTGGGGTGGCTTCCAGACCATGGTGCAGCCGGCGGCGATCGCCGGACCGATCTTGCGCGTGCCCATCGCGTTGGGGAAGTTCCAGGGGGTGATGAAGAAGCAGGGGCCGACCGGCTGCCGCATGACGAGGACGCGACTGGCAGCGTTGCCGGCGACCTTGTAGTAGCCGTCGATCCGGAGCGCCTCGCCGGAGAACCAACGAAAGAACTCGGCCGAGTAGGCGATCTCCGCCTTCGACTCGGCGATCGCCTTGCCCATCTCGAGCGTCATCAGGAGCGCGAGGTCATCGGCGCGCTCGTTCAGCATCTCGAACGCGCGCCAGAGGATCGCCGAGCGCTCGTTCGGCGGGGTGGCCGCCCACTCGGCCTGCTTGGCCACTGCGGCGTCGAGTGCGGCTCGGGCGTCCTCGGGGGTGCCGTCGGCTACATCACACAGCGCCTCGCCGGTGGCGGGATCCTCGATCGGAAGGGTGTCGCCACCGCTCGCATCCCGCCACTCGCCGCCGATGTAGAGCTGCTTCGCGACTTGGTCGATGACGCTCTGCTCCTGGGTTGCGATAGCCATGTGTGAAACCTCCGTTCGTGACTTCGTTTTCAAACTACCCGACGGCACCGCGTACGATCATGCGGGCAGGGAAGTGGGCGCCGCGGTCGAAGCGCGACATCGGCGGCCCGCGTTCGTTGCGGGCTCGAGGCAGATGCGCACGAGACGAGCGAAAGGAATTGCGGCTTTCGTCGCGGCCTGCGGGATGCTGGTCGGGGCTGGGCTTCCGGCGACCGCATCGGGGGCGCACTGGGTCATCCACGGGCGGGGTTTCGGCCACGGCGTCGGCATGAGCCAGTACGGCGCCTACGGCTACGCCAGGCACGGCCGCGACTACCGCTCGATCCTCAAGCACTACTACCGGCATACCCACCTCGGTCGCGTCGATCACGGCTCGATCAAGGTGCTGCTCGCGTCGGGTCGCGGTTCGGTTGGGTTCGCGAAAGCGCGCAAGGCCTGCGGCAAGCGCCTTCATCGGCATCGCGGCTACGCGTTCGCCGAGTCCCGCTCCCGGGTGGTCCTGCGGAGCGCACGCGGCCGCAAGATCGCGAAATGCGGTCGCTCCGGGACGGCAAAAGGAGGCCATGCGATCCGCGTGGATGGCGAGGGCACCTATCGCGGCAAGCTCGTGGCGAAGGCCTCGGGCGGGCTCCTGGTCGTCAACAAGGTGAGCGTCGACGACTACGCGCGGGGCGTGATCGCGAACGAGATGCCCTCGTCCTGGCCCCAGAACGCGCTGCGGGCGCAGGCCGTAGCCGCGCGGTCGTTCGCGCTCTCGGCCAGCGCGGGCCGTGGGTTCGACGTCTACGACGACACTCGCAGCCAGGTCTACGGGGGCAAGGGCTCCGAGACCGGGAGGACCGACCGCGCGGTCCGCCTCACGAGCAAGGAAATCCTGCGCTATCACAAGCAGACCGTGACCACCTTCTTCTTCTCGACCTCGGGCGGGAGGACCGAGAGCGTCCAGTACGCGTTCCCGGGTTCGCGCCCAGTTCCCTATCTGAAGGGCGTCAAGGACCGCTACGACGGCACCTCGCCCTACCACAAGTGGACGGTGCGGTACTCGCAGCGCGAGATGGAGTCCCGCCTCAGCGGGCTGTTCAGCGGTCGGCTGAAAAAGGTGAAGGTGACGAAGACGGGCGACTCGCCGCGAATCGTCAAGGCGAAGGTGGTCGGCTCGCGCCGCGGCTCCAGGGCCTCGGGAGCCACGCTGCAGGGCCGCCTGGGCCTGATGAGCACCTGGGCGCGCTTCCACCGACGCTAGTAGCAGCGGGCTCTCGCCGCGCCGGCCTCAGCCGTCCGGATAGGGCTGCAGCGGGATCCCGTGGTCGGTGTCCCGGATGCCGAGCTCATACGCGCCGCCGCCGCTGAGCGCGAGTCGTCTGGGCGGCTTGCCGTCCTCCTGCACCTCGAGCTCCAGGTCTGAGATCGAGCAGTTCAGGGTGTTGTGCTCCGGGCCCTTGGGGTCGGCGTAGACCCAGGCCACGAAGTTACGGGCCTCGGACCCGACTCGCCCGCGAACGCGTAGCCCTTTGCCGGAGATCTGAAAGGCGCAGTTGGTGGGCCCTTCGGAGACCTTGGTGGACAGCATGCGGTCGAAGCCGCCAAGGCGGTACTCGTCGCCGCCGATGCGCAGCATGCCATTTGCAACCCATGGGGTCTGGAGCGGGCCCAGCTTGATGCGGCCCGCGGCCATGTCGAAGTAGGCGGGCTCGTCTTCGTCGAGGAAGGCGCCCTGGACCCAGACCCAACGCTCGGCGTGCTCGGCGCCCCAGTTGTGGCCGATCATCCCGGGCCAGGACGCAACCTCGATCTCCTCGCCGCTGACCGTCAGCCGGCCGTCGAAGCGGGCCGTCGGGTAGGGGCTCAGGAACTTGGTTCTCGGCAGCGGCGCGCCGTACAGGCGCGCGTACGGGAGGTGGTAAAAGGGCTCGCCGGGGTCCTCGAAGCGCAGGTCCCAGGTCGCCTCCAGCTCCGGTGTCGCGATCTCGCCAATGGCGCGGCCCGGCTCCAACACGGCGCCGTCGATGCGGATATAGCCGCCGTCCGGGGCCGAAAGGTCCCCGCCGCCGAAGCTGGCCTTGGTTGCCCGTGGGCCGGGCTCGTCGGCGTCGAAGAGCGTGAGCCATAACGCCGCGGTCGGCTCGGAGTCCGGTCGCTTGTGGACCGTGTGGCGGATCCACACGCCGCGACCCCCCGTCGGCCGGGCCGCCTTGATGTAGTAGCTCTCATAGTGGCCGGCTTCGGCTTTGACGCCGACGAACCGGGGCGCGCTTCGCACGCGGCCAATCTATCCGCCCGGGAGGGCCCCGGCCTCCCGAGTCACCGACGCCCCCAGACCTCGAGTGCGGGATTGGAGGTCATATCCACCCCAAATCACACACTGGATCGATTGAAGGGGCGATCACCATATGCGTGGCAAATTCTTCCCCCGTTCGAGATCGGCGGCTCATACCTGCCCTGGTTCGCGTGCCGGACGTCCGCTAGTGCCGGATCGTGATCACGTCGCCGTCGTGAACGACGTAGTCCCGGCCCTCGGTCCGCAGGAGTCCCCGCTCGCGGGCCTCGGTGTAGCCGCCGGCGTCGACGAGGTCCCTCCAGCCGATCACCTCCGCGCGGACGAAGCCGGCCTGGATGTCGCCATGGACGCGCCCGGCCGCATCCCAGGCCGTCAGGCCTCGCTTCAGGGCTCGGGCCCGGGCGTCGCTGCCCCGGTGGGCCGTGAAGAAGGTGACGAGCCCCAACAGGTCATATGCCGCCCGAACGAGGCGCTCGAGGCCGGATTCGCCGAGCCCGAGTCCGGCGCGCATCTCGCCCGCCTCCTCGGCGGGAAGCTCGGCCAGCTCGGACTCGATCCGAGCGCTTACGGCTATGCACCCGGCGTCGCCGGCGTGCTCGACGAGCTCGCTGGGCGGCTCGGAATCGCCCTCGTCCACGTTGGCCACGTAGAGCATCGGCTTCGCGCTCAGCGCCTGCAGGTTCTGAGGGGCGTCCGGAGCGAGGGCGGGTGCCGGAACGGAGCGCGCCGGCTGACCACGGCCCAGCGCCTCGACCACGCGCTCCAGCCAGTCGCGCTCGGCGACGAGCTCCTTCGTGCCCGGGCCGGCCTGCTTGCGAACCCGCTCGAGCCGGCGTTCGGCTTGCTCAAGGTCGGCCAAGAGCAGCTCGGTCTCGACCGCCTCGACGTCGGCGAGCGGGTTCACGTCGCCATCTGGATGGGGGACGGAGGCGGCGGCGTGCGTGCGAACGACGTGGCACAGTGCATCTGTCTCGCGGACCTCGGCCAGGAAGCGGTTGCCCAACCCCTCTCCCGTGGACGCGCCGCGGACGAGGCCGGCGATGTCGTGGAACTCGATCGTCTCGGGAACGACGGGATTGGCCCCCGCGGCCGCGGCCACGGGTGCCAGCCGATCGTCGGGCACCGCCACAATGGCCACGTTCGGTTCCACGGTGGTGAACGGGTAGCCCGCGGTCTCGGCACCGGCCCGGGTGAGGGCGTTGAAGAGGGTCGTCTTGCCTGCATTCGGCAGGCCGACGATGCCGATCTTCACGGAGCCTGAGGATCCGGACGCTGCTGCTGCTGCTGCTGGCCCTCCGTCACCGCGCTCTCAGGACGGTCGCCGTTTGGTCCGGAAGCATCGGCGGCCACCCGCCGCGCCGAGTTGACCACGAGGTCGATCAGCCGATCCTCGGTGCCGCGGCGGCGAAGCCCCGGCCACGTCGCGCCGAGCCCGAAGCCCAGGGCTGCCCCCGCCAGGACGTCGGACGGATAGTGCATGCCGAGATAGGGACGTGTGACGCAGATCGCTGCAGCGAGCGCGTAGAGGGCCGGACGCGCCCGTGGCTGCACGCGACCCATCGCCGTCGCGGCCGCCAGCGATGCGGTTGCATGCGCCGAGGGAAACGACAACGCGCTCGGGGCGCCGACCAGCGGAGGCAGCCGCCGCAATCGCGGCCGATCGCGGCGCACCCCCAGCTTGACGAGGTAATTCAATCCCACTGCGGCCGGCGCGGCCGGGGCGGTGCGGAGCCATCGGACGCGCCGCTCGCGATCCGCGAGCGCGCCCGCGAGCCCGATCGCCACCCAGACGGCACCCCACTCACCGGCCATGCCGAGGGCCTTTATCGCCTCCTCGGCCGGAGCGGAGTGGCCGCGCGTGCGAAGGAATCGCAAGACGGCTCGGTCCGTTCGCTTCAAGCGCTTCATCGCCGGGTTGAGGATACGTCGGAGCCGATCCGGAAGAATCCCCTCCAATGGCTGCGACCACCGCCCACATGGTGCCGGGGTACCGGCACGTCCCGGGCAATCACTGCGGGTCGACGGCACTCCGGAACCTGCTGCGATTTCACGGTCTGGAAATGTCCGAGGAGATGGCGCTGGGCCTCGGCGCCGGTGTCAGCTTCTACTACATAGTCGTGGATGAATCATCTCCCTCCCGGTTCACCAACGGCCGCACCGGGCGACTCGAGGACCAGTTCGTCGAATTCACCGGGGCGCCGCTCCGCCTCGATACGTTCGATGACCCAGGCGCAGCCTGGGAGGCCGCCCGCGACGCCGTCGACGCGGCCCGGCCCGCCATCCTCATCACCGACCTCTATTACCTGGACCACTACGGGAGCTCGGCACATTTCCCCGGGCACGCGGTCGTTCTCGCCGGCTACGACTCCGAGGTCGCTTACCTCTCCGACACGTCGTTCGACGACCTCCAGACCACGCGGCTCCCCGGGCTGGCCCAGGCGCGCCACGGCGATCATCCCTTCTTCCCGCTCGCGGGTCACATGTTCACGCTCGTTGAGGGGGGAGAGCTATGGGATCTGTCCGTCGCCGCACCGGACGCGATCGCCCGGTGCGCCGGCGGAATGCTCGAACCCGAGCTCGGCGAGTTTCAAGGGCTCCCCGCGCTGCGTCGGTTCGCGGCGGAGGTCGGCGGTTGGCCGGAGGACGCGGAGGACTGGCGCTGGTGCGCCCGGTTCCTCTACCAGGTGATCGAGCGCCGGGGGGACCGGCGGCGGGAACTTCCGGCTCATGTACTCGCGGTTTCTCACAGAGGCCGGGTACGACGGGAGCGCCCTCGCGACCGCCGCGGCCGCGGCGTGGAGCTCGCTCGCCGCCTCTGCGCAGGCCGCGAGCGAGCACGAGGAACCCGATTCGGCCCTGTGGTCGCAGGTGGCCGGCGACGCGGGCGCCGTACTCGAGGCGGAAGAGCGCCTCTGGGAATCGCTCGCAGGCTGGGCCTCGAAAGCAGTGGGCCTCGGCTAGGCGCTCGCGTGGGCCATCGGATCCGCGATGCCGAGATTCGAGATCTCCGGAGGCTCATACAGCTTGCCCGGAGTGCCACCGATAGCAAGCACGCGGACACCCTCATCCCCAGGCCAGATCTTGCGCTTCGTGCCGGCGCTGACCCGGACCATCGTCTCGGGATCGAGCGGATGACGCTCGCCATCGATCTCGATCTCGGCCGAGCCGCGAAGAGCCAGGTAGACCTCCTCCTGACCGTCCTCGGAATGGTCGTGCTCGGGGTATTGGTCCGTGCCGGCGGGAATGTCCATCACCTGCATGCCGAACGAGTGGATGCCGAGCTCGGCCCGCGCCCGCTTGAACGCTCCCAGGTAGATCGCCTCCATATCGTCGATCCTCTTCACGGCGTAGTCGGCCACCGCATTCTCCTTCCGTCGTTGGCGGCTCCCGCCGCACTCTAACGCACGAACGTTCGTACGTTGCGTGGGTATGATCACACCTCGATGGCATCGGTAGCGCCCTCTACGAGAACCCGCGAGCGCACTCCGAGCCGGATCCGCGAGGCGATCCTCGATCACGCCGTCAACCTAGCGTCGACCCAGGGCCTCGAGGGGCTGACCATCGGGCGACTCGCCGCCGAGCTCGGGATGAGCAAGAGCGGCCTCTTCGGTCATTTCGGCTCGAAGGAGGAGCTGCAGTTCGCGACGATCGAGGAGGCGTCCGCTCGATTCCTCGGCGAGGTCATCCAACCGACGCTCGCGGAGCCGGAGGGAGCGCCCAGACTGCGCGCGCTCGGCGAGCGCTATCTGGACTTTCTGGAACGGGGTGTCTTTGCCGGCGGCTGCTTCTTCGCCGCGGCCTCGATCGAGTTCGACGACCGGCCGGGCCCCGTCGGCGACCGGGTGCGTGACGCCCTGTCGGCGTGGATGGCGTATCTGGAGGACCAGGCTCGAGCCGCCGGGGCCGACGATCCGAAGCTCCTGGCGTTCGAGTTCCACGCCTTGGCCCAGGGCGCCAACTCCTCGTTCAGGCTATTCGGCGATGCGCGTGCGTTCGCGTGGGCTCGTACGGCGATCGATTCGGTCATCGACAGCCAGGTGGGACGCCGGGATCGGGGCCGTCGCCGCCGTTAGGACTCGAGGCGAGCGAAGTAGGCGAGGCGGGAGCCGACCCGCCGCGCGACCCGCAATCCGGCGGCCGAGGCACGTCTCTCCAGCGACGCCAGGGTGACCATGTGGGGGTCGCCGAACAGCTCTCCCACGATGAGGCGCCCGCCCGGGCGCAGGACGCGCGCGATCTCGCGCAGCGCGGCTTGTTGATCGGGGATCTCGCCGAGCACCGTGACGAGGACCGCCGCGTCGAAGGAGTCGTCCTCGTACGGAAGCTCCTGCGCGTCGCCCTGGGTGGGGTTGACGTTCCAGAGCCCCCGCTCACGCGCCCGCCGGATGGTGTGGTCGAGCATCTGCTGCTGGAGGTCGAAGATCTCCACCGCGCCCTCGTGCCCGACCCACTCAGCGAGGTCGGGCGTGTAGTAGCCGGTGCCAGGACCGATCTCGAGGACGCGCTCACCGGAGCTCGGCTCGAGGATCCCCTGCAGGCGCTCGCGCGTGATCCACGGGTGAAGCGCCTGGACCCAGAAGCGCTGGCTGTAGGGACATGCCGATGGATTCTTCCGCCACCAGAGAGCGACGCCGACGACGCCCGCCGCCCCGGCCAGGATGAGCTTCCTCACTTGTCCGAGAAGCCGATCGTGTGCGGCGCGGCGGCGGTGCTGACGAAGACGACCTGAGTCGTGTCGAGCGATACCGGTCCGTCCTCAGCGTCGAAGTCATGCCAGCCCTGGCGGCGCTCGACCGCCTGCCGCAAGTCGTTCAACGTCTCGGCGGTCACGCGCGCTGACATGACCTGCCCGCCGGCGAAGCCGACCTCGATCCTCTTCATCTCATCCGCCATGGCTTCCTCCTCGAAGTCGCCAGTCGCCCTCGACCGGCTCCACAAGCTCCGTTAACACGCCGCCCGTCGCCCGCGGGTGCAGGAAGGCCACGCGGCTGCCCCAGATACCCACCCTCGCCTCGGTATCGATCAGCTCGATCCCCTTTTCCTTCAGTGACGCGAGCGTTCCGTCGATGTCCTCGACCCGATAGGCGACGTGGTGCAGCCCCTCGCCTCGCTTCTCGATGAACTTGCCGACCACGGTCTCGGGTCCGAGCGGACGAAGCAGCTCGACGTGCCCTCCGCCGACCTCGGTCAGCAACGCCTCGACGCCCTGCGACTCGACGACCTCGCGATGGACGACCGGCATCTCGAAGGTGTCCTGATAGAGCGCGATCGCGCGGTCGAGATCGGACACCGCCACGCCGACGTGATCGATCAGCTCGAACATCGCGCGTGAGTCTATGGACTGGGCGACCTGCGAACGCTCGAATCGCGCATGAGCCCGGCGGTCGGTGCCCATCCTTGACAAGCCTGATGCCCGGGCTCGACCTGGCCTAACGGTCGGTCTGGCCCGCCTCGGCTCGGAGGATCTCTCGCAGAGCCACCGAGCCGACCTCGAGCTGCTCCTCCGTCGGCTCGCGAGTGGACAGAAGGCGCTGGATCTCATGTCCGGCGGCGTGGATTGCCCGCCCCACGGCGGAGCCCGGTGCGCGCTCCGCGTACGCGAACAGCTCAACCGCCCCGGACACACTGGCCAATCCGGCCAGAGCTCGCGCCGTGGGGCCCGGATTGCTCGCAAGTCGCTCGACCAGCAGCTGGCCCGCAACCGAGAGGACGAGCAGCGGAGCGACGAGGTTGGACCCGCACCGATCGTGCTCCTTCGGCGCATCGGCCGGGTCGAAGCTGCCGAGCTCATAAGCGCCGATCGCCTTGTGCTCGACGCCGTGATAGGCAGCCAGGTCGTGATCGCGAAGCGCGGTCGCGGCTGGCAGAACGCCGAGCACTGCGATCAAGCCCTCCCTTGCCAGGGTCGCCGGTCCGAGGCGCCGGATCGCGCTGCTGAGCGCTGCCGTCGCAAGCCCGATCGCCAGGACCCGCGAGTCCTCGATCGGCAGTCGGGCCGCCGGCAGGCTCCGGCGGGCAATGGGGACCACCGCGAAGGCCTCGGCGAGTCGCAGTGGGCCGCGGAGTAGCGGCACCGACCCGAGCGGCCCGCGGGCGAACGTCGGCTTGGTTCCGGAAGAGACCTCGATCGCGCCGTCCGGGGTGCGCGCTGCCGCCGCCCAGGCCGTCGGGCCGTGGATGAGCAGGCCGTTGCGAAGCGCCATCCCGCCCAGCCGGAGGCGCGGCTCGGGCGAGGCGCCGTTGCCGGGGGCGTCGACGACCCGCTCCGCGGATGCCCCGTTCTCCGAGGGGGTCACTCGAGTACTCGCCGGATTATGTCGCGGTAAAAGAGTGCCGCGAACTCGACGTCCGAGACCGCCGCGCGCTCGTCCGCGCTGTGCACCAGCGGCGCCGCGTCCAGCAGGGACAGCTCGCGCTGCGGGCAGAACCCGTAGACGATGGCCGCGTTGAATGCCTTCCGGAACCAGTGGCTGTCGCTGAACCCCGCCATCACGATCGGAACGAGCTCGGCGCCGGGATCGTGGTCGGCCACCCACCCCTCGATCATGTCCCGGAGGGGCGAGCGGGAGGGCGAGCGGTTGCCGACGACATGCTCCACGAACTCCATGGAGTACCCGTCCCCTCCGAGAATCTCCTCGGCCTGCTCGCGAACGCGGTTCTCCCCGATGCCCGGAGGAACCCTGCAGTCCACGAGCGTCTCGGCGGTCGACGGGATGACGTTCTCCTTCTCCGACGCCCGCGCCTGCGTAGGCACCAGTGTTACGCGCAGCATGGGATCCGCGAGGTAGGCGATCATCTCCGGCGCCTTCTCCCGCAGTCGCTCGACCGCGTCCGCGAGCCTTTCCGGATCGGCACCGATGTCCTCGCGGCTGAGCGCCGAGATGAACTCGATCGCCTCCGGCGTCGGGGCCACCGGCGGTTGCCGGCGAAGTCGCTCGAGCAGGGGGGCCAGTTTCAGCAGCGCGTTGTCGCCGAGCGCCGGCACCGAGGCGTGGCCTGCCCTCCCATGGGTGCGTACCAAGAATCGGAAGACTCCCTTCTCGCCGACGCAGAGCGTGTAGAAGCGGTGTCCCTCGACTTCGAAGGCCACGCCGCCGCCCTCGTTCAGCACGTAGTCGCAGCGCACGGCATCCGGGTGCTCCCGACACAGCCACTGGGCACCGGCGCCCGCCCCCATCTCCTCGTCGGCGGTGGCAACCACCAGCAGATCCCCCGCGCTCGGCCGCCAGCCCTCGCGGCCCAGCGCCGCCGCGGCGGCCACCTCGGCGGCGACCTGGTCCTTCATGTCCTGGGCGCCGCGTCCCCGGATCTCGCCATCGACGACATCGCCCGCCCATGGATCGAAGCTCCACTCCGCCGGCTCCGCGGGAACCGTGTCCACGTGCCCCAGGAGACACAGCGTGGGCCCTGGGTCCTCGCCGCGAAGGCGCGCGACGAGATTCGGCCGCCCCGTTTCGGCCGCGAGGAGTTCGGACTCGAAGCCGGCATCGGTGAGCGTCTGCGCGAGAAGCTCTTGGGCGGGCTCCTCGTTGCCCGGTGGATTGACGGTGTTGATCCGGAGCAGCCGCTGCAGGAGATCGACGGCCTGGGAGCCCGCAGCGGTCGCTAGTGCGCCCTCTCCCTCCACGCGGTGGAGACTACCCCCACGTACTCAGCTGGCTCAGCCGGCGATGGCCTGGACCAGCATCGAAGCGCAGCTCACCACCATCACCGCCACGCACGCGCGCAACAGCGCGTCCTCGTTCAGCCGGGCGGTCAGATGTGAGCCCAGGTACGCGCCAGCGGGACCACGAGCGGCCAACGCAGCTTGCTCAGCACGAACCCCACGAGGCCGCCGACCGCCGAGACGGTGAACGACCAGACGGCCAGGCGATCGGCTCGAGAGCGTCGATCGCGTGGTCATACTGGATCGCACCGATTGTGGAGCGGCTGTTCGACACCGGAGAGGAGCCCCGCCAGCGCACCAGCGTCCCGCCGAGCGAGGCGCCGCTGCCCGTGCGGGCGCGGCCTCGATCGCTGGAGGAGCTCGTGGGCCAGGGGCACCTGCTGGCCCAGGGGTCGCCGCTGCGGGTTGCGGTCGAGACAGGCGAGCCGCACTCGGCGATCTTCTACGGACCTCCAGGATCGGGCAAGACGACCCTCGCCCGCATCATCGCCGCAGCGGCGCGAGGGGCGTTCGAGGAGGAGTCCGCGGTCAACGCGGGTCGCGCGGAGGTGCGCGCGGTGATCCAGCGCGCCGAGGAGCGGCGCCGGGCAGCCGACCAGCCCACGATCTTCTTCCTGGACGAGATCCACCGGTTCAACAAGGCTCAGCAGGACGCCCTGTTGCCCGCGGTGGAGGAGGGCCTGTTGACGTTGATCGGGGCGACCACCGAGAACCCGTACTTCGAGGTCAACTCGGCGCTCCTGTCGCGGACGCAGGTCTACGAGCTTCGTCCGCTCGGGCCGCCGGACATACGCCGCCTGCTGGACCGCGCGCTCAGCGACCCCGAACGCGGATTGGAGGACCCGCCGCAGGTCGACGAGGACGCCCTGGAGCTCCTCGCGGGTCGCTCGGACGGGGACGCCCGCGTCGCACTATCCGCGCTCGAGCGGGCCGTCGAGACGGCCCGGGCAGCGGGTGACGCCGTTGACCTGGACACCGCCGAGGACGCCCTTCAGCGCAAGGCGCTGACGTATGACCGCGAGGGCGATCGCCACTACGACTACATCTCGGCCTGGATCAAGTCCACGCGAGCGTCGGACGCGGACGCCTCCCTCTACTACCTCGCGGTGATGCTCGAGGGAGGCGAGGACCCGCGGTTCATCGTAAGGCGAATGGTGATCCTCGCCTCCGAGGACGTGGGCAACGCCGATCCGCAGGCCCTGGTCGTCGCCAACGCCGCCGCCGATGCCGTCGATCGAGTCGGGCTCCCCGAATGCCGGCTTAACCTCGCACAGGCCGCCGTGTACCTGGCGCTCGCGCCGAAGTCGAATGCCTCCTATCGCGGGCTACAGAGGGCGATCGGACACGTGCGTGAGCACGGGGCGAAGCCACCGCCCGCGTACCTGCGCGACGCTCATTACTACGGAGCCCGCAAGCTGGGGCGTGGCGTGGGCTATGTCTATCCCCATGACGAGCCCGGCGGGATCGCTGAACAGCAGGTGATCCCGGAGGGAATGGAGGGCGAGCGCTTCTACGAGCCGACCGACCGCGGCTTCGAGGCCGAGCTCTCCCGGCGGCTCGCCGAGCTCAGGCGAGCGCTGGGCCGATCCGACTAGCGG
>Ga0126312_10000953_pt1 | contig 18398 bp, 17 predicted proteins | sample Plot104A_FD_92537 | JGI IMG/M metagenome (GOLD analysis project Ga0126312, IMG submission 92537) | Serpentine soil microbial communities from UC McLaughlin Reserve, CA, USA - Plot104A | ecosystem: Environmental > Terrestrial > Soil > Grasslands | place: USA: UC McLaughlin Reserve, Lake County... | reverse complement strand
CACAGCCTCCAGGAACGCGGCCGCGACGGCCTTGTCGAGCCGCCCGCCGCCGAGCGACTGGCACGTCTGGTCGGTGGCATGCAGCACGTGCCCGCGCAGGCACGCATAGCGGCGGACGGTGCCGCCGGTTCCGGCATAACTGACTTGCATGCGGCGGCCGCAGCGCCCGCAGCGCGCCAGGCCTTGAAGCAGCGCGGCGCCCTCGCGGGCGGCGCCGCCGCCCTCGCCGCGCGGTCTCACGTTGGAGCGCAGCCGCTCGCGCGTCTGCAGGTACTCCGACCAGGACACATAGCCGGGATGGTGCTCGGGCAGGCAGACAGACCACTGCTCCAGCGGCACCTCAACGGTCCGCGAGCGCACTCGCCCGTCGGCGTCCAGGCGCTTCTCGGTGCGATGGCGGCCGAACACGAACGCGCCCGCATACGTAGGGTTGGTCAAGAAGTCATGCACGGCGCCATAGCTCGGACGCGCCCACCGGATCCGGCGCTGCCCGACCGTCCGGCGCGGCAACTGCTGCCCTTCGGCGACGAGCTCGAACACGACCTGGCGAGCGGACCCCAGGCGCCGCCACGGCACGAACACGCGCTCGATCGCGTGCCGCACCTGCTCGTCCGGGCACAGCGCGATCCGGTCGGCGTCGTCGCGGTCGAGCCCGACAGGCAGCACGAGCCGCAGCTCGCCGCGCGCGGCCTTGTTGCGCAGCCCGCCATCCAGCCGCGCCCGGATCAGGTGCAGCTCGGCCTCAGACATCGTGCCCTTCAGTCCGAGCAGCAGCCGGTCATTGAACTCGCCCGGCGAATACACGCCGTCGGCGTCGGCGATCAACGTCTGCGTCAGCGCGCACAGGTCCAGCAGCCGATGCCAGTCCGCCGACGAGCGCGCCAACCGCGACGTCTCCAACGCCAAGACCAACCCGACATGCCCAAGGCCGACCTCGGCCACGAGCTCCCTAAAGCCGAACCGCCCGTCACTCGAGGCGCCCGAGCGGCCGAGGTCCTCGTCGACCACGACGACCGACTCCGGCGGCCAGCCCAGCTCGACGGCCCGCTCGCGCAGCGCATACTGCCGCGCCGCAGACTCCACGTTGCGCTCCACCTGCGCCAGCGTCGACTGACGCACATACACAACCGCGCGCCGCCGCCGATGCGCCTCGCTGATCTTGCCCCGATCACTCATCACGCGCGGCCTCCACCAACCGCGCCAGCAGCCGCGCCAGGCGCAGCGTCACCTCGCGCTGGACCTCCGGCGGCAGCGTCTCCCACACCGCCGCCGCCACCAGCACCTCGCCGCTCACCGCCAACGCAAGCTGCCCCGACACGATCGCCTCCGTTTTCGACGCAGACTCCGACCCCGACCGGACGACGACCCTTCAGGCCCTCCAACCGCTCCGCGAACAGCCGCCACGCCGCCGGCGACCCCAGCACCCCCAACGCGGCTGGCGGCGCGACCCGCCGCGGCAGATCCGTCCACGCCGCAGGAATGTCGCCGACGCTGCCGTCAACCAGCCGGCACCGCAGCATCAGCTCGCCAGTCCAGGTCCTCCAGCCGAACACCTCGAGCTCGACGTCGCCCAGCTCGCCCGGCGCCGCCACCAACCGCACCCGCTCCGGCAACGGATCAACAACATGAGTAGTTCGACGCCTACTCGCCCGGCACCGGCAAGACCCACCTCGCGATCGCGCTCTCGATCCGCGCCTGCCTCGCCGGCCAGCGGGTGCAGTTCGCGACCGCCACGCAATCGGTCGCGCGGCTCTCCGAGGCCAAGCGCCAGGGCAGCCTCGAGACCGAGTTGCGGCGGTTGTCGTTCATCCCGCTGATCGTCGTTGACGAAGTGGGCTACATCCCGTTCGATCCCGAGGCCGCCAACCTCATGTTCAGCCTCGTCTCCTCGCGCTACGAGCGCGCGTCGATGATCGTCACCTCCAACAAGCCCTTCTCAGCGTGGGGCGAGATCTTCGGCGACGACATGGCCGCCACCGCGATGATCGACCGGCTCATCCACCACAGCGAGATCCTCTCGCTCAAGGGCGACAGTTACCGCCTCCGCGGCAAAGACCTCGACGCCCGGATGCCCGCAAAGAGCGTCGAAATCGCCTGACCGATCACCCTCCGGCCACCGCGGCGAGGGCCCGCAGACGGCGTTTACGGGCGCCGGGATCCCAGGTGGCAGGTGTCGGACCGAGTTAAAGCGACCATCGCCGCTACGGCCTCGCCCTACGGACTCGGCCTCCGCGTCGACGGTCGCTTGCCATAGCGATCCCCCGGCCGCAAGGATGGGACACTTTTCAACCGGCGCAGCTGGTCCACTTTTCGACCGGCCTTGACACTCGGAGCCCCGCTCCTGCATCCGTCGGGAGCGGGAGTGCCGGGACGGGTGCCCCCGCGGACGAGGCTGGCTGAAGACCGCGGACTACGCGACGACGCGCAGCCGGACGGTTTGTAGCGCAGTCTCGATCGCTTCGTCACGGTCGAGCGTGGCGCCGTCGGCATATGCCGCTTGCCAGGAGGGCTCACCGATCCGAATCCGTGCGGGCGTGAACAAGCGCTCTTCCATGTACCCCGCGACGCCTGGATGGTGTCGCATCGTGCTCGTGGCGTCCGCGGCTCCGCTGAGCGTGGCCGCGATCCGGTCGCGGCCTTGTGAGGCCGCGGCCGCAGCGAGGCCGTTGAGTGCCTCGAACAACAGGTTGTCGTATCCCCGGCGGCCCATGAGCCGCAACTCCTCAGCGAACGCTCGCTCGGCGCGATCGGGCTCAGCGGTGAAGAGCGCCGTCAGCCCAGCGTTACCGTGCGCGAGCGCCAGGAGGTACGGGTCTCCGAGTTCGCCGGCGGCGTCGAGCGCCTCGAGGCTGAGCCGCTGGGCCGTGGCATGATCGCCGTGGGCCAACGCGCCGTAGGCGAGACTCGTCTGCAGCGAGGCGAGCTCCCGGTCGTTGCCGGCGGCGCGATACGCGGCAGCCACCAGCTCGCCGACCCTGAGCGCCTCGGTGACCGTTCGAGCGGTCATCGCGATTTCGCCCCGCGCCCACACGAGCGCCTGATCATCGCCGGCCTCCAGCGCAAGCCGCTCCGCTTCGAGGGCGCAGCGGTAGGCCTCGTCGGTCCGATTGGCCTGGCGGTGCACGACGGAAAGGATCGAAGTGCTCCGCGCGCAACCGCCGAGGTCGCCCTCGGAGCGGCGCAGCTCAAGGCTTTCACGGACCGCGACCTCCGCCTCGCTGGCACCTCCCCGCTCGACGAGGTTGAGCGCAAGTGCCGCAAGGGCATCGGCGCGGACCGACCGCGGCACGCCTTCGACATCTCGTGTGAGCGCGGCGTTGAGCCAGCCGGCAGCCTCAGGTTTGAGCGCCCGCAAGTACCAGTACGGGGTGAGGGCACTGGCCAAGCGCAGCGCCAGCACCGGGGCGTTATCCGACGACCATCGCAGCGCGGCACGGCAATTGTCGAGTTCGGCATCGAGATCGGCCAGCAGCGCGGGCGAACCCGAACGCTCTAGCTCGGACCGTGCCTGGGCGGCGCGCGCGAGGTAGTGCTCGCAGTGGCGCCGGTGGACGGCATCGGCGTCTGGACTCTGCGCGAGTCGGGCGCGGGCGAACGCGCGCACGGTTTCGAGCATTCCCAAGCGGGCGGAACGATCAGGCCGCCTGTCTACGAGCAGCAGGTTCTTGGCGACGAGAGCCTCGAGCGCCTCGAGCGGCGTACCGGTGACCGCTTGGGCGGCATCGAGGGTGCAGCCGCCCGCGAACACGGCGAGCGCGAGAAACGCGCGTTGCTCAGTCGCTGCAAGGAGCCCATAGCTCCATTCCAGCGTCGCTGCGAGCGTACGTTGCCGGCTCGGGGCGTCCCGCGGTCCGGCACCCAGCGCGTCGAGACCCGAGCGTAGCCCCGCGAGTAGGTCGGGGACCGAGAGCAGCCCGACGCGGCCGGCGGCGAGCTCGATCGCGAGCGGCAAGCCGTCGAGCCGCCGACAGCTCTCCACGACGGCCGACCAGTTATGGCGGCCCACGGTGAAGCCGGGATCGCGCGCTCGCGCGACCGCCACGAACAGCTCGACGGCCCCCCGGGCCCGCTCGATCGACCAGTCCGTGTCGGTCTGGGCAGGAACCGCGAGCGGATCGACGCGAACGAGCCGCTCGGCGCGCACTCGCAGCGGCTCTCGGCTGGTCGCGACGACGGTCAACTCCGGCGCGGCAGTAAGCAGCTCGGCCACCAGCGGAGCGGCGTCGAGCACGTGCTCGAAGTTGTCAAGCACCAGCAACAGCTCGCGTCCACCGAGATGGCGGATCACAGCATCCCGCACGGACTCGCCCGGGCCGGGGTTCACCTCGAGCTCGCGCGCGATCGTCGAACCGACGTGCTCGAACCCGTCAAGCGCCGCCAGCGACACGAACACTGCGCCGTCTCGAAGCTGCGAAGCGACCGCCCACGCCGCCTCGATCGCCAGCCTCGTCTTTCCCACGCCGGGAGGACCCACAACCGTGACCAGGCCAACGGCCGGATCGCAGACCACCGCCCGCAGCCGTTCCAGGTCAGCGTCGCGGCCGATCGTCGCCGTCGGCGGATGCGGGATCCGTGTCCGTCGACCGCCGCCTTTCGCCGCGCCGCCCGGCTCGACACCCGCCGGCGCGTCCACCGACAGGGCGGGATCGTGCATCAGCATCGCCTGCTCGAGTGCCCTCAACTCCGCGCTCGGCTCGATACCGAGCTGCTCGACGAGAACCTCGCGCGTGCGGCGGTAGGCCTCGAGCGCGTCGGCCTGGCGGCCGCTACGGTAGAGCGCGAGCATCAGCTGGCCGCGCAGGCGTTCGCGCAGCGGGTGCTCGTCGATGAGTCGCTGCAGCTCGGGCACCAGCTCGGCGTGCCGGGCAGCGGCGAGATCCGCTTCCACGCGGGCCTCGACAGCCGCGAGACGCTGTTCCTCCAGGTGCACGATCTCCGCGGGCGCGAAGGGTTCGAACGCCAGATCGGCCAGCGGCGGGCCGCGCCACAGCGCCAGTGCCTCGCGCAGCAGCCTTCCCGCCTGCTCGGCGCGCCCCTCGGCCAGCGCCCGCCGGCCGTCCTCGACGAGACGCTCGAACCGCTCCCGGTCAAGCTCACCAGCCCGCACGCGCAACCGGTAGCCGGCACGGCTGGTGGTCAGCCGCTCGTTCTCGCCGAGCGCGCGGCGCAGCCGCGACAGGTATACCTGCACCGTCCTGATTGCGCCCGCCGGCGCGTCTTCGCCCCACAGCGCCACCGCGAGCCGCTCCGCGTTCACCGGTTCGTTGGCGTGCAACAACAGCACCGCCAGCACCGCGCGCGGCTTGCCCCCAGGCACCGCCACCGCCCGGCGATCGCGGCGTACCTCCAGCGGGCCGAGAATCCGGAACTCCATCGTCGCCCGCTGCGGACGCTAACGCGCCCGCGGCCCAGGTGAAAGAGCGCGGTGTTGCACGACTGCAAACCGATTGCAACAGCCGGCTCGGATCCTCCCGGCCACAGCGTCACTAGGAGGACCGCCGTGCACTCGATCAGCCACATCCTCGCCGCCATGATCGCGGCCGACCGCCTGCGCGAGGCGGGCGGCGCGCGCCTGGCACGGGCCACGCGCACCAGCGCGCTCCGTCGCCGCCCGCCGGTGCTCCGCGCCGCGCCGCCGCCCTTGGCGCGCTCGGTCAACGATGACGGTTTCGCCGGTGAGAGGAGCCGACGCGCCCCAGTCACCGACAAGCTCTGCGCCGCGCTGGCCGGCGGCGCTTGAACCAATCAGAGGAAACATGCACTCGCTCAAGACAAAACGGTCCGGTCACCGCGCCGATCCGGCGCCCGATCGCCGCGGCGGCGAATCGCCGCGCTCATCACCACGGGCAGCCTGCTTCTCGCCGTCGCCGCACCGGCCGGCGCGGCACCCAGCTCGGGAAAGCCCAAGCCATCACCACCGGCCACCACAACGCCAACGACAACGCCAACGGCGACGCCGACGCCGGCACCGACGCCGACCGCGACATCGAGGACCCAGAGCTGCTGGGCACCCTCCGGCGAGCCGGTCGGCCCCGAGACGACCTGGTCTACGTACGAAACGAGCGAGACCTGCCCGTACCGGTTCGACCACCTATCCGGCCTCGGCTGGGTGATGTTCTCGACCGACGCCTGGATCTGGATCTACCAACCCGCCATCGATGCACATGACCCGGTCGCGTTCTTCTACGCCGGCACGCAGTGGACGCTCTACATCAGCGAGCCCCACGGCACGGCCTGCGGCGCGGGCGCGGACTGCGGCTCCGAGCAGCTGCTGGTCGACGCAGAGCCCGAGCCGACCGTCACGCCGTAGACCGCCGTCCGCAGCTTCGCAGCAAGGTCCTCCTGATCACACGAAGGGAACACCAAGATGAAACGTCACCCCTACGGTGCAGCCAACAGGCTGCGGCGTCTGCCCGTGCTGGCCGTCGCGCTCGGCGCGCTAGCGGCCGGCAGCAGCCCGGCGCACGCCGCCACGCTCGTTGTCGACCGTGACCGCGTGCAGTGCGCCAGCGCCGGCTTCACCGCGATTCAGGACGCCGTGGATGCAGCGCAGCCGGGGGATCTGATCCGGGTCTGTCCCGACCGCTACACCGAGAGCGTTGTCATCGACCAGCCGCTCATGCTGAAGGGTGACCCCGAGGCGATCGAGACGGTCGACTGCTTCCAGCCGACCCCGTCGCATCTAGGCGATCTCGACCCTACGCAGCAGGCGATCATCGACCCCGCCGAGGACGGCTTCACCGTCGCGTTCAAACTGGCGGCCAACGACGTCGTGCTGGAGGGCCTCGTGGTGGAGGGTGCGTCGGTCGGGATCGACGCCGCTGACCGCTTTTCTGGCTACCGCGTCGATCATAACCTGATCCGGCTCAACACGCTGTTTGGCATCGATTTCGGCAGCGAGGGGGCGCGCGAGTCGCGCGTCGATCACAACTGCCTGCGCGAGAACCAGTTCGGGCTGATGTCCGAGCTCGACGACGGCAGCTTATGGAAGTTCAGCGACGGGCCCGAGCGCGACGCGTGGAACGCGCGCGATCTGATCAACGTGCGGATCGATCACAATGCGACGTTCCGCAACTACGGAGCCAACGGCTGGGGCGGCGGACTCGAGACGGCAGGCCCCGGCCGACGCGACCGGGTCGCGTTCGATCACAACGCGTCGCGCGAGGAGCTGATCGCAATCGCGCTGCAGAACGCCGCGCAAAGCGCGATCGTCGAGAACGAGGTCGCGTCGACACGGGTCTACTCGATCCTGCTCGGCGGCGCCAACACCGCGCTAGACATCAGCTCCAACAGCGTGCGCGGCACCACGACCGCGACCGGCATTAGATTTGCCCCAGAAGCGTTCACGCTCGACTTCTTGCCCATCCTAAGCCGCGACGTGCTCGTGACCGACAACGACGTCAGGGGCGCGGCAGCCGGGATCTACGCGCGGCCCGCGAGTCTGGTCGCCTCGCTGATCGCCAACAACACGACCAGTGAGAACCGCGGCAACGGGATCAACATGTTCAGCAGCGGCAACGTCATCCGAGCCAATCAGTCCAACAACAACGGGGTTGCCGGCATCACCGCCTTCCCGGGCGCGATCGGCAACCGGTTCGAGCACAACTCGATGCACGGCAACGCATCGGTTCCCGGCGCCTCGTTCCCCGGCGCCGACGCGCGCGACCTCAACCCACTCCTGAACGACATGCTCCAAAACGACTGGATCGGCAACGACTGCGACACCGACATCCCCGCCGGCATGATCTGCGGCGTCGGCTAAAGACATAGCGCGAGCGCAGCGGCGGGACCCTCCGGCAACACCGCCGAGTCCCGCCGCTCCTCGTACAAGGGAGCAGCGACGCCGCCGCTATCGCCTTCCATGCAACTCAGGCGCGCCGGCGGTCATCTCCCGCACCCGCGACGCGCTCCTCCTTTCTTGCACGCGACCGACGTCGCCGAGTTCAGGCGTCAGACGCTCCCGCCGGACGAGGCTCGAGAGTGGAGTCCGATGGCCGCATCACGCTCGCTTCCGTCAGGCTAAGCGAAGCGGCGGACGCGGTAGCGGATGTGGGTGGCCTCCGGCGTGTCGATCACGCGAACGATCTCCAGCTCGATCAGCGACGGCAAGACGTCGAACAACCTGCGTCCCTGGCCGAGCAGCACCGGGACCTGATGGATCTGCACCTCATCGAGCACCCCGGCCTCGAGGGCCCGTTGCGCAGTGTATGCGCCGCGCACCTGCACGTCCCGGTCCCCGGCGGCGGCCTTAGCCTGCGCCATCGCGCTTTCGATTCCATCGGTCACGTAGGTCACGAGCGGATAGCCCCACCGGGCGGCCGGGCCGGGCGGCCGGTGACTGGGCACGAAGATGGGGAGGCCGCCGTGGTCACCGCCCCAGTGATCCATGAGCTCGGCGGTTCGCCGTCCCACGAGGACCGCGCCGGCCCCATTCCATTCGTCCTGGAACTGGTTGGCCGGCCCGGACGGCTGGCCGGCCTCTCCGGCCGTGTCGGCCCACTTATGCAGCCGCTCGCCATCTTCTCCGCCGAGGAAATCGTCGGGATCGGCGATGTACCCGTCCACCGACATCGACATGTCGAGCACTGATGCAGACATCGCTACCTCCGTGGCTAGGTTATAGTGCACCGAACGGTGCAGCATAACCACACTTTGGATCGTACGTTCTTTGCCCTGTCGGATCCGACGCGCCGGAGCATCCTCGAGCGGCTCGCCGCAGGACCGGCAACCATTGGCGAGCTTGCCGAGCCATTCGGCCTCACGCTCAACGGAGTCACGAAGCACGTCGGCATCCTCGAAACCGTCGATCTCGTGATCACCGCGAAGGTCGGGCGCGCGCGGGAGTGCCGGCTTGGACCCGCGCAGCTCGAGGATGCGACCGGCTGGATCGAGGCCTACCGGCGGGCGTGGGAGCATCGGCTGGATCGGTTCGGCGCCTACGTGGAGGAGCGCCGGTGACCGACGAGCTGCGTCTGGCGCGCATGATTGACGCGGCGCCTGACGTCGTCTTCGAGGCGTTCACCACGGATGGCGGGCAACGGGCGTTCTACGGACAGGACGATCCGGGGTGGATCGTCGAGTCCGACTGCGACCTGCGCATCGGCGGCGTATGGACCGTCACGTTCGGCCCCTCACGGTGCCGCCTGTACCGCCACCGGCACGTCTTTGCGGTTGTCGACCGGCCACGGCGGCTCGTGCTCGCCACGACGGAGTTCCGCGCCGACGGGTCGAGCTTCGAGTTCACGATCGAGCTCACGTTCGAGGAGCAGGGCAGCGGGACGCTCATGACCATGACCCAGTCCGGCTTCCCCACCGCCGAACTCCGCGACGAGCACGGGCGCGGAATGCCGAACGCGGTCGCGCGGCTCGAACGCGCGATCCACGCGAGGAGGTAGACACACGACACACCGAACGCTCGGCAGGCGGCGACGTGCTCGTCGTCGTCGAGCGTCACGCGGCCGCGTTCGCGGGCCAGCACGGCGGCGTCTTGGCGCTCGGCCGAAGTGCAGGTAGATCAACGTCGTCTTGGTGGAGGAATCCCCAGGACAAGTCGCGAACGTTGATGACGCTGGCGCCGGCGCCAGCAGCTCGGTAGCACGCGCGCAAAGCAGCGCGCCGCTGCGCCGGCTGTCGGGCAGGGCCGTAGCCGGGTCGCGTGATGAACGCCGGCTAATGCCAGCTGATGGCAACGCCGGCCGTGCAGCGGGGGCCGCCAGTCGCAATCGCACGCGAGCCGGTGCCCCCCGACGCTCCAACGGTGTCACACGCGATGGGTCCGGCCGCGTAGCCGCCGCGCTGCCGTAACAGGATCGTCGAACGGGCGGCCGGTCGTGGCCAGCGACCATCTTCGACGATCCCACGCCGGAGGTGAGCGGGCACTGCGTCCGGCACGGGCCCACACTCGGAGCCCGGACTGCTTCGTGCCCGGGGGACCACAGTTGGGATGAGATACTTCGCAGCGGATGAATCGGGGACTTCTCAGCACCGTGCATAACCCGCGGAACCTCGATTGCGCCTGTCTCTCAACGTGCTGGTGCAAGCGCTCGAAGCTCGGCTACGCGCTCCGGTGGTACGTGCCCGGCCGGCTGCATCGCCTGCCGCGCCCGGTCAGCCATGGCGAGCGGTGACCGCCCGCCGTCGGGCGCGGGCAACGGGGTCGGGCTCTACCACGAGCCGCACTAATGAGCTTTCAGCCGGAGCTGTGGGTCGAGCGCGCCGGCGCGGCCGTCGAGTTCTACGAGGCGGCATTCGGCGCGACCGTCCTTCACCGCGTCGGCGAGGGCGATGACATCGTCGCGCAGCCCGGCGTCGGCGACGCCGCGTTCTGGGTGGCATCGGCGGGTCCATGCAAGAAGCGCTTCAGCCCGCAGGCGATCGGCGGTGCAACGAGCCGGACGCTGCTGGTCACCGATGACCCCGACGCGGTACTCGAGCGGACGGTCGGCGCGGGCGCCACCGAGACGTCCCCGGTCGCAGACGAGCACGGCCGGCGCCTGGGTCGGATCGTCATCGGTTCGGTCACTCGTGTGACCCTCGCCAGGCGGCCGCTCCGCGGTGGCGGGTGCGAGCCGCCGGCTTCGTGGGACCAGCGTCGTTAAGGTGCCGGAAATGGATGCCCGGGTCAGGTTCGGCGTCGGGCTACCGCAGCTGCTTGACCCCGAGTTGGTCGCGCGCTTCGCGCGCCGTGCGGAGCGGCTCGGCTTCGCGCACGTGTGGACTCTGGATGCGGTCGTGGGTAGCGCGACCAGCCACGCGCCCGCGCTCGAGGGCATGCACGCACTGACGTTCGCGGCTGCAGTCACCGAGCGCATCGGGTTGGGCACGGCGGTGATTGTCCTGCCGCGTCGCCTGCCGGTGCTGCTGGCGAAGGAGCTCGCGACGGTCGATCGTTTCAGCGGCGGACGCCTGATCGCGGGCGTCGGTCTCGGCTACGACGACGAGCAGACGGCGGCTGGACTTGGCTATCCGAGCGGCCGGCGCGTGCTCCGTCTGACCGAGGGGATCGAGGTGATGCGGGCGCTGTGGACGCAGGAAGAGGCGTCGTTCGACGGCGAGCTGTTCCGCTTTGCCGGCGTGCGGATGGGGCCCAAGCCGCTTCAGAGCCCGCATCCGCCGCTCTGGATCGGTGCCGGCCATCCGAACGCGCTGCGCCGCGCCGTGCGGCTCGGCGACGGCTGGATCGGCGCCGGCTCCTCCTCGACCGAGGCGTTCCTCGAGCAGGCGCCGATCGTGAAGGCGGCGCTGCGCGAGCCGCGTCGCGACGTCTCAAGCTTCGCGCTCGCCAAGCGGATCTACATCGCGGTCGAAAACACCGAGGCCCGCGCCCGCGCTGCCCTCACCCCGCTCTTGGACGGGTTCTACGGCCGTGACGGCCTAACAGCCAGCGTCGCCGTGTGCGGCCCCGTCGAGCGCTGCGCGCACGAACTCCAGCGCCTGGTCGACGCGGGCGCGACCGACCTGCTCCTGCACCCGCTCCACGATCCACTCGGCCAGCTCGAGGCGCTGGCCGACGTAGCGGCGTCGGTGCGGCCGCGAGCGGGGAAGACGCTGCGAGGTCCCTAGATCGTCGTGTGTCTCAGTGACGACAACCAGTTACAAAGCGCGATTCGCGGCGCTGGGCGCGATGGGAACGGCGGGGCTTAGGGGCGCTGCGGCTGTTCGAGTCGGCGCGACGCGGGTTGAGGCGGTTGCCTGCGGGGTGTACAAGACGTCCGAGGGATGATCGTGAGCGAGCGATCGCAGTATCTCGAGCTTCATGCCTCTGGCGAGTTGCGTGAGCGTGCGCGGCGGGCGCTGGGGTTGCTGGAGGGTCGCTGTCGTGCCTGTCCGCGCCTGTGCAAGGTCGATCGGCTCGCCGACCGCCCGGGTCTCTGTCGTGTCGGTCGTCACGCCGTGTGGCGTCGCACTTCGCGCACTTCGGCGAGGAGGATTGCCGGTCGCCGTGGCTCGGGGACGATCTTCTTCAGCGGTTGCAACTTGCGGTGCATGTTCTGCCAGAACCACGACATCTCTTGGCGGCTTCAGGGCGAGCGCGTGACGCCCAAGCGGCTCGCCGGCATGATGCTCAAGCTGCAGGCGATCGGCTGCCACAACATCAATTGGGTCACGCCTGAGCATGTGGTGCCGCAGATTCTCGAGGCGCTGCCGCTTGCCGTCGACGGCGGCCTGCGGCTGCCCCTCGTCTACAACACGAGCGCGTACGACAGCCCGGAGAGCCTCGCGTTGATGGACGGGGTTGTCGACGTCTATATGCCCGACTTCAAGCTGTGGTCGAGCGAGCGCGCGCGCCGCTACCTGGCCAAGCGTGACTACGCCGAGGTCGCGCGCTCCAGCGTTCGTGAGATGCACCGGCAGGTCGGCGATCTGGTGCTCGGCGCCGACGGGATGGCCCGCCGCGGCCTGATCGTGCGCCACTTGGTGATGCCCGGCCTGCTCGAGGAGACGGAGGCGATCCTGCGCTTCGTCGCCGACGAACTCGGGCCCGACACGTACGTGAACGTGATGGCGCAGTATTACCCCGCAGGGCGCACCGGCGAGTTTCCCGAGATCGACCGCCACCTGTACCGCTCGGAGTTCGAGTGCGCCCTCGCGCTGGCCGACGAGCTCGGCCTCCGGCGGCTCGACGTGCGCAGCCGCTCGGCGCTCGCGCGGCTTGCCGCCTGAGTCGATGCCGGCGGGCGGCAGCGCGGATCGGCGCTGCGGGGACTTCCTGCAATGGGCGCTGCCGCGGCTGGGGCTGCGCTGGGCCGGCTTCCGCAAGGTCCGTCGCCAGGTCTGCCGGCGACTGCGGCGCCGGCTCGGGGAACTCGAGCTCGCGGACCTCGACGCCTACCGCGAGCACCTCGAGGCCCACCCGGAGGAGTGGACCGTGTTAGACGCGCTGACCCCGATCACGATCTCGCGCTTCTACCGCGATCCCCAGGTCTTTAGGGCGCTCGAGGACCAGGTCCTTCCCGCGCTGGCCGCCGCCGCGGCGGCCGATGCACGTGACCGTCTGGGCGCGTGGAGCGCCGGCTGCGCCTCGGGCGAGGAGGCGTACACGCTGGCGCTGCTCTGGCACGGGACGCTGGCGGCGCGGTTCCCGACGCTCCGCCTCGAGGTGCTGGCCAGCGACATCGATCCGGCGATGCTCTGCCGCGCGCGTGAGGCGACATACGACGCGAGCAGCCTCCGTGACCTTCCGGCGCGCTGGCGCGACCGCGGCTTCACGCGCCGGGGCAGGCGCTACTGCCTGCGCCCCGAGCACCGCGACCTCGTAAATGTCCGCTGGCACGACCTGCGCAACCCGCCGCCGGCCGAACCCTTCGACGTCGTGTTGTGCCGCAACGCCGCGTTCACCTACCTCGCAGCCGCCCGCCAGGCCACAGTGCTCGCTCGGCTGACCAGCACGCTGCGCCGCGGCGGCGCGCTCGTCATCGGTCTCCACGAATCGCTGCCCGAACCCCACCCTGGACTCACCGCCTGGCCCGGCACCCGCGCGATCTTCCGGCGTGCGTGAGCCGTACACGATTGCCGGCGGAGGGTCACGGTCACCGCGTGCGGGTCTCGTCGCCACAGACGAAGATCTCAGTTGGACAACGTCGATGACGGCGCTCCCCGACGGCGGCGTGCTGGTCACGGCGCCAAGGCGATTCGGGATCGGACCGATGGTCGGCTCCGCTTTTCCCTGCTTCACGCGTGCACAGGCGGCATGCACGTCGGGGACGGGCGCCTACTTGATCTTCGCCCTCTACAACACCGGCGAATACATCTGGCGGATGCGCCGGTTGCGTGCCGTGTTCCGGGAGTCCTATCCGGTCTTGTCAACCGAGGGTCTCGACTGGGCGTTCGTCCCGCGCAGTGCGATCGCACCATTGAGCGAGCTCGGCGAGTATCTGGACTCGGACCCGAGCAGGCCTGCCACGATCAAGCCCTGGACAGCGGCGGCCTACGTGCTTGTTCCGGCGTTCACCTTTTGCCTCGCTGCCGGTTTCGTCGTCTACTGCTACGTCGAGCTCTGGAACGCGAGCCCGGCCACTGTTGCCGGTCGGCGTGGCGAACCGGTTGACCTCGTCAACGGCGTCTATTGGATCAGTGCAGCGGCGCGGCGCCATCGGCTCTCGGCTTCCGCCTCCCCATCGTGCCACCCAGCGACACTTGACTGCTGCTCGCGCGAGTTGCGAGTGCCGTCGTAGGGTTCCGGACCGTCTGGCCGAGCAGCCGGTAATGGGTTGTGCGGGTCGCCTCGGCGAGAAGGGCTGCAACTAGACCCCGACGACCAGCCAGTCTGACGCCGCATTGCGCGCGCATTGCGATACTCCGGTCCGAGTCGCCGAGACCGCTCCCAATAGGCGATCGCGAGCGCGAGCAACGCTAGCGCGATGCCGGTTCGGCGCGCAGTCGAGGACGAGTTCGATGCGTGGCTCGGCCGCGCCGTCGCGAAGGTTCGGTTTCTTGAGGGAAACAACGGCGGCGCGCGGACGTCGTGACCTCCATGCACCGTCGCGCGCCGCTCTCGCTGCTCCTCGCCGGCCTCCTGTTGCCCGCGTCGGCGCACGCGGCCACGGTGTCAGTCGCGCGCCAGGTCTACCACGACCCGGGCGCGCCCGGGAAGGTACCGCCGACGACCGTGATCACGGCCATGCTGGTGCTCGACGCGGCGCCCGGGGAGGTGAACCGCGTGACGGTCGGGGAGGCTGGCGACGGCGCGTTCGCCGTGCGCGATGACGGCGCACCGCTCGTCGCCGGCGCCGGGTGCTCGGCGGGGACCGACGGCGTGCTCTGCGCGGTGGAGACCGGCGCGTCGCGGGCGATGCGGGTGGCGCTCGGGGACGGCGACGATCAGCTCGACGTGACGCTGACGGGGCCAAACTTGAGCGCTTCGAGCACGATCGACGGCGCGGCCGGCGACGACCGGCTCACCGCCCGGTCCGGGATCGTCGAGGGCGGCGAGGGCGACGACGTGCTCGCCGCCACGCTGGGCGCGTCGCTGCGCGGGGGCCTGGGCACCGACCGCCTGAGCGGCGGTCCCTCGAACGACGTGCTCGACGGCGGGCGCGGCACGGACGTCCTCGACGGCGGCGGCGGCGCAGACCGGCTGTCCTACGCCGGCCGCGCGGAGCCGGTGGTCGTCGACCTGGGTGCCGCCACCGCCGGCGCGAATGGCGAGGACGACGCGATCGCGAACCTGGAGGGGGCGGACGGCGGCGATGGCGCGGACATCCTGCGCGCGCGCCCGGATGCCGCGGCTCGGCTGACGGGCGGCGGCGGCGAGGACGTGCTCGAGGGCGGCCCGCTCGACGATCATCTCCTCGGCGGGGCGGGCGCCGACCGCCTCGCGGGCGGCGACGGCCGCGACGAGCTCGACGGCGACGAGGGCGACGACGCGCTCGACGGCGGCGCCGGCCGCGACTGGCTCGCGGCCGGCTACGGCGATGACGTCGCGGCCGGCGGTGCGGGGAACGATCGCGTCGACGACGGCTACGGGCACGACGTGGTGCACGGCGACGCCGGTGCCGACGAGATCTACGGTGAGATCGCGGACGGCGGCGACGGCAACGACAAGCTCGAGGGGGACGGGTTGCTCTCCGGCGGACCCGGGGACGACCACCTCCTGCCCATCGGGCGCACGGTGACGGAGCGGCTCGACTGCGGGCCGGGCCGCGACACGGTGGAGCGCCCCGCGCGCTATGCGGTCCTGCCTGCCGGCTGCGAGCTGGTGACGCCTGTGAGCTTCTGGAAGCCCGTGATCGGGGCGCGGCCGTTCGTGGGCCGCCGTGTCGTGGCGCTGCGATTCCCGTATCCCTGCATCGTGGGGCCCCGCTGGGCGCGCTGCCGGATCGCCGGCGAGCTCCTCGTGGCCGGCCGCCACGTGGCGTCGGCGGAGAGCGCGTGGGCGCGCGACCGCCGCGACCGCGTCCTCCGGTGGCGTGTCCGCGCCCGCGTCAGCCGCATGATCCGCCAGGGCGCCGTCGTGCGCTTCGCGCTCACGCGGCACGAGGTCGGGGACAAGTCGCGGGGCGGCTACGCGATCAGACTCGGCAAACCGGGGCCGAACGATGCTCGCCGACCTCGGACCGACCGTCTGACGTGGACCTTCTCGTCACCGGCTCGGGTCCGAGCGGCCGGCATGCCGCGATCCAGGCTGCAAAGCTGGGCAAGCGGGCGGCGGTCGCCGAGCACAAGGCGGTCGACGGCGACGTGCGCCGCTTGAAGCGACATCCGTAGTCTCCAGGCATGCCGAGCTGGTCCGACGTCGTTGCGCTCGGCCGGCGGCTGCCGGAGGTCGAGGAGGGCACGTGGTTCCGAACCCCGTGCCTGCGCGTGCGCAGGAAGTCGTTCTGCCGCCTGAAGGAGGATGGCGAGACGCTCGTCGTCCGCGTCGTCGACCTCGAGGACAAGGAGGCGCTGCTCCGCAGCGACCCCGGCGTCTACTACACGACGCCGCACTACGACGGCTACGCGTACGTGCTCGTGCGGCTCGCCGTCGCGGAGCCCGTGCAGCTCGCCGAGCTGATCGAGGACGCCTGGCGACTGTCGGCGCCGAAGCGGCTCGTCGCCGCCTACGACGCCGACGCGAGGCCGGTCGGCGGATGAACGAAGCGGGCACGCCGCGCTCAGGCCGGAGCGTGTGCGGGCGCCAGCCGGCGCCGGGCGGCGACCGCGACGAGGCCGGCAACGATGCACGCCGCGCCGCCGAGCTGCAGCGCGCTTGGACCCTCGCCCAGCAGGACGATCCCGAGCACGACCGAGCCGACCGGCTGGATCGTGAGGATCATCGACGTGAGCGCGGCCGGCACGCGCGGCAGCGAGATCGAGATCAGCAGCCAGCCGAGCACCTGTGAGCTGAGCGCCAGCACCACGAGCCACCCCGCCGACGGCCACTCCGGCACCAGGTCGTCGGCGCCGAGCAGCAGCGCGACCGCGAGCGACGCCAGCGCGGCGACCCAGGTCGCGTCGCAGAGCGGCCCGGCCGGCCGCCGCAGGTCCTCGTTGCCGTGGCGGAGGATCAGGATGAACCCGGCGTACGCGACTCCCGTCAGCGTCCCGAACAGGACGCCGCGAGCGGGGTTCGCGCCGTAGGCGCCGTCCTCCAGCGCGCCCGAGATGAGCACGACGCCCGTCATCGTCAGCGGCAGCGCGGTCAGGATCCGCCGCCCGGGCGCCTCCGCCAGCACCGCCCAGGCGACGAACGGCACGATGACGGCCTGGAGGTTGCCGAGCACGGTCGCCAGCCCGGCGCCGACGTCGGCGATCGCCTGGTGCCAGCAGATCAGGTCGGCGGCGAAGAACAGGCCGGCGACCAGCGCGAGCATCTGCTGGCCCGGACGGCGCTGCCCGTAGCGGCGCCGCTCGCCCCACGCCAGCAGCGCCAGCAGCGGGACCGCGTAGGCGCAGCGGTAGACGGCGGCAGTCGCCGGGTGGACATCGGCCTCGCGGACGAGGATCGCCGAGAACGCGATCGTCAGCGCCCCGGCGAGCGCGGCCGCCGGCGCGCGGCTGCCGGTCACGCCCCGTGCGGGAGTGCTCCGCGGGTCATCCGGGCCGCTTACCCGGTAGCTCGGCGGTCATCCACACCGCGTCCGACCGCCATGCCGGACGGGAGTGCTCCGCCCTTCCGGTCTTGATCCGGCTCGCCCTCATCCGGCGCTCGCCGCTGAGCCGGCGGCGATCCTGCGCAGGTCCAGCGCGGCGTCGAGCGTCGCCTCGTCGACGCCGTGCTCGCGCGCCACCTCGCGCAGCGTGCGCCCGCTGGCCGCGGCGTCCTTGACGATCTCGGTCGCCCTGTCGTACCCGATGAACGGGTTCAGCGCGGTCGCGACCGCGAGCGTCGCCTCGGCCGAGGCCTCGCACCCGGCGCGGTTCGCCGCGATCCCGTCGACGCACTTCTCCGCGAACAGCTCGCTGGCCGCCGCCAGGAGCGCGATCGACTGGAGCAGGTTGCGCGCGATCAGCGGGATTCGCACGTTGAGCTCGAACTGGCCCTGCAGCCCGGCGACGGTGATCGCGGTGTCGTTGCCGATCACCTGCGCGCCGACCTGGAGCACGACCTCCGGCATCACCGGGTTGACCTTGCCGGGCATGATCGACGAGCCCTTCTGGAGCTCTGGCAGGAACAGCTCGCCGATCCCCGCCCGCGGCCCTGAGCCCATCAGCGCGAGGTCGTTGGCGATCTTCGTGAGCGAGACCGCGACGACCTTCAGCGCGCCCGACAGCTCGACCAGCGCGTCGCGGTTGCCCTGCGCCTCGAACGGGTCCTCGGGCGGCCGCACCTCGAGCCCCGTCTCGGCGGCGAGCCGCTCGCGCACCCTGGCGGCGAACCCGGGGTGCGTGTTCAGGCCGGTGCCGGTCGCGGTGCCGCCGAGCGGGATCTGCGCGACCTGCGGCAGCGCGTTCTGCACGCGCCGGCGGCCAAGCCT
>Ga0126312_10000952_pt1 | contig 18398 bp, 15 predicted proteins | sample Plot104A_FD_92537 | JGI IMG/M metagenome (GOLD analysis project Ga0126312, IMG submission 92537) | Serpentine soil microbial communities from UC McLaughlin Reserve, CA, USA - Plot104A | ecosystem: Environmental > Terrestrial > Soil > Grasslands | place: USA: UC McLaughlin Reserve, Lake County... | reverse complement strand
TCGGGCCGGCGCCGCGCGCAGCTCGTGCGCCCACCGGCCCCGCGCGTTGCGAGCCGGCGCGGCTTCGCCGGTTTGTCGGGCCGGCGCCGCGCGCAGCTCGTGCGCCCGCCGGCCCCGCGCCTCGTGCGGCCGCTCGCGGTGCTCGGCGCTGCGCTCGCCGCGCTGCTGGCCGCGGCGCCGCCTGCCACCGCCGGCAGCGTGCGCGTCTCGCAGTGCCGCCCGGCCGCGGACGGGCCGTGGACGCCGATGGGGTTCCAGTCGACCGCCTGGTGGGTGGCGGGCGGCTGGCCCGAGGTCGAGTGCGGGTTCCACGGCGGCGTCGTGCGGCTCGGCACGCCGAACTGGCGGCTGGCCGAGAACGCCGCCGCGACGCTGTACTTCGTGCTGCCGGATTCGATGCCGCGGACGTCGGCCCGCGCCGCCTGGGTCGACTGGCGCTTCAGCCCGCAGTCGGCGAGCACGAACCCCGCCTTCCTGTCGATGACGGCCTCCGGCGCTCGGCTGCTCACCGCCGTCCCCGGCGAGAGCGCCGTCACGCGGCGCGATCTGCCCGCCGGATCGCGCGGGCTCGAGCTGACCGTCTGGTGCTCGCCAGTGAACGGCCCGGGCTGGTGCAACTGGCCGGGGCCGCTGCTCGGCGTGCACGGCTTCACGGTCGAGCTGGAGGAGGCGGGGGAGCCCGCCGCCTCGGCCAGTGGCCCGCTGCTCGAGCCGCGCCCGCAGTCCGGGATCGAGCCGCTGGCGATCGTGGCCTCCGACGGCGACACCGGCGTCCGCCGCGTCGCGGTCACGCTCGCCGGCGTCGGGGTCGGGACGCTCGAGCCCGCCGACGGCTGCCGCGCCGACCGCATGCCGCCCTGCCCGCAGAGCCTGCGCGGCACGATCGACGTTGACACGCGACTCGTGCCCGACGGCGCCCGACGCCTGCGGCTGGCGGTCACGGACGCCGCCGGCAACGCCCGAACCGTCGAGGCGGGCACCGTGGAGGTCGCCAACCAGCCCCGCGTGCAGACGCCGCCCGGGCCCGCGCCCGGTGACGGGTCTGGCGCGGTCACCACGCCTGCGCCGGTCGCGACGGCGGCGCCCGCCGCCCCTGCGCCACCGCCGGTCGCGGCGCCACGGCCGTTCCCGCCGAACCCTCTCGCGGGCCGCGGCCACGCGCCCAACGGCCGCGGGGCGACCACGGCCGCACGGCTCACGGGCTGGCTCGAGCCCGGCCGCGACCGCTCGGGCGCGCCGCTGCGGCGTCGGACCGCGACGGTCCCGTACGGGGTGCGCGTGCGCATCCGCGGGCGCCTGACCGGCCGCCGCGGCCGCGGCATCGGCCGGGCGACGCTCGCCGCCATCCGCCGCGAGCCCGGCCGCCCCTGGCGCGTCGTGACCGGCGTCCGCACCCGCCCGGACGGCCGCTTCACGGCGTTCACGCGGATCGGCCCCTCGCAGGAGCTGCGCTTCGTCTACTACGCCTACGGCGACTCGCCGCGCGGCCGGGCGAGCCCGACGCTGCGGGTCCGAGTCGTGCGGTGACGCTGGGTCGCGCCGCTCCTCGGGGCGGCGCGGCTCGCGGGGCGCGCGGCTCGCGGCGTTGTGTCCCGCGGGGGGCGCTCCTCGGGACGCCGCGGCTTGCGGCGCCGTAGCGGGCGCGAACAACGGCTCACTAAGGGGGTGGGTCTCGGCCGGATCGGGGGAGTGGAGACCTTTTACCTGCCGTGGCGGGGTCAAAGGTCTCCACCCGGCCGCGCCCGCTTGAATGCAGCCCGTGATCCCACGTCCGCCGTTGCCCCCCGGCCCGTACCTCGTCGTCGGCCTCGCCCGCTCGGGGGTGGCTGCGGCGCTGACCCTGTGCGGGCGCGGAGCCGAGGTCGCGGGCGTCGACTCAGGTCCCGTGGCGTCCGAGGCCTTCGAGCGGCTGCTCGCCGCCGGCGTGGCCGTGCACGCGCCGCACGACGGGGTGGATCTGCTCAACGGCGCCGGCAGCGTGATCAAGAGCCCCGGCGTGCCGAAGGAGGCGCCGGTCATCGCCGCGGCGCGCGAGCGCGGGATCCCGGTGCTCGGCGAGTACGAGACCGGCTGGCGGCTGCTGGGCGAGCACGAGTTCGTCGCGGTGACCGGCTCCAACGGCAAGACGACGACGGTCGAGCTGATCGGCCACCTGCACCGCGAGGCGGGCGTGCCCGCGAAGGTCGCCGGCAACGTCGGCACGGCCCTCACCGGGCTGCCCGGCATGCTCGCACCGGGCACCGTCATCGTGGCGGAGGCGTCGTCGTTCCAGCTCGAGGACACCGAGGCGTTCGCGCCCGAGGCCGCCGTGCTGCTCAACCTCGCCGAGGACCACCTCGACCGTCACGGCACCTTCGCGGCCTACCGCGCCGCCAAGCTCGAGATCTTCGCCCGCCAGCCGAACGATGCGGTCGCCGTCGCGCCGCTCGGGCTCGGAGTCGAGGATCTCGGGGGCTGCGCGCGGCGGGTCTGCTTCGGTGCCGGACCAGAGGCCGAGCTGGCCGACCGCGCCGGCCAGCTGTGGTGGGACGAGCAGCCGCTGCTCGCCGTCTCCGAGCTGGGGCTGCGCGGCGAGCACAACGTCCAGAACGCGATGGCCGCTGCCGCCGTCTGCCTCGCGCGCGGGCTGGATCCCGAGGCGGTGGCCGCCGGCCTGCGCTCGTTCCGCGGCCTCGCGCACCGGCTCGAGGAGGTCGCGACGGTCGGCGGCGTGCTCTATGTCAACGACTCCAAGGCCACCAACGTCGCCTCGGCCCTGGTCGGGATCGCCTCGTTCCCGGGCGGCGTGCACGCGATCCTGGGCGGCCGCAGCAAGGGCGGCGGCTTCGCCGAGCTCGCCCCCGCCGTTGCCGAGCGTTGCTGCGCCGCGTACCTGATCGGTGAGACCGCGCCGCAACTCCGCCACGACCTCGAGCCGGCCGGCGTCCCGTTGTACGAGTGCGGCGACCTCGAGCGCGCCGTGTCGGCCGCGAGCGGCGCCGCCCGGCCGGGCGAGGTCGTGCTGCTCTCACCCGCCTGCCCGTCGTTCGACCAGTACGCCAGCTACGAGCAGCGCGGCGACCACTTCCGGGCGCTCGCGCGCGCCCTCTGAGCTCGACATAAATACGACCTGGCGCCCGGGAGGCGTCGACCGGCCAGCGTCGAAAGCAGGCCTGATGTCACGCCGGAGAGAGCAGCCGCTCGAACACCGACTGCTGCTCACCGCCACGTTCTGCCTGCTGGCGGGCGGCGCGGTCATGGTCTACTCGGCGTCGTCGGCGCGCACGCTGCTCGAGGGGCAGGGCGACGGGACGATGTACCTCGTCAAGTACCTGGCCTACGGCTCGATCGGCCTGGTCGCCATGCACCTGCTCTCGCGCCACGGTCTCGAGAGCGTGCGCCGCTACACGCCGTGGCTGGTGGCCGCCGCGTTCATCCTCTTGCTGCTCGTGCTGATCCCCGGCTTCGGCCTGCGGATCAACGGCGCCAGGCGCTGGCTGGGCGTGGGCCCGCTGCAGTTCCAGCCGTCGGAGATCATGAAGATCGCGCTGGTGCTGCACGCCGCCGCCGTGCTCTCCGCACGGCCGAAGATCACGCGCAACCTCAAGCTGATCGTCGGCCCGATCCTCGGCGTCGGCGGCGCTGCGGTGCTGCTGATCATGGCCCAGCCCGACCTCGGGACCAGTCTGGTGATCTGCTTCACGATGGCCGCGATGCTGGTCGCGGCTGGCGTGCCGATGCGCCAGCTCGGCCTAGTGGCGGGCGTCGGCGCGCTCCTGATCCTGCTGTTCGCGCTCTTCGAGCCCTACCGGCGCGCCCGCCTGACGAGCTTCATGAACCCGTGGGACCACGCCGGCACGATCGGCTTCCAGTCCGTGCAGGGCCAGATCGCGCTCGGCTCGGGCGGCTTCTTCGGCCTCGGCCCGGGCCAGTCGGTCCAGAAGATCTTCTACCTGCCCGAGGCCCACACGGACTTCATCCTCGCCGTGATCGGCGAGGAGCTCGGGGTGGCCGGAGTCTGCGGCCTGCTGTTCCTCTACGGCATGATCGGGTACGCCGGGCTGCGGACCGCGAAGAACGCCAAGGGCGTCTACGCCAAGCTGCTCGCCGGCGGTCTGACCTCCCTGATCCTGTGCCAAGCCCTGCTCAACGTCTACGCCGTGCTCGGCCTCGCCCCGCTGACCGGGGTGCCGCTGCCGTTCGTCTCCTCGGGCTCGACCTCGCTGATCGTGCTGCTGTGCTCGATGGGCCTGCTGCTCAACATCGCCGGCGGGGGCTCGGCGCACCTGCGCACCATCCCCGGACGGCCGCGCCGTGACGAGGACTCCCGGCGCAGAGCCGCCGAGGATCGTGATCGCCGCCGGCGGGACGGCGGGCCACGTCGTGCCGGCGATCGCGGTCGCGGACGCGCTGCGGGCTGAGGGCGCCGAGGTCAGCTTCGTCGGCGGGGAGCGCGCCGAGGCCGAGCTGGTCCCGGCCGCCGGCTACCCGCTCGATCGCATCGTCGCCGAGGGCATCAGCCGCTCGAACCCGCTGAAGGCGGCGCGCGCGCTGGCCAAGGCCGTTGGCGCGCTCGCAACGGCGCGGCGGATCCTGCGCGCGCGGCGCCCCGACGCGGTGCTCGGCGGCGGCGGCTACGTGGCCGGGCCGGTCGGGCTCGCCGCGGCGCTGAAGCGGATCCCGCTCGTGCTCGCCGAGGCGGACTCGCATCTCGGCATGACCAACCGCGCGCTCGCTCCGCGCGCGCGGCGGGTCTGCCTCGCGTTCCCGCTCGACGGTCGTGACGGCCAGCGCTACCGCGTCACCGGCCGGCCCGTGCCGCCGACCTTCACCGATCGAGACCGCGCCCGCGCCGACCTCGGCTTCGACGCAGGGGAGACCGTCGTGCTCGTGTTCGGCGGCTCGCTCGGTGCGCGCTCGATCAACCTCGCGGCCGTCGAGGGCCTGAGCGGCGCGCCGTACCGGGTCCTGCACGTCGCCGGCCGGCGCGACTTCGCCGAGCTGCAGGCGCCCGACGAGCGCTATCTCCTGCGCGACTACATCACCCCGTTCGGCACCGCGCTCGCCGCCGCCGACCTGGCGGTCGCCCGCTCGGGCGGCTCGGTGTTCGAGCTCGCCCAGTACGGGCTGCCGGCCGTGCTGATCCCGTATCCGCACGCGTCGGCCGATCACCAGACCACCAACGCCCGCTGGATGGCCGGCGCGGGCGCGGCCGTCGTGGTGCCCGACGCCGAGCTCACGCCGGAGCGCCTGCGCCGGGAGGTCGACGCGATCGCGCTCGACCCGGAGCGCCTGCGCACCATGAGCGACGCGTCCGCGCGGCTCGCCCGTCCCGACGCCGCTGCCGACATCGCGGCCGAGGTACTCGCCGCGGCGCGGGGAAGCTAGGGCGGGGCGCGGCTCGCGCCGCGCCCCTAGACCTGGTCAGGGGGTCAACCGATCATGGCCAGGCCTGCCACCCAGTGTGACGCTCGCTCGCACACGGGGCGAGTAAGCGCGCGAACGCCCTTGACGTGCATCCGGCAGAGGAGTACGTTCCGCAAACACGATTCGATAATGTCGAATCACAGTCCCAATCCGTTGAGGAGGGAAGAGGGATGGAGACTTACTCGATGGCCCAGCGCGCCTTCGCGGAGGTACTGGGAACCGCCCTGCTGGTCCTGGTCGGACCGGGATCGGTGGTCGCGACACTCGTGTTGGCCGGCGACAGCACGCCCGCCATCACCGGCGCGGACCTGCTGGGCATCTCGTTCGCCTTCGGCCTGATCATCACGGCGCTCGTCTACGCGCTGGGCAAGGTGTCCGGCTGTCACATCAACCCGGCCGTGACGTTCGCGCTCGCGGCCACCAAGCGCTTCCCGTGGCGCGAGGTCCCGACCTACTGGGCCGCGCAGGTCACGGGCGCCGTGCTCGGCGCGCTCGGCATCTGGGCGATCTTCGCCTCGACGGCGATCGACCTCGGCATGGGGCAGACCAGCTTCAACGAGGACACCGCCACCTACGCGCAGGCGATCTTCGCCGAGGGCATCGGCACGTTCATGCTGATGTTCGCGATCCTCGGGATCGTCGACTCGAAGTCGCCCAGCGACCTCGCCGGCATCGTGATCGGCGGCGTCGTGATCGCGATCATCATGGTCGTCGGCCCGATGACGGGCGCCTCGCTGAACCCGGCGCGCGCGTTCGGGCCCGAGCTGGTCTCCGCCTTCGGTGGCGGCGTGACCCACTGGGCGCAGCTGATCCCGGTCTACGTGCTGCCCGGTCTCGTCGGCGCCGGCCTCGCAGCCTTCGTCTACGACTTCCTGGCGGAGCCGCGGCGTGTCACGCGGCCGATCAAGGAAGCCGTCACGACCCCGGACCCCGGCGTCACCGCCGCCGTCAAGTGAGAGGATCGGACATGGCCACGGTCACCCCCACCACCTTGCGCAAGCTGCTCAACGACCCCGAGCAGATCGTCAAGGATTCGCTCGTCGGCCTCGCGGCCGCGCACGGCGACATCCTGCGCTACGACCCGGAGTCGCAGATCGTCGTCCGCGCCGGCGCACCGCGCGCCGGCAAGGTCGCGCTGATCTCCGGCGGCGGCTCCGGCCACGAGCCGCTGCACGGCGGTTTCGTCGGCCTGGGCATGCTCGACGCGGCCTGCCCCGGCGAGGTCTTCACCTCGCCGGTGCCCGACCAGATGGTCGCCGCCACCAAGGCCGTCGACGGCGGCGCGGGCGTCGTGCACCTGGTCAAGAACTACACGGGCGACGTCATGAACTTCAAGCTCGCGGCTGAGGATGCCGCGGAGGAGGGAATCGGCGTCGAGCACGTGCTGCTCGACGACGACGTGGCCGTGCAGGACTCGCTGTACACCGCGGGCCGCCGTGGCGTCGGCGCGACCGTGCTGGCCGAGAAGATCGCCGGCGCGGCCGCCGAGCGCGGTGACGTCCTCGCCGCCGTGGCGGGGACGGCGCGCCGCGTCAACGAACGCGCGCGTTCGTTCGGCGTCGCGCTGTCGTCGTGCACCCCGCCCGCCTCAGGCCAGCCGATCTTCGACCTCCCCGCCGGGGAGATGGAGGTCGGCATCGGCATCCACGGCGAGCCGGGTCGGCGGCGCGAGCCGCTCGGCACCGCGAAGCAGGTCGCCGCGATCATGGTCCAGGCCGTGATCGACGACCTGGCGCCGGATCCCGGCACGCCGCTGCTGGTGTTCACCAATTCGATGGGCGGCACGCCGCTGCTCGAGCTCTACGTGCTGCACGGGGAGATCGAGCGCGAGCTGCGCGAGCGCGGGCTCGAGCCCGCGCGCCGGCTGGTCGGGCCCTACATCACGTCGCTCGAGATGGCCGGCGCGTCGCTGACGGTGCTGGCGCTCGACGACGAGCTCACGGCGCTGTGGGATGCTCCCGTCCACACCGCCGCGCTCCGCTGGGGTGCGTGAGCCGTGAGCACAGAGACCACCGTGGCCACCGCCGTCGACGTCGCCAGCTGGATGCAGGAGGTCGCCTCCGCCGTCGAGGCCGAGGCGACCCACCTCACGCAGCTGGACTCCGCGATCGGCGACGGCGACCACGGCGTCAACATGACGCGCGGCTTCCGCGCCGTCGTGGAGGCGGCTGACGGCTCCCAACCGCCCGGGAAGCAGCTCGTCACCGCAGGCAAGACGCTGGTCTCGAAGGTCGGCGGCGCGAGCGGTCCGCTGTGGGGGACCGCGCTGCGCCGGGCCGGCCGGGCGGTCGGCGAGGCACCGGCGCTCGACGGGCCCGTGCTCGCCGACGCGCTCGACGCGGCGCTCGCCGGCGTGGTCGAGCTCGGGGCGGCCGAGCCCGGCGACAAGACGATGGTCGACGCGCTCGCGCCCGCCGTGGCCGCGCTGCGCGCGGGCGTCGAGAACGGGGAGGACCTGGGCGAGGCGATCGCCGCCGCGACCGCGGCGGCGGAGGAGGGCGCCCGCTCGACGGTGCCGATGCACGCCCGCAAGGGCCGCGCCTCCTACCTCGGCGAGCGCTCCATCGGCCACCAAGATCCGGGTGCGACCTCGTCGGCGCTGATCGTCGCCGCGCTCGGACGCGCCCTCGGCCCCACGGGCTGATGGGCGAGCGGTCGCTGCGGGGGTTGCCGGCGTCGCCCGGCGAGGCGGCCGGCCGCGCCCGGGTGCTGGATCCGGCCGTGACCGACGCGCCGCCGCTGGCCGAAGCCGAGCGCCCCGCTGCGCTCGATGCCGCGCGTGCGGCGCTCGCCACCGCGGGCGCCGAGCTGGATGCGCTGGCCGGGCGGCTGCGTTCCGAGGGTCGCGAGTCCGAGGCCGAGATCGTCGAGACCGGCGTCCTCATGGCCGCCGACCCGGCGCTCGACGCGGCACTCGAGGCCGCCGTGCTCGCCGACGGCCGCCCGCCCGCGGGCGCGCTGGCCGCCGCGTGCGGCCTCCACGCGGACGCGATCGCCGCTCTGCCCGACCCGGTGCTGGCCGCCCGCGCCGACGACGTGCGCTCGCTGGGGCGCCGCGCCGTCCGCGCGCTGCTGCCGAGCGGCGGCTCCGTTCCCGCACAGGGACCGCAGGCGCCACCAGGCCCGACGATCCTCGTCGCCGATGACCTCGGCCCGGCCGACGTGGCCGAGCTCGGCGCCGCCGTGGCGGGCATCGCGCTCGCGGCCGGAGGACCCTCGGCCCACGCCGCCGTGGTCGCCCGCGGACTCGGCGTGCCGATGGCCGTCGGGCTCGGCGCCGAGGCGCTCGCCATCCCCGCGGGGGCGGAGCTCGTCCTGGACGGCGGCGCCGGCACGCTCACGGTCGCACCCGCCGCTGCGCGCGCGGCAGTGGCCAGCAGGGCCCAGGCGCGCCGTGCGCGCGACCGGGCCGCCGCCGAGTCCGACGCGGGGCTGCCCGCCGTCACCGCCGACGGCGTGCGCGTGCGCGTGCTGGTCAATGCCGCGACGCGCGCCGAGGCGCAGGCCGGCCTGCGCGCGGGCGCCGAGGGGATCGGCCTGCTGCGCACGGAGCTCGCGTTCCTCGACGCGCCCGCCTGGCCGACCGAGGCCGCCCACCGGGCGGCGCTCGAACCCGTCCTGGCGCCGCTCGCCGGGCGGACCGCGACCGTCCGCGTGCTCGACTTCGGCGCCGACAAGACGCCGCCGTTCCTGCACGGCACCGCGCAGCGCGGCCTGTCACTGCTGCTCGGGCACGCCGGCGAGCTCGAGGCGCAGCTGCGCGCGATCGGCGCCGCCGGCGCCGCGACCGAGCTGCGCGTGCTGCTCCCGCTCGTCGAGTCGCCCGACCAGATCGCGGCGATCCGACCGCTGCTGCCCGTGGGCGCTCAGCTGGGCGCGATGGTCGAGACGCGCGCGGCGGTCGCCGCCGCGCACGAGATCGCCGCCGCCGCGGACTTCGTCTCGATCGGGACCAACGATCTGACCGCGGACGTGCTCGGCGCCGACCGCTTCCGGCCCGGCGCCGCCGTCGCGCACGACCCGCGGGTGCTGGCCGCGATCGCCGCGACCTGCGAGGCCGCGGACGCCGCCGGCCGCGTCCTGGAGGTGTGCGGCGAGGCCGCCGGCGACCCGCTGCTGCAGCCGCTGCTCGTGGGCCTCGGCGTGCGCGAGCTCAGCGTGGGCGCCGCGCGCGTGGGCGCCACGCGGGCAGCCGTGAGGGCCCTCGACGCCAGCGCGGCGCGGCGCATGGCGGGCGCCGCGCTCGCCGCCCCGGATGCTGCGGAGGTCGTGGCGCTAGTCCGTCAGGCCGGCCAGGCAGCGGCCGAGCGCCTCGACCGCGACCGGCCCGTCGTCGCCGTCGGCCCGGAGCCGTAGCGTCGTGCCCGCCTTCGCGCCGAGGGCGAGCACGGACAGGAGGCTCTTCGCGTCGGCCTCCCGGTCCCCGACCGCCACGGCGATCGTCGAGCGGAAGCCGAGCGCGGTGCGCACGAAGCGCGCGGCGGGGCGCGCGTGCAGGTCGACGTCGGGCGGGAGCGTCGCGGTCGTCTCAGAGCTTGGCGGCACCTGCGGCCCCCTTCGCGGCATCCTCGACGTCGTCCAGCGCGAGCCCGGCAGAGGCGGTCACCGCGGCGGCGACCGCGCCCTCCACGAGCGGCGCGTCGACGAGCCGGACGTGGCCGTTCTCCCGGCCGGCGAGCACCGCGCGGGCGGTGAGGATCGCGCTGCCGAGGTCGCCGAGCACGATCACGCCGTCGCCCGCGTCTGCGGATTCGATCGCCGCGCGCACGCGGTCGGCGTCGGTGCCGAGGCCGCCGTCGGGCGTTCCGCCCGCACCCTCGATGCGCACGTCGGGACCCGCCATCTGGCCGGCGAGGGCCACGGTGCCAGAGGCGATATCACGGCTGTGCGATACGACTACGATCCCGACCACGCTCGCTCCTGTCCGGTTCGGCGTCTCAGCGACATCGTAAACTATCGAAGCCGATTCGACAATGCCGAACGCTAGCGAGACATCGAGAAGGCGCGGAACGATCCAGTCGGTCGACCGCGCAGCCCGCATCCTGAAGGCCCTGGGCAGCGGCCCGCGGCGCCTCGGCGTCAGCCAGCTCGCCGACCAGCTCGGCCTCTCGCGGCCGACGGTGCACGGCCTGCTGCAGACGCTCGCAGCGCACGGCTTCGTCGAGCAGGACCGCGATTCCGACAAGTACCAGCTCGGCGCCGGCCTGCTGCACCTCGGCAACTCCTACCTGGACCTCAACGAGCTGCGCGCGCGCTCGCTGGTGCACGCGGAGCGGCTCGCGACCCGCACAAGCGCCGCCGTGCGCGTGGGCGTCCTGCACGGCGCCTCAGTCACCGTGGTGCACCACGTCTTCCGGCCCGACTCGGCCTTCCAGGTGCTCGAGGTCGGCGCCCAGCTGCCGGCCCACGCGAGCGCGCTCGGCAAGGCGATGCTCGCCTTCGCGCCCGATCCGGTGGTCTCCGAGCTGCTCGCCGAGCCGCTGCCCAAGCTCACCAACCGCACGCTCACGGCCAAGGCACTGCTGGGCGAGCTCGAAGCGGTGCGCGAGCAGGGCTTCGCACGCGAGCGCGACGAGGCGGTGCTCGGCGAGTCCAGCGTCGCCGCGCCGATCACGGATCACGCGGGCCATGCCGTGGGCGCGATCGCCGTGGTGGGGGAGACCGCCGAGCTGCTCCCCCGCGGGGCCGCCAAGGGCGTCGTGGCGGCGGTCACCGAGGCCGCGCGCGCGATCTCGCGCGAGCTCGGCGCCGGCCGCTGGCCGGCCGCCTAGGCTGATGCCGGAGCCAGCAGCGAGCGCTCGGTCACGACCTCGAGCGCGAGCGTCTTGTAGCCGACCTCGTCGAAGAGCACCACGATCGCGTCGTCGTCGTAGCGATGGACGACGCCCTCGCCCCATTGCCCGTGGGCCACGCGGCTGCCGATCTCGAACGGCACCTCCTCGGGCGTGGCGTCATTCGTGCGGCCCTCGAGGCAGTTGTCGCAGTTGCCGCACGGCGGCTCGAACGGCTCGCCGAAGTACGCGAGCACGAACGCGCGCCGGCAGCCGTCCGTCTCGGCGTAGCCGCGCATCATGTCCACGCGCGAGCGCTCGAAGCTGCGGCGCTTCTCCTCGGCCTCCGCGGCGGCACCGATCGCCTCGCTCGGCTCGGCCGCCCCGTCGGCCGTCGCCACCTCGCCGCTCGGGAGCACGTCGACGGCTCCGGCCTCCTCGAGCCGCGAGACGGCCGTGGTGAGCTTGGTCTGGGAGAGCTCGGTCTCCTCCTGCAGCTCCGCGGGTGGCACGGGACCGTCGTGCTGGCGCACGGCGCTCAGCACCTGGGCGATCTCGTCGACCTCGACCTGGCCCGTGCCCGAGAAGAAGCGGCGCAGCCCGAGGTCCTCGGTACGGTAGAAGAGCAGTGCCTCGGCGGGCTCCCCGTCGCGCCCCGCGCGGCCGAGCTCCTGGTAGTAGGCGTCGACCGACTCGGAGATCTCGCTGTGGAAGACCCAGCGCACGTCGGCCTTGTCGATGCCCATGCCGAACGCCGTCGTGGCGCACACGACGTCCAGGTCGCCGTCCATGAAGCGCGTCTGGACGTCGTCGCGCTCGCGCGGCTTCATGCCCGCGTGGTACGAGGCCGAGCGTAGGCCGTCGCCGCAGAGCGACTGCGCGAGCTCCTCGGCCTGGCGACGGGTGGCGACGTAGACGATCCCGGGCGGCTCGGAGCCGGCGATCCGCTCGGCCAGCGCGCGCAGCTTGCGCTCCTCGCCGCCCTCGCCGTGGAAGCGCTCGACCCCGAGGCGGATGTTCGGGCGGTCGAAGCCGCGGATGATGATCTCGGGCTCGCGCATACCGAGCCGCTCCACGATCTCGTCGCGCACCGGCGGGGCGGCCGTCGCGGTCAAGGCGAGCAGCGTCGGGCGCCCGAGCGCCTCCACGGCCGCGCCGAGCCGCAGGTAGTCGGGGCGGAAGTCGTGGCCCCACTCGGAGATGCAATGCGCCTCGTCGACGACCAGCAGGGAGGGCTCGGCGACCGCGAGCTCGTCCAGGACCTCCGGGTTGGCGAGCTGCTCCGGAGCGAGGAAGAGGAACTCGAGCGCGTCCTCGGCGAGCTCGGCCAGCGCCCGCTCGCGCTCGGAGACGCTGATGTGCGAGTTCAGCTGGGCCGCACCGCCGGCCGCGCGCTCCTTGAGGTCCTCGACCTGGTCGCGCTGGAGCGCGATCAGCGGCGAGACCACGATCGTCGCGCCGGGGGAGAGCAGCCCGGCGATCTGGTAGATCGCCGACTTCCCCGAGCCCGTCGACATCACCGCCACCGTGTCGCGGCCGTCGAGGACCGAGGCGATCGCCTCACGCTGGCCGGGTCGCAGCGCCTCGAAGCCGAACGCCTCGCGCGCCACCCGCTCGATCCGGTCGCCGCTGCCGTTCACGTGGCGGTGGGCTGCCCAGGGCCGCGCGCGAGGAAACCCGGGCAGCCGCCTGCTCGGCGCGTCGGCCCGCTTGCTCGGCGCGCGCGGCTGCTCGCCGGCGCCCGGGCTACGCCGCCGGCGGCGGGGAGGACGGCGCGCCGCGCTTGGCGTCGAGCTGCCCGGCGGCGATCGTCGCGACCATGTCCTTGGACTCCTCGCGGTAGGAGGAGCCGTCCTCGAACTCGATCATCGGGTACTTGCGCTGGCCGCTGATGCGCTCGACCTCGTCGCGCTTGCCGCGGCGCTGCGGCCCCTTGACGAGCTCGTACTCGATCCCGGCGTCCTCGAGCGCCTTCTGGACCTTCCAGCATGGGTGCCCGGGGAGCTTCGCCCAGGTGTTCGGGCAGCGGTGCAGGCGGACGGTCATGGGCCCGACCATACTCCCGGGCGCCCGGCGCGGCCAGGGTCCCCGCTAGGTTCTGCGCCCGTGAGCACGACCCAGCCCTGGAGCGGCCGCGTGCTGCACTTCGTCGGGATCGGCGGCGCCGGCATGAGCGGCCTGGCCCTCGTCGCCCGCTCGCTCGGCGCGTCCGTGACCGGCTCCGACCGCGCCGCCGGGTCGCCGTACGTCGGGCCGCTGCGCGCGCTCGGCGTCGAGCCGGTGGCGGGCCACGACGCCGCCAACGTGCCGGAGGACGCGGAGCTGGTCGTCTCCAGCGCGATCCCGCCGGAGAACCCGGAGCGCGCGATCGCCCGCGAGCGCGGCCAGCGCGAGCTCCATCGCGCCGAGCTACTGGGCGAGCTCACGCGGCTCAAGCCGACGATCGCGATCAGCGGCACCCACGGCAAGACGACGACCTCGAGCATGGTCGTGCACGCGCTGCGCGGCTGCGGGCTGGACCCGAGCTACCTGGTCGGCGGCGAGGTGCGCTCCACGGGCGCCAACGCGGGCTGGGGCGCGGGGGAGTGGCTCGTCGTGGAGGCCGACGAGTCCGACCGCAGCCTGGTGAAGCTCTCGCCGCGGATCGCGGTGCTCACCAACGCCGAGCTCGACCACCACACGACCTACAGCTCGCGCCGCGACGTCGACGAAACCTTCCGCGCCTTCCTGGCGCTCTCCGAGCAGGCCGTGGTCTGGGATCGCCCGGAGCTGCTCGCCCTCGCCGGCGACACGCCGGTCATCCCGTTCGACGTCGCCGCGCCGGAGCTGGGGGAGGACGGCTCGCGCTTCACGCTCGACGGCGTCGAGGTGGCGCTGCCGGTCCCGGGCGCCCACAACGCCCGTAACGCCGCCGCCGCGCTGACGGCGGCCCGGCTCGCCGGCGCCGACCTCGCGCAGGCCGCGGCCGCGCTGGCGGACTTCGCGGGCGCCGGCCGCCGCTTCGAGCGGCTCGGCACGACCGCCGCGGGCGCGCTCGTGGTCGACGACTACGCGCACCACCCGACCGAGGTGCGCGCCACGATCGAGGCCGCCCGCACGCTGCTGTCCGAGCGCATCGTCGCCGTCTTCCAGCCGCACCTGTTCTCGCGCACGCGGCACCAGGCGCGCGAGTTCGGCGCCGCGCTCGCGCTCGCCGACGTCGTCGTCGTGCTGGGGATCTACCCCGCGCGGGAGCGCGCCGAGGACTTCCCGGGCGTGACGGGACGCCTGGTGGCCGTCGCGGCCGCCGACGCCGCCGGCGGGCGCCCGGTCGCCTGGCTGCCCGGCTTCGACGAGGCCGAGGCCTACCTGCGCGCCACGCTGCGCGAGGGCGACGTGCTGCTCACGCTCGGCGCGGGCGACGTCGACGCCCTCGGCCGCCGCCTCGTCACTTAATCGATCGGGGTCAGATCTTGCAATCCAGCAAACCGGAAAACGGAATGCTGGATTGCAAGATCTGACCCCCCGGGGGAGCGGAGGAGTCGGGCGTAGCGGGTCGAAGGTCGCCCTGGTGGCTCTCGATCCCACTCTGCCCCGTCGCGCGGCCGGTCGCGTGCGCTCCCGCACGCCGCGCCTGCCGCGCGTCCCGCTGCGCCTGCTCGTGGCGCTGCTGCTGCTCGGCGCGCTCGGCTACGGCGGCTGGACCTGGCTGCGCGACTCCTCGCTCGCCGAGGTCCGCGACGTCGAGATCACCGGCGCGAGCTCGAGCGAGGAGCCCAAGGTGCGCGCCGCGCTCGAGGCCGCCGCCCGCGACATGACCACGCTGCACGTGCGCGAGGACGCGCTCCGCAACGCCGTCGCGCAGTACGCCTCGGTCGCCGCGATCGAGGTGAGGGCCGACTTCCCGCACACGCTGAAGATCCACGTCGTAGAGAACACCGCGGTCGCGGTGCTGGTCTCCGGCGACCGCGAGATCGCCGCCTCGGGCGACGGGCTGCTGCTGCGCGGGGTCGTGGCCGACGGCGACCTGCCCGTGATCAAGCTCGACGCGCCGCCCACCGGCGACCGGGTCGGCAACCTCAACACGCGCACCGCGCTGACGATCGCGGCCGCCGCGCCGGATGCCCTCCGGCGCCGCGTCGACCGTCTGTGGACCGGGCCCCGGGGGATGATGCTCGCGCTCGTCGACGGCCCCGACCTGATCTTCGGCGACGCCTCCGACGCCCGTCGCAAGTGGCTCTCAGCGGCCCGCGTGCTGGCCGATCCGAGCGCCGCCGGCGCGACCTACCTCGACGTCCGCGTGCCCGAGCGCGTGGCGGCCGGAGGGCTCGGTCCGGTGCCCGAGCCGACCCCCGAGGCGACCGGCACTCCAGCCCCGATTCCGCCTCCCGAGACCAACCCTTAACCGTAGGGTGAGAATGAGGCATCTCTCAACCCGAAGTCGAGACTTCGGCGTCCTGCAAGGTCCCTTGCCGAGGTTCGAGGTTTTTGACATCGGGAAGGAAATGCGCCTAACGTGCGGGTTTCCGCGCTTTGGCGGGGCGTGCTAAAACGCTCGACTCCAACCTGAGGTCCGGAACGAACTCTCCCATGGAAGCTGGCAGCTATCTCGCAGTCATAAAGGTCGTCGGTGTCGGCGGCGGCGGTACCAATGCGGTGAACCGCATGATCGACGCTGGGCTCTCCGGCGTCGAGTTCATCGCGTGCAACACCGATGCGCAGGCGCTGCAGATGACCGACGCCGACATCAAGCTCAACATCGGTCACGAGCTCACCAAGGGCCTCGGCGCTGGCGCGAACCCGCAGATCGGCCAGGGCGCCGCCGCGGAGTCGCGCGACGAGATCAAGGAGGCGCTCAAGGGCGCGGACATGGTCTTCGTCACCGCCGGCGAGGGCGGCGGCACGGGAACGGGTGCCGCGCCCGTGATCGCCGAGATCGCCAAGAACGAAATAGGAGCTCTGACGGTCGGCGTCGTCACGCGGCCGTTCGACTTCGAGGGCTCGCAGCGCTCGCGCCAGGCGCAGGAGGGCATCGACCGCCTGCGCGAGATGGTGGACACGCTGATCGTGATCCCGAACGAGAAGCTCCTGAGCATCGTGGAGCGGCGCACGAGCATCCTCGACGCCTTCCGCGAGGCCGACAACGTCCTGCGCCAGGGCGTCCAGGGCATCACCGACCTGATCACGATCCCCGGCCTGATCAACCTCGACTTCGCCGACGTCCGCGCGATCATGCAGGACGCCGGATCGGCGCTGATGGGCATCGGCTCCGCGAGCGGCGAGTCGCGCGCGTCCGAGGCCGCCAAGGCCGCGATCTCGAGCCCGCTGCTGGAGGAGTCCGTCGAGGGCGCCACCGGCATCCTGCTCAACATCACCGGCGGCAACGACCTCGGCCTGTTCGAGGTCAACGAGGCCGCCGAGCTGATCCACTCGGCCGCCGACGCGCAGTCGAACATCATCTTCGGCGCGGTGATCGACCCGGCGCTCGGCGACGACATCCGCGTCACCGTCATCGCCACGGGCTTCGACCACGGCCGTGCGCGGCCGCGCAGCGCCCGCGAAGAGGCCCGGGCGGGCCGCCGCGACCGCGACGTGCGGATGGACGAGCGCCAGCGCTCCTCGCTCGAGATCTCAGACGACGATCTCGACATCCCGCCGTTCCTGCGCTGAGGGCCGCGGCGGCGGTTCAGTCGCGCCCGCCTACGGCCGATAACGGAGGCATGGAGCAGCGACTCGGCGCAGTCAGCCGGACCTGGTCACGCACCGCCTTCGCGGTGTGCGCTGCCTGGTTGCTGCTCTACGAGCTGCGTGTGATCGTCGCGCCGGGCCTCGACGCCGGGCCGCTGACCTCCCGCTTCGCGCACGACGTCGTGCTGCTCGTCTCCGCGGCCCTGATCCTGGCCCGCGCCTTCGGTGCGCGCCGGGAGCGCACGGCCTGGGTGCTGATCGGGCTCGGCGTGCTCGCCTGGTCGCTCGGCGAGGTCTATTACACGGCCGTCCTGTGGGACGCCGAGGTGATCGCGATCCCCTCGCCCGCCGACGTCGGCTACCTGCTGCTGCCGCCGCTCGCGCTCGCCGGCATCCTGCTGCTGCTGGGCGCCCGTGCCCGCTCGGTGCCGCGCACGCTGCTGGTCGACGGCGTGATCGCCGGCCTGGCCGTGGGTGCGTTCAGCGCGGCGCTCGTGTTCGACGCCGTGCTAGAGAACGTCGAGGGCAACGCGCTCGCGGTGGCGACGAACCTCGCCTACCCGCTCGGCGACCTCGTCCTGCTGAGCCTGATCGTGGGCGCGCTGGCCGGCACGGGCTGGCGCCTGGACCGCACCTGGATGCTGCTCGCGATCGGCGTCTCGACGTTCTGGCTGGCCGACTCGCTGTATCTCGTCAAGACGGCGGAGGGCACGTTCGTGTCCGGCGGCCCGATCGACACGGGCTGGTGGGCCGGGCTGTTCCTCATCGCCACCGCCGCGTGGCAGCGGCCGCCCGCGCGGGTGCGGGCTCCCCAGGGAGAGAGCCTGCGGCTGATCGCCGTGCCGCTGTCGTTCGGCCTCGTCAGCCTCGCCCTGCTCGTCTACGACTCCTTCTGGAGCCTGAACCCGCTCGCGATCGCCCTCGCCGCCGCCTCGCTGGTCGCGGTGATGATCCGCCTCACGCTGACGTTCCGCGAGAACGTGGCGATGCTGCGCCACTCGCGCGACGAGGCGATGACCGACGCCCTGACCGGGCTCGGCAACCGCCGCGCGCTGTCGGTCGCGATCGAGGATCTGCTGCCCGAGAGTTACGTCGCCGAAGGCGCGGAGCCTGCGGAGCGCCTGGCAGGCGAAACCGATTTTCCCCCGCTGGTGCTGGCGCTGTTCGACCTCGACGGCTTCAAGCACTACAACGACACCTTCGGCCACCCCGCCGGCGACGCTCTGCTCGTCCGGCTCGGCCGGAATCTCGCCGCCTCCCTGGAGCGCCGCGGGAGGGCGTTCCGGATGGGCGGCGACGAGTTCTGCGTGCTGATCGAGCCCGGCGCCGACGAGCCGGAGCAGCTCGTCCACTCCGCGGCCGCCGCGCTGTCGGAGTCCGGCGACGGCTTCACGATCGGCTGCTCGTTCGGCTCTATCCTGCTCCCCGAGGAGGCCTCGGACCCAGCCGAGGCGCTGCGGATCGCCGACCAGCGCATGTACGCCCAGAAGCACGCCGGGCGGATGTCGGCCGGCCGCCAGAGCAAGGACGTGCTGCTGCGCGCGCTCGCCGAGC
>Ga0126312_10000951_pt1 | contig 18417 bp, 19 predicted proteins | sample Plot104A_FD_92537 | JGI IMG/M metagenome (GOLD analysis project Ga0126312, IMG submission 92537) | Serpentine soil microbial communities from UC McLaughlin Reserve, CA, USA - Plot104A | ecosystem: Environmental > Terrestrial > Soil > Grasslands | place: USA: UC McLaughlin Reserve, Lake County... | reverse complement strand
CGTGCGGTACTGGAAGACCTTGCCGAGCAGGTCGAGCGTCTCGCGCACGCGCTTGGCGTTCGAGAACGGGCCGAAGTAGGCGCGCTCGCGGCGGTGGCGCTCGCGCGTGAAGTAGACGCGCGGAAAGTCCTCGTCGAGCGAGATCGCGATGTAGGGGTACGACTTGTCGTCGCGCAGGCGGATGTTGAAGCGCGGCTTGTACTGCTTGATGAAGTTCTGCTCGGCGAGGAACGCCTCGGCCTCGGTTTGGGTGACGAGGAACTCGACCGAGTCGATCTCGGCCACCATGTCGTGCGCGCCGCGATTTCCCGGCCTCGAGAAGTGCGAGGCGACGCGCTTGCGAATCGACTTCGCCTTGCCGACGTAGATGACCTTGCGCCGCGTGTCGCGGAACAGGTAGACCCCCGGCTGGTCGGGCAGAGTGCGCCGCTGTTGCGCCGAGCGAGGGCGCGCGGCGACAGAGGGGTGGAGGGTGTCCGTCGTGGCTCGTCTCGGCGCAGGTGGCGTGCTGGAGGGCGGCTCTCGAGGATAGGGACGGCGCGCGCAAGCGCGCCAGGTGCACCGTAGAGCCAAAAAAAGCCCCTTACGGTCTTAACAGACGGCGACGAACGCGACCGGATAACCGGGCCGATACAGGGACCTGTGAGCTCACCTGCCAGACGACGAAAGGGGAGCCTGCGGGCGGCGGTGCCTCTAGCGCTCGTCGCGCTCGCGGCGGGTGCTGTCGTCGCACTCGCGTTGGCTTCGGGGTCCGGCGACCGCCTCGGCCCCTTCGAGCAGACTGCCAGCCAGAGCATCTCGTGCACGCAGTACAACGGTTGGGGCAGTTGCACGTCGAGTGGTCAGCGCGGTCCTCGCGGACCACGCGGGCGCCGTGGCCCACGGGGCGCCCGGGGGCTGCAGGGCGAAAGAGGCGCCACCGGTCCGGCAGGGCCGGCAGGGCCGGCAGGTGTCACTGGGGCAACCGGCGCGCGCGGAGCCACCGGGCCGACGGGCGCGCGCGGCGCCACGGGTCCGACCGGTTCGACCGGCGCCACGGGCGCCACCGGAGCCACGGGCACGACCGGCCCCGCAGGGCGATGCGACTCCGACCACCCAGAGACCGGCGGGGATGGCCGACAAGCCCTGGGTTGCCCGGCTGGCCGGCTGTCCGAGCGCCCGGGCGCCCTGAGGGACACGCCGTATGAGTGACGCGCCACGGCTCAGGCGCTCTTGCCTACTTCCCGGCGTGGCTTTAAACGCGGTGGCGGATGGCGTCTGCGCGACTCGTGCTCCGGAAAGCGCCGCGGTCGCTCGATGCCGTCAGCCCATCCGCCGCGAGCGCACGAGCACCCAGTACCCCCCATACGAGCACAGCGCGAGCAGCGCGAGCCACACGCCGAGCCCGGCCGCGCCCTGGTTGAACAGGAGCCGCGTCGCGGTGAAGGTGAGGAAGGCGAGGCCGATCGATCCGTAGAGGACGAGTCGCTGCCGGTCGGTGAGGGCGTCGAGCGTCAGCCGGTGCTCGCGGTACAGGTGGAACCCGAACACGGCTATCGCCACGAAGAAGGCGATCGTGAGCAGGGTCAGGAATACGTTGAGGGTCTGCGGGCCGCCCGGCGCGACGGTGAGCGCGAGCGCCACGAGGGCGATCAGGGCGAGCTCGAGGGCGAGCTTCATCTCGACCCCGAGCCTAACGGCGCGCCGGAACGGCCGCGGCAAACGGGTCGCGGGCCTCAGCGAATCAGTCCCGAGCCCGCCAGCACGAGCACCGCCGCGCCCAGGATGACCCGGTAGGCCACGAAGATCCCGGTGGTGTGCGTGGTGAGCCACCGCAGGAGGAAGGCGATCGACGCGTACCCCACGGCGAAGGCGAGCAGCGTGGCGACGACGAGCGCCACCGCCCCCCCGTTCCGAGCCAAGCCGCCGCCGAACAGCTCGAGGAGCTGGTACAGGCCGCTGAGGACCACCGCGGGGACCGACAGCAGGAACGAGAAGCGCGCGGCGGCGGACCGCTCGAGGCCGAGGAACAACCCCGCGGTGATCGTCGCGCCGGAGCGCGATACGCCGGGCACGAGCGCAGCCGCCTGAGCGAGCCCGACGAAGATGCCCTCCCGGGTGCGGATGGATTCGAGCGGCCGCTTGTGCGAGGCCACGCGCTCGGCGACGAGGAGCAGCAGCCCGAGCACGATCAGCGTGGTCCCGATCAGGGACAGGTTCCGCGCGCCTGTCTCGATCTGCTCCCGAAAGCCGTAGCCGAAGACGACGATCGGAATCGTCCCCACGACGAGGTACCAGCCGAGTCGCGCGTCGAAGTCGGCGACTCGGCCCGGCAGTAGCGACCGCAGCCACGACGACCCGATCCGCCACAGGTCCGAGCGGAAGTACAGGAGCACGGCGAGCATCGTCCCGAGCTGGGTCACCGCGGTGAAGGCGGCGCCGGGGTCGTCCCAGCCGAACAGGGCCGGCACGATCCGCAGGTGCGCGGTGCTCGAGATCGGCAGGAACTCCGTCAGGCCCTGGACGATCCCGAGCACGATGGCCTCGAGGAGCGACACGGCCGCGGGAGGGTATCCGCGGGCTCATGTGAGCCGGCGCCGCAGCGACCGCGCCGGCCGCTCCAGGCGGCGCAGCCCGTGACGGCGCAGCGAGCCCGCCGCCGCCGCGCGGAGCGCGTCGGCGAGGCCGTCGCTCGGCCGTCTGCCGGCCACCTCGAACTCGAGCTCGACCGCCCTGGGCTCCTCGAGCTCGACGTCGACCTCGAGCGCGCCGGCGGCGTCCGCGCGGACCGTCACGCCGCCGAGACCGCGCAGCAGCTCGATGACCTGCCGGTTCTCGGCGAGGACCGTAGCCGTGAAGCGCTCGATCCCCTCCTCTCCCGCCCGCTCGGTCAGCTCCTCGAGCAGCGCGCTCCCGAGGCCGCGCCCCTGCCAGTCGTCGACCACGGCCACAGCCACCTCGGCGGAGTCGGGCGCCTCGGGCCAGCGCACGTAGCGGGCGACGCCGATTCCCTCGCCCGCGGGTGTGAGCGCGCCGATCGCCTCGTGGTCGTGGTGGTCGACATCCGTCAGGTACTCGAGCTGCTGGTCGCTCAGACGGTCGAGCGAGGTGAGGAGCGGCGGTAGCGCGAGGCCGGCGTGAGCCGCGCAAAGCCAGCGCGGAGCATGTCGCTATCGCTTGCGGTGAGCGGACGGATCCTCACCTCCGACCCGTCGCGAAGGCGAACCTCGAGCGGGTACCGGCTCACCGGTCCGACCGACCGCCGCGGGTCAGTCCTGCTGCTCGCGGAAGCGCTCCCGCGCCCGCTCGATCTCCTGCTCGGCGTCCTCGCGGCTGTACCAGCCGCGGACCTCGGTCTGCTTCTGCTCGAGGTCCTTGTAGATCGCGAAGAAGTGGGTGATCTCGTCGGTCAGCTGCTTGGGCAGGTCGCCGAGCTTCTCGAGCGTGTTCCAGGCGGGATCGGACAACGGCACGCACAGGATCTTGTCGTCGATGCCCTTCTCGTCCGCCATCTTGAACAGCGCGATCGGCTTGACCTCGATCACGCAGCCGGGGAACGTCGGCTCGGAGACGCACACCATCGCGTCGAGCTCGTCGCCGTCCTGTCCCAGCGTCTCGGGAAAGTAGCCGTAGTCGGTCGGGTAGACGACCGAGGAGTACAGGAAGCGATCGAGCTTGACGGCGCCGAGCTCCTCGTCCCACTCGTACTTGTTGCGGCTCCCCTTGGGGATCTCGACGAAGCAGAGGAGCTTGGAGTCGTCGCCCACGGCGCGCCCAGAGTACTCGGTCGGGCGATATCGTTGGCGCCGATGCGGCGGACCGTCGTTCTCACCCTGCTCGCCTCGCTCGGGCTGCTGCTCGCCTTCGCCGCGTCCGCGCTCGCGGCGGGCACCGACGACGGCGAGGGCTGGGTCGGCGAGGCCGACGACCGGATCATCACCTTCTTCTCGCTCGGCGTGGTCGCCTTCTTCCCGATCGTCGTCACGCTGCTCAGCCTGCTCCAGGCGGCGCTCGACCGCCGCAAGGAGCGTCGCAAGGCCGCGGCGCTGCGCCGGCGCGCCGGCTGGTAGCGCTGCCAGACGACGGCGCTCCGGTCCGCTACGAGCGCCGCGGCGCGGCGTCGGTGGTGGCAATCGACCGTCAGGAGCGGCGCAACGCCGTGGACGGCCCGACCGCCGAGCTGCTCGGGACCGCGGTCGACCGCTTCGAGGCCGACGACGACGCGCGTGTGCTCGTCCTCACGGGCGCCGGCGAGGAGGCCTTCTGCGCGGGCGCCGACCTCAAGGCGATCGAGACGTTCGCGCCGCGGCTCGAGCTGCCCGAGGGGCCGCTCGGGTTCACGCGGCGGACGCCTTCGAAGCCCGCGATCGCCGCTGTCTCCGGATGGTGCCTGGCCGGCGGGCTCGAGCTTGCGCTGTGGTGCGACCTGCGAATCGCCGCGGAGGGCTCGTCTTTCGGCTGCATGGAGCGGCGGTTCGGCGTGCCGTTGATCGACGGGGGGACGCAACGCTTGCCGCGCATCGTCGGGCTCGGGCGCGCGCTCGACCTGATTCTCACCGGACGGATCGTGGCGGCCGAGGAGGCGCTCTCGATCGGCCTCGCGAACGAGGTCGTTCCCCGGGGCGCCCACCTCGAGCGGGCGCTCGAGCTCGCCGAGGCGCTCGCGCGGTTCCCCCAGGAGACAATGCTCGCCGATCGGCGCGCGGCGACCGAGGGGCTCGGCATGCCGCTCAGTGAGGGCCTGCGTCTCGAGGCCGGGGCGGGGCGCGAGGTGTTCGAGGCCGCGCAGCGAGGTGCCGCCCGGTTCGCGGCCGGCGAGGGCCGCGGCGGCACGGCGGTCTAGGGCGGGGCGCCGAGCCCGCCACGGGCGCGAAGCGCTACCCCGCCGTCACCGGCGCGCGCGCGTCGCCGGGCCGGCGCGACGGCGAGCCGAGACCGAGGGCGGCCGGGAGGCCGATCAACAGGCACAGAACGGCCCCGCCGATGAGGGCGGCGCGGACGTTGCCCGAGGTGACCCCCGACGCGAGCGCCGCGCCCGCGAGCGCCGCTCCGACGCCCGCGCCCACGAGCCGCCCGAACGACAGCACGGACGAGACGCGCCCATGGCGGCTCTCCGACACGGCGTTGAGCGCCGCGCGCGAGGTCGGCGCGAACAGGAGCCCGAGGCCCAGGCCGACCAGCCCGAGCAGCGGAAGCGCCGCGGCGCCCGCGAGCGGGACCGCGCCCACGCCGAGCAGCGCGAGCCCGAGACCGGCGGCGGCGAAGCCGCCGACCGCGGGAGGGCGCTCGCCGTAGGCGTCGGCGAGCCGTCCGGCCAGCGGGGCCGCGCCCGCCACGAGCACGGCGACGAAGACCAGCGTGGCGCCCGCGCCGAGCGGCGACATCCCGCCCGCCTCCTGGAGGTACTGCTGGGCGAGGAAGAAGGTCCCGATGAGGACGGTGAAGGTCAGCGTGGCCACGAGGGCGGCGGCGGCCACCGGCCGCTGGCGCAGCCCGCCGAGCTCGGGCGACTCGTCGACGCGCACGCCGGATGGCAGGACGACCCAGATCGCCGCCGCGGCGAGGATCGAGAGCGGGACGAGCGCCCACCAGTCGGCGCGCCAGCCGAGCAGCACCGTGAGCACTCCGCCGAGCAGCGGCCCGAGTAGGTTCGCGATCCCCGAGCCGGCGCCCCAGATCCCGAGCGCGACGCCGCGGCGGTCCGGCGGGAAGGCCGACACCGCCCCCGCCAGCGCCGCCGGGCTCACGAGCCCCGCTCCGGCGCCCTGGACGATGCGCGAGGCGAGCAGGACCTCGAAGCTCGGGGCGAGCGCGCCCGCCGCGGCCCCGAGCCCGAACACCCCGAGGCCGGCGAGCGCGAGCCTGCGCGAGCCGAGCCGGTCGACGAGACCGCCGCCGGGAAAGAGCGCGAGCGCGTAGGCAGCGAAGTAGGCGGTGAGGACCGCGGCGAGCGGCCCCGCCGCCAACTCGAGCGACCGTCCCACCTCGGGCAGCGCGACGGTGATCAGCGTGCCGTCGATCTGGAGCAGGGCGGCGGCGCCGGTGCAGGCCACAAGGCGCCGCCAGGCGTCGGGGCGGACCTCCGGCTCGCCGTCGCGCGCAGGTCGTCGGCGTCGCGTTCCGGAGGCGTCGGCCACGGAGGCGATTGTCGCATCGGGCCGGCTGGGCCCCAGGCCGCTCAGAGGCGCAGCGCGGGACCGTGGCGCTTGAGCCAGCGCTCGTGCTCGCGAAACGCGGGGCACCGCTTGGCGACGAGCGCCCAGAAGCGCGGCGAGTGGTCCGGCACCGCGAGGTGCGCGACCTCGTGCTCGACCACGTAGTCGAGCACGGCCGCAGGCGCCAGCAGCAAGCGCCAGTTGAAGCTCATGGCGCACGAGGAGGAGCAGCTTGCCCAGCGCGTCGATTGCCCTCGAATCGAGAGTGGGCCGCGCCGGAGCCCCGCCCTGCTCGCCGCGGCATCGAGCCGCGGGGCTATCTCGAGCCGCGCCTGGCGCCGGTACCAGCCCTCGAGAACGTCGCGGAGCGGGTCGACGCCCGGCTCGGCGAGCATGGCCTCGAGCCGATCGTCGCGTCGCACGACCCGCGGGCGCCTCCGCTCGTGGTCGACCCGGACGCCGAGCTCGAGACGCTCTCCCAGGTAGGGCACGAATCCCCCGTCCTCGAGTCGCACGGGCGCCGCCGCGCGCGCGTCCTCGAACCGACGCAGCGTGCGCTCGATCCACGGCCCCTTCTCGGCGACCAGCGGCTCGGCATGGCGGAGCGCCATCCGCCGAGGTAGTACGACCTCGACCGTTCCCTCGGGGGTGACGACCACCCGGGCGTGACGCGCGCGCCCCGAGCGACGGACCTGGTAGTCGAGCCTCGCCCTCACCGGCGGAAGGCTAGGCGGGTAGGCGGTCGTCGAGCCGCCGTCGCGTCAGGGCAGCCGCTCGTACGCCACCAGGGTGAGGAAGTCGACGAAGTCCGCCCCCAGCGCGACCTCCTCGAAGATCTCCCGCGAGTCGTCGGGGCGGCCCTGGCGCTGGAACCAATCGTCGTCGCCGATCTCCTCGCGGATCCGCTCGAGCTCTTCGCTCGCGACCTGCTGCACGAAGTCCGAGTCGATCTCGCGGTCGTCGATTCGGCATCCGTGGTGGCGCCACTGCCATACCTGCGCCCGCGCGATCTCGGCCGTCGCCGAGTCCTCCATCAGCCCGTGGATCGCCGCCGCGCCGTTCCCGCGCAGCCACGACGAGATGTACTGGAGCGCCACGTTGACGTTGCCCCGCAGGCCGTCCTCCGTTATCTCCTCGGCGCCCCCGGCCGCGGTAGCGTCGAGCAGTTCGCGCGCGGAGACCTCTACGTCGTCGCGCAGGCGATCGACCTGGTTCGGGCGGTCACCGAGCTGCGACTCGAACTCCTCGGCGGCCGGAGCGACGAAGTCGGGGTGGGCGACCCACGTCCCGTCGAAGCCGTCGCCGGCCTCGCGCGCCTTGTCCTCGCGGAGCTTGGCCTCGGCGCGCTCGTTCGCCTCCTGGTCGGTCCGGCTCGGGAGGAACGCGGCCATCCCGCCCATGGCGTGGGCGCCGCGGCGGTGGCAGGTCGCCACGAGCAGCTCGGTGTAGGCGCGCATGAAGGGGATGGTCATCGTCACCTTGCCGCGGTCGGGCAGGACGAACTCGGGCCGCTCGCGGAAGCACTTGATCATCGAGAAGATGTAGTCCCAGCGGCCGGCGTTGAGCGCCGCCCGGCGCTCGCGCAGCTCGTACAGGATCTCCTCCATCTCGAACGCGGCCGGAACCGTCTCGATCAGGACGGTCACCGCGATCGTGCCCCGCTCGAGCCCGAGCTCGTCCTCGACGAACCGCAGCACGTCGTTCCACAGCCGGGCCTCGAAGGAGGCCTCGAGCTTCGGCAGGTAGAGGTAGGGCCCCGCGCCCCGCTCGAGCAGGCGGCGCGCATTGTGGAACAGGAACAGACCCGCATCGACGAGCGCGCCCGACAGCGAGCGGCCGTCGGTGATCAGGTGCTTCTCGTTGAGGTGCCATCCCCGCGGGCGTACGTGCAGCGTCGCGAGCTCGTCGCCGAGGCGGTACTCACCCCGCTCGGGGTCGTCGTGCGTGAGCTCGCCCTCGATCGCCTGGAGCAGGTTGGCCTGCCCGAGGACCATGTTCGTCCACGTGGGCGAGTTCGAGTCCTCGAAGTCGGCCATGAACCCGTCCGCGCCCGAGTTGAGCGCGTTGATCACCGTCTTGGCGTCGGTCGGGCCGGTGATCTCGACGCGCCGCCGCACGAGCGGGTCCGGCGCGGGGGCGACGCGCCAGTCGCCCTCGCGGACCTCGCGGGTCTCGGGGCGGAAGTCGAGCGTTCCGTCCATGTCGAGGCGCGCCTGGCGCTCCTTGCGCCGCGCGAGCAGGTCGAGCCGGCGGGCGTCGAACTCGCGATGGAGCCTGCCGAGGAAGTCGAGGGCGCCGTCCGTCACCACCGACTCGGCGTCGCCGGCGACCGTCCCGCGGACGTCGATCTTGCCGGCCATCGTGGCCATCGCGTGTCGCCCTACCCCTCGCGCAATCGCGCTACGCGTCGCCGCGATGCCCGGATCGGCACCGGGAGGTTGCCGAGCGCCCTTCCCAGCCGACCGCCGGTGCCCGCGCACCTCGTCGTACACGCGTGCCACGCCCTCGGCGAGCGCCGGCCACCCGTACCGCGCGCGGCTGCGCTCGTAGGCGGCGTCGCCGAGGGCGCGCCGCCGCTCGTCGTGGTTGACCGCGTCGACCAGCGCATCGGCTAGCGCCCGCTCGTCGTCGGGCGGGACGAGCCAGCCGGTCTCGTCCGGCTCGACGATCGTCGCCGGCCCGTGCGCGTCGACGGCGATCGCCGGCAGTCCGCACGCCATCCCCTCGACGATCACCTGCCCGAACTGCTCGTGCACCGACGGCAGCACGGTGACGTCGGCGGCGTTGAGGGCTTCGGGGAGCTCGTCGTGCGAGCGCCAGCCGGCGAGGAACACGTCCCGGGCGCCGCTCGCCGCGATCGCCTCGAGCGGGTGCTCGCCCTCCCACTCGCCCGGGTGGCCCCCGAGCAGGACGAGCGGCGCGCGCCGCTCGAAATGCTCGCGCGCCTGCGCGTAGGCGCGCACGAGCAGGGGCAGGCGCTTGACCGCGGTGAAGCGGCCGACGTACAGCAACACCGGCGCCTCGCCGGCCGCGAAGGCGTCGAGATCGTCGTCGGAGTAGGCGACGCTGCCCGCGTCCGCCCCCGGACTCCACCCGCGCGGCTCCTCGACGAGCCAGCGCCGCCACAGGTCGAGCCGGTCCGCGCCGCGCAGCGGCCGGCGGTCGAAGCCCTCGGGCTCGAAGCCATTGGGCGCCCACACGACGCGCTCGGGCTCGGCGCCCAGCAGCTCCGGCACCCGCCGGACCGCGTCGGGCGACAGCACGAGCAGCCGCTCGCATCGGAGCGCCCAGCGGCGCATGCGCTCGGCCCACGCCTCGGCGTGCGCCCACCCCTCGGGTGGCCCACGCTCGATGGCGTCGAGCATGAGGAGCTCCGTCCCGTGCAGATGGCCGACCACCGGCGTGACGGGGAACGCGCGCGCCGCCGCCTCGTCCATCGGCGTCAGGTGGTGGAGATGGAGGATGTCGGCGTCGTCGGCACCGGCCGCCGCGAGCTCGCGCTGCCAGGTCGCGACGAGCCCCTCGTAAGCCTCGTCGTCCACCACGGCGAACACTCGGTCGGGAGCGCCCGGCCGGTCCTCGTAGGAAGGGTGGAACGGCGGGTCGGCGGCGAGCGGGTCGGTCGCCTCGCGGGCGGCCGTGTAGTCGACGGCGTGGACGTCGGACCCGGCGAAGAACGTCGCCGCGTGCGTCGGGTCGCCGGGCGCGCCGAGCGAGCCGGCGGCGATCCCCACCTCCCACCCGGCGGCGGGAAGGAAGCGAGCGAGGTAGCGGACTACCTGCGAGGACCCGCCCCTCGGATAGAAGAGCAGGCCCATGACCACGCGCCGGCTCAGATGATCACCGGAACGGAACCCCCGTCGACCGACCACGCCGCTCCGACCACGTTCGAGGCCCGCTCGGAGCACAGGAAGACGATCGCCGCGGCGATCTCCTCCTCGCTGGCGAGGCGACCGAGCGGGATCTTGGCCGCCGCGGCGGCGAGTGCCTCCTCGCGCGAGCCTCCGGCAGCTTCGGCCGCCTGGTCGGCGAGCCCGCCCGGCTCGAGCCACAGGCTCGTCTCCACCGGCCCCGGCGCGATCGCGTTCACGAGCACGCCGCGAGCGGCATAGGCATCGGCGAACACCCGCGACAGCGACAGCTGCGCCGCCTTGGTCACCGAGTAGGCGGCGTTGCTCGGCGAGGGGCGCTTTCCCGAGGAGGAGGCAACGTTGACGATCCTCCCCCACCCCCGCTCGGCCATCGCGGGCGCCGCGGCACGCATGAGCCGCATCGACGCCATCACGTGCAGCTCCCACTGCTCGCTCCATTCGGCGTCGGTGAGCTCGTCGAGCGGCCGGCGCCGCGTCGTGCCCGCGTTGTTCACGAGCACGTCGACCGACCCGAAGCGCTCGCGGCAGGCGGCGACGAGCCGATCGCCCGCGTCGGGCGCGGTGACGTCGCAGGGGTGTGCCTCCGCCGCGCCGCCCGCCTCGCCGGCCTCCCGGGCGCAGCGCTCGGCGCCCTCCGCGAGAGCCTGCTCGTCGCGCGCGATGAGCAGTACGCGCGCGCCCTCGCGCACGAGCGCGCGCGAGGTGGCGAGACCGATGCCGCGGCTCGCACCGGTGACGATGCACGCCCTGCCCTCGAGGCCGAGGTCCATGCCTGCATCATCCCGTGCGGCGCGGCCGAACGGTCGGCGCCGGACATCGTCACCGCGAGAGGAGACCCGCCGCCATGACCGCCCACACCGTGTACCGCACCTTCGAGACTCAGCAGCGCCGCGAGTTCGTCCGCCTGACCGACGACGTGCAGGCGGCGGTCGACGAATCCGGCATCCGCGAGGGACTCGTGCTCGTCGCGGCCATGCACATCACCGCGGGCGTGTGGATCAACGACGACGAGCCGGGGATCCTCGAGGACACACTCGAGTGGCTCGACAAGCTGGCCCCGCCCAGCTGGCGCGCGCCGGCCAACGAGGTCGCCGCCGCGCTCTCACCCGACCCCGGGGACTACCGCCACCACAGCGGCGGCGAGGACAACGGCGACGCGCACCTGAAGAACCTGCTCGTCCACCACCAGGTCATCGTCCCGGTTACCGACGGCCGGCTCGATCTCGGTCCGTGGCAGCAGATCTTCTATTGCGAGTTCGACGGCGGTCGCCGCAAGCGGCTCGTGGTCAAGGTCCTGGGTGAGTAAGGGCCGGGGCGGCGGATCTCTCCCCCCTCCCGCGCCGGCCGCCGGTCCCGCCCTCGGCGCGCAGCACCTCCCGCGCCGCGCGCTCGCCCGAGCTCACCGCGCCGTCCATGTAGCCGCACCACACGGTCGCGGTCTCGGCGCTCGCCCAATGCACCCGACCTACCGGCTCCCGCAGCGCGGGGCCGTATTCGGTCCAGCCGCCCGGCCCGAAGAAGCCGCCGTAGCACCCGCGCGTCCACTCCTCCTCGGCCCACGCGCGCTCGACGAACGCCTCCGGCCGCCCCGCGGCCGCGCCGAACACGCGCTCGAACGTGCCGAGCACCGCCGCGCGGCGCTCCGCGGCCGGCGCCCGCCCGAGCTCGCGCGCCGCTCGCCCCTCGAGAAAGCCGAGCAGCACCCCGGGCGCATCGCCGGGCGGGGAGTTGTCGAAGATCGCGCGGGCGGGGCCGCGATCGCTCGTAGCGTGGCCGCTCAAACCAGCGTCGCGCCAGAACGGACGCGGGTAGACCGCCATGCACTTGACGACCGAGCCGTGGGGCATGCGCTGCATGAGGCCGTCGCGGCGAGCGGGAAGCTCCGGGCGGTAGGCGATCCGGCCCGCGAGCGCGGGCGCGACCGCGACGATCGCGCGCCGGGCGGTCACCGGCTCGCCGCCGTCCACGATCGCCCGCACACCCTCGTCGTCCTGCTCGAGTGCGCGCACGGGCGAGGCCAGGCGCACGCGCGCGGGTCCGAGCTCCTCGGCCAGCGCGAGGGCGAGCCGCTGCGAGCCGCCCACGAACCGGTCCTGCTGGGCGCCGCCCTCGACCCCGATCAACCGGTCGAAACCTCCGCCCGAGCGGACGTAGAAGAGCACGTGCAGGAGCGACAGCTCGCCGGGCTCGGCCGCCCAGATCGCCTGGGTGGCGAGCTCGAGCAGCGTGCGGGCGCCGCGCGTCGGCACGTTGCGGCGGATCCACGCCGCGAACGTCTCGGCGTCGAGGCGCGCGGCGCGCGGCGCACGCCACGGTGCCTCGAGCGGGACGGTGCGCGCCAGGCGGTCGAGGCGCAGCCGCGCCTGGCCGAGGTCGAGGAGCGTCGCCGGGTCGAGGCGTGGGATCGAGCCCCGGTAGCGGCGCACGCGGCCGCGCCATTCGATCAGGTTGTCGCCGCGGCTGTGGGTGGGGAAGGTCTCGATGCCGAGCGAGCGCGCGAGCGCCGCGACCCGGTCCTGCGTCGGCCCGATCCACTGACCGCCGACCTCGACGACCTGCCCGCCGCCGATCGCCTCGTTGAGGATCCGCCCGCCAACGCGGTCGCGCGCCTCGAGCACGACGATCGAGCGACCTGTGGCCACGAGCTCGCGCGCCGCCACGAGGCCGGCGAGCCCGGCTCCGACGACGAGGAAGTCGGCGTCGGTCCCCGCGCCCAGAGCATCGCGCTGAGAGGCGGCTGCCGACATGCGCCCCATCACACCCGCCGCGGGCGGCGGCGTCAAGTCCCCGGCGCCTACTTCAGCGGGTCGTGGCCCCAGTTCATGAGCGAGTACCGCCAGGAGCTGCTCTCGACGTCCCTGCCGGGGCGCTGCGCGACGTGCCGAGCCACGTAGCCGTGGACCTTTCGCATGTGCTCGAGGTCGTCGTCGGTCAGGTCGTCGCGCCGCTTGCGCAGGATCTCGACGATCCTTCGCCCCGAGCGGTGCCCGGTCGACTCGCCGCCCTCCGCCTGCCCGACCGATTGCGACTCGTCGGTCTCGAGCCAGTCCTCGAGCTCCTTGGGAGTCATGTTCACCGCCTCGTCGAACCGGCGCTCGACGTCTTCCCTCCTCTTGTCGGACACGTCGCCTACTTCTTGTCGAGCGCCTCGGGCCGGTGCGCCGCCTGCTTGCCCGACTTATCGCTCTCGACGACGTAGCGCGGGTCGTCCTCCGAGCCCGTGACCTTCGTCCCGTTCTGGCCCTCGTTGCCGACTCGCCTCTCGCCCGTGACCTTCTCCTTGACCTCGCCCTCGGTCTTGCCCTGGGGCGTGTTCCACTCGACCCTGTCGCCCTTCTTCAGGTCGCCTGCCATCGAACCCTCCTTCGATCGAAGCTCGCACCTTGTATGGCCGGCGCGCCAGCGCGGCTCACCGGCGACTAGCGCGCGGTGTGCAGGAGGTCCGGACCCCGCTCGAGCAGCTCGAGCGCCGCCGGGTCGGTGGCCAGCAGCGAGTAGAGCACGAAGTCCGGCCGCCGCCCCTTCATCGGCCGGTAGGAACGCAGGATGCCCTCGCGAGTGAAGCCGGCCGCCTCGGCGACCCGCTGCGAGGGCTCGTTGTCCGGCTCGACGAGGAGCTCGAGCCGCTCGAGATCGAGGTCGCTCAGCGCCCAGGCGGAGACCAGGCTGACCGCTCGGAGCGCCACCCCGCGCCGGCGCGCCCAGGGCGCCACCCAGTAGCCGATCTCGCCGCGGCCGCTGCGGCGGTCGAGCAGCGTGACCTCGACCGAGCCGAGGAAATCGCCTCCCTCGGCCCCCACCACGGCGAACGGAGCCGCCTCGCCGCGCGTCAGCCGCTCGTTCTGACCGGCCACGAAGGCACGCGCGTCGGCGGCCGAGTACGGCGTGGGAACGACCGTCCAGCGCGGGATCTCGGGGTCGCGGCACGCCTCGACGAGGTCGCGAACGTCGGCGTCGCGCCACGGCCGCAGCCGGACGGTGCCATCGGTGAGCCGCTGCTCAGGAACGCGGAGGGCGCGCACGGCTGCGGAGGCGGAACGGCATCGACACTCGCGCGGCGACCGTAGCGGAATCGGGCCGCCACGGCGCAGCCCTTCCGAGCGCGACGAGCGCCGCGAGCCCCGACAGCCCTGCCGCGGCGGCGAACGAGGCAGGATAGCCGCCCACGGAGGCCACCGCGCCCGCGAGCGGCGCCCCGAGCCCGATGCCGAGATCGAAGAACGCGGTGAACGCGCCGAGCGCCGCGCCGCGACGGCTCTCGTCCACGCGCTCGACCACGAGCAGCGCGAGCGACGGATACAGCAGCGAGAAGCCGACGCCGAGCACGAGCGCCCCGGCGAGCGCCAGGGGAAGCGACCCGGCCACCGCCACCAGCACGAGCCCGGCCGCCTCGACCGCCCCGGCGGCGATCGCGCACGGGCGCGCGCCGATCCGGTCCGGCAGGCGCCCGCCGAGCAGGCGGGCGGCCACCACCGCGGCGGTGAACGTCGTGAACACGACCGCTCCGCCGCCGATGCCGACCGCGTCCAGGTGCAGCACGACGAAGCTCGCCATCGTCGCGTATCCGATGCTCGCCAGGCCGAGCGCGAGGCCGGGCGCGAGCGAGGGCCGCGGGAGCAGCGGCGCCGGTGCGCGCCCGGGAGGCGGCGGCCGGTGCGGATCCGGCATGCGCCGGACGAGGATGGCCCCGGCGAGCGGCATGGCGGCCGCCAGCGCCCACACGGCGGCGTACCCGCCCGCGCCGAAGGCGAGCTCGCCCGCGAGCGTCCCGACCGACAGCCCGGTCCACACCCCGAGCCCGAACAGGCCGATCGCCTGCGCACGCCGGCCGCTCGGCGCGAGGTCGACGACCCACGTCGCCCCCGCGGTGAACACGAGCGCCTCGCCGAGGCCGAGCACGAGCCGCGCGAACACGAGCCCGGGGACGCCCGCGGGGACGAACAGGAGCGCCCCGGCGAGAGCCATGACGAGCGCGCCCGCGGAGAAGATCGCCCTCCGCCCGCGGGCGTCGGCGAGCCCGCCCGCCAGTGGCCGCGCGCCGATCGCCCCGACCGCGAACGCGCCGATCACCACTCCGACCGCCACGTCGCCGGCGCCGACCGGCCCGGTCACGTAGCGAGGAAGCACGGGGAGCGCCGCGCCGAGCGCGGTCAGCGACAGGAAACCCGAGCCGAAGACGCCGAGGAAGGCGAGGCGCGGCGCGCGCACGGTGGCGTCGTCGGCCGTCACGAGGCGACCGCCCGTTCCGCGAGGACGGCGTCGAGGACCGCGCGCGTGTCCCGCAAGTCGGCGAGCGTCGGGTCGGCGCCCGCGGCGATCAGCTCGTCGCGGCCGTGGGGGCCTGTCGCCACCCCGACCACGCGCGCGCCCGCGGCGCGGCCCGCGGCTACGTCGAGGGGGGTGTCGCCGACGAGGACGGTCTCCTCCGGCTCGGCGGCGTGCACGGCGGCGAAGCGCGACCGCGCCACCGCCACGAGCGCGGCCCGGCGCCGGTCATCCGATCCATATGCCCCGACCGCGAGGTCGAGATGGCCCTCGAGCCCGAACGCGCCGAGCTTCGTGGCGGCGTTGGGCTGAAGGTTTCCGGTGAGGACCGACTGAACGACCCCATCCATCTGGGCAAGCGTGGCAAGCGCCTCGCGCGCGCCCGGGAACGCGCGCCCGTCCGCCCGCATCGCAGCCGCACGCTCGGCGAGCGCCGCGGCGAGCGCGCCCGCGAAGCGCGGCCACACCCGCTCGCCGTCCTCGACCCCGTTCAGCGCGAGCGTCTCGAGTCCGATCTCGTGGTCGGTGCGGCCGGCCATCGCGGGCAGCCGCCCGGGTGGGCGCCCGACCGTGCGCGCGAAGGCCACGGCGAACGCCTCGTCCCGTGGCCCGCGCTGTCGAGCAGCGTTCCGTCGATGTCCCAGAGGACGAGGCGCATCCAGATGAGCCTAGGGACGCCGCGGCCCCCATCGGCGACGCGAGCGTCCGAGCGGGCACCTGCTACCCCTTCGCCGCCTCGCGCACCTCGTCGTAGTCGTCGTCGAGCTCCGTCCGCACCAGCGCGGCCACCAGCCGAGGTAGGTCGCGCTCCCCGACGCGCCCCGCAAGCGCCTCGGCGTCCTTGCCGAGGTTGAGCCGCTTGGCAGCGTCGAGCGCTCGCCGGTCGGCGAACGGACGCAGCTCGTCCCACGTCGCCTGCACCTCGCGGAAGAAGATGTCGACGCCCACGTCGCCGACTCCCTTGACCTCCTTGAGCAGTGCCCGCTCGTGCTTCGGATCGCGATCGGCCTCCTCGCGCAGCTTCCGGAGGTCCCCGCCATAGCGGTCGAGGAGGAGCTCGCTCGTCTCGCCGAGCATCGTCGAGGTGCGCTCCTGGTATCGCGTGTAACCGGCGTCGTTCAGGGCGTCGGCCCGCTGCTTCCAAGTGGCGTCCGCCATCTTCTCGGGCGTCGTCCCTCCGGCGTCCGCGAGGGTGCGCGCCGCCCTTGTGGCGATGTCCGCCCCGATGCGCGCGCTGAAGAGGAGCGACGCGCAGAGCCACCGGAAGAGGGGCGAGGGCGTCCCCTTCTCGATGTCGATCCCGAGCTCCTCGCAGTAGGTGCGCCCGTGACGCTCGAGGAGCGCCTCGAGGACGGCGTCGCGGCTCGGTCTCGCCATGGGCGCCCATGTTAGGAAGTCCCGCGCTCGGGAACTCGGCTCGGAGGGCGTGGAAGCGCCCGCCATGGGATAGTCAAGACGAGCGAGCCGCCGCACACCGCCAATCGCAAGCCCGAGGAGGGACGCCAGTGATCCTGCGAGTCGACCGTCTCCAGATCGAGATGGACATGCCCGAGCAGCCCGATCCCGCCGCCGCGGCCGCCGTGCAGGAGCTCCTCGGTGGGCGATTCGGCGAGATGTCGACGTTCATGAACTACACGTTCCAGTCGTGGAACTTCCGCGGCCGCGAGAAGGTCCGGCCGTACTACGAGCTGATCGCCAACATCGGCACCGAGGAGTACGGGCATGTCGAGCTCGTCGCCTCGACGGTCAACGGCATGCTCACCGGCGCGAGCTCGGGCGGCGACCCCACCGACACGCCGCTCAAGGGCGTCATGCCGCCGCCGAACCCGCACCACTTCATCGTCCAGGGCCAGACCGCGGCCGTCGCCAACTCACTCGGCCAGCCGTGGCAGGGCGACTACGTGTTCAACTCGGGCGACCTCGTGCTCGACCTCCTGCACAACTTCTTCCTCGAGTGCGGCGCGCGGACGCACAAGATCCGCGTCTACGAGATGACCGACCACGCGATCGCCCGCCAGATGCTCGGGTACCTGTTCGTGCGCGGCGGCGTGCACGCGCTCGCGTACGCCAAGGCGCTCGAGGAGCTGACCGGCGCCACCGTGTGGAAGCTCCTCAATATCCCGAACGTCCCGAACTCCCACTTCCCGGAGACGAAGCAGTGGGAGGATCGCGGGCTGCACCGCACGCTCTACCGGTTCTCGGAGACCGACTTCCACAACCTCGGCGCGGTGTGGAACGGGACCCATCCCGAGGACGGCCAGGAGGTCACGGTCGAGCAGGGCCCGCCGGCGGGCGGCCAGCCGGCCGACTTCCCCGAGGCGCCCGAGCACTTCGTGCCGGGATACGACGTCGGGGAGCTCGCGGAGATCGCGAAGCGGATGATGGACGGGTCGCCGGGCGGCGTGAGCGTGAGCGGCGCTGGGCGCGGCGACGGCGGCCAGGGCGACGGTGGCATCGTGGACAAGGCGCAGGAGAAGCTGGGCATGAAGGACAGCCCGGGGTCTTAGGGAGGGCTGGTGAGTTACCCTGAGACACCCCGCGCCAGGGAGACCCCGTGCACCGTGCTTCGACGCTCAGCGGCGCACTGCTGCTCGTGGGCTTCGTAGTGAACGCGATCCAGAGATCGCTTCTGCATCCGCTCGGACCCGCAGACGACCACAAGGCGATCTTCACCGAGTACGCGGCAAGTGACGTGTGGGTCGCTACTCATCTTGCGGAGTTCCTGCTCGTGCTGGTGGCCTTCGCCGGGTTGCTCGTGCTCTGCTACGCGCTGCGGCAAGAGACGCCCTATCTCGCGCTGCTGGCCGCTGGCGCGATCATCGCGACTGCGGGGATATGGGCCGCCCTCCAAGGTGTCGATGGGGTCGCGCTCAAGCAGGCGGTCGACGCTTGGGTCGCCGCGCCGGGTAGCGAGAAGGCGAGCCGCTTCGCCGATGCTGAAAGCGTGCGCTGGGTCGAGTGGGGCCTCCAGAGCTACTTCCGGGTCGTGCTCGGCGTTGCCTTGCTGCTCGTGGGCGCTGCGCCAGCAGCGAGCCGCCTCGTCCCGACCTGGCTCGGCGCGCTCCTGGCGTTCGCCGGGCTGCTCTCCCTCACCGTAGGCATCTCCGTCGGCTACGCCGGTTTTGAGAGCAGCTTCCAGGACGCCG
>Ga0126312_10000950_pt1 | contig 18418 bp, 13 predicted proteins | sample Plot104A_FD_92537 | JGI IMG/M metagenome (GOLD analysis project Ga0126312, IMG submission 92537) | Serpentine soil microbial communities from UC McLaughlin Reserve, CA, USA - Plot104A | ecosystem: Environmental > Terrestrial > Soil > Grasslands | place: USA: UC McLaughlin Reserve, Lake County... | reverse complement strand
GGGTGTCGGGCCGTGACAACGGAGGCGAGGGTGCCGAGAGTCGGCGTTGCGTCTGCAACGTCGACCTTGGAGGCCTCGTGCACGCCGACCTCGACACCCTCGTCATCGCACTGTATGTCACCGGCGCCTCGACCGGCAGCCGCCCCGGGTCGAGCACCAACATGTCGGGGACGACAACGGCCAGCATGGTCACGCCGCAGGCGGCCAGGGACGGTACCAGTGGCAGCCGCACCGCGACCGAGTACATCGCCACACTCAGTGCCAGCAGGATCGGCCCGTGCGGATACTCCAGGACCAGGTAGACGACGCTGGCGGCGGTCGCGACCGCCAGCACCCCAAGCGGCCACCGCCGTCGCCCCAGCAGCACCGCCGCCGCAACCCCCATCAGCGCCCACGCCAGCAGGTCCAGCGGACGGCGCGGCGGCGCTTCCCCCCTGGCCGCCGGTCCCGACCCCAGCACCATCACCGCGCCGACGGCCACGGCCGGCAGCACGTCGGCCATCAGGTCACGGCCGATCCCCCGCCAACGGACAACCTCCATGCCGAGACGATACGACCCAGTAGGGTCAAGGGAATCCACCCCGGGTGGTAGTCGCTCTACCACCCGGGGCGTAGCCCCGATCAACGCCGCGCGCAGACCTGTCAGCGCCATAAGCCTGTAGCGTCCTCTTTCAACGGTTGTGGGTGGTGCTGGTCGGTCCTGGCATCGGGCGGTGGCTGCTGGGGGACGTGCGCGGCCGCGGTGACCTGGCCGCCAACGGCGGATGGTTGATCGCAGCCGGGCTGGTCGCCTTCTTGGGCTGGCGGTGCTGTTGGAGGTCGTGGTCGGGATCGGTGGCCGCCCGTTCAGATCGACCGGCCGCTACGGGCTGGCGGTGCTTCTGATCGTGGCTGCCTGGTCCTGCTCGGCCGTCGGCTGCTGGCGGCCAGACGGCCGTAGTAGAAGAACCCGAAGCCGACGCCAGTGCAGGAACCGGGTTGCCAACCGCCGCGGCGGCTTAGGGCAGGGTCCCGATCAACTTAGCGCCCGGTGACTCGATAGTGGAGGTGGGTCACGCCCGGGGCATCGACCACGCTGATCGTCTCCAGTCGAACCGGTCCGCCGATGTGATCGAACAGGCGAACCCCACCACCCAGCAGCAACGGCATCACGCTGAGCTGGATCTCGTCCAGCAGCCCCGCCCGAAGGCACTGCTGGGCGGCTTGCGAGCCTGTCAGCGCCACGTACTTGTCGCCCGCGACGGCCTTGGCCTGCTCGATGGCACTCTCGATGCCGTCGGTGACGAACGTGTACGGCACCGACGTCTGGGGCACCTGGGCCGGAACGCGGTGGGTAAGCACGAACAGCGGCAGGCCCGGGACAGGACCGTCGCCGCCCCAGGCCCCGGCGATGTCGTAGGTGCGCCTGCCCGTCACGACCGCGCCGCAGGAGTCGATCCCGGCGTCGAAGACCTCGGCGCTGCGCTTGGAGAGCTTGAACTGGTCGTCGTGCCTGCTGGGGGTGTCGCCGTTGAAGAACCACTCGAACAGCGCCTCACCGCCCTCGCCTAGGGGCAGCTCGTTGCTGTCGTTCGGCCCGGCGATGTAGCCGTCCAGGGACGTCGTCAGGGCCACCAGAACCTTTGCCATGATCCCTCCTCGGTGCCTCCGCTTATGACGGATGGGCCCTCATTGGGCCGCGGCGGGTGTCGCGGCCCCGTCGGGCAGGCCTCGCAGCAGGCGTGCCGCCAGCACCGACAGCCACACCCAGCCGAGCACGATGGCGACGGCCAACTGCACCAGGACCGTGTCCCGGTCCGGCCATGCCATGAGCCCCAGCAGGGCCACCCCGGTCGCCACGCAGTAGGTCGCCCAGCCCCGCTGCCCGAGGCCGGCAAAGCGGCGGGCCAGGACGAAGCAGGCCGCGATCAGCGCCAGGAACGCCAGCACGTGGGCGGCGTCGTGCAGGATGCCGTGCCAACTGAGCTGCTCGGGCGCCCCGGCCGGCGCGCCCGGAGGGAAGCCGGCGCCCGGGTCGGCGATGAACACGCCGCCCCCGATCAGGCCCACCCCGTAGGCGCCGACGAGCAGCGGCCCCCAGGTCCCGCCCCGACCCGGGTGTAGCACCCGCCGCAGCCCGACCGCGAACGCGACCGACAGCAGGCCGGCGACCACGAAGTTGGCGATCTGGATCCAGCCCAGCTCCCCCAGGCTGAGCAGGCTGAGCGGGTGGCGGCCAAGATCGAACCCGTCGCGGGTGAGTGCCTGAAGCAGGGCCACGGCGAGAAACAATGGGCCAGCGACAACCCCACACGCCAGCAGCGCTCGTGTCCGCTTGGTGATCGCCGCCGAGGATCCGCTGGGCGCCCCGGCAACTGGTGTCGCGGTCCTGCGATTCATCGCCTTCTCCTCCCAAATCTCTGATCCAACTCGGGTCACCTCCCGCTGGTGACCCTACGGGCGACCACCCAGGCCGGCATCGGCGCCCTGCCATATCGAGTGACCTCAGATCCGCATCCAAGGTCCTCAGATCCGCGCCCGATCCTCCTCAGAACCGACGCGGCGGCATACTGGGGCCGACATGCCCTACGAGGTCACGGCCGGGCGCTTTGTCGGCCGCACCGAGGAACTGGCGCAGTTGCGCGAGCTGCTGGCACGCGCCGCCAACGGCCAGCCGCAGGTGGCGGTGATCGGCGGGGAGGCGGGGATCGGCAAGACCCGCCTGACCGACCAGCTGGCCGACGTCGCCAACCAGCAAGGCGCCCGGGTGCTGCGCGGCGGCTGCGTGCCCCTCGGCGAGGAGGGTCTGCCGTTCGCGCCGGTCACCCACGCGCTGCGCGGCCTGGCCGACCAGCTGGACCCGGCCGAGCTGGAGGCGGTCGTCGGCCCGGCCCGCGCCGAGCTGGGCCGGCTGCTGCCCGACTTGGCCTGGAGCGGCGACGCGACGGCGGCGCCCGTGGTCACGGAGGCCAGCCAGGGGCGGCTGTTCGAGCTGCTGCTCGGCGTGATCGAGCGGCTGGCCGCCTGGGCGCCGCTGTTGCTGGTCATCGAGGACCTGCACTGGGCCGACCGCTCCACCCGCGGCCTGGTCGCCTTCCTCGCCGCCTCCCTCCGCTCGGGCCGGGTGCTCGTGGTGCTCACCTTCCGCAGCGACGAGTTGGACCGCCTTCACCCGCTGCGGGGGCTACTGGGTGAGCTGGCCCGCAACCGCCGCACACGGCGGCTGGAGCTGGAGCGATTCAGCCGCTCCGAGCTGGCCGAGCAGCTGGCCGGCCTGCTCGGCGCCGACCCGCCCACCGGGCTGGTCCAGGACATCTACGCCCGCTCGGAGGGCAACCCATTCTTTGCCGAGGAGCTGGTGCTCGTTGGCGGCGGCGCCGGCCCGGCCGCACTACCGCCCAGCCTCCAAGAGGTGCTGCTGGCCCGGGTGGTGCGGCTTGGCCACCGCACCCAGCAGTTGCTGCGGGTGGCTGCTGCGGCCGGCCCCGGGGTCACCGAGCCGCTGCTGGCCGCGGTCGCCGGCATGGAGGAGGCCGCGCTGCTGGATAGCCTGCGGGAGGCGGTGGACCAGCAGGTGCTGCTCCCCGAGCCCGGCGGCAACGGTTACGTGTTCCGCCATCTGCTGGTCGCGGAGGCGGTCTACTCGGAGCTGCTGCCTGGCGAGCGGGGCCGGCTGCATACCGCGCTGGCCGGTGCCCTGGAGGCCGGTGTGGAGGCTGGGGAGGCTCGGGCGAGCAGGGCGGCGCGCCTGGCCTATCACTGGTGGGCAGCCGGCGACCAGCCGCGGGCCTTGCACGCGAGCGTCCAGGCGGCCGCCGCCGCCGAGGAGGTGTACGGCTTTGCCGAGGCCCAGCTGCAGCTGGAGCGGGTCCTGGGGCTGTGGGACCGGGTGGCGGACGCCGAGCAGCGGGCGGGCATGGACCGGGTGTCGTTGCTGTCCCGCTGCGCGGAAGCGGCCTATGCGGCCGGCGACCCCACCCACGCCGCCGAGCTGGTCCGTCAGGCGCTACCGTTGGTCGACCCGGTGCGCCAGGCGCAGCGTGCCGGCCTGCTCCACGAGCAGCTGGCCGACTGCCTGCGCATGCTCGGTGACCCTGCCGCGCTCGCCCAGCAGCGGCAGGCGGTGCGGTTGGTGGCGCCTGAGCCGTCGCCGGAGCGGGCGCGGGTGCTCGGCTCGCTGGCACACCTCCTGGCGTTGGTGGACCGCTTCGAGGAGGCCAGAGGGGTCGCGGAGGAGGCGGCCGCCATCGCCTGCCAGGTCGGTGCCCGCGCCGAGCAGGCCATCGCCCGCACCGCGCTCGGCAGCGCCCTCGTCAACCTCGGCGAGGCCGACGCCGGCCTCGCTGAGCTGGAGGCAGCCCGCCGGCTGGCCGGGCAGGCAGACGACGTGATCATCATGCTGCGAGCGAGGAACAACCACGCCGACCTGCTGCTGACCGCCGGCCGCCTGGAGGAGGCGGCCACGGTCGCCCTCGGCGGTCTTGAAGAGGCGCGCCAACTTGGCCTGGCGCGCTTCTACGGGCCGCTGCTGGCCGGCAACGCCACCGAGGCACTGGCCGCCCTGGGCCGCTGGGACCAGGCCGAGCAGGTCTCCCGCCAGGGCCTGGAAGCTGCCCCAACCGACGCGGTCTCGGTCCCGTTACTCTGCTCTCGGGCCGTGCTGGAGTTGGGCCGCGGCGACCTAGAGGCCGCCCAGGCGCGGCTGCGGCAGCTGCGCCGCCTGCTGCCCACCCCGATCCCTGAGGCCCAGAAGGCCGGCCCGCTGTTTGCCGGCCTGGCCGAGCTGGCGCTGTGGCGTGGCGACCTGGAGCAGGCCAAGCGGCTGGTGGCCGAGGCCGTGCCGCTGGTGGCAGCCAACCTCCGCTACGCCGCGCCCCTGTATGCCCTCGGCATGCGCGTGGAGGCCGACCGCGCCGAGTTGGCCAGGGCCCGCCACCCCGGCCAGCCGGCCCCCGACGATGGCACCGCCACCGCGCTGCTGGAGCGGCTCGACCAGGCCGTCGCCGGCCCGGCCGGCGCCGGCATCCCGGAGCTGGCCGCCTGGCACACCCTCGGGCTGGCCGAGCGGACCCGGCAACCCGGCCAACCGGACCCGGCTGCCTGGGCGGCGGCGGTTACCTCCTGGGAGCGGTTGGGCCAGCCCTACCGGGCCGCCTACGCCGGCTTCCGCCAGGCCGAGGCGCTGCTGGCCGCCGGCGACCGCGAGTCCGCCGCGGTGGTGCTGGGCCCCGCCGCCGAGGTCACCGGCCGTCTCGGCGCCCGCCCCCTGGATACCGAGGTACGGGCCCTGGCGCGGCGTGCCCGCCTGGACCTGACCCCACACGTCGGCGCCCCAGCCGTAGCCACTGGTGCGTCGACGCCGGCCGAGCAGCTGGGCCTCACCCCGCGCGAGGCCGAGGTGCTGGCGCTGGTGGCGGCCGGGCGCAGCAACCGCCAGATCGCCCAGGCGTTGTTCATCAGCCCCAAGACCGCCAGCGTGCACGTCTCCAACATCCTGGCCAAGCTCGGCGTCGCCGGGCGGGTGGAGGCCGCCGCGATCGCCCACCGCCTCGGCCTGGACTAATGCCGCCAGCACCATGCAGTCGTTGGCTGTGACACGGCCGCCGGAGCGGCGTCGCGGTTGCGGGAGCAGGGCTGAATGGTCGGCCACCGTGCGGTTCTCGTTGGGACCTGGATACTCGGGTCCGCTGTTGGTTCGGGTCGGCTGGTAGGTGGCCGCCAGCACGCCGGTGGTGGTCGTAACGCTGTCGACGAGTCGGAGCGTGGCCAATAGGCCGCCGTCGGCGACCAGGGATGTCTCGATCCCAGCACCAGGATCCTCGTCGGGGCCGGCCCGGCGCCTGCATGACCCCATCCAGCGTCGGGCTGGTGAACACCACGACGTCGCTCATGTTCCTCCTTGCGGGGAGCGCCGGCACCGTGCCGGCTGCCCACCCAGGCTTCGGGCCCGCCTAACCGCGGACCGTGGGTCGGATGTTGTGGTTGAGGTGAAAGAGGTTGCCGGGGTCATAGCGATCCTTCAGCGCGGCCAGCCGTGCCAGCGTGCCCGCGCCGTAGGCGCGCCGGATGCCCGCCTGGCCCTCGTCGGTGAGGTCGTTGACGTAGACGCCACTGGCGAACGGCTCGACCGCGGCGCCATACCGCCGCGCCGCCGCCATCTGCGCCTGGTCCTGGGCCGGGTCGATCCAGCCGGCCACGGCGACGAACTCGACCAGGGCGTCGCGGTGGCCGAAGGCGGTCTCGTCCTCGCCGACTGCGGCAATCGCGCCGCCATAGCTCTGCAGGCTCCCTGACGGGAGCAGCGCCGGCTCGCCACCACCGTCGTCGTCGCCGCGGGACAAGAAGGCCGCGATCGCGGCGTCGTCGAGGTCGCGCAGGTAGTGGCCCTTCCAGTAGCGGCGCAGCAGCCCGGGGCGCTGGCGCTGGTCGTCGATGGTCTGCAGCTCCAGGTAGGAGAGCTCCTGGACCCGCTCGGCCAGGGGCGGCATCCCGTCCCGCAGGGCCGGCAGCAGCTCCCGGCCCTGGTCTGGGTCGCCGACCCAGACATAGCCGACGCTGGCCAGCGGCCGCCCCCACAGCGCCGGCGGCAGGAATGGCAGCTCGCCGGCGGTGCCGACCCAGGCGGTGAGGGTCGCCTGGCGCGGCGCGTCGGCGATCAGCTCGCGCCAGCGGTGCAGCGCCCCCGGCGCGTCCTGTGGCGCGTAGAACAGGTCGACCAGCAACGCGGCCGTCCCGACCTGGTGGAGGTGGAACTCGAACTCGGTCACCACCCCGAAGTTCCCGCCGCCGCCGCGCAGCCCCCAGAACAGCTCCGGGTGCTCCCGTTCGCTGGCGTACAGCAGCTCGCCGTCCGCGCCCACCAGCTCAAAGCGGGTGACGTTGTCGCAGGCCAGCCCGAACCGCCGGGCCAGCCAGCCCATCCCGCCGCCCAGGGTGAGGCCGCCGACCCCGGTGTGGGAGACGTTGCCGGCCGTGGTCGCCAGCCCATACGGCTGGGTGGCCCGGTCCAGGTCACCCAGCAGCGCGCCGCCCGCCACCCAGGCCCGGCGCCGGTCCGGGTCGACCCGGACCGACCCCATCGGCGACAGGTCCAGCATCAGCCCGCCCTCGGGCACCGAGATGCCCAGGCCGCTGTGGCCGCCGCACCGCACCCCGAGCTCCAGCCCCAGCGCACGGCCGAAGCGCACCGCGGCGGCGACGTCGGCCGGGCCGGCGCAGCGGGCGACGACCGCCGGGCGCCGGTCGACCATCGCGTTCCAGACCCGCCGCGCGTTGTGGTAGCCGTCCTGGTCGGGCAGCAGGACCTGTCCGTGGAAGCCGCGGCGCAGCCGTGTCACCTCGGCGCCGGCCGGCACGGCGATCGACCGTTCGGCCACCCTGTTCCTCCCTCCAGGAGCGCCGGCATCGTGCCGGCTGTTCGCCTCGATATGTATGGCTTTGGACCAGATCGACAGTTGCCGTGGCGGCCGCCTGGCGCCGCACCTGCGCAATGACGACTTCCGTCGGCTGAGCGGGCCCTATCTGGAAGGCAAGCTCACGTCCGTTCCGGGTGGGACGTCGTGGAGTGCTGTGAAGATCGCCCCCTTGATGCTTACGCGGTTCGGGCACGATTCCTATGTTGGCGCTGCGTGCGAGCGGCGATTGCGTCCAAGGGTCACCAGCCAAGCGACAGCCACGGCCACGAGCATGGTGAGCAGGCTCACCGGGATGGACTGGCTGGCAATCCAGGCGACCCAGGTCACGATGATGATCAGGATGCCCAGCAGCGGATACCAGAACCAGTTCTTGGGCGCCAACCTGACGACGAGCAAGCCTGTCAGCAGAAGGACCAGCAAGACCCCGACGGTCCGAAGCGTCGGGGCCATTGACTGCGCCAGCAGACCCGCGCCACCCTCGGGCAGGGCGAACGCGACCACCGAATCGCCGATGTCGGTCCCCATACGGCCATGGCCCCCGGCGGCGATGACCACGAACTGCCGGCCATCCTCCCCCAGGCGGTAGGACATCGGCGTCGCCTGACCGCCGGCCGGCAGCCGTTCCTTCCACAACTCCTGGCCGGTTTCCAGGTCGAAGGCCCGCAGGTAGTTGTCCATCGCCGCGCCGATGAACACGAGTCCGCCTTGGGTCACGATGGGGCCGCCGAGGCTCGGGGTGCCCCACCTGATCGGCAACGGAACGGGAGCGAGATCCCGGACCGTTCCCAGGGGAACCTCCCATTGCACCTCGCCGCTGGCGGTGTCGACCGCCAGCAGCGTGCCCCAGGGCGGCTTGGTGCAGGGCAGGCCCAGGGGGGACAAGAGCGCGGGCACGCGGAACAGGCCGTAGGGCGTGCCCTCCATCTTGCTGATGCTGGCGTCATCGGGCAGGTCCGGCCTTCCCGCTTCCAGCGTCGCTCGCGGAATGAGGCCGGTGACCGACGGCAGGCGGCTCATGTTCAAGATCACCCAGCCCCGCTGCGGCTCAACGGCGACGCTCCCCCAATTTGTTCCCCCGGTCACCCCTGGGTATTGGATCGTCCCGGCCAGGCTCGAGGGGGTGAAGATGCCGTCGTTGCGGTAGCGCTCGATCAGCTTCTGGCACTGGCCCCGGTCCCAGGGGCTGAGCCCCCAAGCGTCCTCGCTGCTGAGGGTGGTTGGCGCCAATGGTTGCGGCCTGGTGGGGAACGGTTGGGTGGGCCAGCTTTGCTCGCCGGGCACCTCCGACCGGGGCACCGGGCGCTCTTCCACCGGGAAGATCGGTTTACCGGTCTCGCGGTCGAGGAGGAAGAGAAAGCCCATCTTGGTGGCCTGGGCGACGGCTGGGATGTCCCTTCCGTCCTTGCGAACGGTGATGAGGCTGGGCTGGGCGGGCAGGTCATAGTCCCAGATGTTGTGGTGGACGACCTGATAATGCCAGACCAACTTGCCGCTGGATCCGCGCAGCGCCACCACCGAGTCAGCATAGGCATTGCTGCCACGCCGCTGGCCGCCGTAGTAGTCCGGGCTGGGGCTGCTGGTGGGCACGAAGACCAGGTCCCGAGCGGCATCCACCGACAGCTGCGCCCAGACATTCGCCGCACCGGTGCGTCGGGCGCTGCCATGCGCCCAGGTTCGGAAGGCCGGGTCGGCCGGGTCGCGGGGAATGGGGTCCCACAGCCAGCGCAACGCTCCGGTGCGAGCGTCGAAGGCCCGCACAATGCCGCGCTCCAGCGTCGCGGCCCGGTTGTCGCCGATGGCCGAGCCGACGACGACCAGATCGCCGATCACCACCGGCGGCGAGGTGACACCATACTCTCGGGTGTCTGCCTGATAGGCGCCGAGATCGACGCCACGTGCCAGGTCCACCTGCCCGGCCTGCCCGAAATCAGGACACGGTGTTCCGCGTGCGGCGTCCAATGCGATCAGCCGCGCGTCCACGGTGGCGGCAAAGATCCGCCGCTGACAGGTCTGCCCTTGGACAGCGTCGGCGGCGCGCCAGTAGGTCACGCCACGGTTGGCGAACTCACCTCGCTTAACCGTGGCGTCAACTCCGGAGTCGTAGCTCCAGAGCTCGGCGCCGGTCTCTGGGTTGAGCGCGATGACCCGGCCATAGACGGTGGCGAGATACAAAACCCCGTCGACCAAGATGGGGGTGGCCTGAAAGGTGGTCTCGGGCCGGCCGTCTGACCCGTCGGAGAAGTCACCGGTGTGATATTCCCAAGCCTTCCGCAGATAGGCGACGTTGCCGCGGTTGATCTGGTTCAACGGGGTGTGCCTGGTTCCCTCCTGATCACGACCGTACTGCGGCCAATCCGCAATGCCGCCACTGGACACGTCAACTTGGCTCGAGGCGGTGGAATACCCGAACGCGATCTGCCCCACAATCGCCGCCAGAACAACGCCGAGGACGAGATACCGATAGCGATACAGCGTCTTCTGCAGGTAGCTCCGGGGGTCGTTGCCCTTGGGATCCTGGGGCACTGCCATCACCTGTACCTCTTGCACACACCGCCGCATGCTGCCCGCACGGGCGACGTATGCTGCGTGATGCTGGCGCTTGCGACTGTTGCCGCATCGTGCAGCAGGCACCATCCTGTGGCGCCTCGCCTGGACCTGGCCGGCTTCCCCCTCCTACTTGGCAGGGGCCGATCGGCCAGCCGCAGCACGCCAGCGGGGAAGGCTGTCGACCCAATCAGCTGCGGCCGGACCGGCCGATGCCATCGAAGATCCGCTCCTCGGGCGAGGGGGTCTCGAAGGCGCCGTTGATGGTCATGGTGTTGGGGAACCAACCGTCCCATCGGGACCTCCTCAGGGCCGCCTGGCGCCCAGCAGCCGACGTCCCAGCAGGACCAGCCCGGCCCCGATCATCAGCGCCGCCAGCCCGTAGCGGCCGCCCGACCCGACCGGGCGTCCGCCGATCCCGACCACGACCTCGAAGAACACCGCCAACACCAGAAAGCCCGCCAGCCCGACCGCCATCAGCCAGCCGCCGCTGGCGGCCAGGTCACTCCGGCCACGGACCACTCCCACCAGCCACCGACCGATCCCGGCACCGACCACCAACACCAGAGCCCAGGCATAGGCCCAGGTGTCGAACCGGTCGGTGGCGTTCTGGACCCCCAGCACCACCCCGGCCATGGTCACCACCCCGCCGACCGTGGCCAGCACCTCCCCCGGCCGGCCGGCCGAGGCCAGCCCGAGGCCCAGCAGGGCAAGGCCCGGGACGATCACGAACAAGGGCCAGGCGACCCGGCCCACCTCCAGGTCCACCGCCTGCCCAGCCAGGACCACCAGGCCGAGCAGGACCAGCAGCCCACCCAGCGCCGCCTCTCCGCCACGCCAGCGCCGTGTTGCGTCGTTGTTGTCCATGGTGGCTCCTCTCGCCGATCGGTGACCGCTGCTGTCAGGCTGGCAGCCCACCCGGGACCGATACATCGCCCACGCGGGGGAGATCGGCGCCCTGCTCCCCCTGGTGGGGGAGCTCCGGTTGGCTGGCCGGCTGCGGCATGACGGCGGCGCCGGTCAGTCCTGGTGGAGGTTGAGCAGGTTGCCGCAGGTGTCGGCGAACACCGCGTCGATGCCGCCGTAGGCCATCCGACCGGGTTCCTTTACGAACACCACGCCCTCGGCCTTGAGCCGCTCGGCCTCGGCGGCGCAGTCGCCGGCGCGCAGCGACAGCATCGGCCGGCCGACCTGGCGGCTGGCCGCCTGGAACGCCCGCGCCGGCTCGTCGGCCAGGTGCAGCACCAACTCCACCCCGTCGGGCTCCTCGGGGGACACCACGCTGAGCCAGCGCTCTTCGGGGCCGTAGGGGGCGCTGGTCTTGACCTGGAAGCCGAGGACCTCAGTGTAGAACCGCTCGGCCTGGTCCTGGTCATCGACGAAGATGCTGGTCAGACCGATGCGCATCGTTCCATCCCTTCTCGGTCGTTTGGTATCTGGTTGTTCTGACGGTGCTGCGCAGCCCACCAGCCGGGACCGTGGCTGGCGGCAGCGCCCATCCTTGGGATGCCGTCACCCTGACCTCCGATCCACCGCTGGCCACCTGCTGGTGACCCTATGGGCGACCACCCCCGCCGCCATCGGCACCCCGCCCTATCTAGGGTCCTCAGATCCGCGCCCGACCCTCCTCAGAACCGGGCGGGGCATAATGGGGCCGGCATGGCCTACCAGGTCTCCGCGGGCCGTTTCGTCGGCCGCAGCCAGGAGCTGGCGCGGCTGAGCCAGCTCCTGGCCCATGCCGCCGACGGCACGCCGCTGGTAGCGGTGATCGGCGGGGAGGCGGGAGTCGGCAAGAGCTGGCTGGCCGAGCGGCTGGCCGCCATCGCCAGCGGGCAGAGCGTGCGGGTGCTGTGCGGCGGCTACGTGCCGCTCGACGAGGACGGCCTGCCGTTCGTACCGATCACCGAGCACTGCGCTGCCTGGCCGACCAGCTGGACGCGGCGGAGTTGGATGGGGTCGCGGGTCCGGCCCGGGAGGAGCTGGGCCGGCTGCTGCCCGATCTGGCCTGGAGCGGCCAGGCGGCCGCGGGTGCTGCGGTGGCGGGTGCCGGGCAGGGGTGGCTGTTCGAGCGGCTGCTCGGGGTGGTCCAGCAGCTGGCCGCCACCGCGCCGCTGCTGTTGAATGTGGAGGACCTGCACTGGGGCGACCGCTCCACCGCGACCTGCTCACCTCGGCGGCCACCAGGCTGTCCAGGTAGACGACCAGGTCAGGGCGGGACATAACCTCGGCCCTCGTCGCTGTTCGGCTTGAGCAGGTCGGCCTATCGGCCATCGGCGATCATCTCCCACTCCTTGAGTCGCATCGGCTCGGCCGGTGCGGGTGCCGCCGTGGAGCTGGTAGCAGTCGGCCCGCCGGCCTGCTCCTCGGCCAGGCGCTGGGCCCGTTCGGGCCGGCGGGCGATGGTGACCACCCACCGCTGGGGAGCCAGCCGGCTCTCGACGTTGCGCTCGGCCACGGTGCGGTAGCTGAGCGTCTCGATCTCCTCGGCCCGTCGCAGCCGCAGCCCCTGCTCGCCATGGCGGCCACGCTGGGCGGGGAGCTGGCCGGCGTTGAGGGTCACAAACACCGGGTCGAGAGTCGGCGTGGCGGGCTGGCCGGCGCTGCGGCTGGCGGCGAAGGCGGCGCGCTGGCGCACCGCCTCAGGGTCGCCGGCCGGCATGCCCAGGCCGTGGCGGGCGAACGCCTTTGCGCAGCGACGGCCAAGTCGTGCTCAACTCCTGGCGGCGGCGTTGATGCTGCCCAGTCGCTCGGCGAGGGCGAAGGCGCGTTCGGCCTCGGCGTGGTCGGCGAGGAACCGGCTGGGCTGCCAGCCCACTCGGTGCTGGCATGCCAAGGCTCCGCTCGTCGCCGCCGGCGGCACCGCCGGCGAGATCCTTGCCACTCTGGCTGGCATGCTCGAGCCGGTCGTGGCCGTCGCGTTGGTCCGGTGGCGGCAAGGCATGGCGGTAGCACGTAGGTCAGCTGTCGCTGGCAAGGGGCTTGGGTGCCTACCCGAGCGCTGGCGGAGCTGGAGGAGAGTTCCCGGGAATCGTTGTCGCAAGCGGGTTCCCGGAGCTAACCCGAGCCTCAAACAGAGGCAGGGCAGCCTACAGGGGAGTCCGGCTGGCGGGCACCTCGCTCAGCTCGTCCAACACGATCTGGAGGCTCGTTCGGACTTGGGTGACGTCGGGGTGATCGCGGCCGAGCCGCGCCTGGAAGGATGGCAAGGGCGTGTTGGAAGTCGGTGTGAGCGGTCGACCTGCCCGACCGGCGGCTTGCGGGACGGCCGTCCGGTGTCGTGGTGAGGCCCGACGGGGAGGGGCGCCGGGCTTGCCGGCGCCCCTCCCGTCGGGTCACCTGGTGATGGTGAAGTCGGCGGATAGGTTCTCGACCTGGACCTGGTAGGCACCCGGCTGGACTTCCCGGCGTCCGGCGCCGTCGATGTCGCCGACGGTCACCGCCAGCTGGGCGACGGGGAACCGGACACGCACCACCTTGGACTGTCCCGCCTCCAGCTCGACCCTGGCGAAGCCCACCAGCCGCTTTGGCGGCACCACGATGCTGCCGCGGCTGACCGGCTGGTGCACGTAGACCGGCACGACCTGGGTCCCTGCGCGGCTTCCGGTATTGGCCACCGTGAAGGTGGCGGTCGCCGTGCCACGCCGCGGGACGCTGCCAGTGACCGACAGCCCGCTGGTCTGGAAGGTGGTGTAGGAGAGCCCGAAGCCGAACGGGTAGCGCGGGTTGTATCCGGAGCCCTGGCCGGAGTTCGTCCCGGGCAGCTGGTCGAGGAACTTGGGCTGGTCGCCCAGCAGCGACGGCGCGCCGGGATTGAACTGCGACAGCGGCGGGTTCCGGGTCGACTCCGAGGGCCAGCTCACCGGCAGCTTGCCGCTGGGGTTGACCTTGCCGAAGAGGACGTCGGCCACCCCGGAGCCGCCCTCGGTGCCGGGCAGGTAGGCCATCAGCAGGCCGGCGGCGTCGGCGGCGGGACCGAGCGCGAGCGGCCGCCCGGCGATCACCACCACGATCACCGGCTTGCCGGTCTCCCTGAGCGCGGCGATCAGCGCCTGCTGGTCGGCTGGGAGGGTCGGGGACGGGTTGTCGCCCAGGCCCTCGGCGTAGGGCTGCTCACCGACGACAACGACCACGGCGTCGGCCGAGCCCGCCTCGTCAACCGCCTTCTGCTGGTCCGGCGCCCAGACGACGTCGGTCGACGGCACCGCCGCCTTGATGCCGTCCAGCACGGTCGTGGCGGTCGGGATCTGGTTGGGCGGCCCGATGCAGCAGTTGCGGTGGTCGTCGGACGGCAGCGGCTGGTAGGGACCCTGCCAGCTGACGCTCCAGCCGCCGAGCTGGTTGGCGATCGCGGCCTGGCAGGCCGGGTCCGCGCTGGGATTCGCCGCCTCGCACCCGGCACTCGGGCCGGTCACCACGACCTTGCCGAGGTCGGTCTTCAGCGGCAGGGCCCCGTCCTGGTTGCGCAGCAGGGTGATTGACTCGCCAGCCGCCTTGCGGGCCAGGTCGCGGTTGGCCGTGACCGCCGCGTCGGCCTTGGCGGGGTCGACAAGGGGGTGGTCGAACAGCCCCAGCTGCAACTTCAGCGTCAGGATCCGACGGACCGACTCGTCGATCCGGCGCTCGGTGACCAGCCCTTGGCGCACGGCCGCGAGCAGGGCGCGGTTCCAGCCGGCCGAGTCGGACGGGGTCATGCTCACGTCGATGCCGGCATTGACGGCCTGGGCGACCGCGCCGGTCAGGTCGGCGGCGATGTGGTAGGCGCTGGCCAGCGCGGGCACGTCGCCGTAGTCGCTGATCACCACGCCCTTGAAGCCGAGGCGGTGGCGCAGCTCCTCGGTGAGCAGGAAGCGGGACGCGTGCGCGGGGATGCCGTTGACGGACCCGGAGTTCACCATGACGGTAGCCGCGCCGGCGTCGATCCCGCCGGCGTAGGAGGGCAGGAAGATGTCCTGCAGATAGCGGATGGGCAGCTGCGCCTCGACCCGGTCGTGGCCGTTGATCGACTGCGAGTAGCCGGCGAAGTGCTTGACGGTGGCCGCCACCTTGGGCGAGTCGAACCCGCCGCCCTGGATGCCGCGGACGTTGGCGGCGCCGATCGCCGCGGCCAGCGCCGGCTGCTCAGCCCAGGTCTCGTAGTAGCGGCCCCAGCGGGTGTCCCGCGCCAGGTCCTGGACCGGGGCGAAGTTCCAGTTGCCGCCCGTGGCCAGCAGCTGCTGGCGGGTGGCGCGGCCGGCGGCCTCGGCCAGCGCCACATCCCAGGTGGCCCCCATCCCGATCGACTGGGGGAACAGCGTGGCCTCGAAGGGGTGGCCGAAGCCGTGCACCGCGTCCACCCCGAAGATGATCGGGATGTGCAGCCGGGAGTGCTCGATGGCGTAGCGCTGGATGGTGTTGTACTGCTCCGCCCAGCCCCTGCCGGTGTTGTCCCTGGGGTTGTCGGTGCCGCCGGCCAGGATCGACCCGGTCTTGTCGGTGATCAGCACCTTCTCCAGGCAGACCGGCTGCAGCGGGTCGTTGTTGCCGCCGTTGCAGTCGCCGTTGGCCGGCGGGCTCGCCGCCTTTAGCTTCCCGATGACGATCTGGTCCATCTGGCCGACCTTCTCCTTCAGCGTCATCCGCCGCAGGAGGTCCCGGACCCTGGCCTCGACCGGCGCCTTGGCGTCGCGGTAGACGGGCCCACCGGTGGCGCGCTGGGCGATCGCGGCGACGCCAGAGCCGGCCACGCCGACGACCATGGCGAGCGCGGCGGCGGCGGCCAGCACGGCCACGGCGCGGCGACGCTTACGACTGCGGAACAGGGAGGTGGATGGCGACGGGAGACGCATACGGCACCCTCCGTTCGTCCGGCCGCTCTGCCGGACATGTCCTGAACGCCCTATGGGGGAGGAAAGTCAACGCTGGACGTTCGGCGCCGTCAAGGAAGGCAAGCTCATTTGGGCTGGCCGCGGTGGCTTCCCCGGGCAGCCGCAGCCTCCATGGCGGCCGGCGAGCCCAACAGCATCACGAACGCACCCGTGACGATCGCTTCCGGCTGCTGCTCGAGGTCCCCGAGGGGTCGCATGATCCGCGGACAGTGGGTATGCAGCTGGCGAAGTTCACCACCGTCGGATCAGTGCGTGGGAGCTCCAGGCTGGACTAGGTAGCAGACACGCTGAAACAGCCCAAGCAGACTATGGCGGGCAGTTGGGTCGGTCTGCATGCTCGTCCTGTTCGTCCTGCGCTCGGCAGCGTGCCGCCAGCAGCGTCGCCGGCGCCGGTCCCGGCGGTGGTGACCGGACGAACCCTTGCGCCACTCCGGGCCCGGCACCGTATTCGGGTCCGCTGAACGAAAGGGATGCGCCGTGGCAGCCCGACCCAGCGGCAAGGCCGCACCCGAGGGTCCCCGTTATCTCCATCCCGCCGAGGTGGCCGACATCTTGCATGTGTCGCCCAAGACCGTGTCGCGATGGGCCAAGGAGGGCAAGCTCCCGTTCCTGAAGACCCTTGGTGGCCACCGGCGCTACCCGGCGACCGAGATCCGCCAGCTCGCCGACGAGCTCCAGGCGCAGCCGACGGTCTGAGCGTGGTCTGGTACCTCTAGGATGGCTGCGCCCGACATCTCGGCGACCCGGATGCGGTGCTGGTGGTCGACAAGACCCGCGACGTGAAGGGACGGCCACGGTCGGGGGTGCAACGCCAGTACACCGGCAGGTGAGGTGGCGGGCGACCGGGGTATAGCCGCCGCACGCAACTGCCTGGCCGCTTGGCAGTCTCGGCGTGGGGAGCAGCAGATGGCTCGGATCCTGGTAACCGGCGCAACCCGTGGCCTGGGCCGCGCCCTGGTCACCGAGCTGAGCCGCCGCGACCACCAGGTGGTCGCGACCGGCCGCCGCCTGCAGGACCTGGCCGACCTTCCGGCCACCCAACGGCTCGTCCTGGACCTCACCGATCCAGAGTCGATCGACCAGGCGATGGCCGCCGCCGGGAGTCTCGACGTGGTCATCAACAACGCCGCCATGACGGTGAGCGGGCCGGTCGAAGCCGTGCCAGCCAGCCTGGTCGAGCAGGTGCTGGCGACCAACGTCGTGGGGCCGCTGCGGGTCATGCAGGCGGCGCTGCCGGCCATGCGGGAACGAGGCGCTGGCCGCATCCTGAACATTTCCTCGCCGGCCGGCCGGTTCGCCCCGCCCCTGGAGGGGGTGTATTCGGCCTCCAAGGCCGCCCTGGAGATGCTCAGCGAGGCGATCCGGTTCGAGGCCGGACACTTCGGCGTCCAGGTGACGATCATCCAGCCGGGCACGATCGGCACCGAGATGGCCGACCGCGAGCAGAAGTTCGAGCTGCCCGCCTACGCCCTCCTGGTCAACCAGTATGGCCAACGGTTCGCCCGGTACCGCCAGCGGCGAGCCCCCTCCGCCGAGCAGATCGCCGGCGAGATCGCTGACCTGCTTGACCGTCGCCGCCTGCCGCTGCGCGTCCCGGTGGGGCTGCGCACAGAGCGGCTGTTCGCCCGGCTGTCCCCGAGCGTGTTGGGCAGGCTGGTCCGGTCGCCGTACAAGTGGTAGCGCCCCCACCGCACCACACCCCGGACCGCCACGCCAGACGATCACAACCTACGGCTGCCGCAGGAGGCAGCGGACGGTCAATCCGCCGACCGCCCCGGCTCGTTACAACTTCCTCTACCCTTTCTCAAGGCCGGCCAGCGGGCGGCCTCCGGCCGCCCTCGGCCGGCAGGACCGATCACCGGGCGCCCGGCCTCACGTCCCGGGATCCGCCCAGATCTCGTCGAAGGACTCCGCATCGAGGGGCAGCAGCCAGCAGGCCCCAATCCGGCCGTCGCGGATCTCGTACAGCCCCACCGTTGACCAGCGCCGCTCGACACCGCCGATCATCGCTGTCCCGTCGGTGAGCGCCGCGATGCGAGCGCCATCACCGACCAGCACATCGCCCGGATGCATCCGGAACGTCCGGCGGGCCAGGTCGCGGCGGCGCCGGAAGTAGGCGAGCACGGCGTCGACGCCATGGTAGTCGCCGGCGATCGCACTGCGGCCCGGAACGTGCCAGTGGACGTCATCGGTCAGCAGCTCCCGGACCGGCGCCTCCTCCGCGCCGGAGTAGAAGGCTCCCTGCGCCGCATGCAGCCGACGCAGGAGTCGTACGGCCTCGGCTCGATCCATGGCAGCGCTACGGTAACTGAGGCTGCCGCGCGCCCGAAGGGCGCTTGCCAACGAGGCCGGGGTCCCCGAGGATGGGCCTCGCTGTCACCTGAGCTGGTCCCATCACATCAGGTCTCGATCTACGCCATTCTCGCCGGCCGGTTGGGGCACACCTGGGGCATGACCCAGGGGCAGCAGGGGACAGCCACGGTCACCTACGGACCTCTCCGCCTGGCCGCTCACCTGTGCGAACGCGGTCATCCTGGACCCGGCCAGGCGCCATGCCGTCCATGGCATACAAGCGGTCAGAACGCTCCAGCCATCATAGGGGCAGCCCGTTAATCT
>Ga0126312_10000947_pt1 | contig 18450 bp, 21 predicted proteins | sample Plot104A_FD_92537 | JGI IMG/M metagenome (GOLD analysis project Ga0126312, IMG submission 92537) | Serpentine soil microbial communities from UC McLaughlin Reserve, CA, USA - Plot104A | ecosystem: Environmental > Terrestrial > Soil > Grasslands | place: USA: UC McLaughlin Reserve, Lake County... | reverse complement strand
CCACATGTTGCAATAAGAAGAAGAAGAAACCGCTACCTTGATAGTGTAGTACCGTCTAAGGTTCGGTGAGATTACTTGTACTATGATTTAGGAACCCGATTTTAGACCTACGTGTGTACTATCGAATACCTATTGACTGGGCAGGCAGAATGAAAATTCATTCACATCCGGCCAAAGATACAACAAATAGTAATGCATTTGCTATATTTCCGTTGTAAGAGATCTAGATCTATTCAGATTTTCTTCCTTTACTTTTGGTACCTACCCACTAAGATAGAAACTCAAAGGAAGCGATCATCTGCTCCACAGTGGATAGGTATTTCAAAAATACTTCTGGTCTGGAACGATATACGATATTATAGACTTTGTTTCCTTTTACCGTAAAAATGGCTAGGTTCCTAGTTCCTCTTTCAATGTAAACTAGTTGATGTGCTTCATTACCTGCAACGGTGGTGGGAGCTGACATTGCTAGTACAAAATCAGAAAATCTACGTTTTAGGTCTGTTATATTTCCGTCGATATATTCTTTGAGAATAACATGTGAGGGAGAGGTTACAAGATCAGAGGACACGTCTATGATCGCTATGCCTACACTTTCCAAAAACGGCTCTGAATTACTTTCTCTTGGTCGTCTGAATCCTATTACGAGCGGAGGACGAAGATCAGTCTTGTTGACTTTTTCCCATGCAGTAGGATAGGATATTTTTAGACCATATTCAGGTAAAACACATTCACGAAAGTCCATATTGTATCATAGTAAGATAACAATAACTCCGAAGTCGTATTTATTATTAAACAGCAACGAGAATGTTTATTTGTAGCGATATTTTAACCACTATAAAGGACTATCCCCGCTCGACTCAAGCTGACTAACCACTATAAAGGACCATTTCCCACCACAGAACCTGGGATCGATCTGGATAACGGTAATGGAGAAAATGGAGATGAAAATGGTAACGATAATGGCGATGGAGATGGTGATGGTGATGAAAATGAAGAACGTGGCAATGAAGAAAATGGTGATGGTGGTGGAAATGGCGAACCTTCCGCCTAGTACCGTGATATCTCCTTATCTATACAGGAAAGTTGCAGTTCCAGGGGTCTGTGTAGACTAACTGGAATATCCCTATAAAGGCAAGTCCTATGAATTTAACAACAGTAATGGTTAAGAAGACGAATATAACTAATGAACACAACATTTGAGCATAATCTCTTTTAGTGACGATCCCATTATATAGATAGACCACTAAAGCAGGAGCCTGTACGATTGGCGTCGATAAATTGCTTGTCCTACTGTTCAGTTCGTTTGGGCTGATTAGGATTAAATGCGCTCAGTTTATACTAGCTCTTATGTTTTAACTTGGTGATCCCAAACATCTGGTGTATAATTCTCATGTATTAAGAATGAATATATAGCATAAGGTGCTGCTCCTAAAGCATGAAAAGCAAAATTGTACCCTTGGTATTGACTGCTTTAGCAGTCTCATTTTTGTTTGCGTCAGGGTTAGCTGGCATAAGTAGCTACTCGGCCATAGCACAGAGCACTACGTCAGGAACGACAGTATCAATGGCTAAAGGTTCGCAGGCCCCAGATAATCCCGAATTTTATGTCCCTGCAGAAGTCACTGTGAAGGCAGGTGAAACTATAACTTGGAAGAATGATGACACTGCGATACACACTGCCACTTCGGGTGGAAATTCGACACCTGATGCTAAGTTTGATACCAGCCTTGTTTCACCAGGACAAAGCAGCAAACCCACAGCGATGCCAAACGAACCAGGTCAATACCCATACTTCTGTACTCTCCATCCATGGATGACTGGAACGGTCACTGTCAGTTAAACTGACCCTCAATTTTTTAAGACCTTAACCTAAAGGTCTTGAGATTAAAATTTACCGCCTCTTGAAAAAAGAGCAGGAAGCGTTGTATAATTGGTGGCTTTTGTATCTGTCTCATTTTTTACTCGTATATATAAAAGACGGAAACATTTGAATTGTGAAAAAAGGGTTCCCACTGCTCGTTTGCGAGTAGTCAGTTGGTTGTTCAGTCTTTTATCAAGAGGGGTTCTACTGCATGAAGTACAGTAAGTAGCATATGGCAACTGCAACGCTTTCGCATTTTTGGAGATCCTCTTCTAAATGGGTTATGGTAAAACCATGTTCTTGGTAATGCTTGTGAACATGGTCTTCTTTGACAGTGGAAGAGACACAATCAGATAAAAGGAATTATACACCATAAATTCTTAATTATCCTAAAATCCAAATAGATAGATATGAGGAACTACTATGAGGTCCTCAACGTTAGTACCAATGCCAGCCTATCTGAAATAAAGTATTCATTCCGGAGTTTGGCATTAAGATACCACCCTGACAAAAATAAGAATTCGGAAGAATCAAAACGGACTTTTATGGAACTTGTAGAGGCCTACGAGGTGTTATCTGACGAAAACGCAAGAAGGAAATATGACTTAACAAATTTTGGTGCCAATCGTGACTTTGTTGCTCAACGAAAATGGACGGCACCGGCAGATTTCGATCGAATTTATAGTTATTCACGGATTAAGAGAAAATACGGCAACTACCAAGTTGGAGGGGGAATGTGGGATATCAGTGAAGCTGCGACCTCAAGTTTGTGGAAGGCTACTGTTGCACTATTTGCAAGCCTTGGGGCTATAGCAGTATTTATTTTGATGCTTCGATAAGAAGGATTCTAATTCCTTTAATATATCTCCTTTAGTGTGCTATAATATTATGGGCTTCTTTTGGGCGACCTTCTATTCAGACGATAGATTTTGTAACCAAAGAAACCAGCAAGACTCAGATTCACCGCTGAATAAATCATAAATTGAAAAGATGAATAGACAAAAGCAAGGGATAAGCCAAATAATCCTATAGCCAGTGCAATTCCAAATAAGAGAAACAGTACACGTCTACTGATCACTGCTACGTCCTATCTACCTATATGACAAGATAAAAATGCTTCTGACCTAGCATCTCACCTCAAAAATAGAACGGGAAACAAACACTGCAAATCCCAGAATGTAAATAGGATTTTTTTGTTCTTTAACAATTTTTAACAATTTTTAAATGGTTAAATATTTAATTGGTTAAACCAACTTTTAATAAATCTACAAATTCATGTTTGAGCATTATCACCTCAGCCAAAAGAATTAAAAGATAGCCAAAGAAGCACTTACCTAAATGCGATTAGTTGCAATTGGGAGCAGGGTTTTTGTCACGAGCCTCCGACTCGCAGGAGTCCAAGGTATTGTCGCCGATTCACCTGAGCAAGCCCTTTTACAAATTGGCAGCATAGGAGGCTCAGAAGATATTGGTCTTGTTCTTCTTAGCGATGACATAGGAAAGGAAATCCGTTACCAACTAACAGAAATAAGAGCTAAGCGTCCCATACCGCTAATTTTCGAACTTCCTTCACCAGGAAGCAAAAAAGAAAATGTCGATTATAGATCACTGTTGAAACAGATCCTCGGAGTGTAACCTTATATGCTATGATCCTCTCTTTATATGAAGTAACGACATGCGCCGTTAACCCAAAACACATCTGATAGCTGGAATATAATTAATCGTCCCATAAGGCCGACTAGCTGCTGTCAGAATGATGTTTGATTCGTCATGGAACTCAATGCAACTTGACATTTGCCTCGTATATTATCTTACCGACTTTTTTTCGTCTAATAAAGCTCAGTGTCAATTTATAACCTTTCTTCCAAATATAAGAAAGGTGGTATGAGCTATCATCCTATTGGAGGGCCTTGTCATCCCTTCCCTAGCCTCAAGAGTTCTCGTGATTATCTCTATTGATTCAACGTCTACAAACCTGTTTTTTCTTAGTTCGATTGCAGTCTTTTCTAACTGGTTAAAAGTGGGGCATATTGCAACAAAGGACCCGCTGCTTTTGAGTGAATCGTAGACTTGGGGGATTACGGTCCATGGATCACCCAGATCAACTATTGCGACATCGACGTCTTTAAGGTCGAGACCCAAATGCGGGTCGTATTGGTAGGGTGTTACAAATTCTATCAGCCCAGCTTTCTGTAGATTGCGTCTTGCAACGTCCATAAAATCGGGGTTTATGTCAAATGTATATATGTGTCCGCTAGGCTTGACAATACTGGCCATAAATGTTGTCAGTGCGCCACTGCCGGTTCCAATTTCCAGAACTATCGATCCATTCATCAGGCCGGTTCGGGCAACAATGAAGCCTAAATCCTTCGGGTAGATAATCTGGGTTTTCCTTTCAGACTTCATAATGAAATCATATATTGTAGGCTGAATAAGGTACATGGTCTTCCCTTCAGTCGATTTTATGATTGACCCATACTCCATTCCAATAACATTTGACATATCTATTATGCCAAGATGCGTATGCATTTTCTTTTCATATGCTGCCTTAATGAGCCATTTTTTCCTAGTAGTATGAAAGAGCAAGACATACGAGCCCTCATTAATTTTCATCCTACTTGTAGGGTACGATACGGGGGCAGATAAAAAGTCTTGCAGAACAGGCCTGGTTTTGCTACTACAATTAGATTTAGAATTTTAAAATGTTCTTGGCTGCAAGGCGAATGTCTTCAGATTTTATTGTCTTTCTCCCAGCATGAATAGACAAATCTAGTGCTTGCGAAGCAACCTTTGCTGCAACTTCTTCAAGTATCTTCCGCAGTTCATCAGCAGCTTCGTCACTGACCCTTTCTGCTCCTGACTTTTTTATGAATCGGTACATCGCTGCGAGTCCTAGTTCTGGATTAGTGGCCATAAGTAGACTATGCAATTAGGCGTATGTTAAACGTTACTTGTCTGAGAAATGACCGTATCTTTACATTCCCATTTGAACTTCACGGCAAAGCTCTTTTAAAACAAAAACATATACTCTGGTCAGGGACAATCTGAATATATTGTAGTAATTAATCCGTGCATTTATTGAATATGAAAGAAAGTATTCTACTTCTCTTTTAGGATATTTTAAAACTCTAGGATTATGTTAAAAGGTAGTATTGATTCTAGATGGTAATTATGTCTTTAGTTGATGCTCATATTCATCTTACCGATGAAGAGTTATCATATTGCATTGATCCGATTATAACAACTATTAAAGCGATGAGGATTAAGGTCTGTTCTGTTTGTGTGGATAACGAAACCTCTCGGCGCAGCATCGACCTTTTTAGTAGCCCTACCCACCGTAATAATATAGCCCAATTCATTGGTATTCATCCACGTTACGCTAGTTGCGAAGATGTTGCTAAATTTAGACTGCTCCTTGAAGCAAATATTCAATCTGTTGATGGCATAGGTGAGATCGGTCTAGATAGAACGTATACACTGAATGACTATTCTCCTTACCCTAGACAAATTGAGGTATTTGAGTTGATGCTGCAGTTTGCAGAGAAACATCGTAAACCCGTCTCAATACATTCTAGGAAATCACTCGATGAGATTTTGCAACTGATGAGCACCTATAATATCTCATGCGTTCTTATGCATTGGTTCTCTGGCAATAAGAAGCAACTAAAAGAATGCATGGAGAGAGGTTACTATGTGTCATATGGTCCAAGCCTACTTTACTCTGGGGACAAAAAAGTTCTGCTTAAAAAGACCGATAAGACTAGAATTTTAACTGAAACTGATGGGCCAAACAAGTATTCTCATTGTTTTGGTGATTATCCAGCTCTTCCAAGCTCATTTTTGGCAAGCGTTGTAAAAACAGTCAGCGAGGTACTCGCGATGTCATATGAAGAAGCACTGGAAATACTTAGAATAAATTGGTGTCAATTTGTAAATCGCAGGTTATGACAAGGATAAAATAGCCTCCCTGCGATGCTATAGTATGGACCGCGTTCGTAGGATATCGACTGAGCTTTTGACACGATATCCAGACAAATTCGCTCAGGACTTCGAACAAAATAAAAAGGTAATAAATGAGTTGGCTACGATCAGATCCAAAGTACTAAGAAATACTGTCGCAGGTTATATTACATCATCCGTAAGAAAAAAATCAGGTCAACAAGAAGCTCAGGCTAAATCCTCAGATGTGGAAGCCACAGAGCCTCCCGGCCAAGAGATTGATGAAAAAAGTGGATCATAGAAGTACAATGCTTTCACCCTTGAATCAGACAGAGGTATAAATTCTTGATACTGATCCGACTACTTGGAAGTTGCAAAAAGATTATAGGATGCTCTTCTTTAGTGTATGAAAAGCATCCTATATCCATAAACGATATAGTTTCCTTTCTCGACAACTCTGCATCTGGACATGGGACCGCTTTCAGCCCAGATAACGTTTTATTAGTCGTAAACGGTGTAGATTCATCCATTTTAGACGCTAATGACGCGCTTGTGCAAGACGGCGATATTGTAACAGTGGTTCCCATAATACATGGGGGATAGTGTTACCGATATCGAATTCTTGATATTGGTCTACAAACAAAGTACGCCTTACATGGTATATTCTATGCGAATGCATTTTTATCAAATAACAGAAAACTAGAGAATTTATAAATAGGTCTAATGGCTTTGTTAGATTTTCAGGCCGAAACCCCCAAAAAGTACTACAAGTTGAATGACACATTTGTATGTCTCATTGGCGTTCAAACTATAGAAGTAGCAGAAGTTTCTGACTTTGTTAGGACTCTTCAAAAGCTTTCATTAGCAGGGGTAATAATTCAGACAATTAACGCGAGAGCTGCATATGGTATTAGCCATTTACTTGGAGTTTTGAAAATTAGCCTTGAGTGTCAAAAAAGAAACATAACTGTCTCTACAAAGCCAGAAATAGATTTATTGCTTCGACTTTCTTTGACAACTCAAATTAGTTTTGCTTTGAATTATGCCGGGCTAAATATATTATATCCCGCTATCATTATTATTTATTCAACGGATAAAAAAAGAGTCGCTGATGTAAGAAAGAGAATCATGAAAACAATCCCTAACATAGACAGCAATGTACTGAGGACTAATATAGAAAGCAGGGATCACATTTTTCGACTCTTTAGAGCGAATGAACGTACTCACATATTGCTGCGAGACGACGGATATATTACACAATATCTTGTTGAACGGTCTGCTCTTATTATGAAATGAAACTGTCGCCGAGTTTTCTCATTTCAATTACTGAGCTAAATATGTAATGAGGCCTAATAATAGATAACCCTACAACATTCTTAATTACTTCGACTAAGATTATCCAGTCAGGGTTGGACAGGTCCACTTTCCTGTCGATCTCAGAAGCTATACTTCGTATCAGGTCATTTGAATTTATAGAATTGTGTCGTTTCTCGACTGTAATTCTAAAAGTCTGTAGCGGTTTTATCCTTGCTGATATCTCTCTAATGCATCTACAGATTATATCAAGTTCAGCCTGGGCGACTTTCTCAATCGGTAATACTCTTAAGACATATTTGAATCTCCAGGGCTCTTCTTTTAGCAAGTCCACAAGCATTCCGGGGATTGAGATAGGATCTAACTGAGTACGACACACAAGTAGGCCGCTAATTGCGGTGGACAGTGTTTCTGCGAACGGATCTCCTAGTATGTTGAATATCTCGCGCAGTTCTTGTTCGGCCTGAATTTCCCTGAACCTGAAAGTTGATGCTATTATATTAAATGCCTTGATGAGTCAGACCCCCTGGATAATGTTTCGCGAATATTCTCTGATTTTATGGCGCCTTCTCTGACAATGCTAAAAGAACCTTGCTTGGATAAATCGACTATAGTGGATTCTCTCCCATCAACTATATGCCCCCCGTCTAGCATAGCATCGAATCCCTTTAAAGACGACGATACTATTTGATGAACATCTCTGGCCGATGCTTGGCCAGATATGTTAGCGCTTGTCCCTGCAAGATACCTACATCCCCTAAGCAACTCTAATGTACATTTATTGCTTGGTATCCGAACAGCTACCGTTCTAATGCTCGAAACGACAAGAGATGAAATTCTAGGATCCAAGAGAGGGCAGACAAGGGTTAATGGTCCTGGCCAGTATTTTTTTGCCAATACTCTTGCCCTAGAGTCTAGGAATGCAATATTTTTTATATCTTCAATTGTTGACGCAAGTACTGGGAGAGGATTACTTGTTTTTCTATTTTTAATAACAAAAACTTGATTGACAGCTAATTGGCTATACGGGTCGCAGCCTATTGCGTAAACAGTATCTGTCGGGAAAACTATCACTCCTCCTTTTTTAATAAGCGCAACACATTTTGAAATATCATCGGCCAGAGAACACTCAAATATTTTTCCTTGCTCCATTTTTATGTTCTCTCCTAAATATGTAACCATCCTGTTTATAGCATACACAAAAGTGCATAGATTACATCAGGGTCGACAAGTTGTATGCGTTCCTGCTGATATATCCTGAGCAAGAAAATAAAGAAAAACACGACCATCATAGACAGGTTTTAGTGTCTCCAAGCGATTTTAATATTGCTTCCTCTAATTCCCCTATAATCTCATTACGGTCCAAAGGATTACTCTTAAACCTTGCTCCCGCGGCAAATTCGTGTCCTCCACCTTCAGGAAGATTCTGAGCAATTCTTCTACATGAAATTAAATTGTTGTTTCGCCGTATACTGACCCGATTGTCCGAGCTATAAAGAATTACGACATCGGAATCGGTCTTCTCAAAAACTTCGTGAGCAAAAAGACTATTTTGTATATAGGGAGAAGACTGGATAAAGGCTGCCTTGAATCGACTGTCTATTTGCTTAAATTGAATCGTCTGAAAAGCCTCCACTTTTGCTTTTTTTGAATTTGACTGTAGATCGCGTAGTCATTTTGCATGTCGATGTCCCACAGTATTCCTCGAGACACCTTCGTTGCGAGAGAAGAAAGCCTGTCATAACAGCTGTAGTTGTTATGATAATAGATGATGAGTTCAGATATCGGAGTGAGATATTGGTCGTTTGTAAAAAAGTCCATTGAGTGTGCCATGCTAGCTAGTTTATTTGCAAGTTCGTTTCCTAACAAGAACTTTCCATAGACAAGTTCAGCGGCGCATCTGTTTCCGGTTTCATCCAATATGGTTTCGGCAAAGGGATCTATTGCCAACTTTGCTGCTTCGGACCATGGGTGATGGTCTAACCAAACTATATCAAAACCAGCTTTCTTGGCTTCCGAAAAGGCACCTTTACATAAATTGATTAGTGATTCGTCTTCAATTAAGGCTAGGTCGCAAATTATTATTAATCCTTTTTCTTGGGGAGAAAGAGAAAAGGAAGAAACACTGAATGTGTAAACGAAGTGTGCCAAGGTTTCGAAGCTCTCTTTCTTATTTCCCAAGAAAACGGTTTTGGCTTGTGGATACCTAACTAAGGCAATAGCAGCAGAAACCAGACCGTCCAAATCTGATTCATGTGAAATTAATAGTACTTTCATAATTATAACAATTCCTGATATGGCAATTTCGTTGGATAGATCTTATAAGACTAGATAAAAACTATCACCCAATTTCCAAAGCATATCCAAGCACGTTACTAAACAAACTGACGGCTCAATTTTGACTATTGCATCTATTCGATTGCTTTTCTGTTCAGGCAAGCTTCAGGTGCTCAGTCAAAATTTCGCAAGTCCTTTGGAGTCCTAAATCTACCGCATAGTTTCCTAATCTTGGACCCTTGTCTGTATGCAAAATAAGTTTGTATAGCAATTTGAAAAATTCTTTTGGTTGAATGCTATTGCTTCTTGCAATTTCAAAGATCTTTGTTTGGAGAATTAGTGGGGTGTCAGGCTTATCCTCAGAGCCAATGTAGGATCGCAGCGTATCAATTAGCTGATCTAAAGCTCTCCTTTCATTTGGACTGAGAGATATATCAACTACTTGGCGTCTATGAGTTATTTTATCCTCTATCCAATTAGAAGCAAGAGTAATTCTTCTTATCAAACCATTAGTTTTCTCTCCTGCCATATTATACTTTACTAAACGTTGGAATACTTTTTCCACTCTTTCTTCTAACGGGAACAAAGATGCCTGTTGAATCAGAAATTCAAAGGGAACATGAACCTCAGGAAATTTTGGAGGTTCCAAATGATTTACGTATTGATAAATGCCATTTATCTTTGCCAGCTTCGCGCTATTTTCTTCTCTAATTTTGCCAAAATAGATATCTTCATAGAAGTCATATTCATTCATTAAGGAAGGTATTTCCTCTAAACCAATAACACGTGTTCCTACTATTCGTTTGAAGAAAAGTAATATAAGCGACTCTGGTGTTCCATATCGCAACCATTTCTGAGGTGTAAAGACATTTCCGGCAGACTTGCTTATTTTCTTGCCTGCGCGGTCTAGAAATAGTTCATATTTAACATGAAAAGGATGAGGAAAGGCCAGAATTTCATCGGAAACCCAGTCGTTCACGCGTACTGAATCCATTATGTCTTTTCCAAAAGCCTCAAACCTGATGTCTAATGCTGCCCACCTTGCGGCAAATTCAACTTTCCATGCAAGCTTGCCCTGCCCTTTAACAATATTCGCTTCGCCTGTGTGACCACAACCATGGATATAGTTATTTCCTACCTTAGAACCAATACAGGAATAGGAAACCTTTTTCTCTTCACTAAGGTACTTTTCGGCCCTAGCAACGTACAACCTGCCGCATGATTCGCAGATAGGAAAATAAGGCAGGGCTTCAACAAATTTTTCCTGCCCAACGAGCTTTGCTATTTTCTGACCGAGAGGTTTACTTTGCCTTAATATATTGTCAATTTGATCGAGGAACATTCTTCTTTGGTATGCCTCGACCGCGCTCTGGAAGACGTATTTGACGCCTATGCTATCCAGTCCCTTTAGTAGGGAATCTGTCATATGGTCACCATATGATCTATGACAGGCTCCTTCAGGATCTGGAATTGTTGATACGGGCTTCGCGATGTATTCACTAAGCCATGGTGGAAAGCCACTAGGAATTTTCCTTAATCCATCCATGTCATCGGAATATGCCACTAGGTCTGATGTGTATCCTAAATTTCGCAAAGCCAATGATACACCATACGATCTTACTGCATCCGCCATACTTCCAATATGTGGAATACCCGAAGCTCCAAGACCACTCTCGACTTTTATTAATTCTAGGGATCTGCCTAAGTTCCTTTCACGGTTTATAATAGAATTAGCTATCTTGTCCATCCAAGTGCCTTTGCCAATTGTTTCAACTTCAGAGCCAGGCAAATCTCATCACAAGTTCTTGGTCATATAAGGACCATTTCTATAGTATCCAATTTTTCTATAATATTCTCTTGTGCCAACAGCGCTTATAACGGATATTTTTTTCAAACCAAATTCATCCCTTACAATACGCTCTGCTTCTTGCATTAGCTTTACTCCATATCCTCTATGTTGATAAGAATCGTTTCCCGGAGTACATCCAATATCCACAGAAACACCGTAGACATGTAATTCTCTTATTATTGCTGATTTGCCACATCCTGAAAAGCCTTGTCCTTTAATTTCCGGCCGATGAGGAGAGGCCGGGTCTCGTAGCCTCAGAAAGCCTAAGAGAGATAGTCTATCTTCACTTTCAAAGGATAAAAAAACTTCCCTTCCCCCCGAAGCAATATAGTCTATTCTATTCATGCAAATCTCGCGGTCATGAAGCATCATACGGTTTTGGAGACCAGCTTCCCGACATCTTATACAACGACATTTTAGACCAAGTTCCTTCAATTTGCGAAGTGCGGACTGTCTAAGGTTTCCCTCCCTCGGTCCTGCTACAATGTCTTTATTTTCGATTTCTCTTTGAACACGCATTATTCGAATCCAGGGAGGGACAGCTTTCTTCGCTTCTACCAGTATTCTGATATAATCTTCGTGAGAATAAGCATAGTATTTTCCGCGTTGATACAAACTGTATAAACCAGTATCCTTCAAAACTAATGTCGGATAGATCTTCAACATATCAGGTCTGAAGCACGGATCTTTGAACAGCTTTTGAAAGTCCTCTATGTCTTTACTAGGTGTTGCACTTGGCAGACCTGGCATCATGTGAGCAACGATTTTATAGCCAGCGTCGCGTGCAATCTGGAATGACTCTATTACATCGAGCAAGTTATGTCCCCTATTTACTACCTTGTATGTCTCCTCTTGCAGTGATTGCACTCCTATCTCTACCCTTGTCATCCCCAATTCTAGCATAGCATCAACGTGGGGGACTTTACAGTAATCGGGTTTAGTTTCAACTGTGAAACCAACACATCTTGTGTCTGTCCTCTCATTTATCTCCATTGATTCCTCCAAGTTCCTCGAGTGGATATTGTTCAGAGCATCAAAACTTGATTTGACAAAATCCCTTTGATATTCTATTGGGAAAAATGGGAAAGTTCCACCCACTATGACTAATTCTATTTTGTCTAAACCATGACCACTTGAGTAAAGATGTTTCATTTTAGACTGTATTTGCTTGTACGGATCAAAATTATATCGCTGTGCGTACTTAGCGCACGGTTCTGTGCCCGTATAGCTAAGAGGTACATTTACATCCACTCCTCCTGGACAGTATATGCATCTCCCATGAGGACATGTAAATGGCTTTGGCATCAATGCAATTACTGCCACTCCTGACGCAGTTTTCACTGGCTTCACTTTTAACAATTTTCTCGCCGCACTTTGATGGCTAATATATTTTAGAATGCTCTGATTTCTAGGTATGAATGGAAGTTTATGCTTTGAACATGATTTCTTGATAACTGCGAGAATCTCCTTGTATTGTGGGTTCTGGAGACTCTCTAATTCCAGGGCTATTTTCTTACAGACCTGCTCATAGGCTAAATTCGGAAATTGAGATTCCTGCCTGGGTCGGTTTATTGCATGATCCAATAATATGAACAGGACTTCCTGAACGAATATTAATTTTTGTATAGAATTTATCTTATGAGTTTGTACAGTTCTACATGATATGTATGTTCATCTGGCAAGTGTATATTGTTTTCCACTCAACAAGGCACTCACCTCTCCTCTTCTACTCCGATTGACCGTACCTATCTCTTTACATGACATATGGTATCGACGAAATACCTTGCAGACAGAGTTTGCAGATTCTCTAGGTGCAATTACGCAAAACCCTATTCCCATATTGAATGTCCTATACATTTCCTTTAAACTTACAGGGCCGTCAATTGCTATTTGTTTAAAGATTCCTCTAGGGGAAGGTAAGTTCATTAGATTGTATTTCACCTTGTTATTGAGACGAAGAAGCTTAGTAAACGACCCTCCGGTTATGTGAGCCAAGCCATGTACCGGAATAGAAGTTGCTTTCTGCAAAATTTCTAATATAGGTTTGACGTAAATTCTTGTAGGGACCAACATTTCTTCACCGAGGGGTCTGCACAGGAAGGATGGTTGATCACTAATTGAATACTTTGACAAAAGGATCTTCCTTGCCAATGAGTAACCATTAGAATGTAATCCACTACTTTCTATTCCTAGAATGACGTCTTTATCTAGAATATTTTTGCCCAGGATTGTTCTTTTTTTTCTGTCTACTATGCCAAGTATAGTTCCTGCCAAATCAAAAGCCCTAGCCCTATCAAACCCTGATATAACATCAGGAAGAATCGCTGTTTCGCCTCCTACAATTGGGACATTGGCAATTTTGGCACCCCTTACTAAACCCCTTAGAATTTCCTTAACAACATCATTATTTGATGATTTCAATGCAATGTAATCTATGAAAGCAACTGGACGGGCTCCGACACATATAATGTCGTTAGCATTCATCGCAACACAATCAATACCAATTGTATTATATCTCTGCATCATTTGAGCAATTATTACCTTGGTGCCTACTCCGTCTGCATGGAGTGCGAATAGATTGTTGTTAATCTCGAAAAGGCCAGCATAATGTCCAATTATAGAGAGTATTCTTGCACAGGTCGAATAGCTATGGGTAGAGGTGATCAGGCGGCCGATAGTGTTATGATAATTCTCCAAAGTTCTTCTATTGATTCCCGCGCCCTTATATGAGGCCAATTTAGTCGTGCGCATTGGAGTGTTCAAAAAGAATCCTCATTCTATTAATGGTACTACTATGAAAAGATTGGTATAAAGGACCTATGTCATTCCTTTTTATCCGGTAGTTCAAATTCCTTATTGAAACCCATATCTACTTTGGGTAAGGTAGAATGGGCATCAGATATCAAGGTCACTTTGTGATTTTTGCCGTACTTCGATAGTAATTTTGCCAGTACCTGTTTCAAGCTATCAAATGTTTCCATTCCTAATTTGGTTTTCAGATAATACTGCGGAAGCGTAGATGCAACTCCAATGTCATATTTTTTACGCATGGCTTGCAAGAAGATCAAGTGCTCCTGGCCTTCTATGTATTCGCTACTTTCAGTCGGCAAAGGAATTGGTAACCTTCCTTGTACAAACATTTCCAATGCCTTAGAACCCAATCCTCCCCTCGCTTCGGAGAGGAGTATTGCCGAACCATTTTCGCTAAGTATGTTTGTGCAATTCCACAGACAGTTAAGCGATTCCGTCAAGGTAGAGTGATATATAGGTTCACTACCAGGACTCACGATCTCAGATTTTACATGATGCTCTTCGACGACAGAACTTTCGATAAGCTTTGAGGAGGCATTATTAAAACTTTCCTCTACTGACCCACAATAGATGTCAAGTATTCTGTCGGCATTACTCACAATCTCTACCGACGTTGCATATATATCCCTACATTCAGATAATGCTAGGTTATAGGGCTCAGCTATAACACCAGGGCTGGGCAGGTCACTACTTCGTAACGAAATAGCTTGCGACATTTTCTCTTTATTAAAACTTCGTAACAAGTGTGTAGGGGTGCCCTCAAAACCAAAAAGAGGATCGTATGCTGAATGGGAAAGAAAAAAAGTTTCTTGGAATTTATTCATGGTCTCGCGTAAGGAGAGCAAATCGTTTGCCCCCAGGACAGAAGAGGCGTATTTTTCATTTCGTATATCGATAAAGTCCTTCAGCTTGGGTAGGATCACAATATTGACTCCGTCTATACCTTTGGTGGCTGCTGAGTCGACTATCCAAGAGAGTACCTGCCTTGTTGCCGCCGAGGACGACAAGACAATAATAAGGCTGTTCTCCTTTAGGGGAATTCCTTGGAGTTTATTGTTTACTTGCTCATCTGATAAACGGGCAGGTGATGGTATTAGTTCCTTATACAGATTTTCAAATCGGATATCGAGTGCTACGTCAGTAGTACCGTATCGAAACCAGATTTCAGGCATCTTAGTGATATGGGAAATATGGTAACGAGGTCAAAATAGGCTTCCGGTCTCTAACATGGGGCTTCTATCTGACCAATGAGACTTCGGTATACTTCACTTGGATAATAGTATTTCAAATACTATTCTGAGCCCTTGCACAGTATACACAATAGTCGAATTATCCTTCATAAATCATGAGATTCTTCTCTTCTAACAGAGTGTGCAGATTGTGAACGGCTCTGTAAACTTCGCTTTCTTTTTTTGCTCCCGTACAAACCAATTTACCGCTAGCAAAAAGCAGGATAACCGTCTTGGGATCCAGCATCCGATGAATTAATCCTGGAAACTGTTCGGGTTCATACATGCTACGGGGAAGTACTCGTGCTGCTAGTTCTAAATGTATTTTACCGCCAAGACTAGCAGATGCAACTATATTTTGAATCTCGATAATAGGTTCGTGTTCGATAGGGATGCCTCCTTTCTTCAATTTTTGAACAACATTTTTAACCGCTTTTATTGCTTGTTCCTCTGACTTTGCTCCAGTACAAACCATCTTACCTGAGCTGAATATCAGAGTCGCAGTCTTGGGAGATTTCAATCTAAACACAAGTCCTGGGAATTGGTCAGGATGGTATTCAACGTCTGGAAAAATCTGAGTAATTAGATTAAGATTCACATTCTGGTTGACTGTTGCTGATGCAACAACGTTTTCTATACTGACAATCGGCTTGGTTTGCGGCATACTGGTCGCTTTAAATACAACTATATATATACCTGTTTATATAATTTTTTTACAATTTTATACGAAAACTGGGATTCGCCCCATCAATTCTGGAATTTTCTTTTCAGTCTTGGACGATTTTTGTAGGCAACTAATTAGTATCGCATTCCATTTCAAAATCTTTTTCTGGAGTTTTATGGCTTCCTAATTGACGGACTATTGCGTCCCTAGGAAGTCACGGTTTGACCGGTTACAAGATCGAACTCTGTAATTTGGAAATGACCATTCATTCTAATATGCTCCTTAACGTCGGAAAAGAAGATAAACTTCACGTTGCATTCACGACATAACCACAGTTTATTCAAAGTCACATTGTCCATATCTGTCTAAGAACAGTTGGATTTCATGCATATAAGCAATTAGGAATTCTTTCATATGATTTTTTATCAGAGCTTTTAAGAAACAAAACTCGGACTTGTGACTCCTCTTGAGAATATCTGTGACATTTTTTTGGTGGGAAAAATACTTTAATAGATATATCCTGAACTAATTTCCATAAGATCTCGGGACCGGACAAAGAAGCAATCCGTCATACCATTTCTTTCGGCCGTTTTGAGGGCTAGAAGCTGAACCAAAAAAATGGATTGAAATAGGCCGGCTATAGAAGATGACACGGGGAAATCTAGAGAAAAGAATGAATAATTCAATCTGTCAAGTTTTTCTGTGAATTTGCTTACAGTTTTGGCATTGGTATCATGAACTTCTGAACTATTCAAGATAACGACCGAGTCATCTTTCTTTATACTAAATAGAGGTGCATGACAATACTCCTCTAGAGAGTAGGGAAAAGATCTGATACCTAAAACTTCATTCATTTTTAGAGAACCATAACAAGCAACAGGATATAGTAGCCCATCTGCCAGGAATAAAATTGACGACAATGTAACTGGAATTTTCTTCAACAAATCATCGACCATGCTATTCGCAATTTCAAAGGCGCTTCGCAATTTTTTTGTATTATACATTACTTTGGTCGTTAGTGATATGCATGTGAGCACACTAGAAAGGAAACTTACTGTTCCGCTTGTTAAGACACCTGATTTTCTATAATTTATTCTTATTATTCTATCGCAGTTCTTAGCGAGCTCGCTTTGCGGATCGGCCGTAATTGCAATTGTTTTAATATTGCTTTGTTTCGCGAGTCTTGCAACGGCGATATTGTGAGCAGTACGTCCAGAAATTGAGATAATGTATAAGTCTCTGTTGCTCAAGATGTTCGGGTTAAGAATCAAAGTAGATGGATAGCAACATATGATTCTGCTGTCTGATAAGTAGCTCGCTATGGACGCAGCGACATAAGAATCCCCTGAACCAGTCATCACGCATCTTGTCGGGTCTATTTGTTCGGCCAACTCAAACTGAGCTGGTAATGCCAACTGAGACTTAATCTCATGTTTCATGACTTCAATCGATTTAGAATTGGGCGTATTTGTATCTGTCATAGAAAAACTAGCCAACCTATTACCTGCCGTATGGACAGGTGTTGTGTGTATGCGTATTCATATGTGGATGGGTTAACCACCGCTGACTGCATGCTCTAGCTTGGGAAAATTGAATGTATGATTTCATTGATGTTATGCCATTACTATTAGTAAAGACAATGGGAGCCGAGGTTGGATAATTCATTCTATCATCTGCATACTTGAAGTAGTATAATATTATTCCTGCAAATCTTTAGAAGTACTGAACTATACTTTTGATACAGTAGACATGGTTTTACTCATATCTCTCGACCGTCCGGAAGTATCGGATACTTATATATGTTCGTATTATTGAGGTATTTCATGCACAGTGATTTATGGGATTGTAAGCTTTCATGGCCCAGTTTTTTGCGTCTTGACCGAAATTTTGTGAAAGGTGATTAGCCGGGTTGTCGTCAGAAAAAAAAGTACTGAAGATTACCGATCATGTATATCAACCGAAACACGAGATTCTTCCTAAGAACCAGGCAGAAGAAGTGTTGAAAAAATTTAACACGAAACCGAGTCAATTGCCATACATCATGCGAAGCGATAAAGGCATTGAAGATCTTGAGCCAAGACCAGGGGACATTATCAAGATTACTCGCCGAAGTCCGACGTCGGGTGAAAGTGTATATTACCGATACGTTGTAGAAGGTTGACTTCTGATCATGGAGGAATTTTCTCAATGTGGGCTTTAATTAATGATATTTTGAGAAGAGAGGGTGTCGCACGACAACACCTCAATTCATACAATGAGTTCATGGAACGTGGCCTACAAAGCATCATTGATGAAGTTGGAGAGATCGAAATCGAAACTGCAGAATATCCGTACAAAATAAGGTTGGGAAAGATAAAGCTCCAACAACCTCGAATAATGGAACTGGATGGTTCAATTACACATGTAGCGCCTGTAGAAGCAAGGCTACGGAATCTCACATATGCTTCTCCGGTTATGCTAGAATGTAGTATAGTGGAAGACGGAAAAATTTTGGAATCCAGAT
>Ga0126312_10000946_pt1 | contig 18455 bp, 21 predicted proteins | sample Plot104A_FD_92537 | JGI IMG/M metagenome (GOLD analysis project Ga0126312, IMG submission 92537) | Serpentine soil microbial communities from UC McLaughlin Reserve, CA, USA - Plot104A | ecosystem: Environmental > Terrestrial > Soil > Grasslands | place: USA: UC McLaughlin Reserve, Lake County... | reverse complement strand
GGATGGATCACGTGGGCATCGTCGTTGACGACCTCGCGGCCGCGACTGAGTTCTTCGTTGAACTCGGACTTGAGCTGCAGGGCGAGGGGCCGGTCGAGGGTGGCTGGGTGGACCGCGTCGTGGCGCTAGAGGGCGTCCGGACAGAGATCGCGATCGTGCAAACCCCTGACGGCCAGGGACGACTCGAGCTGACGAAATTCCACACGCCGTCGCACAAGGGCGGCAACCGACACGCGCCGGCGAACAGACCGGGGATCCGGCATGTCGCTTTCGCCGTCGAAGACATCGACGCCGTGGTCGCCGGGTTGCGAGCCCGCGGCGGGGAGCTCGTCGGCGAGCTGGAGCGCTACGAGGACAGCTACCGGCTCTGCTACGTCCGAGGCCCAGAGGGGATCACCGTCGAGCTCGCGGAGCAGATCGGCTGACGACTCCCAGAGCGACCGTCGACCCACTCGATGCAGCCGCCGACACTTTCCGCGAAGTCGCCGTCTCCGCAAGAGACCAGATAGGGATCGGTGATCGAGACGACGCTGGGCAATGAGTTCTCCGCCCCGGGTCGGTCATTCTCCATAAGGGCGCGTGCGCCGCACGCCCACGGATTCCACGAGAGGAGCTCGCCGATGGCGACATTCATCACGATCGGTTACGGCGATCGCCAGGGTTATGAGCGGACCGACCCCGCTCTGCGCGACGCAGCCCATGCGCACGATGCACGACTGCGCGCCGACGGCGCCCTGATGGGAGTGGCCGGCGAGCCGGTGCAGGTGCGCAACCACGACGACGCGGGTGTGCAGACGACCCCCGGGGCTTTCATGCGCTCGGACCTGCCGATCGCGGGCTTCGCCGTCATTGAGGCCGAGAGCGCCGAGGAGGCCACAAGGCTCGTTTCGGCGACGCCGTGTTCGGTAGCCCACGGCGTCGTTGAAGTCTGGCCGCTCCAGCCCACTCCCTGACCCCATGGTGATGCCTCCGCGAGAGCTTCGCTGACGCGTTACGGGGACCGATCCGGCGGCCGCTCGCGTGCCGCAAGCCGATCCCTTACGGGACGCGGCGCCCGCTCTCCCACGGATGCGGGCGTCCGCAGCGGTTTCGCCAGGCGCTCGCTCGGGACGACGAGCAGCAGCGACGGTTCGCGCTAAGCCCGCGCCTCCTTTCGCGTGATAGGAGCACTCAGTTCTGCAGACGCCTTCACAGCCGCTCGGGGCGCACCCGCCATGCCAGTAATCGGCGATTGTTGCGAGCCGCCGTTCAATGGGCGCAACCTGACGGAACCGGGTGCGCACTAGTACACGAACGCAACGGCCAGGTAGTAACCCGCGACGATCGTGAACAGCAGGGCGTCGAGGCGGTCCAGCAGACCGCCGTGGGGCCCGAAGACGCGGCCGGAGTCCTTGACGTGAAGGTCGCGCTTGATCATCGACTCGAACAGGTCGCCGATCGGCGCCAGTGCGGCGATGCACATGCCCATGATCAACGCATCGATCCCCGAGAGCCAGTCCTGGTAGAGGCCGGCGAACCAGAAGCCCATCGTGCCGCCGATGAACCCGATGGCGAAGCCCTCGACAGTCTTATTCGGTGAGAGGTCAGGCGCGAGCGGGCGGTGGCCGAACAGGCGTCCGCCCGCGTACGCGGCAGTGTCGGTGACGAAGGTCCCGACGAGCACGTCGATCACGAGCGCGCCGCCGTGGAGGGGAAGCTCCCGCAGCAGCACGGCGTGCGCGAACGGCACCGCGATCCACGCGACGCCGAACACGGCGACCGCCATCGAGCGGGTGACTCCCTCGCGCCGACCTTGAGCGGCGGCGAACAGGAACAGCGCTGGGAAGGTCGCCACCCCGACGAGCATCATCTGGAACTGGTCGCCGTAGTGGGCCGCGAGAACGATTGCCGCCGCGGCTGCGAGGGCGACCGGGATCATCGGCCGGTAGCGGATCGTCATCCTGAAGAACTCCGCGAGGCCGATCACCGAGAAGCCGATCATCGCGAGCGCGAACGGGATCCCGCCGGCGGCAACGATGACGATCGCGAGCACGATCCAGGGCACCGCCACGCCGACTCGGGCGATCGTCTCCCGCCGGCTCGTGCGCGGCACCCAGGGCGCCGAGGGCGCCTGCACCGTTGCGTCGCGGGCTGCCGCGCGCCCCCGCGTGGCTGGCGCGCGTCGGGCTCTCCGCATCCTTGGAGGCTCCGCGGGCGGCGCCTCACGCGGAGGCCGTGGCGGAAAGTCCATCGCGGGCGACCTTAACGCGAGACGGCGCCCCGATCGGCAATCCCCCGCCCTAGCTGCACTACGCGCGCTTCCCGAAGCGGCGCCGGCGGTCCGCGAACTCCTCGAGCGATTCCTCGAACGCCTGCCGCGTGAAGTCGGGCCAAAGCTCCGGGCGAAACACCAGCTCCGAGTAAGCGCACTGCCACAGCAAATAGTTGGAGACGCGCAGCTCGCCGCTCGTCCGGATCAGGAGATCCGGATCGTGCATCTCCGGCGCGTACAGCTGGCGACGGAACTCCTCCTCGGTCGAGCCGTCGAACCTCGTCGCCGCGTCCACGATCTCCGCCCGACCCCCGTAGTTGAAGGCAATGAAGAACCGGATCCGCTCGTTGTTGCGCGTCAAGTCCTCCGCCCACTCCATCCTTTGGACGAGCTCGGAATCGACCTCGTCGCGCCGGCCGATGAAGCGCATCCGAACCCCCTCCTCGTTGAGCTCCGGCGTCTCACGATCGATCCGTTCGCCGAACATCCGCATCAGGCCCTCCACCTCTTCTTTCGGGCGCGACCAGTTCTCCGTCGAGAACGAGAACACGGTGAGCTCCTGGATGCCGAGCTCAACCGCGTCGCGCAGGCGTTCCTTGACCACGTCGGCGCCGGCCCTGTGCCCCTCGATCGGGTCGAGTCCGCGTCGCTTGGCCCAGCGCCCGTTGCCGTCGGTGATGATGGCGACGAATCTTGCCGCCGACTTCCTGGTCCCGGGCGTCCAGCCCTCCTCGGAAGCCGGCGCGGCCATCAAACCTCGAGGATCTCCTCTTCCTTGCCCTTCAGGAGGCCGTCGATCTGCCCGACCGCGCCGTCGGTCAGCTTCTGAAGCTCCGACTCGGCGCGGCGCTCGTCATCCTCGCCTACCTCCCCCTCACTCTTCAGCTCGCGCAAGTCGTGCATGACGTCGCGGCGGATGTTCCGCACGGCCACACGACCGTCCTCGGCGACGCCGTGAACCACCTTCACCAGCTCACGCCGGCGCTCCTCGTTGAGCTCCGGAATCCGAAGCCGGATCACGTTGCCGTCGTTCGACGGGGTCAGCCCCAGGTCCGACTCCAAGATCCCCTTCTCGATCGACTTGATCGCGTTCTTGTCGTAGGGGGTCACAGTGAGCAGGCGGGCGTCGGTGGCCGCGATCTGCGCGAGCTGGCGCAGGGGGGTCTCGGCCCCGTAGTAATCGACGATCACCCTGTCGAGCAGGTGAGGCGACGCGCGTCCCGTGCGCACGGTCGCCAGCTCGTGCCGGCAAGCCTCGACCGACTTCCCCATTCGCTCCTTGGCGTCCGCCAGCAGCTCGTCGGTGAACTCGCTCATTGACCCATCCCCTTCGCTAGGGCCGGGGTCACGGCACCGTCGGACGACACGATCGTGCCGACGCGCTCGCCGCAGACGATCCGGTCGATGTTGCGCTCGTCGGCCATGTTGAATACATAGATCGGCAGGTCGTTGTCCATGCACAGCGACAGCGCGGTCGAGTCCATGATCCTCAGCCCGCGCTCGATCGCCTGCCGGTGCGTGATCTCCGGCAGGAACTTAGCGTCGGGGACCTTCGCCGGGTCGGCGTCGTAGACCCCCTCCACGCCGTGCTTGGCCATCAGGATCACCTCCGCGCGGATCTCCAGCGCCCTCAGTGCCGCCGCGGTGTCGGTGGTGAAGAACGGGTTACCGGTGCCCGCCGCGAAGATCACGATCCGCCCCTTCTCGAGATGGCGGATCGCCCGCCGGCGAATGTAGGGCTCGGCTACCTCCGTGACCTGGATCGCCGAGAGCACCCGGGTGTGGCCTCCCTGCTTCTCGAGCGCGTCCTGCAACGTGAGGGCGTTCAGCACCGTCGCAAGCATCCCCATGTAGTCGGCGGTCGCCCGGTCCATCCCCTCCGCGGCGGCGTCCAGCCCGCGGTAGATGTTCCCCGCCCCGACGACCATCGCGATCTGGACCCCCCGGCCCGAGACCTCGTTCACCTGCGAGGCGATCCGCTCCACCCGCTCGGGATCAGTCCCGTACTCGAGTGCCCCCATCAGCGCCTCGCCGGACAGCTTCAGGAGAACGCGCTTGAACCTGGAATCCGCCATCTTGCAACGCAAGCCTAAAGCCGTTTCACCCTGACGACGAGGGCGCGACCGCTACTCCCCGCCGACGGCGAAGCGCGCGAAGCGCGCGACGCGCACATTCTCGCCCGTCTTCGCGGCAAGCTCCGCGCGGAGCTCCTCGATCGTCTTGCCCTCGTAGCGATCGGAGCGCACGTGCTCCTGCTCCATCAGCGCGACCTCCTTGCTCCACTTGGCGAGCTGGCCGTCGACGATCCTCGTGACCACGCTCTCCGGCTTCCCCTCCTCCTTCGCCTTCGCCTCGAACACCCTGCGCTCGGCTTCGCGCACCTCGTCCGGGATCTCGTCGTCCGAGACGTAAAGGGGCGGGAAGGGCGAGCCGGCGATGTGGAGCGCCACCTCCCGCGCGAACTCCCGGAACTCGTCGCTGCGGGCGACGAAATCCGTCTCGCACCGCACCTCCACGAGCACGCCCACCTTCCCGGTGGCGTGGATGTAGGAGGTCACGAACCCCTCGCTGGTCGCGCGTCCTACGCGCTTGGCTGCGGACGCCTGGCCCTTGACCCGCAGGATCTCGATCGCCTTATCCACGTCGCCGCCGGCTTCCGCGAGGGCGCGCTTGCAGTCCATGATCCCGGCGGCAGTGCGGTCGCGGAGCGCCTTGACGTCCGTGGTGGAGAAGTCGTTCAAGCGGTCTCGCCCCGTCCCTCGGCGGGAGTCCGCTCGCGCCCCTGGCCAGCCTGCGCCTGTGCTGCGGCGGCCTCCTCTGCCTCCCGGCGGGCGCGTTCCTCTGCCGCCCTTCGCTCGCGCTCCTCGTCCTCTCGCCGACGGCGTTCCTCCTCCTCGGCCCGGCGCTTGGCTTCCGCCTCGCGCCATGCCTTGGCTGCCCCGTACACCGCCTCGCCGATCGTCTGGATCACGAGCTCGCAGGAGCGGATCGAGTCGTCGTTGCCTGGGATTGGGTACTCGATCGGGACCGGGTCGACGTTCGAGTCCACCAGCCCGATGATCGGTATTCGCAGCCGCTCTGCCTCCCGGACCGCGATCGCCTCGGTCTTCAGATCGATGATCAGTACAGCCTGGGGAAGGCGCTTCATCTCGCGCACCCCCCCGAGGTTGTACTCGAGCTTCAGGAGCTCGGCCTCTCGCGACATCCGCTCCTTGGTGGGCAGCAGGTCGAGCTGCCCCGCGTCCCGGAGCTCGGTCAGCTCGTGCAGTCGCTCGATCCGGGCGGAGATCGTGTGGAAGTTCGTCAGGAGCCCACCTAGCCACCGCTGGTTGACGTACGGCATCTCACAGCGCTCCGCCCACTCCTTCACCGCGTCGCGGGCCTGCTTCTTCGTGCCGACGAACAGGATCGTTCCACCCCTGCTGGCCACGTCGGCCGCAAACCGCCGCGCCTCGGCCAACAGCCGCTCAGTCTGCAGCAGGTCGATGACGTGGATCCCGTCGCGCTCCCCGTATATGTACGGGCGCATGCGCGGGTCCCAGCGGCGCGTCTGGTGGCCGAAATGAAGGCCGGCCTCCAGGAGCTCCTTCACTCCAGGCTCGGGCATGAGTTCCCCTTATCTCGCTTTCGCTTTCCCGGCGGCGCGGCGGGGACCCGGCTATCGGTAGTCAGCCGGGCAGGGCCCGTGCCTTCCGCCAGGGGTTGGTTACACGCTCGGCGGGGGATTCTAGAGGGGCACTGCCTCCGCGGCTCCGCGGAACCGGCCCTTGCGCAGGCGGACCCGCGGAGCCGGCGTACCTGGCGCTCCGATCCAACAAAGGGCACCCCTCGCTGCCTTTTGGCAGCCGTCGCTGCGGCCCGAGACGACCGGGAGTTAACGTCGCGCCTGGTGCGAGCGTGCGCGCTCGAGCGCCTTCGAGAGATCCGATGGCAGCTCCGACCCGAATTCCAGGTCCTCCCCCGTGAACGGATGCCGGAAGCCGAGCTCGGCGCTGTGGAGGAACTGGCGGCCGAGGCCATGCCGCCCGCCGTGACCGTAGCGCGGATCGCCCGCCACCGGGTGGCCGATCGCGGCGAAGTGGGCTCGCACCTGGTGGGTGCGGCCCGTCTCCAGGCGAACCTCCACGAGCGCGTCGCGAGGGAGCAACTCCAGCACCCGAAAGTGGGTGCGCGCCTCGCGCGGGCCGCGCCCACCCACCGCGCGGCGCTCCGGCGACCGGTAGTCGCGCCCCAGCGGTGCATCTATCGTCCCGGCGCGCGAGCGCGGATGGCCCTCGACGAGAGCGAGGTACGTGCGGCTCACCTTCCGCCCCTTGATCTCCTGGGCGAGGCGGCGATGTGCCTCGTGGCCACGCGCGACGATCATCAGCCCTGAAGTGTCCTTGTCGAGCCGGTGGACGATTCCGGGCCGCTCGGGGTCCTCCCCCCCACCCAGCAGTCCCCCGAGCGCGTCGACGAGCGTCGGGGCGCGATGGCCGGGCGCCGCGTGGACGACGAGCCCCGCGGGCTTGTCGATCACGGCCAGCCACTCATCAGCGTGAACGATTCGCGCCTCCGCCTCCACGCTCAACTCCGGCGCGACTTGACCGCCTGCTCGGGTTGTGGAGCGAGCGAAACGAGGACGAGCACTACCGCCCCGAGCGTGATCGCGACGTCGGCGAGGTTGAACGTCGGCCACAGGGGTGGATCGATGAAGTCCGTCACCGCATCCGTCCGTACCCGGTCGGCGAGGTTTCCCAGGGCCCCGCCGGCTAGCAGCCCGACCGCCAGCCACAGCCCGGGCCTCGCCGGATCGAGCGCGAACCACAGCAGGACCAGCGCCAGCGCGCCGATCGTCACCCCAAGCACCAAGTCCGGAGCGCCGCCGATCCCGAACGCGAGCCCGGTGTTCTGCGTGTTCGCGAGCCTGAACCCCAGCCCGAGGCTCACGTGCTGGTCGATCGAAAGGGACGCGACGACGATCGCCTTCGCGACCTGGTCCACGAGAACGACCCCGCCGCAGACGGCAAGCGCCCGGCGCCAGCCGGCGACCGCTTCGCTCACCGGGGGAACCTCAACCGCGAATCGCGCCGACGACGATCAGTCCGACGAAGTAGAGGACCACCATCGCCAGCATCGGGCTGAGATCGATCGCGAACCCTCCCCCGCCCAGCGGGGGGATGAAGCGCCGAAACACGTTCAGGTACGGGTCCGTCACCTCCTCCACGAAGCCCACGGCGGCGCGAACGTAGCGGTTGTAAGGGATCCGCGGCACCCAGCTCAGAAGGACGCGGATGAAGATGAGGACGAAGTAGACGATGAACACCGCCTCGATGTAGTCGGCGACGTCGTCGCGGGTGAGCGCGGACGGGATCATCGAACGCGCTCCAGCGAGGCCTCGACGGCGTTCATGAAGGCGTCGTCGACCACGCCCTCGAGCTGCGCCAGGCCGGCCTCGGTGGCACCGCCGGGCGGGGCCACCGCCTCGCGGATCGTTCCCGGATCGCGCTCCCGAAGCAGCTCGGCCGTCCCGGCGAGCGCCCCCGACACGAGGTCGCCGGCGACCCTCGGCTCCAAGCCCTCCTTCTCCCCACCCCGAGCGAGCGCCTCGGCGACGAGGGCGATGTACGCCGGGGAGCAGGACATGATCGCCATCGCGGCGTCCATCAGCCGCTCCTCGAGGGGAACCAGCGTGCCTAGCTCTCCGAGCAGACGCAGGACCATCCCGTGCAGCTCCTCCGACATGCCGACGGCGGGGGCGTGGCACAGCACGCCGCGCCGGACCGCCACCGGCTGGTTCGGCATCACGCGAAGCACGGGAACGCCGGGAAACAGCCCCGAGAGCCTCGGGGTCGACGTGGCGGCGAGGACGGAGACCAGCGCCGGGGCCTTCCCGTCGAGCTCCTCCGCGACGGCGTCCAGCGCGGCCGGCTTGACGGCGAGGACCACGAGGTCCGAGTCAACCGCGAGTGCCCGCAGCGACGGACGTACCTCCCCCCGGACCTCATCTGAGAGGGAGCGGGCGCGATCCGCATCGAGGTCGCAGAAGAGCGTCGTCTTGGGACCGCCCTCGGCACCGGCCCAGCCCCGGGCCATCGCGGCAGCCATGTTGCCCGCGCCTGCGAAACCAACTCGCATGGCGCGAAGGGTATGGGTTAGGCGGTCAGACGCCCGCTGAACACGGCTGGCGAGGCCGCGCGGAGCTCGCGCCGATCCGACTGGCGCCAGGCCCCCCGGCCCAGTAGGTTGTCTTGGCGTTGTGAGGCTCGAGGGGACCCCGGGGCTCGATGGAGAGGGACTGGAGGATCTACGCGGCGAAGCTCGCCGGCCTCGCCGGCGCGTATTACGGCGCCGCGAAGCTGGGCCTGAGCCTGGCGTTCGAGACGAACAGCGTCACGGCCGTCTGGCCCCCCACCGGGATCGCGCTCGCCGCGCTCGTGCTCTGGGGCTATCGGCTGTGGCCCGGCGTGGCGCTCGGAGCTGTCCTCGCCAACAGCTGGACAGGCTTACCCCTGTACGCGGTGCTCGGCATCACCCTCGGGAATACCCTGGAAGCGCTCTTGGGTGCATGGCTCCTGCAACGCTTCGGGGGCTTCCGGCCGGCGCTCGACCGGGTCCGGGACGTGAGCGCCCTGGTCCTGCTGGCCGGTGGCGTGAGCACGGCAATCAGCGCCAGCCTCGGGGTGGGCAGCCTGCTGCTCGCCGGCGAGATCGACGGCGGGGAGTTCCTGTCCGTGTGGCGCACCTGGTGGCTGGGAGACATGGGGGGCGACCTCGTGGTCGCCCCGGCGCTGTTGGTCGGCGTCACCCACTGGCCCTACAGACAGGCACCCGGACGGCTGCTCGAAGCCGCTCTGGTGGGGCTCCTTCTGGTCGGTGTCGGCTGGCTCGTCTTCTCGCAGAGCACCCCCCTGACCTTCCTCGTCTTCCCGCCGCTGATCTGGGCGACGCTCCGCTTTTGGCAGCCAGGAGCCGCCGCGGGGAGCCTGCTCCTCACGGCCATCGCCGTGACGTTCACGGCACACGACGTCGGTCCGTTCTCGGGAAGGCCACCGGACGAGCGGTTGATACTCGCGCAGACTTTCGTCGGCGTGGCCGGTCTGACCGCCTTGGTCCTGGCTGAGCGCGAGCGCCTTCGCGACCTCTTCGGTCGCCACGTCGGCCGTGACGTGGCACGCGCCGCGCTCGACGGAGCCCTGACGCCGGAGGGAGAGGAGCGAAAGATCGCCGCGCTGTTCATCGACCTGGTCGGCTCCACCTCGATGGCCTTGGAGAGGCGGCCGAGCCAGGTGGTGAGCCTGCTGAACGCGTTCTTCCGCGTGGTGGTGGACGTCGTGGAGGCCCATGGCGGCGTGGTCAACAAGTTCGAGGGCGACGCCGCGCTCTGCATCTTCGGGGCGCCCTTGTCCCGGGAGCGGCCTGCGGCCGACGCCCTCGCCGCCAGTCGCGAGCTGCGCTTGCGGCTCGCCGACGAGGTTCCAAAGGTGAGCTTCGGGATCGGCGTGTCGGCCGGCCGCGCGGTGGCTGGGAATGTGGGCGCCGAGGCGCGCTTCGAGTACACGGTGATCGGCGATCCGGTGAACGAGGCGGCGCGGCTCTGCGAGCTTGCCAAGGTCCGGCCGCAGCGGGTGCTCGCGTCGCAGGCTGCGCTGGAGTGGGCGGGCGCCCCCGAGGACGATCGCTGGCGCGTCGGCGAGTCGGTGATGCTCAGGGGCCGGCAAGCTCCCACCCGACTGGCCACCGTCGACGAGCCGCTCGTGGAGGCCGGGCAGTGAGAGCCTCGCCCGCTCCTGGCCCAGACGCGGGCTCCTAGGCCGCGCCGACGAAGACCAGGCAGCATGACACGCGGAGCAGGCGAAACATGCGACTCGATGCTGCGCTAACGAAAGCGCTAGCTCTGGTTGAAGAAGCCCTTTTCGACGAGGCGGGCCTTCTCCTCCGCCGAGACCTCGACGTTTCGCGGCGAGAGCAGGAACGTCTTGTCCGCGATCTTCTGCATCCCGCCACCGAGCGCATACGTGAGACCCGACGTGAAGTCGATCAGGCGCTTCGCCAGCTCGGAGTCCGTGGTCTGCAGGTTGAGGATCACCGGGACGTCCTGCTTGAACCTGTCCGCAACCTCCTGGGCGTCGTTGAAGCTGTACGGCGTCACCAGGTGGACGCGCACGTCGGCGCCGTTTCCCCCCACCGGTCGCAGCGTGCGGGAGCGGCCGCGTACCGGCTCGTCCTCGGCGAAGATCTCATCGATCTCGTCGCGCGCGCGCCGCCCGCGGAGCGGGCTGACCGTCCCACCGCGGGGCGCAGGCGCCTCGTAGTACTCGCCGTGCGCCCCCGTCTCCGGCTCGTAAAGCTCCTGATCGGAATACTCGGGATCCTCGGCGAGGCCGAAGTAGACGAGGGCGCGGTGCCATGTGTCGCGAAAGGACATCGCTCAGCGTACGTTCGTGTCAGAGCCGACTATTCCTCCCGGGATTATGGCGGCTTGCACCCGGGTTCGCGGAGGCAGTTCAGGCGTAGAGCTCGGTCCCCAGGCGCAGGATCGTCGCCCCCTCCTCGACGGCCACCTCCCAGTCCTGGCTCGTGCCCATCGAGAGGCGCTCGAGGCCGTGCTCGGCCGCCAGCTCCGCGAGTCGCGCGAAGTACGGGCGCGAGTCCTCCGCGTCCTCGGTGAACGGCGGCATCGTCATCAGCCCGACTACGTTCACGGGGCACTTGGAGATGAACGCACCGAGCCCCTGCGGCGCGATGCCGCCCTTCCCCTCCTCGCCGGCGACGTTCACCTCCACCAACACCTCGGCCCCCGGCTCAGCGTGGCGCTCGAGCTGGACCAGCACGGACTCGGTGGCGACCGAGTGCACAAGCCGCACCAAGGGCAGGATCCGCTTCACCTTCCGGCTCTGCAGGTTGCCGATGAAGTCCCAGGTGAACTCCCCGCCCCAGCGCTCCCGCTTCGCCTGAAGATCCTGGAGGCGGTTCTCGCCGACGAGCGTCACCCCAGCCTCGGCGAGCGCTCCCATCTCCTCGACCGGCACGTACTTGGTCGCGGCGAGAACCTCCACCTCCGGGCCAGTCCGCTCCCGGACCCGCTCGAGGTTTCGCCGGATGCGCTCCGCCGCCAGACCGCGGATGAACCCCGTCATCAGGACCGGCTGCCACGGTCGTCGCTGGCCCAGACGACCCCGGCCTGGCGTCCGGTCCGCTCGCCGTCGCGGCGGTGGGAGAAGAAGAGGTCAGGGTGGCAGCGCGTGCAAAGATCAGAGACCTCGATCGCCTCGACGCCGGCCAGCTCGAGCAGGCGCCGCGCCACCTCACGCAGGTCGAGCATGCGGCCGTCCGCGACGCCCGCGCCGAGCGGCTTGAAGGCCTCGAGCACCTCGGCGCCAACCTCGTAGCAGCACTGCCCGATGCCGGGGCCGATCGCCGCCGCGCTTGCCCCTACTTCCCGCACTCCCTGCTCGATGACCCCCGTCCCGAGGCCCCGCCAGCCGCAGTGGATCATCGCCACACCGCCGGGGCCGACCAGGGCGACGGGGAGGCAGTCGGCGACGAAGACGAGGGGGGCGAGGCCCGGCGTTCGCGTCGCCTGGGCGTCGGCTCCCCCGAGCCTAGGCCCCGGTTCGGCATAGGCGTTCGGCGTCGGCGGCTCGTCACGGCGAACGATCTCGGCCCCGTGCACCTGGCGGCCGATCAGCACACGATCAGGATCGAGCCCGAGCGCGGCGGCCAGCCGGTGGCGGTTCTCACGGACGCGTTCGATCTCGTCGCCGGTGAGGATCGCGAGGTTCAGGCTTGCATACGGATCCGCGCTGACGCCGCCCGTGCGGGCGCTGAACGCCGCCTGGGCGCCCGGCAACGAGGCCTCCAGCCACCGAATCCCGTCTTGCTTGCGCCAGCGCAAACCGGCTACCCGGCCCCGGCCGACTCGAGCTTCTGGATGAAGCCGTCGAGCCCATCGCTGAACTCGATCTCGATGCGGTTAAGGATGTAGGGATGGACCGCGCTGGCAAGTCCCGGGATCTCCGCCATCGCGCCGCGGTAGCCGGCCCGGTGCACGGCTGAGATCACCCTTTCGTCGTAGCGGCCCGACGGATAGGCGAGGTTCTCCACGGCGACGCCGAAGCGGTGCTCGAGGATTCGCTTCGAGGCCGCGACCTCCCGCTCCAGCGTGGCGTCGTCGACTGCGGTCAGGTCCACATCCGTGATCGTGTGCGAGGCAAGCTCCCAGCCCGCGTCGATCATCTTCTGCGCATCCTCGTCCGGGAGATCCGACCCCTCGGCCTTCAGGTTCAGCACTCCCGGCCAATCGAGCTTCTGAAGCATCGGAAACGCCGCCACGTACTGGCTCAGGAAGCCGTCGTCAAACGAGACCACGATCGGCTTCGGCGGTAGCTCGCCGTCCTCGTACCAGGCGTCCTCCACCTGAATGACGGTTACGGCCTCGAACCCGTGGTCTGCGAGCCACTGCATCTGGCGCTGGAAGTCCGCTTGGGGAACGAACAGCTCGGGAGACGGCGAACCAGCCACCGGCGGCTGGATCGCGTGATACTCGAGGATCGGAACTGGGCCCGTGTGGGGCTGCCAGTCGGCGGGATAGGAGCCGGAAGGGACCTCCGCCTGCGTGGTGGGTTTCGACGCCGCCTCGCCTGCCCCCCGGCGCGAGCTCGACCCCCCGCCGACGCCCGTGACGATGATGGCCGCCACGCCCCCCGCGACGGCCAGGAGAGCCAGCAGCGCCAGGCGGCGGCGCCAGCGGCGGCGGCGGATGGCGAGTGCCCGGCGCTCGCGAAGCTCCTCCGGAAGCTCGGTGAGGAAGGCGGGCTCGTCGTGGAAGGGCTCGGTCATCTCGATCCAGAAGAATTCTCGCGCGCCGCCGCCAGCGCCGTGCGAAGCTCCTCGTTCGCACCGGCGACCTCGCCGTCCAGCTTCGCCCGCAGAGCCGCGGCGAGCCCGCGCCCAACCGCGGGCCCTTCCTGGATCCCCTCCGCAAGCAGGTCGCGCCCGTCGATCTCGAGCCGCACGTGCCGCCAATCAGACACATACGCGTCGAGCCAGCGCGCGCCCAGCGCACGCGCCAAGGCGAGCTCGGTACCGCTGCGTCCCCGCGCGCGCTCCACGGCCTCCGAGGGACGGGCCGGCTCGGCGGCGGCGAGCTCGCGTGCCTCCTTGGTTCCGCGCCCGAGCGCCACCGCGAGCACGGCCTCCTCGCGTCTTGAGATGGAGGCCCACGGCTCGCCGCGCACGAGTGCCGAGAGCGACTCGATCAGCTCGGGGGCGGCCGGACCAAGCTCGAGGAGGCCCCACTCGCAAAGGAGCTCGAAGCCCCGCCGCGCCTGCGGCTCGGCGGCGAGCTTCCGCAGCTCCGCCTCGACCCGATTCGCGGACACCGTCGAGATGTCCGCTGACCGAAGCAGAGCGGCCGTCTCGCGCTCGAGGGCGAACCCGTAGCGAGCCGCGTACCTGGCCGCCCGCAGCGCCCGGGTAGGATCGTCCCGGAACGATCCAGGGTGCAGCACTCGCAGCTCACCCCGCTTGAGGTCCCGAAGGCCTCCGTGGGGGTCGATCAACTCCGCCTCTCCTACCAGGGGCACGGCCATCGCGTTGACGCTGAAGTCCCGGCGGGCCAGGTCGTCGGTCAGCCGTGCCGGACTCACCTCCGGCAGCGCCCCAGGGCGGGGATAGGTCTCCGCTCGCGTTGCCGCCAGGTCCACTGTCAGGCCGTCGAGCCGCACCGTCGCGGTCGCGAAGCGCTCGTGGGCGCGCGCCGCGCCTCCCAACCGCTCCGCGAGCGCGCCGACGTCCCCCTCCACGGCGACGTCGATGTCGGCCCGCGCCCGGCCCAGCAGGAGGTCGCGGACCGCCCCGCCCACGAGGTAGGCCGGCGTATCCGCCGCCGCTTCGCGCACGCGATCCAGCCCCGGAAGAGCGGCGAGGCGCTCCGGGAGCCGCGAAGGGTCGATCAGCGCGTTGGGTGATGACATGCGGAAGCGTTCAGGGGCGCTTTGGGGCCGTTCCCTACCATGACGGGCTTCGCGGATGGCTCGCGCGCTCGACACCTGGAGGTCGTGGAGCGTCCGCCGCCGCCTCCTCCTGGCGGCGGGCGGCGCGCTCGCGGTAGTCGTCGCGGCGGCCGTCGTCCTCTATCTCGTGACCAAGCGGCCGGCCGACGTCTCGAATCCCAATGCCGCCTTCCACCGGGAGAAGAAGCGCCGCCCGATCGAGACCCTCAACTGGCCGATGTACGGCTACGACCCCACCCGTACTCGCTACCTCGCCGTGAAGGACCTCGATCCGCCGTTCGGAGCCTCGGAGTGGAGCTTCCAGGCCGGCAAGCTGCTCGAGTTCCAGCCGATCGTGGTCAACGGAACGATCTACTTCATGGACAAGGACGCGACGTTCTACGCGCTCAGCACTCACAAGGGCCACGTCAAGTGGAAGCGCGATGTCGGCGCCCTGAACGCCTCCTCGCCCGCCTACTCCGAGGGCAAGCTCTACCTGGTCAACCTCGACCCGCACCAGGCGGTGGCTCTCGACGCCAAGAACAGGGGAGAGGTGCTGTGGCGCCAACCGCTACCGGAGCGCAGCGAGTCCTCACCGATCGTGCACGGCAAGAAGGTGATCATCGGCTGCACATCCGGTGACATCCTGGCCCTGAACAAGAAGACGGGAGCCGTGAAGTGGAGGGTGCGCACCGGCGGCGCGGTAAAGGCAGCGCTCGCCTACCACGACGGCACCGTGTTCGCGGACAACTACGCCGGCGAGGTCTGGGCGCTCGATGCCGGAAACGGCCACGTCAAGTGGACGGCCCACACGCAGGGCGGCGGCTTCCTGCACGGCGGCGGCGCGTACTCGACGCCCGCGGTCGCCTACGGGAGGGTCTACCTCGGGGGCCTAGACGGGCGGATGTACAGCTTCGTCGAGAAGACGGGCGAGCTGGCCTGGAGCCACTCGACCGGCGCCGAGGTCTATCCCTCCCCGGCGGTGGCGGACACGCCGCACTCCCCGCCAACGGTCTACTTCGGCTCCCAGGACAAGAACTTCTACGCCCTCGACGCCCGCACCGGCGAACTCCGCTGGGAGCACCCGATGGGCGGAGTCGTCCTCGGGTCCTCCAGCGTCGTCGGCGAGACCGTCTACGTCTCGGTGATCGGGCCGAACATCGGCACCTTCGCCTACGACGTCTCGAACGGCCACAAGGTCTGGTACAACGATCAGGGCGAGTACAACCCGGTGATCTCAGACGGCCACAAGGCCTACCTCACCGGCACCTCGACGATCCGCGCCTTCAAGCCGGAGAAGAAGCGCGCGAAGGCCGCCCGCCATGCGGGCGACAACGATAAGGGCAAGGAGCGCCAGGCAAAAGGCAAGGAGGGCAGCCGTAGCCGCGAGGGAAGCCAAGGCGGCTGAAGCGTTGGTGGCCCTGGGCTACCAAGGCGTTCAACGGCCCCTCTACGGGAACGGAGGTCTATGCCCGAACCGGGACTCCCGCCGCGCGGAGGTGCTCCTTCGCCTCCCGAACCGTGTGGATGCCGTAGTGGAAGATCGACGCGCAGAGCACGGCGTCGGCGCCGCCCCCGACGATCGCCTCCGACAGGTGGCGCAGCTCGCCCGCTCCACCTGACGCGATCACCGGGACCGAGACGGCTTGGGCAACGGCGCGGGTGAGCCGAAGGTCGTAGCCGCCCGTCGTCCCGTCGCGATCCATGCTCGTGACCAGGATCTCCCCCGCACCGCGGTCGACCGCCACCCGCGCCCAGGCGATGGCCTCACGGCCCTCGACGCGGCGGCGCCCGCCGTCCACGTAGACGTCCCAGCCGCCGTCGCGACGCTTCGCGTCGATCGCGATCACCACGCACTGCGAGCCGAGCACCTCGGCGAGCTCTTCGATCAGCTCCGGGCGCACCAGCGCGCCGGAGTTCACCGACACCTTGTCTGCGCCCGCGTCGAGCACGGCTTGGGCGTCGTCTACGGACCGGATGCCTCCCCCGATCGTGAACGGAATGAACACGTTGTCCGCCGTCCGCCGCGCGAGCTCCACGATCGTGTCGCGCCGCTCGTGGGACGCGGTGATGTCCAGGAACAGCAGCTCGTCCGCGCCTTCGGCGTCGTAGCGCGCAGCGAGCTCGACGGGGTCGCCGGCGTCTTGCAGGCCCACGAACTTGGTGCCCTTGACGACCCGCCCCCCGTCGACATCGAGGCAGGGTATGACCCGCTTCAACGCCATGGCTTCAGGATATGCCGGGTTCTCGATGGCGCATCGCCCAGAGCGGGCTTCGGCGAGCCGCGGCGACCGCGACGTCGAAGCTTGCGATTCGCATCGCCAGCATGCTTCGGTCCAGCCGGCCAAGGAGGCGGGTCGCAATCCGCGGAGACGGAAACCTGATCTCGTAGCCGAGCTCGATGAGCAGCTCTCCGGCGATCGCCTCGAACCGCTCGACGTCCCTCGGCGCCATCTCCTCGCGCCAGCGCCGGGCGCCGGGGAGTGGCGGGCGGGCGAGCCCTCGATGGTCCACCATGCGATCGGGATCGACGCCGCAGTGGTATTCGAGCATGGCCGGTGCGTAATCGAGCCCCAGGAACGCGCATGCGTCGCGGAGCGCGCCTTCCGGTTCCGCGACGAGGTCCTCATAGCGGAGCTCGCGGTAGCGCGCCGGCGCGATCTCACTCCCGAAGCGACGGGCCGCCTGAACCTCGCGTTGCCACTGTGCCGCGAACGCCGCTACCCCGCGCGGCCTTGCCCAGTTGAGGCTTGGGCGACGACGCATCTCCAGAAACGAGAGCGCCGCGTCGCGCCCGTCGCGGACCAGGTGCAGGTACGCAGCCCCGGGGAATGCACGCTCGAGCAGCGGCAAGCGTTGCATGTACGCAGGGGTCTTGTCGCCGAAGCGCCCCTTCCCGCGGGCGTCGGCATACGCAGCGTAGATCGCCCTGACCGCCTCGGGGAAGCTGGGTCGCTCCGCCAGACGGCGCGCAACGTCTTCCCGCGAGATCCCCCACTCCCGAATCCTGGTGATCCGGCCCACGTCGTCCAGGAACGCCTCCCTGTCCGGGGTCTGCCCGTGCCGCTGCCACAGCTGGGGCACGAAGTACGACTCGCTGGGTATCGCCAGCTCCGGATGCGCGTCCAGCATCGCCTTGAGCAGCGTGGTGCCACTCCGCGACACGCCCAGGACGATCACCGGAGCGTCGCCCGAGGTGCCCGCGCTCTGCTTCAGCGCCACCCCGCGAGGGTAGCGGTCGTGCCGTCTATGCCTTGCGGGCGGCGGCGAGCGCCTGGCCGACTAGCCCCCGAAGTCGCTCCAGCTCTCCGCGGGTCAGGTTGCGTCGCTGGCCCCGCGACTTCTTGAGCAGCCGCCCCAGCTCGCTGCGCTCGGTTGCGCTGAGGCTGCCGTGAGCCGCCCTCCCCTTGCGGTAGATCCACATGCCATAGAAGTAGAGGCGCGCCCATGGGAGCGCGCGTCCGCGGGCGAGCCATCGCGACAGGGGTCCGGGCATGTCGTGCTGCTACCCGTCCAGCGCTGCCTGACCCTCGGCGACGGTGAACCGGCCCTCATACAGAGCCCGGCCCACGATCACGCCGGTGAGGCTCGCCGCGTCGAGGGCCCTGATATCTCGCAGATCGTTTAGCGAGCCGACGCCGCCGGCGTAGGTCAGCGCGGCGCCCGCCTGCGCCGTTGCGGCCGCGACGGCCCGAGCCTCCTCCAGAGCGGGGCCGGCCAACGTTCCGTCCACCTCCACAGGTGTGTAGACGAAGCCCCGAACGCCTCGCTGGGCCAGCTCGCCCACGACCTCCGCGGGCGTGGCCAACGTCTTTCGCTCCCAACCCTCCACCGCGACGCCACCGGAGCGCGCGTCCACGCCCACGAGGACCCGTTCGCCGTACTCGGCTGCGAGGGCGGCCACCAGCTGCGGCTCGGTCAGCGCCGCGGTGCCGAGCACGACGCGCTCCGCTCCGGCGGCGAGCGCGGCGGACACCGCCTCGGCGTCGCGCAAGCCGCCGCCCACCTGGACCGCGACCCTCGCCTCGGCGGCGATGCGCTTGACGTGATCGAGGTTTCGGGGCTCGCCCGAGCGCGCTCCATCGAGGTCCACGACGTGCAGGAAGCGGGCGCCCTGCGCGGCCCATCGGCGCGCGGCGTCGAGCGGATCGGCGTCGTAGACGATCTCGCGGCGGTAGTCACCGCCTTCCAGCCGCACCACATGGCCCTCCCGGATATCGATCGCCGGG
>Ga0126312_10000945_pt1 | contig 18475 bp, 18 predicted proteins | sample Plot104A_FD_92537 | JGI IMG/M metagenome (GOLD analysis project Ga0126312, IMG submission 92537) | Serpentine soil microbial communities from UC McLaughlin Reserve, CA, USA - Plot104A | ecosystem: Environmental > Terrestrial > Soil > Grasslands | place: USA: UC McLaughlin Reserve, Lake County... | reverse complement strand
TCGCGCCGAAGCGGGTCGCCTCTTCTTGCGAGAGGTCGCTCTGCTGGACGACCTCGAGCTCGCCGCCGACCGGCCTGCGCACGAACAGCAGGTCGATCAGCCGGACGATGCCGGCCTCCTTCAACCGCTCGAGCTCGGGAATGATCTTGCCCTCGAACTCCGTGCGGTCGAACTCGAGCACGAGCATCTGGACCGGTCCGAAGGTGCGGTCGTGAGCACTCATGACGACAGCAGCTTCCGCTTCTGCTGCTCGAACTCCTCGTCGGTGAGGACGCCCTGGTCCTTCAGGGCGGCGAGCTGCTTGAGCTGCTCGATCGCGGCGTCGGAGATTCCCCCGGCCGCGGGCGGAGCGGGCTGAGCCGGCTGAGCCGGATAGGCCTGCTGGCTCTCGAGGTCCTCGAGCCGCGCCTCGGTGTCGGCGTCCTGCGCGCGCCCCTGCTGCACCTTCTTCCCCGCGTGGTATGCGACGCCGCCGACCACGGCGGCGCGCATCAGCGGACGTCTTCTGCGCATCATCGCTATCTCCTAGACGCCGACCGGCTGCTCTGCAGCGGCGCCATGTAGTTCTTCCTGCAATGCCTGCTCGGCCTCGTGCGAGAGCGACGACTTGAGCACGGTGCCGCCGAACTTGCTCATCGCCTCGATCGCCTTGTCGGGCGTCGCCTTCTCGAGCACGAGGAAGAGCGCGGAGGTCCCGGGCTGCAGCATGTCCCGCACCTGCTGCTGGAACTCCTTGTCGATGCCGGACTTCTCAAGCTTCCCCATCAGCGCGCCCAGGCCGGCTCCGATGGCCATTCCGAACACGGGCACGAAGAACAACAGCCCGAAGAGGAAGCCCCAGAACATGCCGTACGTCGCACCTGCGCCGACGACGTGGTGGTTCGTCGTCACCTTGAACTTGCCGTCCTTCGTGCGAACGATCGCGGCGATCGCGTCCGGCTGGATGATCAGCTCCTCGGCAAGCCGCTGAGCCTCCTCCTCGGCCTCGAGCGCCGTCGTCTCGTCCGGATACCCAATCGCAATGAGCTCCGCCAACTTGACTCCTTCCATCGCGGTGACCAGTCCGTGCCGGCCAGCGGCATGCCGACGGTCCGGAAGGACCGTCTTCGTTTCAACCGCTGCGAGCGTCGCGAATCCGTCGTTCGCGAGCATCGTCCGGTTGGGGTGAACGAGCCGGTCGCCCGCCGGAGCGGCTTCCGAGCGCGGCCTCCGGTGGGCGCGGCTCACCCCATCGGGGCGATGGGAGGCGTCCGCTCGTTCGATTGGCTCCCGCTTGTAGCCGCGCCGGCCGTCGTGAGCGTCACGAGCTCCGACAGCACGCGACCCGTCGGGCCTGCGCCGGGAACGGGACTGACAGTCGAGAAAGGGAGTGGGAGTGATGAGAACTGCGCAGGACTACCAGCTGCAGGCCTACGACTCGGTCTCCGACGAGGCTGCAACGCGTGGTGTCGGCTGGGTCACCTTCGCGGCCATCATGCTCGGCGTCGCCGGGACGTGGAACTTCATCGACGGGATCCTCGCGATCGGCTCCTCCCACGTCTACACCGCGAACTCCACCTTCGTCTTCAGCGATCTGAACACGTGGGGCTGGATCGTGATGGGCCTCGGGATCATCCAGGGATTGGCCGGGCTCGCGATCCTCTCCGGGAGCGAGTGGGCGCGCTGGTTCGGCATCGGGGCCGCCGGCCTCAACGCGATCGGCCAGCTGATGTTCGTGCCCGTCTACCCGTGGTGGGCGATCGCCATGTTCTCCGTCGACGTGCTGATCATCTACGCGCTCACGGTGTACGGCGGCCACCGGCTCCGGCAGTCGGTCTAGCGCGGGGGCCGAGCTTCCCGTGCACGTTCGCCGCTCTCGCTCGGTCTCTCCGCCGCCTCCTGTCGCGGCCGGTGACCAAGAGCGGATCGAGATCGACGCGGCACAGCTGCGCGAGCTGTCGACGGTCTTCTCGCCGCCGCGGTGGCTGCGTGACCTCGGGCGGGGCGCCTGGCTCGTGGTCGGGATCTTCGCGCTCGTCGCCGCCGTCTTCTGGCTGCTCGGTACCGCGTCGACGATCGTCGGTCCCGTGGTCGCGGCGGGGATCGTGGCGACCGTGACCTCGCCGCTCGTCGCCGCGCTCGCGCGGCACATGCCGCGCGCGGCCGCGGCCGCGATCGTCCTCCTCGGGCTCGTCGCAGTCGCCGTCGGGATCGTCGTGCTCGTCATCGCGGGGATCGTCGGCCAGACCGACGAGCTCGGGAGGCAGGCCGGCAGCGCGGCCGACACGGCGCAGAGCTGGCTGGAGAGCCTCGGGGTCGACACGTCCGGCGCGCAGAGCGCGAAGTCGGCGCTCGAGGCAGACGTCCCGAACCTGATCTCGAGCCTCGTGACCGGCGTCATCGGCGGGATTCGCGGCCTGACGTCGCTCGTCTTCGGGCTGTCGCTCGGAGCGCTGAGCCTCTTCTTCCTGCTCAAGGACGGACCGTCGATGCGCCGCTTCCTCGAGCGGCATCTCGGCGTGCCGCCGTCGGTCGGGCAGACGATCGCCGCCGGCGTGATCACGTCGCTCCGCGGCTACTTCCGCGGCGTCACCGTCGTCGCGGCGTTCAACAGCGTCGTCGTCGTGGTGGGGGCGCTGCTGCTCGGCGTTCCGCTCGTCGGGACGATCGCGATCGTCACGTTCGTGACGGCGTACATCCCCTACATCGGCGCGTTCGCCGCCGGCGCGTTCGCCGTGGTCATCGCGCTCGGCGCCAACGGAACGACGACGGCGCTGATCATGCTGCTGGTCGTGCTCCTGGCGAACGGCCTGCTGCAGAACCTCGTCCAGCCGTTTGCGATGGGCGCGGCCCTCGACCTCAACCCGCTCGTCGTCCTCGTCGCGACGATCGCCGCAGGCTGCATCTTCGGAGCCGTCGGACTGATCCTCGCCGCGCCGCTCCTGTCGGCGGCTGTGCACATCGCACGCGACCTCGCGCACGCCCGGGCGCTCGCGGGGCTCGACCGGCCGGACGCCGCCCCTGTGACCGAACCGGCGCCGGACGAGCCTGCCGCCGCGAGCCCTTCCGCGCCCGCCCCGGCGACGTAGGCCTCGTCAGTCCGAGTCGTGGACGCCGCACTCCTCGAGTGCGGCGGTGATGTCGTAGCCGAGCGCGAGCGCCAGCTTCGGCGTTGCGGCCACGACGTTCGCGACGCCGAGCGCGGGCAGCGTCGCGATGAGGCACCCGGCGATCTCGTCGTCCGACGCTCCGCACCGGCGCGCGGCCTCGACGCTCCACATGTAACTCGGGGCGGTGGCGTCGACCGCGACGAGGGCGCCCAGCCGGACGAGCGCGTGGGTCTTCTCGTCGAGGGTCGAAGCGGTCACGTTCGCCCGCTCGCTCGCCAGGAGCGCCTGGTAGTACGCATCCTCCGCAATCGCAAGCTTGGTGAGCGTCCGCTCGTGAGGCAGCACGACAGGCCCATTCCAGCGGCCCGCGTCGTTCGCGGCATCATCCGCGCGGGGTGACCCCTCTCAGGCTGCCGGGGCTTCGGTGTAGACCAGCCCGAGGTCGACCGCGCACCTGATCGCCTCGCTGCGGCTCGTCACGCCGAGCTTGCGGTACACCGAGATCGCCTGCGTCTTGATCGTGTTTCGGGAGACGAAGAGCTCCTCGCCGATCTCGCGGAAGGTGAGGTGCGTCGTCAGGAACGGAAGCAGGCGGAGCTCCGCGGGGGTGAGAGCGGCGCGCGTTCCGTCGGAGTCGGAGACGGCCTCGACCTCTCGCTCGAGCTCGTCGACCTGCTCGGCGAGGACGCCGACGTACGGCCGCTCGTCCAGCAGCTCGCGGATCTCGGCGACTAGTGACCGGACCATTCGGGTCTCGCGGAGCGCCAGGTAGACGCGCGCCAGCTCCAGTCGCGTCTGCAGGACGAACCACGGGAACAGTCCGCGGCTGAGGGGCGCCGTCAGCTCGGCGGCGCGCTCGAGATCGGCGCGGGCCACGTCCCAGTCGCCGTGCCGAAGCGACGACCTCGCCGACGTTGCGAGCGTGATCGCAGTCGTGGCGTAGCCCTCGAGGTAACTCTTCTCGACTACCTGCTGCGCCTCGTGCGCGAGCCGCTCGGCCGCATCGGCGTCGTTATCTGCGGCGGCGAGGATCGACCGCTGCCCGATCGCGACAGCCTGCGTGTCGGCCGCGCCGAGCCTTTCGGCCTCCGCGGCGGCCCTGGCCAGGATCGCGTCCGCACGCCCGTTCTGGCCGAGGACCGTGTAGCCGGCGCCGAGCACCATCAGCGCCGAGGGGCGCATCGGATGGTCGCGGGACATGCCTGCCAGCGCGCTTTCGGCGTCGGCGATCATCTGGTAGACGCCGTCGTTGCAGAGGGCGGCGCGGATCGCCTTGATCCACGCCGTCGCGTCTCGGGTCGGCCGTCCGCGGGCCAAGCGGGCCTCGGCGATCCCGAGCCAGCGTTCCGCGTCGTCCGGGCGGCCCCGCCTCGCGTGGATCCAGCTTCCGTGGAGCGCGAACATCGGGTAGCGCTCGAGCAGCAGCCGATCGTCGAAGCGCGTGAGCCACCGCTCGACGGTCGCAACGCGCCCGCTGTTGTACAGCGGCAGTGCGATCGCCGTGAAGAGGTGCGCGACGCGGCGGAAGTCGCCCGCAGCGGCCGCGTGGTCGAGCGCCGACTCCGGATCGTCGTGCGCCTGGTACCAGTCCGCCGCGCGACGGTGGAGGACGGGGACCGCGTCCGGCTCGCGCTCGGCGAGCTCCCGCCGGAGCGCGGCGCGGAAGAGACGGTGGTACCGGTACGAGACCCGCTGTCGGTCGAGCGGGACGAGGAAGAGGTTCGAGTGCGCGATCCGCTCGAGCGTGCGCGCAGAGCCTTCCTTCCCGACGACGGCGTCGCACACGCCGCCGCACATGTCGTCGAGGATCGACGTCCTGCGCAGGAACCGCAGTGTGTCGGGGCGCAGCCGGGACAGGTACTCGGCTCGGAAATAGGCCACGACGCGCGCGTCGCGCCCAGCGAACGGAAACGCCGCGCCCGCGGCGGACGGATCGGCGCGCCGTTGGCGCAGCGACAGGGCCGTGAGGTGCAGGGCGGCCGGCCAGCCCTCGCACTCGCCGACCAGGCTCATCGCCTCCTCGAACGAGAGACTCGCCCCGGCCGAGCGCAGAAGCTGCTGGCCCTCCCTCGTCGTGAGCGCGAGCTGCTCGACGCCGACCTCGAGCAGCCGGCCGGACGCACGCAGCGCCGGAACCCTCAGCTTCGGTGCGATGCGGCCCGAGAGCGCGACGACCGAGCCCGCGCCGAGGTTGGCGGAGAAGACGTCGACCGCGTCGAGCGAGTCCTTCGACCGGAGCAGGTGCGCATCGTCGAGGACGAGCACGAGCGGCTCGGCGGCCCCGAGCGAGCGCGCGAGGCGCGGGAGGGCGTACGTCCACATCGACGCCCCCGGCGCCGCGAACGCCTCGAGCACGTGCGGCGAAAGGGGCTCGATCTCGTGCAGGGCTGCCGCGACGTGCCGGAGCAAGACGATCGGGTCGTTGTCGCGCTCGTCGATCGAGACCCAGGCGAAGGGCCGAGCGTCGCGCGCCGCCCACTGCGCCAGCAGCGTCGTCTTCCCGTAGCCGGCCGGCGCCGTGACCGTGACGATCGGGCAGAACGTCTCCGCTCGCAGGCGGTTGATGAGAGCGGTTCGAGATACGAGGCCCGACCGCGGGCGAGGGACCTCGATCTTCGACTCGAGGATCGCCCCGAACGGCGACTGCGGGAGCGTGCCGGGTTGCTCCCGGTGCGTTGGCGCCGTGCTCGCCCGCTGCCGACGCCGATCGGCCACGCCTACACCGCCGCCTTCGTCCGGTCGGCTTCGCTGATCCTGATCGCCTCGCTGCGACCGTTGACGCCGAGCTTGCGGTAGATCGAGATCGCCTGCGTCTTGACCGTGTTACGGGAGATCTCGAGCTGCTCCGCGATTTCGCGGAAGGAGAGATGCGTCGCCAGGAGCGGGAGCAGCCTCAGCTCGGCCGGGGTCAGCCTCGCCCGCGAGCCGCGCGGCGGCTCGACCATGGCGTCGACGTCGCGACGGAGATGTCGCGCCTGCTCGACGAGCACGCCGAGCCGCGGTTGCGCACCGACGATCGCGTCGATCTCGTCGGCGACCACCCGGGCACGATCGCCGTCGCGAAGTGTCACGTAGCACTGGCCGAGCTCCAGGCGGATCGCGAGGGCCAGCCACGGCACCGCCTCGTTCACCGACGCGCGGAGAGGCTCGGCGACCTCGACGAGCTGCCTCGCGTCCGCCCAGCGCCCCTGGCGGAGCGCGGTCTGCGCCGCGGCGGCGAACGCCGCCGCGGCCGTCGGGTAAGCCTTGAGCTCTGAGCGCAACAGCAGCTCCGACGCCTCGAGCGAGAGCGCGGCCGCCGCGTCGCGGTCCTGTCGCCCTCGCGCGATCACCGAGCGCTGGCTCGTGGCGATCATCTGTGTCTCGGCGCAGCCGTACAGGGCTGCGACACGCGCGGCCTCGGCGAGCAGCGCGTCGGCCTCGTCCTCCGCGCCGACGAGCAGCGCGGCCCACCCGCGCATGTGCAGCGCCTTCGGGTACCACTTGCCGCCACGCGGCACGTTCGCGAGCGCGGCGCCGGCGTCCGCGACCATGCGCCGCGCGCCGTGCCGGCACAGCGCCGCCCGGACGACGGACACTCCCGCGCGTATCGATGCCGCGTCGCGGTTCTTGCGGCGGGCGCCGCGCTCGGCGAACTGGAGCCAGCGCTCCGCCTCGCCCGCACGCCCTCGGAACGCGTGAATCCAGCTGCCCTGCAACGCGACGGCCGGGTAGCGCTCGAGCTGCGAGGTCTCGCTGAACCACTCGAGCCGTTGCTCGACGTTCCGCGTGGGGCCCTGACCTGCGGACCGAAGCGTCGTCGCGGTCAGCAGCTGGGCGACGCGGTCGGCGTCTCCCCCCGCCTCCGCGTGCTCCAGCGCCGCGTCGCGATCGCCGACGCGCTCGTACCAGTCGGCGGCGCGCCGGTGCAGCGCCGGAACGGCCTGCGGTTCGTCGTTCAGCAGCTCGTGCAGGAAGAACTGGCGAAAGAGGGCGTGGAAGCGATACCAACCGACGCGGTCGGCGAGCGGCGCGACGACGAGGTCAGCCTGTGCGAGCCTGTCGAGCCGGGATTGAGAATCATCGGTCTGCAGGACGGCATCGCAGAGCGAGCCCGTCAGCTCGTCGAGGATCGACGCGCGCCGGAGGAACCGCACGTCCTGCGGGCGCAACTGCGAGAGGTACTCCGATTCGACGTACTCGGCGAGGAAGCGGTCGCTCCCGCCGAAGCTGCCCGCCGGAGCCTCAGCCGTCGTGTTCGCGCCCGACAGGGATGCGAGGTAGAGCGCGGCGGGCCAGCCCTCGCAGAGGTCGATCGTGTCCGCCGTCTGTTGGTCCGAGAGCTCCCCGTTCGCGCCCTGGAGGAGGAGCTGCGCCTCTCTGCGCGTGAGCGCGAGCTCGTCGCCGCCGAGCTCGCGCAGCCCGCCGGAGGAACGGAGGGCCCCGAGTGCGAGCCTGGGCGGCGTCCGCGCGGCGAGCGCGCGCGTCGACCCGCGCGGCAACCTCGCAACGAGGATCGAGAGCGCGCGGCGCGCCTCCGGCGCGTGCAGGCGATCCACGTCGTCGAGCGCGAGCACGAACGGCTTGCGGCACGACGCGAGCGCCTCGGCCGCTCGCGCCACCAGCGTCCCCGCCCGCTTCTCGCGACCCGCGCCGAGCGCCGCGAGCAGCCGGCGATCGAGCGGCTGGACGCGGTCGACGGCCGCCACGAGGTCACGGACGAGGACAAGCGGGTCGTTGTCGCGGGCGTCGATCGACAACCACGCGACGGGACGTGTCTCCGCGGCCGCCCACTGCGCGAGGAGCGTCGTCTTCCCGTACCCGGGTGGGGCGATGATCGTCACCACCGCGGCCGTGTCGCGGCGAAGCCGGCCGACCAGCGGCCGTGGAACGACGCCGGGGCGGAGCGCCGGCGGTCTGATCTTCGCCTCGATCACGTCGAGGCTCGGCCCACGCGCCGACTCCAGTTGTGCCGTGGTCACCGCCGTTCCCTCCCGTCAGTGGCCTTCCGGAACGTTCGTGAGCTCTGCGCGCGGAACTGCAGATCGTCGATCGCCACCCGAGCCTTCCTGACCCCGTTCGCCGCCCTCCGGACGACGCGTTGCGACCGCAGATGCAGCGTCACTATCTCGCGCTCGAGCGTCGTCGGCAACCGTGCGCGCATGCCGATTCCGAGCTGCGGAACGGCATGCCCGCACGCACGCGCGGCGTCGGTCAGCGCACGTTCGATACTGGCTCTTCGGCCGATGCGCGTCCGGGTGTCGCGTCTGCCCCGTGTTGCGCCCAGAGCTCCTCGAGGAGCTCCGCGCGGAGGTCGCCCTTCCAGGCGATCGCGTCGGCTCCGCTCCTCGCGGCTTCCTCCGGCAGTTCGTGGGGGCGCGACGCGGAGACGAGGCAGACGAGCGTGTTCGGCCTGAGCTCCTTGATCGTGCGCGTCGCGGCGATGCCGCCGAGCAGCGGCATGTGCACGTCCATCACGACGAGATCCGGCTCCAGCGCACGTACGAGCGCGACCGCGGCTTCGCCCGATGTCGCCTCGCCGATCAGCATCAGCATCGACGACGCTCCGACGATCAGGCGGAGCGCGCCGCGAAACGAGGCCTCGTCGTCAACGACGAGCACTGAGGCCGCGTGCGTTGTCCGACCGTGTAGGTGCATCGGTTCTCCCTCCTCGGACGACCGGCCGCGTCTCGCCACATGATCGTCCGCTCGGGCGCGCCGCGCACGCGTGCATGCATGCATATCGCGGCGGTATCAGCCGCGTGCGTTCGCGAGGTAGATCAGCGCGGCCTTCACGCGGCGGCTGACGTTCTCGGCGTCGCCGAGGTCGAGCTTCATGAAGACCCCGTTGATGTGGCGCTCGACCGCACGCTTCGTCAGGACGAGCGCCCGTGCGATCGCGGCGTTGCTGCGCCCCTCGGCGATCAGCGCCAGGATCTCGAGCTCGCGCGGGGTCAGCGCGTCCAGGTGAGACTGCTCGCGACCACGGTACGCCCGGAGGAGCGTCTCGACGACCGCGGGGTCGACGACCGATCCGCCTTCGGCGACGGCGCGAACCGCGCGCCCGAGCTCGCCGGCGTCCCGGACGCGATCCTTGAGCAGGTACGCGCGCCGTTCCGAGCCCGGCTCGAACAGCGCGGCGGCGTAGACCGGCTCGTTGTGCTGGCTGAGGACGACGACGCCGACGTCCGGTGCGGAGACGCGCAGCTCGTTCGCGAGCACGATGCCCTCGTCCGTGTTCGTCGGCGGCATCCGGATGTCGGTGAGGACGACGTCCGGCCGCTCCTCGCCGATCACGTCGAGCAGCGCCTGGAGGTCGCCCCGGGTCGCGACGAGCTCGAGCCCGGCCGCGCGCTCGATCACGCGCGCGATCCCCTCGCTCGCGAGGTAGTTGTCCTCGCCGAGGACGACGCGGAGCGTCACGGGCCGAGCGCATGGCGCCGGCACACGGTCCGGAGTGGTGTGCGCATGCCGACAGGATGACGTGGCGGCACCGCCTGCCGCAACGGAGGACGTGCTGATCCGGCAAACGGCATCTGTACGAGTCCGGCCGCGTCATTTGGCCGAGGCCTCCATTGCGTTGAGAAGGTCACGACCTTAACGTTAGGAGAACTTCGACTTTACGTCGACAAGCCGCTCTTTCTCTCGTCCTTGACCGACACCCACGTCTCTCTCGCTCCTCGTTCGGTTCGCTCGGCTGCCGCAGCGCGACTCTCGAGCCTCCCCGTGAAGCAGGCCGCCACGGTCCTCGCCCTCGCCGCGGTGTATGCGGGCGCGGCCAGGCTCGGTCAGAGCCTCCGTTACACGGCCTCCGTCTCCGCGGTCTGGCCGCCCGTCGGGCTCGGGATCGCGGCGCTCTACCTCGGCGGGCTGCGGCTCTGGCCGGGGATCTTCATCGGCGAGCTGATCGTCAACGGCCAGCTCCTTGCCGGCGACGCGGGCCTCCCGGTCGGCAGCCTCGCCGGCCAGCAGCTCGGGAACATGGCCGAGGTCATCGTCGGCGCGTGGCTCCTCCGCCGGCTCATCGGCCCCCGCGCGCCGCTCGATCGGGGCTCGCAGGTCGTCGGCATGGCGGTCGCCGTCGGCGCGGCGACGGCGATCAGCGCCACGGTCGGCACGCTCTCGATGCTCGCCGGCGACGTGATCACGCTCGACGAGGCCCCAACCTTCTGGCGGACCTGGTGGCTCGGCGATACGTCCGGCGCGCTGGTGGTGCTCCCGTTCGTGCTCACGTGGCTCGGCAACGCGCGCGCGGCCTTCCGGCGGATGTGGACGGTCGAGGGCGGGCTCCTGATCGCAACCGTGATCGCGCTCGTCGTGGTGGCGGTGACGAGCAGCGAGCCGCTCACGTACCTGATCTTCCCGGCATTGATCTGGGCCGCCTTCCGCTTCGGACCGCCGGGCGTGACCCTCGCGACGCTCATCAACGCCGGCGTGACGATCGGCATCACCGCGCACCAGCGCGGAGCGTTCTTCCGGCAGCCGATCGACGACCGCACGCTGACCACGCAGCTGTACATCCTCATCGGAGCCCTGACCGCGCTCTTCCTCAGCGCCGCGGTGAGCGAACGCCAGCGTACGGCCGCCGAGCTGGTCACGGCCCGGCGCCGCGAGGGCGACCGTGCGCTCGAGGACCGCCGCCGGATCGCGCGCGACCTGCACGACTCCGTCTCGCAGGCGCTGTTCTCGAGCCTGCTCCACACGCGGATCGCCGAGAGGGCGCTGGACGGCGATCCGAACGCGGCAGCCCCCGAGCTGAGGGAGAGCCTGCGGACGATCGGCGAGCTCACGAGACGCGCGCAGCGGGAGATGCGCAGCTTCATCTTCGAGTGGGGCGCGCACGACGTGGGCGCCGGCCTCGTCTCCGCCTTCGCCCGCGCGGTCCCGACCCTGACGGCCGGATCCGCGCTCGAGGTCGAGATCGAGGGGCCGGACGAGCCGCTGCCGCTGACGATCGAGACCCAGACCCAGCTGTTCACGATCGGGCGCGAGGCGCTCGCGAACGTCGTCAAGCACTCGGGGGCGTCGGCTGCCTTCGTCCGCCTCGAGGCGCGCGATCGTCGCGTGATCATGGAGATCGGCGACGACGGGTGCGGGTTCGACGCGACCGTCGGGTACCCCGGCCGGCTCGGGCTCGAGTCGATGCGGAGCCGGGCGAGGGAGATCGACGCCGACCTGGAGATCTCGAGCAGAGCGGGCCACGGCACCCTGATCCGTGTCGAGATCCCGGCGGCGGAGCAGGAACGAGCGCATGTCGGCTGAGGAAGACGGCCCCATCCGCGTGCTGGTCGTCGACGACCACGAGGTCGTCCGGCGGGGCCTCTTCTCCTTCCTCGACGGCGAGCCGGATCTCGAGGTCGTCGCCGACGCCGGCGGCGGCCAGGAGGCCCTCGACCTGCTCGCGAAACTCGACCGCGAGGGCCGCCGGCCTCAGGTGGTCGTGATGGACATGCACATGGAGCCGATGGACGGAATCGAGTCGACGCGGCGGATCCGCTCGCTCTACGACGACGTCGAGGTCATCGCCTTGACGTCGTTCGGCGACGACGAGCGGGTGCACGCTGCGCTGAAGGCGGGTGCCTCGGGCTACCTGCTCAAGGACGCGGACGCGGACGAGGTGGCGGTCGCCGTCAGGGCGGCGCACCGGGGGGAGGTGCAACTCGACTCAGCCGTTGCGGCACGGCTGATCGCGTCGCTGCACGCGCCCGCCGAAGACGCGCGCCTCAATCTCACCGCGCGTGAGCTCGACGTGCTCCGCCTGGTCGCGGCGGGCGAGCCGAACAAGCGCATCGCCGCCGCGCTCGAGATCGGCGAGCGGACGGTCCGATCGCACGTCTCGAGCATCCTTTCGAAGCTCGGCCTCAGCTCGCGGACGCAGGCCGCCCTGTGGGCCGCGCGGCAGGGGATAGCCGCCGACGCGCCGGCCGCCGACGCGGCTCGCTCCTGAGCCGCCCCGTCGCGCGGATCACCCCGCGGGGATGACGCGCCCGCTTCGGCCGCGGCGCAGAGTCGCAACGGCCGAAAGGGATTCTTCGAGCTGCCGGGAGGTCATTGATGGCGATCGAGCAGGCGATAGCGCCGCCGGCGGAGGTACGGTCGTCGGCAGACGCAGTTGCGCACGGGTGGCACCGCTGGGTGCCGTGGCTGCTGATCGTGATTGCGGCGCTGATCGGGCTCGTCGCGTCGTTGAACGTCTGGGTGAAGCGCCAGGCGCTGAACACCGACAACTGGACGAACGCCAGCTCGGAGCTCCTCGCGGACCCCGAGATCAGAAGCGCGATCTCGGTCTACCTGGTGAACCAGCTCTACGAGAACGTCGACGTGGGTCAGGCGCTCCAGGAGCGGCTGCCTCCGGCGGCGAAGCCGCTCGGGCCTCCACTCGCGGCCGCGCTGGAGCCCGCTCTCGTCCGAACGACGGACCAGCTCCTCGGCCGGCCGAAGGTCCAGGCGCTCTGGGAGAACGCGAACCGGCGGGCGCACGAGCTCCTCATCGCCGTCGTCGACGGCAAGCGGGGGGTCCTCGAATCGACGGACGGCAACGTCGTGCTCAACCTGCGCCCGCTGCTCGAGCAGCTCGTGGCGGAGACCGGCCTCGGCGGGCGCGTCCTGGAGAGGCTCCCGCCGGACGCTGGCCAGATCGTCGTCATGAAGGGCAACCAGCTCGACGTCGCGCGCAGGAGCGTCAAAGTCATCCGCGTCGTCAGCTACCTCCTCGTCTTTCTCGTGCTCGGCCTGTTCGCCCTCGCTGTCTACCTCGCGCGCGGACGCCGGCGGACCGTCCTCATGGGCGCCGGGGCGAGCCTGCTCGTCGTCGGCCTGATCGTGCTCGTCGTCCGCCGCCTGGCCGGGAACTACATCGTCGACGCGCTGGCGGGCAACCCGGACGCGACGCGTCCTGTCAGCCACGCGTGGGTGATCGGGACGGAGCTGCTGCGCAACGTCGGCATCAACGTCGTCATCTACGGCGCGCTGACGATCTTCGCGGCCTGGATCGCAGGTCCGTCGCGCCCCGCGACCGCGCTGCGCCGCTACGCGGCGCCGACGATGCGCGAGCGCCCCGTTCTCGTCTACGGCATCGTCGCGGTCCTGCTGCTCGTCCTGCTTCTGAGCGGCCCGACCGACGCCCAGCGCGTGCTCCCGTTGCTCGGGGTGTTCGCGCTGGCGTTCGTCGGAACCGAGATCCTGCGGCGCCAGACGGAGCGCGAGTTCCCGCCGGGACTAGCGGCGCCCGGGACGTAGGGCGGGCGCGGCTGACGGTGGCCGTCCGGGTGAGATCGAGCAAGGCGGCGATCGCCGCCGCGATCGCCGTCCTGGCGCTCCTGGTGGCCGGCTGCGGCTCGAGCGACGACAGCGACGCCTCGGCCTCGGCCGACTGGGTCGACGGCTTGTGTGGCGCCCTGACGACGTGGAAGAGCAGCCTCGAGTCGGTCGGCGCGACGCTGAAGGACGTCGATGCGCTCTCGAAGGACGGCATCGAGCAGGCGGCGGACGACGTCTCGGACGCGAACCAGCAGCTCGCCGACGACGTGAACGAGCTCGGCGACCCGCCGAAGGAGGCCGCGTCGGACGCGGAGGACACCGTCGACGAGCTCCGTGACGAGCTCGAGGCGTCGGCAGACCAGATCACGTCCGCGACGCAGGACGTCTCGAGCCCGACTGACGTCCTCAAGGCGATCAACACGACCAGCGCCGCGCTGCTGACGATGTCGAGCGACATCTCAGCGACGCTCGCCACGCTCGAGTCCATCGACGCCGCCGACGAGTGGAAGCAGGCGTTCGCCGACTCGGACGCGTGCCAGTCGCTGGGGAACAGCTGAGCAGCTCTCCGCGGCGCAGGCGGCTGCTCGTCCGCGGCGGCCTCGGAGCGGTCAGCCTCGGCATCATCGTCGCGACCTTTGCGTATCTCCTGCCGACGATCGCGGGCTACGCCGAGGTCTGGGACGTCGTCTCGCAGCTCTCGTGGCCCTGGGTGCTCGCGCTCCTCGGCGTGACCGCGCTCAACATCGCCACCTTCGCGCCGCCGTGGCAGGTCGCGCTGCCGGGCCTCCGTTTCATCCGTGCGATTCAGATGACGCAGGCGTCGGCGGCTCTCGCGATCGTCGTCCCGGGCGGGGCGGCCGTCGGCGCCGCCGGCGCGTACAGCATGACCCGTCGCTGGGGCTTCGCCGGCCGGGACGTCGTCCGCGCGGTCACGCTGACGAGCCTTTGGAACCAGCTCCTCAACCTCGCGTACCCGATCGTCGCCGTGTTCCTGCTCACGATCACGGGCGCGCAGACCGCGGCGCTGGCGACGGTCGCCTTCGTCGGCGTCGCCGTTCTCGGCGTCGTGATCACCGGGTTCGTGCTCGTGCTGGTCAGCAGTCGGCTCGCCGACGACATCGGCGACGTCGCGGCGCGCTTCTCCAACTGGACGCTCGGCAAGGTCCGGCGCGGCCCGGTCGCCTGGTCGGGTGCCAACTTCGAGCGGTTCCGGGCCAATGTCGCCGGCTTCGTCGCGCGGAGGTGGCCGGCGCTGACGCTCGTCTCGCTCCTCGGGAGCATGACCGTGTTCGCGGTCCTGGTCGTCTCGCTGCGCGCCCTCGAGGTGCCGGCGTCGCAGGTCTCGCTGGTCGAGGCATTCGCTGCGTGGGCGCTCGTACGCATCCTGACGTCGATCCCGATCACGCCCGGAGGCCTCGGCGTGGTGGAGCTCGGGCTCACCGCCGCGCTGGTCGGCTTCGGCGGGGACAACGCCGGTGTCGTCGCCGCGGTGCTCGTGTATCGCTTCCTGACCGTGGTGCCGACGCTGGTACTCGGTCTCATATCCGCCTTCACCTGGCGCCGGAGCCCGGCGCCGAAGATCAACGAGGCGGCCGGCCAGCCCTAGGACGTGGGTCGGACCCGCGGAGCCTCCGCCTTTCATCCTCTCGGGACGATGTCGCGCGGAGGCGTCGCCCGGACGATGCCGTCGGCATGCGGCTGGAGCTGGGAAAGCAGGTTCGATCCGCCGATCGCGAGGTGGTCGGAGAGCTCGCCGACGTGATCGTCGACCCGATCGAGAAGCGCGTGACGCATCTCGTGGTCAAGCCGCACCACCGCGCCGACGAGGGGCTCCATCTCGTCCCGATCGAGCAGGCCGTCTCGGGCGACGACGGGGGTGAGATCTCGCTTCGGTGCAGCGCGGAGGAGGTGCGGCAGCTCCCGAACGCCCAGGACTTCGCGTACCTGCGCGTCGGCGAGGCGCCCGTTAGCGACCCCGAGTGGGACGTCGGGATCAAGGAGGTCCTCGCCCTGCCGTATTACGACGGCGGCCTGGGGGGAGGTCTCGCCGGCGGCTACGAGGAGCAGGTCGGCGTCGTCTACGACCGCATCCCGAAGGGCGAGGTCGAGATCCGGCGCGCGAGCAGCGTCACCAGCGCCGACGGCCATCACCTCGGCGAGGTCGACGGCTTCCTCGTCGACGGCGACCACATCACGCACTTCGTGCTGGAGCGGGGCCACCTCTGGGGCCGGCGCGAGGTCACGATCCCGATCAACCTCGTCACCAGCATCGATCCCGACGCCGTCACGATCGGGCTGTCGAAGGACGAGGTCGGCGACCTCCCGGAGCACAAGGTGCGCCGGCACACGAAGTCGTAGCTCCCGCTCCCGGCTCATCACCCGGCCTGGACGATGAACCCGGCCGCCGATGCGCGACGATGCGGAGATGGGGTTCGCGACGACAGAGCGACGGCGCCGATGATCGAGCTGGCGACCAGGGAGAGCGGTACGCTGCACGTCGAGTTGCTGTGGGCGCAGGAGACCGACCTCGTGTCGGTGTCCGTGGACGACCCGGCGACCGGCGACAACTTCGAGTTCGTCGTCGACAACGGGAGCGCGATCGACGCCTTCTACCACCCGTTCGCGTACGCGGCGCGGCGCGTCGACTCCCGCACCGCGGCGTAACAGAACTCCGCGACGGGCGGCGTCCTCAGGCCGGGAAGGGGCTCGCCTGCTCGGTCTTCTCGCGCCGCGCCAGCACGAGCAGCACCACGCTCACCGTCGTCACCCACGCCGGGAACACGAAGATCGTCGCACGGAAGTAGGAGACGCTGAACAGGAGCACGAGCGCGACGGCGTACCCGGCGAACACGAGCCAGCGCGGCAGCGTTCCCGTCCGCAGGCCGATCGTCGAGGAGACGATCATGAACACCGCCGCTGCGCGGATCGCGTAGACGTACAGGAACGTGTAGCCGAGGCCGCGGGCGAACACGAAGACATCGGCGCTCGGAGGCGGCGAGCCCTGGAATTTGACGGCTGCGAGCGGAGCGCCGGCCGTGGCGGCGGCGGCGTACAGCATCCCGACGAACAGGATCCCGCTGCCCAGGAAGACGGTCGCGAAGAACTTGTCCTCGTATCCCCCGATCCGGCTGCGGATCGCGGCCACGAACCAGAGGAACGCGATGCCCGCGAACGGGACGAGGTAGAGGCCGACGAGGCCCAGCGTCTTGGAGTCGTTCCTCAGGTACCACGCCGAGATCTCGCTCGCGGTGCTTCCGCCCGCAGGCTGCCGGTAGAGCAGCGCGAGTGAGAGGACGAAGAGGCCGGCGAAGACGAGCCCCGCGACTCCCGCGGCCGCCGGCGTTCGCAATTCGCGCCCGAACGTCTCGGAGAGAGGCGGCTCGCGTGGCGGCGAGCCGACGCCGGCGTCGGTTGCGGGCATGCGATCGAGCGTCGTGGCGACCCGACGCCCGGCGGTCATCCGAAGCGGATGATCCTCGCGAGGCCGGCGCGTTCGCTCAGCCGTCCGGCGCCGGGGGAGGCTTCGGCCTGACGAAGACTCCGACGACCGCTCGGCGAAGCTGCGTGCGGACCGGGTCGTTGCTCTGGGTCACCGGCCGCGACCACGCGGCGGCCATCTCGGCGCCGACGAGCAGCGCCGACGCGCACAGGTACACCGAGTAGAGGAACACGAGCCCCGTCGTCAGCGAGCCGTAGACGACCGCGAGCTTGGTCGTCTTCGCGTAGATCAAGCCGGACGCGAGAGAGATCAGCTGGAGGAGGACCGCTGTCATGACCGCCCCGACGACACCGTCGCGAATCCGCAGGCCGCGCGCCGGGACGAAGCGGTACAGCAGCAGTACGACCACCACCGAGACGACGAAGAACGCGGCGTGCAGGAGCACATCCGTCAGGCCCGAGTCCGGCCGCAGGAGACTGCCGAGGAGGGCGATCGCGACCGTCACGAGCGTGAGCACCGCGGCGCCGACCACCAGCACGACGTCGACGAGCTTCCCGCGGGCGAGCGGCCGCGACCCCGTGACGCCCATCGCGCACTCGAGGCCGCGCCGGATCGCCGTCATCATCCCCGTGGAGGCCCACGCGAACAGCAGCAGGCTGACGAGGCCGGCGGCGCTCGCGGGCGTCGCGATCGCGGTGATCGCGTCCTCGACGTCCTTCCTCCCTGCTGCGGTGACGGGAAGCGCGTCGACGATCGTGCGGACGACGTCGCGGCGAACGCTGTCGTCCTGGAGCACGAGGCCGAAGATCGAGACGAGCACGATCGCGAGCGGAGCGGTCGAGAACAGGACGCGGTAGGCGATCGCGGCGGCCTGCTGCGGGCACCCGTCCGCGAAGAACTGCCGGACAGCGCCCCCGCCGGCCGAGACGAGCTTCTTCGCGACGCCGCGCGCGCCCCCGGCGGCGTCTGCGGGCGCCGAGACCGGCGTATGGGCGCTGCTCCCCATCGAGTCGTGGCCCGGCGAGCTCGTCGTGAGTCTCCGCCCGAACCATGCGGAAGCTACTGGGCCGTCGCGGGCGGCGGTTCGTCTCGATCGGATGACGCGGTGTCGGCCGCCGCCACGGTCTATTGATTCGCGTGGAGGTGCTTCTGCGAGGCGTCGAACCGGAAGACCTGGAGGTCTTGTACGAGCAGCAGCGCGACGCGGCGGCAACGCTGCGGCTTCGCGATCACGCAGTCCGAGACGCGGTTCGACGAGCGGCTGGGCGAGGAGGTCGACCTCCTGCTGCTCGAACTTCGGTAGCGCCGAGGAAGACCGCGAGGCTCTCCAGCGCCTCGTCGAGGCGAGACGTGTCGTCCCAGGCGCCGAGCACCTCGAGCGTCTTCGTCTTGCGGTCGAAGCGCGGCTCGACGCGGCCCACGAGCCGGTCGCCGACAAGGATCGGCAGGACGTAGTAGCCGTACTCGCGCTTCGCGGCGGGGACGTACATCTCGAGCCGGTAGCGGAAGTCCCACAGCGCCTCGGCGCGCGCGCGGTCGTGCACGAGGCGGTCGAACGGCGAGAGGAGCGTGACGCGGTCGGGAACCGGACCGTCACTCGCCTCCGGGTGCGCGTGCCACGTCCCGTTCTCGATCCGCACGCCCTGCGTGCGGAAGCGCTGCTCCGCGAGCAGGCGCTCGGCCTCGCGCAGCGGCACGGCCTCCGTCT
>Ga0126312_10000944_pt1 | contig 18477 bp, 19 predicted proteins | sample Plot104A_FD_92537 | JGI IMG/M metagenome (GOLD analysis project Ga0126312, IMG submission 92537) | Serpentine soil microbial communities from UC McLaughlin Reserve, CA, USA - Plot104A | ecosystem: Environmental > Terrestrial > Soil > Grasslands | place: USA: UC McLaughlin Reserve, Lake County... | reverse complement strand
GCCCTGTCGCGCCACGAGCCCGTTGAGCACCTGCGCGGCGAGCTCGTCGCCGCGAAGCTTCGAAAGACCGCCGTTTCGCCTGCCGATCGGCGACCGGACGGCGTCGACGATGAGCGCATCGGTGGCCACCGGCCAAGCTTAGACCGGGATGCGAGTTGACGGCACGGCGCGAACGGACGACCATGCGCGGATCCGCCGGCCGCCACCCGCCCGCTTCGCCCTGCTCGCTGTTGCCGTTGCGCTCGTCGGTGGCGCCGCCCCGCGCCTCGTGCTCGACGCCTCCGACGCGAGCTCGACGCTTCGCATTCCGGTGAACGGGCCGCTCGCGTTCGAGGCCAGGGCGGACGGCTTCCTCGCGCGGGGAGCCGGCTACAACGCACTGCTCCGCCGCGACTCGCAACTGGTGGCTCTTCACCGGCCGTTCCGGCTCGAGCGCGACGCGTTCGGGCGCCCATCGCTACCGCGGACGGCGCCGGAGCAGGCGGGATTCGCCGTTCGCTTCCTCGGCGCGCAGTCGCACGCACGGGCGGACCCTGCGTCGCCGCTCGCGCCCGTCCGCTACGTCCGCCGCGGCAATGAGTCGAGCGCGCGGACATTCGCGCGGGTCGCTTTCCGCGACGTGTACCGCGGGATCGCTGTCGCCTACCACGGCCGAGCCGGACGTCTGCAGGCGGACTGGCTGGTGGCATCGGGCGCCGATCCGAGTCAGATCCGGCTCGAGCTCGCCGGCGTCGACGGCGCCCACATCGGCGCGAACGGCGACGTCGCCTTCGCCGTCGACGGCCTCCGGGCTTCCCTCACGCGCCCGCACGCGTACCAGCAGCGTCCGGACGGGCGTCGTCCCGTCGCGGCGTCATGGAAGCTCGCCGGCCGCACGCTTACGTTCGCGGTCGGCGCCTACGACCGATCGTTGCCGCTCGTGATCGATCCAACCCTCGTCGGGACGTTGACCGCGGGTGGAAACGACCTCGACACGCTCGTCGATGTCGAGGCGGACTCGTCGGGCAACCTCGTCGCCGTCGGCGCGACGGTCGAGTCAGGCTTCCCGCGCGTCGGGAACGGCGCCTTCCAGCCCGGCGGCAGTCTCGACGGCGTCGTCGTCACGATGTCGCCGGGCCTCCAGATCCTGCAGACGGTCGTCCTCGGCGGCCTTCGCGACGACGTCTTCCAACGGGTCGAGGCGCGCGATCCCGGCGAATGGATCGTCTCGGGATGGACGACGAGCGGCGACTTCCCGGTCGTGCACGCGCTCGACTCGACATACGGCGGCGGCGCCTGTGGCGACGACCCCTGCGTCGACGGGCTCCTGCTGGCGTTCCGCAACGGCGCGCTCCGGTTCGGAACGTACGTCGGCGGCGCGCGCGACGACCAGATCACGTCGATTTCGCTCGACCGCTCGGCGAGAAACGGGAACGGCGCGCTCGCGTTCGGCGGCTTCTCCAACTCCGTCGAGTTCGTCCGCTCGGCGGGCTACGACGACTTCGTCGGTCTGATCGACTACGAGTCGCTCGAGTCGATCGGCGGCGGCTCGGGCTATCGCCTCCAGCGCTTCGGCGGCGCCGGCAACGACTCCGTCAACGGCGTCGCCGTCCGCGGCAACCTCGTCTACGCGGTGGGCGGCAGCAGATCGACGACGCAGATCACGCCGGGAACCGCGCTCGGCTTCGAGAGCTCGTTCATCCTCTACTCACGCGACGGCGGCAGCACGTGGCAGGAGCGCGTCTACGTGTCGACCACGCCGTTCTCGGAGCTCGACAACGTCGTGATCGACGGCGACGGATCGGCGTACGCGTCGTTCACCGGCTTCTTCCCCGGCGGCAACTACGGCACGTGCACGTTCGGAACCTGCATCCCCGTCGGCTTCGTGAAGCTGGACGCGTCGACGCTCGCGCCCGGCGGCATCGCGACGCTCGTTCCGTCCGCCGGCGGGCGCTATGCGGTGCAGGATCTCGACCCGCGGCGCGCGGCGAACGGGACGATCGACGCACTGGGCGCAGCGGTCGACTCGTACGGCTCTTTCGCGCTGTCGGCGACGCCGACCGGGGTTCCGATCCTGATCAAGCCGGGCCCGACGGTTGCGTCGACGATGGAGCTGCCGGAAGGAACGCTGGCGTGGGGGTCCGCGATGGCCGGTGACTCGATGTTCGTCGCAGGCGTGGCGCTCGAGGAGACGTTCGACGGGATCCACGGCGAGGCGGACGGCTTCGTGTCGAAGTTCACCGGCCTCGGTCTCGATACGTGCGCCTGTGCGTCCGTGACGACGACGGCGCGGGCCGTCCGGGCGACAAAGAAGGCCATCTCGTTCACGGTCGACTGGACGATGAGCTGCACGGGCGGCTCGGGGAGGTGCGAGGGCGAGGTCGCCGTCGAGGCGCCGCGGGGCGTTCGCGTGTCGCAGCCGGCGCAGCGTGTCCGGTGCGGGCCTGGCGAGTGCACGGCGGCTCCACAGCAGGGCAGCTTCCGCGTCACGGCGGCGCTCACCGCTGCCACGCGCCGCGTCACCTTCACGGTCAGGAAGTGGTGCGTCAACGGCGAGACCCGTACGGCCCTTGCGCCGGCCAAGGTCAGCGTCGGCGTTCCGCGACGTTAGTCGCCGGAACATGATTCACGGCCGAACGAGCGGGGTAGCAGACGCCCATGCTCGGAGTCGCGCTCGCGCTGATCGTGGTCGGCGTCGTCCTCCTCTTCATCATCCCGTGGGTCGGTCTCGCGGCCGGAGCCGTCGGGCTCCTGCTGGCGCTCGGCTACCTGCTCGGCATCGGTCGCCGAGCGGTCGAGCCGCGCACGTAGCTCGGCGCGCGGAGCGGCGGTCGCCCCTCGGGGGCGGGAGTACACTCGCGCGCGATGCCGTCGTTGCTGAAGCGCTTCCGGCGTGCCCGCGGCCCCGAGCAGGAGAATGGCGCGGAGACGCCCGTCGCGGCCGAAGAGGGTGAGCCGGGTCTCGCACCGAACGGGGCGCCGGCGGCCCCCGCCGCCGAGGCCGCGCCTCCGCCACGCCCAAGGCGCCGGACACTGCCGCCGGCCGGCGCGCTCCGCCGCGAGCGCCGGGTGCTGCTCCGCAACCGTGAGGACCGCGTTCGCGACCTCGGGGGTCTCGTGCTGGAGATGTACCGACAGGATCGCTTCCGCCAGGATCTCGTCTACGAGCAGGCTGCCGAGGTCGTGGCGATCGAGGAACGCCTCTTTCAAGTCGACCAGCTCCTCGCTCTAGCAGCCTCTCGCGGTCGGGTCGCGCCCGCGCAGCAGTGCCCCCAGTGCGGCTCGCCGGTCCTCCCCGGCGCACGGTTCTGCGCGAGCTGCGGCAACGCGCTCGCAACATTCGACCGGTGAGCTCGACCGAAGGTCCGTACGGCACGTGTCCGCGCTGTGGCGCTCCCGCCGCACCGGAGCAGGAGTACTGCCTCGAGTGCGGCCTTCGCCTTCCGTCCACGCGCAGCCGCTTTGGCGCCAGGCGACGGTGGTACGCCGCGCCCGCACTGTGGTCGCTCCTCGCCTTGCTCGTGCTGGCCGGGCTCGGGACCGCAGTCGCGGTGGCAGTGACCCGCGGCGAGGAGGAGCAGACGCTGACAGCGACGGCGCCTCCCGCACGTGCTCCGGCACCCTCCACCACCGTTCCAGAGCCGACAACGGCTCCGGCAACGACACCCCCGGCTCCGGCGACGCCTCCACCCACGACCCCCGTACAGGAACGTCCGATCGACTGGCCGGACCGGGACGGTTACACCGTCGTGCTCGAGTCGATTCCGACGGCGTCGAGTCGGCAACGCGCGCTCCAGACGGCGCGGCGCGCGATGAGGCAGGGGCTGCAGGACGTTGGAGTGCTCGCGTCCTCGAATTACCCGAGCCTCCAGCCCGGCTACTACGTCGTGTTCGCCGGGATCTACGACACGACCGCGGACGCGGTCGAGGCGCTTCCGGAGGCCGGCGACGCCGGTTTCGAGGCCTACGTCCGCCCCGTCAGCCGTTGAGCCCGCGCGGAGGTGTAACAGAGGGCGACCCGGGTACGCACCGTGCGTGCACACGGATGCCTGTTCGCTGGCGGGGCAACAAACGTCAGGACTTTGTAACACCAGCCTGGACCCTGTAGACTCGCGCCCGAGCCGCATCGCTGATCGCCCGTATTACTGTTGTTAACAAAGATTCTCGGCCCCTGAACCCCGTAGAGAGCCCCAGTTGACGGACGAGCACGCGCTCCAGCTTCGTAACTGCATGTACCAGTACTCGCGGGCGATCTATCGCTCGATCAAGGACCTGATCGACCCGTACGTTCCGCCCGAGACGCAACTCAAGTACCGCTGTCAGGTTCTCGAAGCATGCGAGTCGACGATGGAGCGCCTCGCCACCGATCCGATGTACTTCGCGAAGCCGGACCGGGCGCTGTTCCAGGACATCCGGCGCTACTTCCCGATCACCGTGCAGGCGCAGGTGGCCTGGGCGGTGCAGGAAGGAATCGGGGCGGCCGTCGCGTTCATCGACGACCAGATCGAGGCGGGCGCCCTCGACGGCGGCGTCGCCCGCTGCCGCGCGACGACGCGCAAGGGGAAGCCGTGCCAGCGCACCCCGTTGCCGGAGCGCGACTACTGCCCGTCGCACCAGCACCTGGAGCGATCGGCCTCGCACACGCCGCGGAAAGTCGCAGCCGCAGTAGCCTGACGCCTGCGTCTAGCGCGTCAGACGGCTCGTTGCGCCGAGTCAAACGACGTGCGCGAGATCCCAGCGGAGCGAGCGTTTTTTCCACACGCTCTCCACAGCACCTCCGCTGTAGGGTGGCCCTGGGGTGTCACATGACACGGACAAGCTGATCCGGCAGCTCTCGTTGGTCGCGTTCCTGATGGCGGAGCGCCGGCCGTTGACGGCGCGGGACGTGAAGACGAACGTCGAGGGTTACCAGGAGATGTCCGACGAGGCCTTCGCGCGGCGGTTTTACTCAGACCGCGCGGAGCTGGTCGCGCTCGGCGTTCCCCTCGAGTCCCAGCGCGACGAGTTCACGGGCGAGGAGCTGTACACGCTCCGGTCGGAGCAGTACTTCCTGCCGCCGCTCGAGCTCACGGACGAGGAGCTGGCCGCGTTGCAGACGTACCTGTACGCGCTCGAGGGGCGCTTCGCGTATGCCGAACCGCTCAGGCTCGCGCTCCAGAACCTCGCCCTCGGCCGGCCTGGGTTTCCGCAAGGGCCGACCCAGACGGCGGTTCGCGTCGAGCGTCTCGACCCTGATTACTCGATCGAGCTCCAGGGGCGCCTCGCGAAGCTCGAGGGAGCGATCTCGAGGCAGCGCACGGTCCGGTTCACGTACTGGTCGATCTCGCGCGACGCGCTCGGCGAGCGGACCGTCAACCCACTCGCGCTCCTGAACGACAATGGCATCTGGTACTTCGTCGGCGCCGACCTCGACGACGGCGGGCGCCGCAAGAAGTTCCGGGTCTCGCGGATCCGCGGCGACATCCGCTTCGCCACGCGGCGCGAGCGGGACTTCCGCTTCCCGCAGGACTTCGACATCGACGACTACCGCGGTCGCACGTCGTGGCAGCTCGGCGATCCGATCGGCGAGGCGCGGATCGAGGTCGCCGCGGATACCGCCTGGTGGGTCGAGCGGGCGTTCGGACGCGCCGGCCGCGTCGAGGACGGCGTCTTCGTCACCGAATACTCGACGCCCGAGCAGCTCGCTTCCTGGGTGTTGCGGCAGGACGGCCGGGCCCGGCCCGAGGAGCCGGACGTCCTCCGGCGCCTCGTTGCCGAGGGTCTCCGGAAGGTGCGGGAGGCCCATACTGGACCACCGCCGCAGCTCGCGCCCGCGGCCGCCGACGTCGCGGGTGACGGTCAACCGGAGCGGCCGGCGGGGCCGATCGCGCCCGAGCGCTTTGCCGTGCTGCAGGCGCTGCTTGCGTACCTCCTCGCCGCCTGCGGTGACCAGCCGCGCGCGACGATCGCGGCCTCCGACCTGAGCGAGCGCTTCCACATCCCGCCCGACGAGCTGGAGGAGCATCTGTCGCTCCTCAACCTCGTCAACTTCGGCGGGGGGTGCTACACCGTTTACGCCGAGCTGGACGGCGAGACGGTGCGGATCGACAAGGAGCTCTACGGCGACACCTTCCGCGCCTCCCCCCGCCTGACGCCGCTCGAGGCCCGAGCGATCCGACTCGCGCTCGAGTTCGTCGGCCCGGGCCTCGCGGCCGAGGTGCACACGCCGCTCGACCGTGTTCGGAGGAAGCTCGAAGAAACGTTCGGACAGTTCGACCTCGCGCAGGGCTCCGGCCCGAGCGCGTCCACGGACGAGGAGCGGCTGATCGGCACCTTCACCGACGCGATCCGCCGGCATCGCCTCGTCGAGATCGAGTACCAGAAGGAGGGCGAGCAGACGTGGTCGGAGCGCGTCGTCGAGCCGTACGTCGTCGAGAGGCAGCTCCCTCACTGGTACGTGCACACCTGGGACCGCACGAGCAACGGCGAGCGGACGTTCCGGCTCGACCGGATCAAGAAGGCGCGCCTCGCCCGGACCTCGTTCCAGGTTCGCGACGGGTTCGACCCGCACGAGTTCGCCGACGCGCGCACGGTTCGCGTCTGGTACTCGCCCGAGATCGCCCGGTGGGAGGTGGAGAAGGGCGCACAGCTTCTGTCCGACGGCTCCGCGGTGGCCGAGAAGACCTACGGGGACGAGAGCTGGTTGATCGGCGAGTTGCTGGCGGCGCGGGGAGAGGCGGTGCTGCTCGGCCCGCCCGATCTGCGCAAACGGGTCGCCGAGCGCGCGCGCGCGCTCGCCGGCGACCTCGGCGTCAGCCGGCTCCGGGCTCGGGCGTAGGCAGCTCGACGGTGAACGTGGCGCCCTCGCCGGGCGTCGACTGGACAGCGAGCGTCCCGCCGTGGGCTTCGACGATCGATCTCGCGATGAAAAGGCCGAGGCCGGTGCCGGGCTTGCCCGTCGCCCCCTGGACGCGGCCGAACTTCTCGAAGATCACGCCGTGCTCGTCGCGTGGGATCCCCGGCCCGTGGTCGGTGACGTCGATGAGCACGGCGCCGTTCGCGGCCGTTGCGTTGACCTCGACCTCTGTGCCGGCGCGTGAATACTTGACCGCGTTGTCGATCAGGTTCATGAGCACCTGGTGCAGCCGATCGCGGTCGGCGCGGACGTGCGGCAGCCGGCCGCGGACGCTCGAACGAAGCCGCACCTCGTCCTGACCGACCGCCGCCGTCGCCACCGTCTCCTCGACGAGCTTCGCGAGGTCGACGTCGGCGAAGCTGTAGCTGAACGTTCCGGCGTCGAGACGCGAGGTATCGAGGACGTCACCGATCAAGGCGGCGAGGCGTGACGTCTCGTCCTCGATCAGGGCGAGGAACGACTCACGGTGCTGCGGCGTCAGCTCGCGCCAGTGCGCCTTGAGCGTCTGCGCCGAGCCGATCACCGCAGCCATCGGGCTCCGCAGCTCGTGCGACACGAGTGACACGAAGTCCGCGCGCAGCGCCGACAGCCGCCGCAGTTCTTCGACCGTACGCCGCTCGGCGTCGTAGGTACGGATGTTCTGGACCGCGTGCGTGACAAGGCGCCCGAGCAGCGTCAGGAGAGCGATCTCGTACGCGCGGAACGAGCGCGGCTCGTGCCTCAGGACGACGAGCGCGCCGAGCACGTCCTCGCCGGCGTCCAGCGGCGCAACGACCCGCGCGCGCAGACCAAGATCGAGGATCGCCTGCTCCTCCGAGTACTTCGGCTCGGCGAGATCCTCGCGGTGGATCGTGCGGCGCGTCCGCCGCAGCTCGGGGAACACCGAGCCTTCCGTCGGCCACGACGATCCCGCGGCGGCGACTGCGCCCGCACCGACGCCGGTCGTGATCAAGACACGGGCAAGCCGACCCTCGTCGAGCACCACCTCTGCACGGTCGTGCGGGACGATGTCCGTCAACTCGCGGAGGAACGCGCCGAAGGCTTCGTCGAACTCGAGCGATGACGCGAGCGCGCGGGCGCAGCGGTTCGCGGCCTCGAGCGTGTCGACCCGCTGCCGGAGGCGGTCGCGCAGGTCTTCCGCCTCCTTCGCGCGCGCCTCAGCCTGCGCCCGCTGGCGCTGGAGCTCGTCACGGAGCCGCCCGGCGACCACTCCGGCGAGCACGCCGATCAGCGCGCGCACCGCCACACCTCGCCAGCTGGGGTCGACGCCGAAGTAGTCCGCGCGGAACAGCTCCTGGCCGGCGATGAACGGCGCCGCGAACACCGCGGCGAGCAGGCCGCCACGCAATCCGAAGCGGAGCGCCGCGAGCACGATCGGGATCAGGTAGAGCGTCCTGAGCGGCTGCGTCGCCTGGTACGAGAAGACGTACATGAACGCGATCGCGACCGCGCCGTCGGAGACGATCGCCGCGACTCGGACGATCTGCCGCACCGGCGGCGACAGCGTGACGCGTGTACTCAGCGCGAGCGCCGTCGTCGCCAGCGTGAACAGCGCAAGCGTGAGCCAGGCCCAGAACGCGTAACCCGGCGGAAAGTCCGACGTCAGAACGAGGATCGCGACGACCGCGACGACGACGACGCGGACGCCTGCGAGGACGATGCCCGGCCTCCTACCCCGCATGACGCTCCTGCAGCCGCGCGTAGGCCCACGCCGCGGCGTCACGCAACATCTCGTCGTCCGACTCGAGGTACGGCTCGACGTCGGCGACGTGGTCGCGGCCGCCGGCGTTGCCGAGCGCGACGAGCGCGTTCCGCTTCAGCCAGCGCGCGTCGTTGCGAGGCACGTACAGACGGTCGTAGCGGTCGACGAGCTCCTCGTCCGTGGCCTCGAGCCACTCCACGAGCGAGACCGTAGACTCGGCTCCGACGCTCGGCGCTCGATCGCGTCGGCGTTTCTCGACGCCACGGTTCCAGGGGCACACGTCCTGGCAGATGTCGCACCCGTAGACGCGGTCCTCGAGCGGCGCCCGGTACGGCTCCGGAATCGGCGCGGGCGCCTGCGTCCAGTAGGACAGGCACTTCGTCGCGTCGAGCGTCCCGGGCTCGTCGAGGGCGCCCGTCGGGCAGGCGTCGATGCAGAGACGGCATGCGCCGCAGTCGAGCGCGAGCGGCGGCGTCGGCTCCAGCTCCTGGTCGGTGACGAGCGTCCCGAGCACGACCCATGACCCGTGCCTGCGGGTGATCAGCAGCGTGTTCTTGCCGTAGAAGCCGACGCCGCTCCGCGCTGCCGCCTCGCGGTCGACGTGCTGGTTCGCGTCGACGAGGGTCCGGTACTCGCCGCCGAGCATCCGCCCGAGCACGTCGAGCTTCTCGCGCAGTTCCGCGTAGCGGTCGGTCCACGTGTAGCGCGGGAGCCGCCCCTCCCCCGGTCCAGGCTCCGAGCCGGGCTCGTAATAGCAGAGAGCGGCGGAGACGACCGTGCGCGCGCCGGGCAGCAGGGTCTCCGGGTGGCACGACGTCTCCGGCTGCGCCATCGTGAACCGCATGTCGGCGAAGAGCCCGCGCGCTCGGCGCTCGCGGATGTGCCGCTCGGTGTCGAGGTACGGCTCGGCTCGCGCAACACCGACCGCATCGAGTCCGAGTTCGGCAGCCACCCGCTCGAGCTCTCTCCTCGTCACGCCGAATAGTGTTGCCGCGATGAAGGCTGTCCGCATCCACGAGGACGGGGGACCGGACGTGCTCCGTTACGAGGACGTCCCGGACCCGGTCGCGGAGCCGGGCGAGGTGCTGGTCCGCGTGCGTGCGGCATCGCTGAACCATCTCGACATCTGGGTTCGGAAAGGGCTGCCGTCCGTGCCGAAGCCGCGGATCCTCGGCGCCGACGGCGCAGGCGTGCGCGAGGACACGGGGCAGCGGGTCGTGATCAACCCCGGGCTCGAGCGCGGCGACCGGATCACGGTCCTCGGAGAGCACATGGACGGGACGCACGCCGAGTTGATCGCCGTCCCGGGGACGAACGTCTACCCGATCCCGGAGTCGCTGTCGTTCGAGGCGGCCGCAGCCTTTCCACTCGTGTTCGAGACCGCGTGGCGGATGCTGGTCACAAAGGCTGCCCTCCGCGACGGCGAATGGGTCCTGATTTGGGGCATCGGCGGCGGCGTGGCGACGGCGTCACTCGCGATCGCGAAGGCGCTCGGCGCGCGAACAGTTGTGACGTCCTCCTCGGACGAGAAGCTGGAGCGGGCGCGCGAGCTCGGCGCCGACGCAACGATCAATCACGTTCGCGAAGACGTCGCCGCGCGCGTGAAGGACGTGACGGGCGGTGGCGCCCACGTCGTCGTCGAGACCGTCGGGCAGGCGACGTGGCAGACGTCCCTCGCCTCCGTCCGCCCGGCCGGCCGCGTCTGCGTCTGCGGAGCGACGACGGGCGTGAACCCACCGGCGAACCTGCACCGCCTGTGGTGGAAGCAGCTCACCGTGCACGGCTCGACGATGGGCACGAGAGACGATTTCGAGGCGGTGCTCGGACTCGTCGCTTCAGGCAGTGCAAAGCCGGTGATCGACTCCGTCTACCCGCTCAGGGAGATCCAGGCGGCGCACGAGCGGCTCGAGTCCGGCCTGCAGATGGGCAAGGTCGTTCTGGCCATTCCGGCCTGACGGCCGGAATGGCTAGCGCGGCGCAATGGGTACCATCCTTCGCGTGGAGACGGTTACGCGGGATGACGTCATGGAGGCGCTGCACCAGGTCGAGGACCCGGAGCTCGGGATGGACATCGTCGACCTCGGGCTCGTTTACGACGTCGAGGTCGCCGGCCCGAAGGTGAAGGTCACCCACAGCCTCACCTCGATGGGCTGTCCCGCCGGGCCGATGATCCAGGAGGACATCCATCGCGTCGCGTCCGACCTCCCGGGCGTCGACGAGGTCGAGCTGGAGTTGACGTGGGACCCGCCGTGGACGCCCGAGAAGATGTCGGACGACGCGAAGTTCATCCTCGGCTTCGGCTAGGTCGAGCCTGATCTAGCAGCACGGCTCGTACACTCTCGACAGCCGTCGCCCCAGCGGCGAATCGCGATGACGTCGCAGGGAACCGCCTACGGCCGCTTTCAGCGCGCGATCGAGCGTGGACACCTTGTTCACGCCGAGCTGGCCGCGCGGGAGATCGGCTGGCTGAACCTCGGCGACGCGCTCGCGCTCACCGTCCTGATCGCGAAGGAGGGCGAATCGCGGTACGGCCGCGCCGCCGCGCGCTGGCACGCGCGCTTCGCCGCCGAGGCGAAGGGCCTCGAGTCGTGGGAGTCGCTGCTCGTGCTCGCCGCCCTCGCGGCGCTACCGCACGACGAGGAGATCGCCCTCCCGCTGATCCAGCGGCTCGCACGACGGCACGGCGTCGGCGTCGGCGTCTCGAGCAGAGAGCGCGAGACGAGTGGCGTGCGCTCCGTGCGCTACAGCCCGTAGAGCCGAACTTCTTCGCGGCGCTCGCGCCGGAAGAAGTGGATGCCGTCGACGAAGCGCACCCAGTTGCAGCGCGTGCACATCACGATCGAGTGCGTGCGCGCGCTGTCGGTGAGGAAGCGCACGCCGCGGAGCAGGTCGCCGTTCGAGACGCCGGTCGCCGCGACGATCGTCTCGCCCGGCGCGAGGTCGTCGATCGTGAACACGCGCTGCGGATCCTCGATCCCGGCCTCGCGCGCGTCCTCGATCTCTCGCCGCGTCGTCGGCCAGAGCTGTGCCAGGAGCTCGCCGCCGAGGCACCGCAGTGCGGCCGCCGTCATCACGGCCTGGCGGGTTCCGCCGATCCCGACGGCGAAGTGGTCGTTCGTGCCCCTGATCGCCGCGGAGATCGACGCGGTCACATCGCCGTCCTGGATCAGCTTGATCCGCGCGCCGGCGGCTCGGATCTCCTCGATCAGGTCGTGGTGGCGCGGGCGGTCGAGCACGATCGTCGTGATGTCGTTGACGCCCCGGCCGAAAGCGTCGGCGATCGCTTGGATGTTCTCCGCCAACGGACGGTTGATGTCGATGCGCCCGCGCGCGCGCGGCCCGACCGCCATCTTGCGCATGTACATCCCTGGCAGCTTCTGAACCGAGTCGGGCTCTCCGACAGCGATCATCGCCATCGCGCCGTTCCCGCCACGGGCAACGATCCCGCTGCCCTCGAGCGGGTCGAGCGCGAGGTCATAGGCCCGCCCGCCGCGTCCGACGACCGTGCCCGGCGATAGCGCGCCGTCTTCCCCGGACCCGATGACGATGCGTCCCTCGATCGGGAGGATCTCCAACGCGGACGCCATTCCGGTCGCCGCCGCCTCCGCCGCCGCTGTCTCGTCGGCACGGCCAAGCCAGCGCGCCGCGGCAAGCGCTGCGCGATCAGTCGACCGCGCGAACGATTCGCACGGGCACGGGTCGCCGGTCTCGGCCTGTGGGTCCGCGCCCCGCTGCTCGGCCGTCTCCGTCATACCCGCTCGAGGCGCTCTTCGGCCGAGGCGAGAACGAGATCGATGACGGCTGCGACCGTCGCGTCCACCTGTCGCTCGGACACGACCGGAGCACCGTGCCGCTCGGCCCGCGACACGATGAAGTCCTGAAGCCGCCGGATATCGGAAAGCCGCTCGAGGTACTTCTGCACCGGACGCAGGCCCTCCGTCGCTCCGTCGCGGACCCAGAAGTGATCCGCATGCTCGGTCTCGTCCTCGATCGCGAGCACGCATTGCACGACGAGCGCCGGGCAGTCGTCGAGGCGCAGCATCCCAGGGACGAGGTGTACCCCCTCCAGCACCATCGACCAGCCCTCCTGGAGCGCGCGGTCGATCGACGCGCGGACGCCGACGAGCACGTTCCGCGTCTGCTCGAGGAATCCGGCGATCATCGCGTCGCTGCCCTCGGGCGGCGAGACGACCGCACCCGCCTCGAAGCTCGAGTAGTGGATCGTCGGCATGAACTCGTGAGCGAAGAAAGCTCGCATCGTCTGCCGGATGAAATCGGTCGACGTGACGCGGGTGATGCCGAGCCGGTGCGCCGCCTCCGACGCGACCGTCGACTTCCCCGTGCCGGTCGTGCCGCCGATCAGGAGGATGATCGGCGCGCGAAGCTCCTTCAGCCGGTCAGGCGTCATGCTTCGGCCCCCACCGGCACCAGCCGCAGTACCTCCTCGTCGAGATCGCCCTCGACAGGCACGACCTCGTTGTCGGCGAGGACCACGGTCGCGCCGCGGGCGTCGGCCGCCTCGGCGACGACGTCGATCGCAGCAGCCTTCACCTCGACCACGAACGTGTCCGCCTCCACCCGCTCGAGCTCCTTGTGCAGCCGCGTCCGATCCGCGAGGGCGCGGGAGACGTGGACGATGTCCGCGTCGAGGTGGTCGATCGGCGCCTCACCGGTCGTGAAGACGGCGACGCGCCCCGAGAGCTCGCCGGCGGGTCGGAGCCTCAGCGTTACACGCACGATCGGCCGGTCAACGGCCGCGGGCACCTCCGCGTTCCCGACGAGAACGATCACGTCCGAGATGAGCACGCGAAACGGATTGAGATACGCCGCGAGGTCGTGGCCTTCGCCTGCCACGAGGACCCGCGCGTCGACGGCGATCGGCGGCACCGCTGCGCCGCTGCCGTCGAACACGACGACCTCCGGATCGAGCGACCGCGCGAGCGCGGCGCCTTCGAGGACGTTCGAGTCGAAAACCTGCCCTGCGAGCCCTCCGCCGGCGCGGCGGCAGCCGACGGTCGGAACCCCGCTCAGCGCTGCCGTCTCGAGGAAATCCGACGCCGCATGCTCACCGCTGCGGGAGCGGACGAGCAGATCGGCAACCGTCGGCGGCGTCTCCACCAGCTCGGGTGTCGCGGGGCCGCCGCGGCCCATCGCGACGACGACCGTCCGCAGCTCTCGCGAGAGCAGTCGCGCGACGTGACCTGCAACGGCCGTCTTACCGACGCGTTTGCCCGTCCCGATCACCGCCAGCGACGGCAGGTCGAAGCGGTGGAAGCGAGGCGGATCGAGCCGGAAGTCGGCGCCGACGTACGGGAGCCCGAGCGCGAGCGCGCGCGACGCGAGCGCGAACCGCGCCGCCGGCCCGAGCACCGGCTCGTCGGACACGTCGACCACGAGGTCGGCGTTCACGTCTGACAGCTCGCTCACGAGCGGCACACCCCAGTCGTCGTCCCCACGCAGCTTCTCCACACCGCCTACGAGCAGCGCGCCCACGACCTCGTACGGCAGCGCCGCCAGCGCGTCCCGCACAACCGGCGGGTAGTGCTCGCCGTCGATCACCGCGATCGCTCTCACGTCCCTGACCGCCTTCCGCTCCCGCCCGGCGGAGCCGGGCTCCGCGAAAGGCTCACGCCGCTGGCTGCGCTCTGTCGGAGGCCCCGTGCTACGTGCACTGTGACCTCCTCCGCCGCTTTCCAGCGGCGCGTCAGGAACGTGAGCGAGCTCACGTCCCTGACCGCCTTCCGCTCCCGCCTGGCGGAGCCGGGCTCCGCGAAAGGCTCACGCCGCCGGCTGCGCTCAAATGAAGCGGGCTCACGTCGCGCGCACCTCGCGCTCGATCCGCGCCGTGTACTTCTCGAACATCCGCGTGTCCGTCGAGAACTGGATGATCTTCTCCTGGCCGTGGTACGGGTAGCGGCGCCAGACGTCGACGTGCGCGCCCTCGACTTCGATCACGTTGTAACAGGGACGCGTGTGGCCGCGAAGGCGGAGCGTCGACACGGTGCCTGCGTTGACGATGAACAGGTCCTCCAGCCTCCACGCGTACGGGACGTGCTTGTGTCCCGACAGGACCAGGTCGACGCCGCACCGCTGCAGGCACTCGATCGCATCGCCGGCGTCGTAGACGATGTTCCGCTCGCGACCGGTCCCCGGTACCGGCAGCAGATGGTGGTGCATGACGAAGACGCGCAGCTCCGCGTTCGGCTCGAACTGCTCCTCGATCCAGGGATAGCGGCCGCGTCCGATCTGCCCATGGTCGAGGTCAGGCTCGGTCGAATCGACCGCCACGATCGTGACCGGACCGACGCTGTGGACCGAGTTCCGCTCCCCGAAGAGCTCCTCGAAGTGGATGTAGCCGACGTTCCGAGAGTCGTGGTTGCCCGGTACGACGACAAGCGTGTCGCATTCGATCTTGTCGAGGTACTCCCGCGCGCTCTGGTACTCCTGCCGGAAACCGAACGCGGTCAGATCGCCCGAGCAGACGACGACGTCCGGCTCGAGCTCGTTGACCTCGTCGACCGCCCGCTCGAGCAGGTTCGGGACGAAATACCGCTCACCGCAGTGGAGATCGGAGATGTGGGCAATGGTGAAGCGGCCATCCACGGGCCCGAAAGCATAAGCGTCGGCCACGTTCCTCTTCGACGGGTCTTTTCGTCGTGTCGACCAGTTGAACGGCTGGATCGACCGGCACGCACGACCCGCTTTGAGGCCGCTTCCCCGACCCGGCGCGCGCGAGCGTCCGATCCCGCACGTACCATTTCGTCTAGTGGCGCTGGAAACGCACGATTTCCAGGCATTCCGCGGGACCGAGCCTCCGCGCTTTGCAAATCGCGCTGAGCTCGAGTGCGCGAAGATCCTGGACTACTACGGAGTCCCCTGGGAATACGAGCCGAGGACGTTCGTGCTCGAGGCGGGCGAGGACGGCCGTGTCCTCGAAGCGTTCACCCCAGACTTCTACCTACCGGAGCAGGATCTCTATCTCGAGGTGACGGTCATGAAGCAGTCGCTCGTGACGCGCAAGAACCGGAAGCTGCGGAAGCTGCGCGCCCGGTATCCGGAGGTGAACGCCAAGCTGTTCTACAAGCGGGATCTGGAGCGGCTTGCGGAGAGGCTGAGCGTCAACTTCGAAGCGTGAGCCTCGGCGAGGTCTACTTCACCGCGGCGCAAATTCGTCATCGGGTCGGCGAGCTCGGGGCCGAGATCGCGCGAGATTATGAGGGACGCGACCTCTTGCTCGTGGTGCCGCTCAAGGGGAGCATCGTCTTCGCGACCGACCTGTCGCGGTGCATCCGGATCCACCACGCGCTCGACTTCCTCCAGCTCGAGTCCTACGGGCGCGGCACCGGCGTCAAGCTCCTCAAGGACCTCGACGCGGACATCGGTGGCCGCGACGTTCTGATTGTCGAGGACGTCGTCGACACGGGGCTGACGCTCAACTACCTGTGCAAGACAATCCGTCTGCGGGCGCCGTCGTCGCTCGCGATCGTGACGCTCCTCGACCGGCCGTACCGACGACTCGTCGAGCTCCCGGTCCGGTACGTCGGGTTCACTGTCCCGGACGAGCTGTTCGTCGGCTACGGATTCGACCTCGACCAGCGCTACCGGAACCTGCCCGACCTGCACGTCTTCCGCCGCGACCGCGGCCACGTCTCGCTTACAGATAGCCGAGCGGGTCGACGGGCGAGCCGTTGACGCGCACCTCGAAATGCACGTGCGGGCCGAAGCAGTGGCCTGTGCAGCCGACGTAGCCGATCACCTGGCCCTGGCCGACGCTCGTCCCGCACCCGACAGCTAGACCCGACTGGTGGCCGTACGCGGTCGCGAGGCCGCCGCCGTGGTCGATCACGATCAGGTTCCCGTAGCCACCCATCCAGCCGCAGTAGATGACCGTCCCGCCCGCTGCGGCGTGGATCGCGGCCCCCGACGGTGCGCCGATGTCGATGCCCTCGTGCATTCGGCCCCAGCGCCAGCCAAAGCCGCTCGTGACGGGTCCGTTGACGGGCCAGATCAGCCCATGTGACGAGGGCGTCGACGACGGCGCCGGCGTGGACGGCGCTGGCGGCGCTGACCGCGCCGCCGCGGCCGCCTGTGCGGCACGGATCCGCGCTGCGAGGTCTGCGCTCGCGGCCTGCAGCCCCTCTGCCTCGTGCACGAACTCGCGCTCGCTCGCTTCGACGGACGCGAGCGTGTCCCGCTTCGACTCGCGCGCCGAACCGAGCTGCGTCTGCAGCGACACGAGATGGTCGCGCGCGGCGCGCTGCTCCTCGACTCGCACCCGCACGGCGTCGGTCTCGCGCTTGATCTCCGCCCTGAGCGCGCGAGTCTTCGCCACCGTCCGGCGCAGCTCGTCGCGGGCGTCGTGGAGCTGATCCGACACTTGCTTGTTCTGCGTCGCGATGCGACGGAAATACTCGAGCTGGTCGAGGATGCTCCCAAAGCTGGACGCCGCAAGCATCACGTCGATCGCGTCCACGCTCGGAGACTCGTATGCCTCGATCAGCCGCTGCTGCAGCCGCGTCAGGGCGATGCCGTAGGCACGGCGCACGACGCCGAGCCTGTGGCGCTCGAGCCGGAGGACCTCCGTCACGCGCTCGAGCCGTGCCTCGTGCAGCGCCAACTGCCGCTCGACCGCCTCGACGCGCGACTGTGCGCTCGCGACGTCGTCCTCGAGCGCCCGGACCTTGGTCGTGACGATCGAGATCTCCTGCGTCAGCACCGACTCGCGGTTCCGAGCCCAGGTGATCTTCGCGTGCACGACGGAGATCCGGGTATCGATCTCCCGCTTCCGGCGGTAGTCGTCCGCCCGCGCCGGAGTGACGAGGAGGAGGACGAGCAGGAGCGGAAGGAACCTCTTCGCCATCGCGGGCAGTTTCGTCGGCCGGTGGGACGTTCCCTCCAAGCGCCGGCTGCCGAAAGCTGCCGAAGTCTACTGCACAATGACGCGCGGCCGCCTCCTGGGCGACCGCTGATCGGCCGCTACCGCTCTTGCGGCGGCCCGGGCTCCGGAATCGACGGCGGCTGCGGCGGCGTGGCCTCGTCCGGCGGCGGCCCAGGCTCGGGCACCGGAACCGGCTGCGGCGGCGTCCCCTCGTCCGGCGGCGGCGACGGCTCCGGAATCGACGGCGGTTGCGGCGGCTCCATTAGCGTCGGCTCGACCTGGCGCCGACCACGCTCGAGCCGCTCGTGGGCGTCCTGCACGATCGCCTGCATCTCTGCCTCCTTTGCGTGCGTTGCCGCATCGAGCTGCGCGAGCTGTTCGCTCACGAGCTGCCTTGCCTCGTCGTCGCCGTCGTAAACGGCCGAGCCGAGCTGTTGCAGGAGGCCGTCTCGCGTCCCGGCGTCGCGGAGGAGCTCGGCGCGCAGCCGCGTCACGTCGCGCCGGACAGACGTCCGGATCGCGACCGACTCGGCCATCCATCCGGTCCGCTCACGGAGTCGTTCCGCACTCCGCGCCGAGCCGCGGGCGAGCCCCGTGTCCGGCTTCCTCCGAGCGACGGCGAGAAACAGGCCGAGGAAGACGAGGGAGACGACGGCGAGGATGATCGCGGCGATCCACTCGCCCAGGATCGCAAGCGCGATCGCGATCGCCAGCGCTGCCGTTGCGAAAGCAAACAGGACCGTCGGCGGCGTCAGCCCGAAGTAGCGCGGCGTTGCGACGTCGTACGTCGCCGGTGACGGAGTCGCCTCGTCCGGAGGCAGCGTCTGCGCCGCCGTTGGATCGTCGGCGACCGGCAGCCCGCAAGCCGGGCAGAACCTCGCGCCCTGGGGAAGCGCCGCGCCGCAGCGCGGACACTCAGCGTTGGACATCGACGGTCTGGCGCCGCCGCGTCGTCGGCTCCAGCGCACGCATTGCCGCCGCCGCTCGGCGCCGGTAGTCGCCGACGAGCATCCGGTAGTCGTC
>Ga0126312_10000943_pt1 | contig 18481 bp, 21 predicted proteins | sample Plot104A_FD_92537 | JGI IMG/M metagenome (GOLD analysis project Ga0126312, IMG submission 92537) | Serpentine soil microbial communities from UC McLaughlin Reserve, CA, USA - Plot104A | ecosystem: Environmental > Terrestrial > Soil > Grasslands | place: USA: UC McLaughlin Reserve, Lake County... | reverse complement strand
TTTGATCTTGTGTCCCCAACGGGGTTCGAACCCGTGCTGCCGCCTTGAAAGGGCGGTGTCCTAGGCCACTAGACGATGGGGACCTCAACTCCTCCTCGGTTGTCAGACACCGAGTTAGCACCAGCAACCATAGCGTGAGCAGCCGCTGTCGGCCTTCCGTCCCGAAGCCCACAGGGCCGCCCGTTTACCGCATGGTCGAACTGCTGCGCTATAGTTTCGCGGGCGCCCGGAAGGGTGCGAAGCTTGATGTGAGGCCCCGTGGCGCAGTTGGTTAGCGCGCCGCCCTGTCACGGCGGAGGTCGCGGGTTCGAGTCCCGTCGGGGTCGCGTAAGCGGTGATGCATCAAGATCACCAAGACGAGGCCAGGTAGCTCAGTCGGTAGTAGCGTTCGCCTGAAAAGTGAAAGGTCGCCGGTTCGATTCCGGCCCTGGCCACCACTCACAGGCTCAGGCGGCAAGGCCCGCTACGCCGACTTCTCCTCCCGAGCTTGGATCGCCCGCAGCTTCGGCGTCGCCAAGACGTCTCCCACGATCGCGTTCGAGCGTCTGGGCCCGAAGTATCGGGACCCCAGGTTTATCAGGGTCTGTATCCGGTTACGGCCGCCGAGCAGATACGCGATATGCAGCACGATCCAACCAACCCACGCCAGTACGCCCCGGAGCTTGATCCCCACCGGCATCTGGAGCACGGCATCGCCGCGTCCGATGGTCGCCATGGTGCCCTTGTCGTGGTAGTGGAACGTCTGAGTCTCCAGGCCGCGATGCAACCGGGCAATCTGCCTGGCAGCAAACTTCCCCTCCTGGATCGCCGGCTGAGCCAGCTGCGGCAACGGATTGTTCACACCGACGCTGGTATCACCGATCGCGAAGATCCGCTCTTCGCCAACAACTCGCAGGTCGTCATTGATCTCGATCCGCCCTGCCCGACCGAGGGGCAGTCCCCAGTTCCGCACCGCCGGATCACCGGATACGCCGGCCGCCCAGATCACAAGATCAACCGGCATCGAGGAGCCGTCCTTGAAGTCGACGCGATCGGGCTCAATCTCGGTGATTGCGGTGTTGAGCCGAACGTCGACGCCACGCTTGATCAATTCCTGCAGCGTGTACTTCTGCAGCGACTCGTCAAACGGTGCCAAGAGACGATCCAGCATCTCGACCAGCACAACATGGAGACGCGCTGGATTGATCTCGGGATAGATCGACGGAATGGTTTCGGCCTTGAGCTCAGCCAGCTGACCTGCCATCTCAACCCCAGTTGGGCCGCCACCGACGATCACGACCGTGAATCCGTGGGTACTCATTTCTGGCTCACCGGCAATGATCTCCAGACTGCCGAAGATCGTGTCGCGGACCCGCAGCGCCTCAGCCCGGGTGTACATCGACATGGTGTACTCCGCAGCGCCCGGAATACCGAAGTGATTCGTCGTGATGCCATTGCCGATGATCAAGTAGTCATAGTCGACCCGGTCCCCGTCGTCGCAGACTACTTGTTGCTGATCATGATCAATGTCGACGACCTCGGCAACGCGGAACCGGACACCCTCGTGCCTGGCGGCAAAGTACCGCAGCGCGTACGTGACATCCCCAGGATTGAGACCCCCAGTGGCCACCTGATAAAGCAACGGCTGAAATGTGTTGTACGGGAACCGGTCCAGGACCGTTACCCGAAACCCTTCCTTGGATAGTTCGTCAGTTGCCGATATACCCCCGAAGCCAGCGCCGACAACCACTACATGAGGCATCTCAGTCACATACTCATCTAATCAGGGCGCGTACCGCCTCCAACAGACCCATCCTGTAAAGTGACCCCGCGCTTGACATACGCCTCCACGAACCGGCCGATCTCATCCAATGCCTGTTTGCGTACGTGCGGCGCAGACAAGGTCAGATCGTGCAAGCCCTCCGGGATCCGGACTACGGTCACATGGGGCCCCAGCCGTACGGCGCGAGCGGCGATCTGCTCCACGTCAAGCACCGAATCGACGACGCGAAGTCCTTCATGCCAGCGCCGGGAGAAATCGCTCAGCGTCGAGGCAAGCACCAAGATCGGAACGCTAATGCCGAGTCCGGCGGCTACCCGCTGGTGCCCGAGCAGCATTGCCCGCAACCAGCCCGCTCGGATCGCTGGCGCCGGCGTCGACTTCAAGGTCAAGTCGTAATCCCACTCCCCACCCATGCTGATGTGGAGTGATTGGGCCGTAAAACCGACGTTCGGTTGCCACAACACTGAAGTCGGCGTTCGACTGCCCAAGGCATCGATCACAGGCGTACCCAACGTTCGCACAATGACTGAGCCTTGCAGGTCCAGCCACGGTGAGTTAAGGATCAAGCCCTCGAGACGATCAGCACCGTGCGCGGCCCAGAGAGCTGTGATCAGGCCGCCCGTTGAATGGCCTATAAGCAGCAGCCGATCATGGTCTTCGGCGATCAGGTCTGCAGCCGCACCGAGCTCAACGGAGTAATGATCAAGATCGGTAATGAAACCACGCAATTGGCCTGGCCGCAGGCTGCGCCCGTAACGACGCAGATCAATGGCGTAGAAGTCATATCCCAGCTCGGTCAGATAATCGGCGACGTGGGTCTGGAAGAAGTAGTCGTTCCAGCCGTGCACATACAGCGCCGCGCGAGACCCAATCCGAGGACCAGACTTGCGGATCAGCGTTGCCACCAGGTCGATGTCGGCAGGCTCACCAGGCGCGAGCTCGGCATCGGGCAATGCGAGCTCGGTCGTCTCGTACCCGTCCAGGAAGTCCGGACGCCAGGTGGTCACCCACCCATAGTGCCTACTTAATGACCCTCACATTGATCGGGTACTTGTAGAACTCATGCTTGTTCGCAGCAATCGTGCCCGTTATGCAAAAGATCAGCGCGACGACAAAGGCCACCAGCAACAGGATGAAACCGATGAGGAATGGGCTGGTTATCCACCCGATGACGGTCACGATGCTGTACAAGATCGAAAAGTTCAGCGCCTCGGTGGTGACCTGCTTGAGCCATTCGCTGCGGTCTTTGTAGATCAAGTACGCGATCAGCGGGCCGACGAAGCCGAAGAACGGGATCGTGATATGGGAAAGGATCGCCCAGGTCTTCTCATCGCTCTCCGAGACGGGTTGCAGGTACGGATAGGGCTGCTGCGGGTAGCCGGGCTGATCGTACTGTTGCGGCGCGTACCCCTGTTGCCCATATCCCTGTTGACCGTACGGCTGCTGGTTCGGGTCGCCGTAGGGCTGGTAGCCCTGTTGATAGCCGGACTGCTGATTTGGATCCGCATACTGGTAGCCCGGTTGCTGGTACCCCTCGGGTGTCTGTTGTCCGTACGCCACGCCGGCCGAGGAGTCGGCTGCAGTCTCTGGGGCGGGATAGGACGGGTACGGGTCTGCTGAGCCAGCACTCGTGGGACCGGTGGAGGCCGTATCGGCCGAGCTCGGGCTTGCCGGCCCGCTCCCAGCCTGATGCTGCGCTTGGAATGACGACTGGGTTGATTCGCCAGGCTCGCTCTGCGACTGCGATTGGTCCGGCGTTTCCGGGGGGTTCTGGCTCATGCGGTCCAGGCTATTGCCAGTGTTGCCAGCGGACGGCAGTTGGAAAGGTTTTTCCTAGCCGGACTTCCGAAGGTGCCCATACTCCCGCTCGTCTGAGGAGGAGTCGTCGTCTTCGTACTCCTCTGCAAGGTCGGCATATTGCGGCGGTACTTCCTGGTGCTCTGACCCTGTACCCCGAAGTTCACGCTCCAACGACGAAAAGTCGGTCTCGAACGAACGGTACTTAAGTTCGCGGGCAACCTTCGTCTGCTTTGCTTTTGCACGGCCGCGCCCCATCGGGTCGACCCCCTCGCACTGTGTCTGCCTGCGGCTAGCCGCGGCTCAGAATGGTTAATGTCGTGAGGGAAAGGCTACCTAATGGTCCCAAGGGTGCAAAGCGGCGGCACCCTATCCCAGAACGTGTTGGCCGAACAGGGTGACCGGCTCTCGTTCGCGGGCACCGGCCGACGTCACTGATCCGCAAATCCATGCCTGGAGCCCACGCTGGGTCAGCAGGCGTACGGCCTCATCCACCGAATCCGGCGGCAGCACCGCGACCATGCCGACACCCATATTGAAGGTGGCCTCTAGGTCGGGTTGCGAGATTTCGCCGAGCTGCTGGATGAGTCCGAAGATTGGCGGTGACTGCCAGGTCGTACGGTCAAGGCGGACTTCGCAGGATGGGGGAATCACTCTCGCCAGATTCTTGGCAAGCCCACCGCCCGTGATGTGGCTCAAGGCGTGTACGTCGACGGTTTCGATGAGCGTCAGGCAGTCGCGAGCATAGATCCGGGTCGGCGTGAGCAGCTCCTCGCCGAGGCTGCGGCCGAACTCGGGGACATGGCGGTCCAGACTCCATGCCGACTTGCCGAGTACCTGCCGGACCAGTGAGTAGCCGTTGGAATGCAGGCCGGACGAGGCCAGCGCGAGCACCACGTCGCCGGCTCGCACCCGCTCAGCGCCGATGATCTTGTCCCGTTCGACGACGCCGGTCGCCGCACCAGCGAGGTCGTACTCGGTCGGTTGCAGCAGCCCAGGATGCTCGGCGGTTTCCCCTCCGAGCAGCGCGCACCCGGCCTCGGCACAGGCCATTGCGATCCCCTGCACGATGGCTGCGATGCGTTCCGGATCGACCTTGCCGCAAGCGATGTAGTCGGTCATGAACAATGGCTCGGCGCCGCATACGACAAGATCGTCGACGACCATGCCGACCAGGTCGTACCCAATGGTGTCGTGGCGGTCCAACGCCTGGGCAATGGCCACCTTGGTACCCACGCCGTCGGTGGATGTGGCCAGCACCGGGTGGTCAAATTTCGCTAGCGCGCTGGCATCGAAAAGCCCAACGAAGCCGCCAATTCCGCCCATGACTTCGGGACGGCGCGTCTTGACGACCCATTCCTTCATCAACTCGACGGCCCGGTCACCAGCCTCAATGTCAACCCCCGCCGCCGCATACGCCGACTGCTCGCTCACTCAGCGCTCTCCTCCCACCGACTTGTCAGAATCACAGCACCAAATATGGTGCTGTGATTCTGACAAGTCGGTGAAGTGAGTGGGTTAGGGACGGGAGAGCGCATCTACGGCGCCCACTCCGGAAGCGACGGGCTCGAGGTCGGCGGGGTTCTCGAGGATCGACTTGCCCAGCCGCTCACTGAGCGGCAGCTCCACCGGATAGACGCCGTCGAAGCAGGCCCTACATAGGGCACGCTTGCCGACTTCGGTCGCGGCGATCAGGCCGTCAAGTGAGACGTAGCCGAGCGAATCGGCGCCAATGGAGCGGCAGATCTCGTCGGTGTCCAGGCCGTTGGCGATGAGTTCAGCGCGCGTGGCGAAATCAATGCCATAGAAGCACGGCCATTTCACCGGCGGAGCAGAGATGCGTACGTGCACCTCACTCGCTCCTGCTTCGCGCAGCATCCGCACAATCGCCCGCTGGGTGTTGCCGCGGACTATGGTGTCGTCCACGACAACCAGCCGCTTGCCGGTGATCACGTCGCGCAGCGGATTCAGCTTGAGCCGGATGCCCAGCTGGCGGATGGTCTGGCTCGGCTGGATGAAGGTGCGGCCAACATACGAGTTCTTGACCAGCCCTTGCCCATACGGGATGCCGGACGCTTCGGCGTACCCGATTGCCGCCGGCGTACCCGACTCCGGCACCGGAATGACCAAATCGGCGTCGGCGGGGCACTCGCGGGCGAGCGTACGCCCCACCGCAACCCGAACCGAGTGCAGCCGGCGACCGGCGATCATGGTGTCGGGCCGGGCCAAGTAGACATATTCGAACAGGCAGCCCTTGGGATCGGCCTTGGCGAAGGTACGACTGCGCAGGCCGTTGGCATCCACCGCGATCAACTCGCCCGGCGTAACCTCCCGGATGAAAGTGGCCCCCACAATGTCCAGCGCTGCCGTCTCGCTGGCAACCACCCAGCCGCGTTCCAGCCTGCCGAGTACGAGCGGGCGGATGCCTTGCGGGTCGCGCGCCGCGTACAGCGTCTCCTCATCCATAAAGACCAGGCTGAATGCGCCGCGCAGCCGGGGCAGCACCTGCAGCGCCGCCTCCTCGGTGCTCAAGCCGGTAAACGTGGCCATCAGCGCGGTGATCAGAGCTGTGTCGTTGGTGTCCGACATCGATCCAGGCACCAGGGTGCCAGAGTGCTCGTCGCGCTCCTTCAGCCAGCTCTGCAGCTCGACGGAGTTGGTCAGATTGCCGTTGTGGCCGAGCGCGATGCTGCCGACGGCGGTCGACCGGAAGGTGGGCTGCGCGTTCTTCCAAACGCTCGCACCGGTGGTGGAGTATCGGCAGTGCCCGATGGCAAGGTGGGCGTTGCCAAGCGAGTCCAGAGTTGCCTCATTGAAGACCTGGGAGACCAGGCCCATGTCCTTAAAGACCACGATCTGCGAGCCCTTGCTGACCGCGATTCCGGCCGATTCCTGGCCGCGGTGCTGCAGCGCATAGAGGCCGAAGTAGGTGAGCTTGGCTACTTCCTCGTGGGGTGCCCAAACACCAAAGACGCCGCATGCGTCCTGGGGTCCCCGATCGTGTGGATCTAGGTCGTGGTTCAACAGGCCATCACCTTGTGCCACGACCTCATGGTATCTGTCAAGACCCAACATCACGGGCGGTTGGTGAGTACGCCGACAACTTCGATCCCAAGAGATATAGCCTGTCTCCTGCCATGGAGTCACCACAGCCTGCACGCACCATGAGCATCCGCGCATGGTCGGCCTTCACAGGTTCCACCGAGTCACGAGTCGTCGACCTCCTCGTCAGCAACTTCTTCAACTTGTCCGTGGTGATCGCCACTGTCGTCATGTTTGTCGGCGCTGACTCACCGATCATCTGGCTTGGCGCTGTCTTAGGCCTGGCTGCGATGATCATGCTCGGCTGGTTGCTGCGCCGCGATCTAAGCCGCGGCCGAGCGCTACTCGCCGCCTATCAGGCACCGCGCATCGCGATCATCATCGCCGTTGCTGCGGCCTATTTGGCGCGCAGGCCCGACGCGGCGCTATGGATCTGGAGTGCAACGGGCCTTGCCATCCTCGCGATCTTGTCCGAGCCGACTATTCGGCTGTTTCTCAGCAAGGCGACACCGGTGGCCGTGCAACTCCCCGGCTTTCCTGAGGTTCCGAAGCCACCCTTCAAGGCGCGCGTCGTAGCAGTTGCGCCGTTCTTTGGCGCAGTGTTGGGCGGCGTACTCGCGGCTGTGGCGGCGCCTGGTTGGATGTACTTCTTGATCGTCGCCCTGAGCACCACGTCAGCGGTGATCTTGGCGGCGTACGCGATCCGAGCGATCACGATCAGTCGGCGATCGGCGATCAGCATCCGCAAGGCGCTGCAGCAGTACGCGCCGGAGTTTGCCGTGTACTACGCCCCACGTAATGGAGCGTGCTATCAGCTCGGGATGTGGCTGCCGTACTTCGAGCGTCTAAACCGACGCTTCATAGTGATCACGTGTCATCCGAGCACGGTTCCTGAGATCACCGAGCTGACTTCGGCTCCGGTGGTGATTCCCAGGCTCAGGAGCGCACATGGCCGTCTCTGGCATCTTGTGGTGGACTCACTCAAGGCGGCGTTCTATGTGCAGAATCATCAGGCCAACGTCGACATGTTGCGCTTCCACCGGCTTACCCATATCTGGTTGAACCACGGAGACTCCGACAAGGCAGCCAATTACAGCGCCCGACATGCGGCGTTCGACAAGATCTTCGTGTCTGGCCAGCAGGGCGTGGAGCGCTACGCGGCGCATGGGGTCAGAATCCGTCCCGAGCAGTTTGCAATCGTTGGGCGGCCCCAAATCGAGCGGATCGTCACGCGCGATGAGCCGTTGCCACCAGGGGCGCCGCGTACCGTGCTCTATGCGCCGACCTGGCACGGCGGCAAGCCGAATACCAATTACTCCTCGCTGCCGCTGGGTGGCCAAATTGTTGATGCGCTGTTAGAGCGCGGGGCGACGGTGATCTTCCGGCCACATCCGCACACATATCGGGATCCGCAACAGACCCGGATTGCCCATGACATTCAGCGCCGACTTAGTGCGGACCGCAAAAGCAGTGGGCGGCAGCACATCTTCGGGCATACAGCTGAGGTCGAATGGGGACTCCCAGAGTGCTTCAACCACTGTGACGCGTTGATCACCGACGTGTCGTCGGTTGCCTCCGACTTCTTGGCGACCGGCAAGCCGCTGGCCATGGTCGCGATTCAGCAGAAGGGTCCGGCGTTCCGGCAGGCGATCCCGATGGCACGCGTCGCGTACGTCATCGAGCGTGATCTAAGCACCCTGCCAGCGGCCCTTGACGAGCTGCTGGGGCCTGACTCCCTGGGCGAGGCGCGGCGGGCCTACCGCTCGTACTGCCTGGGACACGCGCTTGGGCCGGAGGCGCCGATGCCGTTCCTGCGCGAGGTGGACCGGATCCTCGACGGCCCCCAGCCGGAGCGACGGCCTGCCGTACCGGTCAAGCCGAGCGAGCCGGCTGCACGCTGACTGCGCAGTGACGCTCCACCTTCTTCTCTGACGCCCCACCTTCTTCCATCACGCCCCACATATAAGTGACGCGCGGAGCAAGAAGGTGGGGCGTCAGCACCGTCCATGTACATAAAGCACGAAGCAGCCTCTTACGTCCATGCCGGAAGCAAACAAGGCGCCGGTTCACCGATAATGCTGAAGGCTTTTCTGCGATTTGGGGCGAAGCGAGGCAATTTGTCGGGAATGCCTCGCAATATTTAAGAACTCTGAAGTCTGATAGCGGCAATTCCATGAATATCTGAAGCTACCAACGGACTATCCAGGCAGCACAGTCACCGGGCAGCGAAGCCCAGGCGCTCGACTGATCCGGGCATCGGCAGTCACAAGAGGACATTGCAGCGTCTCGGCGAGCGCTACGTAAGCCGCGTCATAGGCCGTGAGATTGTGGCGCAGCTCCCAAACCCGATCAAGCATGGAGAAGGTGCCGTGACGGGTGATTGCGAGCCACCGAAAAGTGTGCAAGATGTCCCAGCCGCTACGTTGGTCGAGCTCGCCCCGACGCACATGTCCACGCACCGCATTGGCAACTTCAATGTCGACGAGATGGGGCACGTGGACGTGCTGGTCGTCCGAAAAGGGTATCGATCTCAGGCGAAGGAGCCAAGCCAAGATCACGGATGCGTCAACGACAATCATCGCTCAGAGCGGGACTCATCAAGATTCTCGAGAATCTGGGCCATCGTTATGTCGCGAGGAGGAAGAGACTCAAGAAGAGCAGCATTGTCGACAACTCGAGACGCCTCGGCAAGCTCCCGAATCGCCACTGCGTTGAGTGAAATCCCTTGCCGCTTAGCCATTCGCTCGAGCCGGTCGACTACTTCATCCGGCACGTTGCGTAAATACAAGGTCCTCATGTTGCACAATGCTAGCATCAAGCAAGCATCAAGCAACAAGGGCTCTCGGCGCCTATCTCTTGGCAGGGCCACGCCAAGCCCGCTCGAACGGCAGCCGCCAGGCGTGCGGGGCAACCAGTTGGTGAATGGCGTTGGGTCCCCACGATCCCGGCGTGTACGGCCGTACCGGAGGAGGATCCTTAAGCAAGGGCTCCGAGCGCTCCCAGAGGCTCTCAATGCCATCCGCCGTGGTGAACAGCGTGTGATCATCACGCATCGCGTCCAAGATCAACCGCTCGTACGCCTCAAGGATGTCGCCAATCCGATCCGTCTCATGCGTCGAGAACTGCATGCTCAACTTGTCGAGCTTCATGCCGGGTCCGGGTCGCTTGCCGTAGAACGAGAGCGAGACTTTGGCCTCGTCCGCAAGATCAAAAGTAAGATGGTCCGGACCGGACGAGCCGACCCCCGATCCCGCGGGAAACATGCTCTTCGGTGCCTCTTTAAAGGCAATCGAGATGATCCGCAGACCCTCGGCCATCCGCTTGCCGGTCCGGCAGTAGAACGGTACCCCGGCCCACCGCCAATTGTCGATACCGCATTTCAAAGCGATGAAAGTTTCAGTATCGGAATCGCGCGCAACACCATCTTCACCGCGATAACCGGAGTATTGACCTCGAACAACATCGCGTGGATCAATAGGCAACATTGAACGAAAGACTTTATTCTTTTCTTCACTAATTGCCCTCGGTTCTAGCGCTGTCGGCGGCTCCATCGCCACAAACGCCAGCACTTGGAAGAGGTGCGTGACGACCATGTCCTTGTAGGCGCCAGTCACCTCATAGAAGTTCGCGCGCCGGTCCAGACCCAGCGTCTCGGGGATGTCGATCTGGATGTGATCGATGAAATTTCGGTTCCAGATCGGCTCGAACAGCCCGTTTGCGAAGCGGAACGCCAAGATGTTCAGCGCAGCTTCCTTGCCCAAGAAGTGGTCGATCCGAAAGATCTGCCGCTCCTTGAACGTCTCGTGGAGCTGATCATTGAGGGTGATCGCACTCGCCAGATCGGTGCCGAACGGCTTCTCCATAACTACGCGCGACCGCTCCACCAGCTTGGCCTCGCGGAGCGTGTTGATGACCTTCGGTGCGGCGGTCGGCGGCACGCTCAGGTAGTGCAAGCGCCCGACTGGCCCACCAAGCTTCTCCTCCGCAACCTGAACCATCTTGGCCAGGCCCTTGGGACCCGCCGACTGAGGTATGTAGGTGAGCTTGTCGGCAAACGAGTTCCAATGCTCATCGGTGAGCGGGTGGTGGCTGAACTCGGTCACCGCCTCCTTGGCGAAATTCCGGAATTCCTCCTCGGTCAAGTCCTCGAGTGAGGTTCCGATCACCTGGATATCAGGTGCCAACGCTGACAAGGCGAGATGCGCCAATCCAGGGAGAAGTTTCCGACGAGACAAGTCACCAGTGGCCCCGAAAAGCACGATGACGTGCGGCGGAATGGTTTCCATAGCTCGGCGGGCGCGCGAGCCGGGCGCGGGATAGGCAATGGTTTGAACGTGTGCATCGGTCACGCCTTGATGCTCCCACCTGCCGCGCGGGCTCAACAAGATGACACCTGGATTTAATGGGGACATGGGTCACCTGCTGCCGTACGCCGCCAATTGCTCACTGTTGTTCACGGAGGTGGCGCTGTTAGAAAGGCCGGCGGCGGCCCGGGCGGCTGGTTTCGAGGCCATCGAATTCTGGTGGCCGTGGCCGAATCAGCCGGTACCGGCCGACGCTGAGATCGAGCGGTTCGTCGCCGCCGTACGCGATGCCGGCGTACAACTGATCGGCTTGAACTTCTTTGCCGGTGATCTCGCGGGACCCGACTGCGGAGTGCTGTCGATCCCCACGAGGTCAGCGGAGTTTCGCGACAACGTCGAGGTCACTATCGGCATTGGCGAGGTCCTCGGCGTACGCGCTTTCAATGCGCTGTACGGCAATCGGGTGCCCGAGGCGACGCCACAGCAGCAGGACGATCTTGCCGCCGAGAATCTCACGCGTGCAGCCAAGGCTGCGGCCGCGATCGAGGGGACGGTCTTGGTCGAACCGGTCAGCGGCCCAAAACCTTATCCATTGCGGACGGCTCGGGACGTGATTGCCGTTCTCGACCGGGTTGAGGCGTCCAACCTGGGCTTTCTTTGTGATCTGTTCCATCTGGCCAACAACGGTGACGACATCGACGCGGCCTTAGAGGCGTACGCGAATCGAATCGCCCACGTACAGATCGCCGATCATCCTGGACGCGGCGAACCCGGCAGCGGCAGCCTGGACCTCGATCGCTACCTGAGCATGATTCAAGCCAACGGCTACTCCGGCTATATCTCGCTGGAGTATGTCCCTACAACAACCACGATCGACAGCCTGCGCTGGCTGCGACAAGAGAAACTGATCCAGCCGTAAGGATTTTGCTGGCCGGCCCTGGGTACGTTTCGCCGCACAGCCGTCACAACGTACCCACGACGGGCCTCGAAAGGGGTCGTTTGCCAGCACAGCCGTTAAGACGTTCCCCCTGCGATGATTGAGCCTGTGATCTGGGAGGCATGAGATAAAGCGCGTCGTACTGGCACCCGATAAGTTCAAGGGCTCGCTGACCGCAGCCGAGGTGGCCGATGCCCTCGCCGCTGGAGTGCGCGATGTCCGGCCGAGCCCAGAAACGATCATGCTTCCGGTGGCCGACGGCGGCGACGGCACCGTGGCCGCCGCCCTGTCAGCCGGATACGACAAGATCATCGTCGATGCCGTCGGGCCAACTGGTGACCCGGTGCAGGCGCCGTACGCGCTGGACGGCGATCGAGCCGTGGTCGAGCTGGCGGCCGCCGTGGGATTGGGCCTGCTACCTGATGGGCGGCTGGAGCCCGTGCGATCTTCCACCTACGGGCTTGGGCAGGTGATCGCTGACGCGATCCGGCGGGGCGCTACCACGATCGTGCTCGGTCTTGGCGGCAGTGCCTCAACCGATGGTGGCGCCGGGATGGTTCAGGCCCTGGGGGCGAAGCTGCTGGACGTCGCAGGCCGTGATCTTGCCCCGGGCGGAGACGCTCTTGCCGATCTTGCTCATCTTGATCTTGCGCCGCTCCGCGACGCACTCGGCAACGTCAAGATCATCGTCGCAAGCGACGTGGACAATCCGCTGCTGGGTCCGAGCGGTGCTGCCGCAGTCTTCGGGCCCCAGAAAGGAGCCGGGCCGCAAGAGGTGCAAGAACTCGAACGTGCGTTACGGCACTGGTCGCAGGTGGTCTCGGAAGCCACGGGACGCGACGACACCGAACGTAAGGGCGCGGGCGCGGCGGGCGGAACCGGATACGCAGCACTGGCCCTGCTCAATGCCGAAATCAGGCCGGGCATCGAGCTGATCTTGGATCTGATCCACTTCGACGACAAGGTCGTTGGCGCTGATCTTGTGGTGACTGGCGAGGGGTCGCTGGATGAGCAATCGCTGGCAGGCAAAGCGCCGATCGGCGTGGCTCGCGCCGCAGCCAAAGCCGGCGTACCAGTCGTCGCCGTCGCGGGCCGCCTCCAGCTGAGCCAGCAACGGCTGCAGCAGGCCGGCATCTCAGCCGGATACGCGCTATCGGACCTCGAGCCTGACCCCGCCCGCAGCATTGCCAACGCGAGCGGTCTGTTGCGGCAGCTGGGCGGCCACATTGCTAGGGACTGGCTCAGCTAAGTCTGGGTCGGTCGCGCGATCCATGGGTCGCCGCCCGGCGCACAGTCCGCCGCCTTCATGAGCAGCCGGCGCCAGGGCCTGACGTAGAAATCCCCGGCTCAAAAGATCGTGCGCGTTTGACCCGTGTCTTGGCGGGTCAAACGCGCACGATCCTTGTTAGACGGCTCGACTTCAGCGAGTGAGCACGACCTTGAGTGCCTTCGTTTCGGCGGCTCGGCCGAAGGTGTCGTAGGCGTCCATCACCTCATCCAGCCTGAACTGGTGGGTTGCGAACCGCTCGGCAGGCAGCTTGCCGGAGACAACGAGCTTGAGCAGCATCGGCGTGGTGTTGGTGCTGACGAGCCCCGTCGTAATGGTGATGTCATGGATCCAGAGATCGTGCAGCGCCAGCTCGACCGGTTCGCCGTGTACGCCTGCGTTGGCCGCGGAGCCGCCCGGTCGGACGATCTACGTACAGGCGGTGAAGGTGGCAGGAATTCCCACCGCCTCGATCGCCACATCAACGCCCAGGCCGTCGGTCATGCCCCTCACCTGCTCGGCCCAGTCCTGGTCACCGGAGTTCACTGTGTCGGTAGCCCCGAACGTCAATGCCTGCTCCAGCCGTTGGCGTCCAGGTCCAGGGCGATGACGCGTGCGGCGCCGTACAAGCCCGAGGTCATCATCGCGGCCAACCCGACGGGCCCGGCGCCCACCACTGCGACGATGTCGCCCGGCTTGACCCGCCCGTAGCGCACTCCGATCTCGAATCCGGTCGGAAGGATGTCAGACAGCATGACCGCGGCCTCGTCCTTTACCCCCTCCGGCAGCTTGTAGACGGAGTTATCGGCAAAGGGAACGCGAACCAGCTCCGCCTGAGTCCCGTCGATGAGATGGCCAAAGATCCAGCCGATGCCACTGGCGCCTTCGTCGGCCAAGCAGTGGGCGTACAGACCCTGATGACAGTAAGAGCAGGCACCGCAGGCGCTAATGCAGGAAAGGATTACTCGGTCGCCGACGGCGACGTTCTTCACAGCCGAGCCGGTCTCTACGACAGTGCCGATTCCTTCATGGCCGAGGATGCGGCCGGGCTGCAAAGTACGTCTCCCTTGAGGATGTGGAGATCCGTACCGCAAATCGTGGTGGTGTCGATGCGGACAACGACGTCAGTGGGCTGCTGGATGGCAGCGTCCGGTACCTCCTCCCATGCCTTGTTCCCTGGGCCGTGGTAGACCAGTGCTCGCATTTGGCATCATTCCTTGGACTGTAGGTAGTGGTGCTAAGAGCGACAGCCTGACACTTTCGCCGACGTGTTCAGCAGGGCTGAAGGGCCCCGACTCAACCTCACCTTCGTCCCATCGCTGGTCCGCGGCGCAGCCACGGCGATCACCTTGTCAGGGCAGCCGCGCGCTTCTTAGTGAGCTGCTGTCTTCGTCCATGGGGCCGCCACGCAAGGGCTGCCCATTGATCGCACGACGTTCGTTGTCGCGGAACCGTGGTTCGTAGTGAGCGAAGAAGACCTTGCCGACGAGGTCGCGGCGGCTGCGCACACCGGTCTTCTCAAACACTCGCTTCAGGTGCTGCTGCACGGTATGGGTCGAGACGAACAAATCGAGGCTGCATATCCTGGCGAGACGCTGCCCTGACTGCGGCGGATCAAGGCCACGTACGACCCGACCAATCTCTTCCACAGCAACGACAACATCACGCCCGCCTGAACGAGCCATCCTCGCAGGTAAGTGGTCGCACGCGACGCGTTTAGTGACGATCTGGTTGTTGTTCGCGACCACTCTGCGAGAGGAGCGCCCTCGAGGCCTGCTCCACCAGCCACTGCTCCGCGTCATCCCAGGACCAGCGCCGATCGACCAGCAGACGCCACGACCGGTGACCGAAGTAGAACCACAAGACGTCGGCCGCCTTCCGCACCGCAAGCCCCTCCTCAAGGGCATCCAGCTCTTGGAGTCGGGCGGCCGTCTTCCGCAGCGTCGTGATGTAGAGACGATCCGACCTGCGCAGTCTCTCGGCTACCGCCTCGTCGGTCGCTGCCGCACTCATCTCAATCTGAATGAGGTCGCGGTAGCGCTCGTTGTCGACTCGGGTGGCGTGCCCAGTAATGCGAATCACGTCAGCTGGAGATTGGCTAGCCCTGATCGCGCTCAGACTCTCATCTACGATCGGGTCCCGTTCGGCGTCGTGGATCAGCGTTGCCAAGATCGCAGACTTACCACCGATGCTGGCGTACACGGTGGGAACTGCAGTGCCGGCGGCATTTGCAATGTCAGTAACCGTCACCCGACCGTAGCCGCGCTCCACGAACAACCTCATCGCGGCGGACAGGATCGCGGCACGCGTATCGGCCGCAGCCTGATTGCGCCGCGGAGACCGATATGACCTGACAGACGGCGCCATTTCTACTTGTGGCTCCCTATATTCGATATAGGCTACCTATATACACTATAGCTTCAATATAAGCGTAGACCCTTCGAAGGGAGTGACCGTGAACATCATTCGAAATCGCGACGAGTTTGTCGATGCTCTGCGCCTGGGCATCGACGGTGAGGTGCTTACCGCAGGCGCCGATTACGACGACGCGCGCGCCACACACTTTCCGGTCCGGATCGCCAACCCGCTCGCCGTCGTACGCCCCAAGCATGTCGATGACGTAGCGGCGGCGGTCGACGCAGCTCGGCTTACCGGGCTGTCCCTCTTCGTGCGGAGCGGGGCGCACCATGGTGCAGCCCACAGCACCGGCGACGGATTGCTCCTCGACCTGCGTTCGCTCGACAACGTCGACATTGATATTGCGGATCGGACGGCTTGGGTTGGTACCGGACTTACTGTGGGAGAGGTCGCCTGGGCGTTGGCGCCGTACGGGCTTGCGATCGGGTTCGGCGATACCGGCAGCGTTGGTGTTGGTGGACTTACGCTCGGTGGCGGAATCGGTTTCCTGAGTCGTCTTTACGGGATGACCATCGACAATGTCATCACCATCGAGATCGTGACCGCCGATGGTCGAGTGCACATTGTTGATCACGAACACGAGCCGGACCTATTCTGGGCAGTCCGTGATGGCGGGGGGCAATTTCGGTGTCGTCACGAGGTTTCGCTACCGGCTGGCCGAGGTTCGGAAGGTATACGGCGGCCCACTGATCTTGCCGGCCACCCCGGATACCGTCGCCAAGCTGGCCGAGGCCTGCACCGCTGCCGACGACGCGTTGACCGTCATCGCCAATGTCCTGCCGGCGCCGCCTATGCCCGTCATTCCGCAGGATGTACATGGACAGCTCATCATTTTGGCCAGGATCTGTTACGCGGGTGAACTGCAGAAGGCTGAGCAGGACGCAGGTCAACCGGGTAACGGCGGAGTCCGCGGCGGACGAGCAGTCCAGCCGTTGCGAGACATCGCGGCGCCTGTCTTGGATCTGGTGCAGCCCATGCCGTACGCGGCCTTGCTTGATGAGGAAGCGCCCTCCAAGGGACATTCCGTGGCGGTCCGGAACATGTTTGTAGATCACATCGACGAGACGGTCGGCGCCACAATTGTGGAGGGCCTGAACCGATCTGACTCCTGGTTGCGAGCGGTGCAGTTCCGCGTGCTGGGCGGCGCCATCAGCCGGATTGCACCCGATGCGACGGCCTACGCGCACCGCAAGGCAGCGATCATGATCAACGTCATTCGAGCTCTCGAGGACGACGAGGCGCGGCGTTGGACCGAAGAGCTTGCTGAAGGGCTGGATCAGGGTGTCGAGGGCGCGTACGTCAACTTCTTCGGCCCGCACGATGGTGATCGCATTGCGGCGGCGTATCCGGGCGCGACACTGGCGCGGCTGCGGCGGATCAAGGCCACGTACGACCCGACCAATCTCTTCCACAACAACGACAACATCACGCCTGACGCAGATGCGGACGCCTGAGCGTAAGTTGTCAGAAACGACGCGCCTCGCTGACGAATGTTGTCGTCTCTGACCACTTCAGCGGTTGAAAATGGCACTTAAACCCGATTAGTGGTGGGGACGCATGCTCATTTGGTCGCAGCCTTCACGCTAGTTTGGTCGCAACCCGCAGTGGGACTGGGACAGTCGGCGCCCAAGTGGCCAGAGACGACACGCCCCAGTGACCATCCTTCGTCGTTTGCGACCACTTTCGCCAGAGACGGGAGACGGGGTGTTGGACTTGGGGCGTGGTAACAGTTCCTCAAGAAGTCGCGCGCTATTTTGATGCCGTAACTGCGCGGGTCTGCGACATCTTCGATGATTGCGCGGTCGGGGTCTATACGACCGGTTCGCTGGCGCTCGGCGGCTATCGCCCAGGGCGCAGCGACATTGACCTGATGGCGGTAGTGACAGGCTCCGCTGGTCTCGATCTTCGTCGACAACTCGTGCGTGAGCTTGATCATCAGGCGCTGGCCTGCCCGGCCGCGGGCCTGGAATTTGTCCTGTATCCAATAACAACGGTAAGTCGGCCGACCGTGGATGCCGGATATCTGCTCAACTTCAACACCGGACCCGCGCTGCCGCCGGTAACCAGTTTCGACCCCGGAGATGGACCGGCGTTCTGGTACGCGATCGACCGCGCGATTACCCACCAGAGCGGCGCATCGCTATACGGACCGCCGGCTCAGCAGCTCTTCGCAACGGTGCCCTTCGAAGATCTACTAAGAATCGTGATTGCCGCGGTAGAAGCGCACGGCGACCCCGACAAAGAGCACCTTCTCGACAATGCCGTGCTCAACGGCTGCCGCGCCTTGACCTTCGCCCAAGATCAGCGCTGGTACGCCAAGGTCGACGCCGCTGAGCGAATGCTCCCCATGGCCGGCGAGTTTGCGCCGCTGGTATCCGCCGCCATTGGCTCGTTCGGCGCCGGGCGCCAGCACGCGCAGACACTAAATCCAGAGGCCGTACGGGCGTTCCTGTTCGACGTGTTGCACAAATTGCGATCAGCTCTTCGGATCGAGCTGAGCAAAAGCGTCAAGCATCAAAGTCTCGGCCAGGCAAGCAGCGGAGAAATCACCCAGATGGAGTGACTCGTTCGTGCTATGGGCTCGAGAGTCGGGATCACCGACGGCGGTGATCAAAATCGTTGCGTCGGGATACGCCTTGCCGAAGTCGGAGACCATGGGAATGGTGCCGCCCTGCCCGATGAACACCGGCGCGATGCCACCCCAGGCCTGCCTGAACGCGTCGTACGCCGCGTCGGCGTACGGGCCGGTGAAGTCCACGACCGACCCGTCACCGGTGTCGCCACCAACCATCGTCAGCTGCGCACCCCACGGCACATGATCTTGAAGGTGTTTGATCAAGGCAGCTAATGCTCGGGATGGGTCGTCACCTGGTGCAACTCGCAGGCTGACCTTGGCCCGCACGGCGGGAAGCAAGGTATTGGAGGCCTGAGCAACCGTCGGTGCATCAAGAGCG
>Ga0126312_10000942_pt1 | contig 18482 bp, 17 predicted proteins | sample Plot104A_FD_92537 | JGI IMG/M metagenome (GOLD analysis project Ga0126312, IMG submission 92537) | Serpentine soil microbial communities from UC McLaughlin Reserve, CA, USA - Plot104A | ecosystem: Environmental > Terrestrial > Soil > Grasslands | place: USA: UC McLaughlin Reserve, Lake County... | reverse complement strand
CGTGCGCTAGGCCCGGCCGGCCGGCTTCCTGCTCCGGGCGCCGGAAGCGCGGCCCGACGACGGGCGCGCGCGGGGCGCGGACCGCCGCCCGCGCTCTGGCTCCGGCTTGGCGTCCTCCTCGGCGACCTCCGGCTCGTCTTCGTCGCGTGCCTCCTGGTCCGCGCCGGCCTCGCCGGAGGAGGCGCCGTGCTCGCGCCCCGCGTCATAGCCGGGATCGTGGCCCCGGACGAGCTCGCCCTCCTCGATGACGCCGCGCCAGGCGCCGGTCTCCCGCTCCTGCATCTCGATGTACGCCTTGAAGCGGTGCAGGTCTGCGCGCACCGCCCGCTTCACGTGCCTCATGCCGCGGGCCGCCTTCTCGATCAGCGAGCCGGGATCGACGTCCATCGTGACCTCGATGCGGGTCAGCCGCGGCGCCAGCTCGTGGAAGGTGACCACGCCGGTGTGCGTGATTCCCCGCGCGACGCGCCACTTGATCCGCTCGTCGGGGCGCTGCGTGAGGATCTGGGCTTCGAACTCCCGCGTCCGGGTCCAGATCTTCGTCGCGAACGAGACCGTGCAGTCGTCCTCCTGCGTGACCTGGGTCACGCGGTGCATGAACCGGGGCCAGTCCTCGAACTGCGTCCACTGGTTGTAGGCCGTCTCGATCGGCACCGCCACGTCCACCGCCTGCTGGACCGGCATGCGCCGGCCCTTCGCGACGCCTTCGACGCCGCGGCTGTGGTCGCCGGCGCCGCGCAGGCCGGGAAGCACCCCACCCGCCGCCTGCTTCGCGAGTCCCCCGGCGCCGCGCGCCTCGTCGACCTTCTCCTTCACCGCCTGTTCGACATGCTCGCCGACGCTGTCTCCGAGCTTCGAGGTGGCGTCATCCACCAGCGTGCCGGGTTTCTTGGCGGCTCCGGCCGCCAGACGGCGCCGCACCGCCTTCCGCGCGGCCTTGGTGACGAGCGGCGCCACGGCGACGAGCCCGGCGCCGGCCGCGACGCCGCGTCCGCCCGACAGCGCGCCGCCCGCCTTGCCCCTGTCGCGCGCACCGAGGTTGTGCGCGGCGTCACGGACTGCCTGGGTGACCGTTTCGCGCACCACGTGCGCCACGTCCCTGGCCATGTCGAAGCCCTCCGGTCGTTCTCGCGAGTACTCGCCTGCTCCCGTCCCGGCCGGGCTACACGCCGGCGGCACGGCCGCCGCTGTCGCGCGTCGTGGACGCGGCGGGCGGCGGCACGGCTCCGCGACGGCGGGTCCGCTCCTCCTGGCCGCGCCGGTACGCGTCCTCGAGCATCCGCGACGCGACGTCCCGTCCGCCGAGGCCGAACGCCAGCCCCATCCCGAGCGCCAAGGCCCCCAGCAGGGCGGCGTAGGTGATCGTCACGATGTCGGTCGCGATCCGCAGCTGGTTCAGGATCATGAAGACCGCGATCGCCATCACCAGCACCGGAAGGGCGGTGGCCGCGAGCTTGCCGGTGGACGACTCGCCGAGCAGCCTCGACGTGGTCTTTCCGAGCCAGCCGGCCAGCGCGGCGGCGACGACGAAGATCAGGATCGCGGCGACCACGTTCGGGAGGTAGCCGAAGATGTCGGCCAGGAAGTCGTTCAGCGCGTTGATTCCGAGCGACGTGATCGCGATTGACAGGGCGCCCAGGAAGACGAACCAGAACACGACCTTGCCAATCAGCTGCGACGGGGCCGCGTCGGGCATGACGCGGTCGACGTAGCTGCCGCTGGTGCCGGATGCGAGCGCCCGGTCGGTGCCCAGCTTCTCTAGCGCCAGCGCCACCACCTTGCCCAGCGCCTTGGCGATCAGGTAACCGATGAAGAGGATGATCAGGAAGCCGATCAGTCGCGGCAGGAAGCCGACCAGATCGTCGATCGCCTGCTGGATGCTCTCCGAGATCTCTACCGCTGCGATGTGCACGTTGCTCGCCTCCCCTGGCGTGGGTTGTGGTTCGTGCCTCCAGCCGTCAAAGACCGGGCTCGGCCCCCGCGGGTTACAGGCGCGCCCGCTGTAACCCCCGCTCAGCCCGTCCTGTCCTACTGGTGCGAGCGTGACCGCCGGGGGGTAACAGAGCGCCATGGATCCGGACCGCGCGCTGGTCGACCGTGCCGTGGCGGGCGACCTCGCGGCCTTCGAGGCGCTCGTCGAGCGCCACCGTGACGTCGTGTTCCGCGTGGCCGCCCGGACGGTCGGACGGGACGAGGCCGAGGACGTGTGCCAAGACGCGTTCCTGCGCGCCTTTCACCGGTTGCCCAGCTTCCGCCGCGAAGCGCCCTTTCGCACCTGGCTGCTGCGGATCACGCACAACGCGGCGCTCAACCACCTGGCGCGCCGCCGGCCGGAGCCCGTTGAGTCCGTCGAGCCGCTCGTCGAGGATGCGGACCCGGACGGTGCCCGCACGCCGGCGGAGCGACTCGAGGGCCGCGAGCGGCGAGAGCGCCTCGAGGGCAAGGTGCGGCTCTTGTCACCCGCCCACCGCGCGGTGCTCGTGCTGCGCGACATCGAAGGACTCACGTACGAGGAGATCGCGGACGTGACCCAGAGTCCGCTCGGGAGCGTCAAGGGGCGCCTGCACCGTGCCCGCGCCGAGCTGATCGAGATGCTGCGCCGCAACACCTACGACTGGGAGCTTCCGACATGAGCGACGGTCCGAACGGCGATTCCGAGATACCGGCCGAGCAGCGGCTGCTCGCCTATTTGGACGGGCTCCGCGAGCATCCGCCGCAGCCGCGCGCGAACCTCGTCGCGGCCGTGATGCGCACGGCGCGCTGGCAGGCCGCGGCCCGCCCCTACCTCGCGGCGATGGGCTCGCTGGCCGGCGCGCTCGGCGCCGGCGTGAGCGTGCTCGTGGGCGCTCGGGGACGAGGGTGAGCGCGCCGGCGAGCATCCTGGGGCGCGCCGGGGAGACGCTCGGGGACTTCCTGCCGCAGCTCGCCGGCGCCTTCGCGCTCCTCCTGATCGGGCTCCTGCTGGCCGGACTGGTGGGACGACTGGTCCGGCGCGCGCTCACCGCCGCCGGCGTGGACGACCTTGCGACGCGATGGGGAGTCAACGACACGCTCGCCCGCGCCGGCCTGCGCCCGTCGCTGGCCGGGATCACCGCTGCCTCGATTCGGATCGTGCTGAGCGTGATCGTGATCTTCGCGGCACTCACGCTCCTCGGCCTCGAATCGCTCAGCCAATCGCTCAACGAGGCCCTGCTGTTCCTGCCGAACATCCTCGTGGCGTTCGCGCTGCTGCTGGCCGGGCTGGTGATCGCCGGCCTCGTGCGGCAGCGGGTGGACCGCTTCACCTACCAGATGGACTTTCCCGTGCCCGTGGGACAGCTCGCGCAGGTGGCCACGCTGGCGATCTTCGCGATCACCGCGGCGGCGCAGGTGGGAGTGTCGGCCGACGTGCTGATCCTCGTCGTCGCGATCGTGCTCGGCGCCGTCGCCGCCACGTTCGCGCTCGCCTTCGGCCTCGGTGGCCGCGAGGTGGCGCGCGCCCTGAACGCCGGGCGGTTCGTGCGCGGGGCGTTCGAGGTCGGTCAGACGATCCAGGTCGGCGAGCTGCGCGGCGCGATCGTCGTGATCGATCCCGACGCGACCGTGATCGCGACCGACGAGGGCCGGGTCCGCGTCCCGAATCACATGCTGCTCGAATCGGTGGTGACGATCCACGGGCAGCCGCCGCAGCCGGGCGCCGCGCCGGGACCGCCGACGAGCGGCTGAGGATCACCGCCGCAGGCGCCCCCACAGCCAGCGAGCCCCCCCGCCGAGTCGGCCGGGCCGGCCAGCGAGGTGGCCGAGGGTGGTCGTCTCGCCGAGAGCGACGCGGCGGTGGCCGGCGCTAGCGTCGCTGTTGGGCAGGATTTGTAGCCGGCGCTGCGAAGTTCGTCGGATGTCCTCGCGAGGACAGTCGCTGTCGGTGTTCGTCGTGCAGCGGAGCTTCAGGAGGGTGCGGCGCGGCTATGACCCCGATGAGGTCGACCGTCACCTCGAGCTGGTCAGCCGATGGTTCACGAGCACCGAGACGGGGCGGGCGTTCGCGCAGCAGCGCATGGAATTGCGCGAGCGCGAACGTGCGTTGGCCGCCAGGGAGGCCGAGCTGGCACGCGAGATCGCGGGAGCGCGGCTTGAGGCGGAGGCGACGCTCGAGGGTGCCCGCCGGCGCGCCGACGCCGAGGCGCGGCGGGCCGAAGCGATGGTCGCCGAGGCAGAAGAGCAGACGGCGGCGATCCGTGCCGAGGCCGAGCGCGATCGTGCCGAATTGCTCGAGCGCGCACGGCTAGAGGCGGCGGCGGCCGACGTGATTCGCGTCGCCGAGGAGCAGGCGACCGCGCTCGTACGTGATGCGAGCGCCGAGGCGGAACGGCTCGTTACCGAGGCGCGCGCCGTATCCGAGCGCGAGCTCTTGGCGGCGCGCCAGGAGCGCGAGCGACGTTTGGCCGCGGTCCAGGCCGAGGCCTCCGAGCTCGCCGAACGCTTACGTGACGAAGCCGACGAGCAGCTGCGGATCTACACCGAGCGCCGGCGTCGGGAGGCCGATCGACTCGCGCAGGCTGCGCGCCGCGAGCGTCAACGACCGCCGTAACACGACACTCAAGAGTCGGCCTGTCGATCATGCGCACGTTCGTGTGGGAAATCGCAGGGGTGTGCTGCACTTGTATCCGTGAGCTCACTGGCCGCGACGCCCACCGCCCCCGGCGCGACCGGGATCCTCGAACGGTTTCATCCCGCGGTCCGGATGTGGTTCGAGCGACGGTTCCCCGGGGGACCGACCGAGCCCCAGGCCGGGGGCTGGCCGGCGATCGTCGCCGGCCGGCACACGCTCGTGTGCGCCCCGACCGGCTCGGGCAAGACGCTCGCCGGGTTCCTGGCCGCGATCGACGCGCTCTACCGGGCCCACGAGCGCGGCGAGTCGATCGAGGCTGTCACGCGGGTGGTGTACCTGAGCCCGTTGAAGGCGCTGGCCGTCGACGTCCACACCAACCTCGACCAGCCGCTTGCCGAGATCGCCGCGGTGGCCCGCGAGCTCGGCCGGGAACCGGCGCCCATCACGGTCGCGGTGCGGACCGGCGACTCCACCTCGTCGGAGCGCCAGATGATGGTCCGGCGGCCGCCGAACCTGCTCGTCACCACCCCGGAGTCGCTGTACCTGTACCTGACCGCGGAGCGGTCACGGGCCACCCTGGCGACCGTGGATACGCTCATCGTCGACGAGATCCACGCCCTGGCCCGCGACAAGCGGGGCTCGCATCTCGCGCTCACGCTCGAGCGGCTCGGCGCGGTCACCGAGCGGCCGCCGCTGCGCATCGGCCTCTCGGCGACGGTCAAGCCGATGGAGACGGCCGCGCGGCTGCTCGTGGGAGCCGGCGAGCCGCTCCCCACCGTCGTCGACAGCGGGCACCGGCGCGCTCTGGACCTGTCGATGGAGCTGCCCGACGGTGAGCTCGAGGCCGCGATCTCGCGCGATCAGTTCGACGAGATCGTCGACCGGATCGCCGCCCACGTCGGCGATCACTGCACGACGTTGGTGTTCGTCAACACGAGGAAGCTGTCGGAGCGCGTCGCCCATCAGCTGGGAGAGCGCCTGGGCGAGGACCAGGTGGCCGCCCACCACGGATCGCTGTCGCGGGAGCGGCGCCAGCGGGTCGAGCGGCGCCTGCGCGACGGCGACCTGCGCGCGCTGGTGGCCACCGCCTCGCTGGAGCTCGGCATCGACGTCGGGCCCGTCGAGCTCGTGTGCCAGATCGGCTCGCCGCACGGCATCGCCACCTTCCTCCAGCGCGTGGGCCGGGCCAACCACCAGCGCACCGGCGTCCCGCGGGGCATCGTCTACCCGACCACGCGGGACGAGCTCGTCGAGTGCACCGCGCTGCTGGCCGCCGTCAGGCGCGGGCGCCTCGATGCCCTGCATCCGCCCGAGCAGCCGCTCGACATCCTGGCCCAGCAGATCGTCGCCGAGGCCGCGGCCAGGGGCGGCGACGGCGTGGGGGAGGACGAGCTGTTCGACCTGGTCAGGAGGGCCTGGCCGTACCGGCGGCTCACGCGCGAGGCGTTCGGCGAGGTCGTCGAGCTGGTGTCGCTCGGCATCGAGACGGGGCGCGGCCGGCGCATGGCCTACCTCCATCGCGACCGGGTCAACGGGCGCCTTCGGGGCCGCCGCGGCGCCCGGCTGGCCGCCCTGACCTCGGGTGGAGCGATTCCCGAGACCGGCGACTACCGGGTGCTGATGGAGCCGGGCGACGTGTTCGTGGGCACCGTGAACGAGGACTTCGCCATCGAGTCGTTCCAGGGCGACGTCTTCCTGCTCGGCAGCCATCCATGGCAGGTCGTGCAGGTGACCAACGGCGTCATGCGGGTGCGCGACGCCACCGGCAAGCATCCCACGATCCCGTTCTGGCTCGGCGAGGCGCCGGGGCGCACCGACGAGCTGTCCGAGGAGGTGTCGCGGCTGCGCAGCGCGGTCGCCGAGCGACTCGCCGCCGGCGGGCGGGACGCCGCCGTCGCGTTCGTGCGGGCGGCGTCGGGCGTCGACGTCGTGGCCGCCGCACTGGTCGTCGACTACCTGCGGGCCGGACGCGCCGCGCTCGGCGGGGTGCTGCCCACCCATGACGACATCGTGTTCGAGCGATTCTTCGACGACAGCGGCGGGATGCAGCTCGTCGTGCACGCCCCGTTGGGCGCCAGAATCAACCGGGCGCTCGGCCTCGGGCTGCGCAAGAAGTTCTGCCTCACGTTCGACTTCGAGCTCCAGGCCGCTGCCAGCAACGACGCCGTCCTGCTGTCGCTCGGCCCCCAGCATTCCTTCCCGCTCGAGGACGTGCCGGCCTTCCTGCGCCCGCACAACATCCAGGACGCCGTCTCCCAGGCCGCCCTCCGCAGCCCGATGTTCACCGCCCGCTGGCGCTGGAACCTCAATCGATCGCTCGCGGTGCTGCGTCGCAAGGGCGGTCGCCTGAACCCGTTCAACATCCAACGCATGGAGGCAGCTGACCTGATGGCCGCCGTCTTCCCGTCGCTCGCGGCCTGCCAGGACAACGCCCCGGCCGGGCCGATCGAGATCCCCGATCACCCACTCGTGCGCGAGACGATCGGCGACTGCCTGCGCGAGGCGATGGACATCGACGGCCTCCAGGCGCTGGTGCGCCGGTTCGAGGAGGGGACAGTTCGCCTCCATTTCGTCGACACCGTCGAGCCCAGCGTGCTGGCCCATGAGATCCTGGGCGGCGCCCCGTTCACCTACCTCGACGAGGACACGGAGATCGGCGAGCGCCGGTCGCGCGCCGTGCCGCTGCGCCGGGGCCTCCCGGTGGAGCCTCGCGAGCTGGGCCGCCTCGATCCCGACGCGATCGAGCGGGTGCGCGCCGAGGCGACGCCGGACGTCCGCGATCCCGACGAGCTCCACGACGTGCTCCTCTCGCTCGTCGCCGCCCGGCCGCGAGCGGACTGGGCCGGGCATTTCGAGGCCCTGGCGAGCGCCGGCCGGGCGGTCGAGGTCCACCGTCCCGGCGGAGGCGACGTCCGCTGGACGGCTACCGAGCGCCGGGCCGAGGTCGAGGCGCTCTTCCCCGGCGCCCGGTTCGTCCCCGACCACCGGCTTGCGGCCGGGCCGGCCTCGGCGCCCGACGCCGACGACGCGGCGGTGACCCTCGTTCGAGGCCATCTCGAGATCTCCGGCCCGCTCACCGCGGACGATCTGACCGCCGCCACCGGCCTGCCGTCATCGGTGGTCACGATCAGCGTCGAGACCCTTCGGGCGGCCGGCTTTGCGGTCAGCGGACGGTTCGAGCCCGAGCGCGGCGAGCAGTGGTGCGCCCGTCGGCTGCTCGCCCGCATCCACGGCTACACCCGTGAGCGCCGACGGGCCACGGTCCGACCGATCAGCCAACAGGAGTGGCAGGCCTTCCTCCAGGCCTGGTGGCACGCCGCTCCAGGCACCCGCCTCCATGGGCGGGCCGGGCTGGCCGAGGTGATCGAGCAGCTCCAGGGCTCCGAGCGGCCAACCGGCGAGTGGGAGCGAATCTTCGCCGAGCGGGTCGAGTCGTATCGCCCCGAATGGCTCGACGACCTGTGCCTGTCGGGCGAGGCGGCATGGGGCCGGCTGTCCGTCCTCGAGCCGGCCGCCGACGATGCCCCGGCGGGTCTCGCGAGCAAGACGCCGTCCCGCCGGACGCCGATCACGTTCATGCTCCGACAGGATCTGCCCTGGCTCTTGCAGGCCCACCGCGGGGCCGTGGCGCCGGCCGAGCCCACGACCGGCCCCGGGCGGGACGTGCTCGACGCCCTGCACACGCACGGCGCCCTGTTCCACCCGGACCTCCAGAGGATCACCAACAACCTTCCCGCCGACGTCGAGGAGGGCCTCTGGGACGGCGTGGCCCGGGGACTGGTCACCGCGGACGGATTCAACGCCGTCCGGTCGCTCCTGCACGCCCGCACCCGGTTCGCGCGCCGCCAGCGGCCGCACCCACGCCCGCGCTCCCGCGGCCGGCGAGGTACCTGGCGGCAGGGCGTGGAGGGCCGCTGGACGCTCCTGCCCGGAGCCGAGCCGATCGAAGACGTCGAGGAGCTCGCCGAGACCGTCGCCTGGCAACTCCTGCTGCGATGGGGCGTGGTGTTCCGCGACGTCTACCTCCAGGAACGGCTGGCCGTCCCGTGGCGGGAGATCCTGTGGGCCCTGCGCCGCCTGGAGGCCCGCGGCCTGATCCGGGGCGGACGATTCGTCACCGGTGTGACCGGCGAGCAGTACGCCAACGAGACAACCATGCCCCTACTCCGCCCCCGGCGCGCGTTTGAGCCAACCCGAGCGCCGGCAGGGCCATAGGCCGCGTCCATGCGAACGCAGTCGTCAGCCGTACTCACGCCTGAAGACCGGAATGGAGTTGCGAGTGCACCGGTTCGCTCGCGTGAGCAGTCTCGCGGGCGCCGCGTCGGTCGACGCGCAAGAGCGTGAGGTGACGCGATGCGCGCAAGCTCGGGGCTAACCGCCGGCGCGCGAGGGGACGCGCTGAGCACGCAGCCCCGCGGCGATTGCCTCGCGGGGCGTCAGCGCCGCTCCCGCGGCGCTCGCCGCCCGCCAGGCCTGCTCGCCGAGGCGCGCGCGCGCCGGACCGAAGAAGCGCTGCTCGAGCTGCCGCTCGAGCGCGGCGGGATGCCTTTCGGGCCCGCCGGCCTCGGCCGCGGCGAGGAGCCGCGCGGCCAGCTCGTCCTCGCCTTCCGCCGCAGCGACGGCGGCCAGGCCGCTGATCGCCTCGTAGCGTTGAGTGTCATACCGGTACCGGCTCGCCACGTGCAGCTCTCGTGTGAAGGCTTGCGCAGCGCGCGCCGTGTCGCCGGTGAAGAGCATCACAAGGCCCAGGTTGCCCTGGATGAAGCCGATGACGAAAGCGTCGCCGATCCTCTCGGCCGACCGCGTCGCCTCGGGGGTCAGCCGCAGCGCGGCGTCGACGTCGCCGTGGACGAGAGCGTTGTACGTGAGGCTGCTCTGCAGCAACGCGAGCCGCCGATGCGCTCCGGCTCGGCGATAGCTCACCGCCGCCTGCTGGCCCATTGCCAGTGCCTCGCCGAACGTCGGCGCTGTCATCGCCCTGATCTCCACGGCGATGGCGAGCTTTGGCTCGTCGCCGGCCTCACGCGCGAGACGTTCCGCTTCGGTCGCATAGCGATGGCCATCTTCGAAGCGATCGCCCATGAGCAGGCTGCCGGCCAACGCGAGCATGCTGTCCGCGCATTGCGCAAGATCGCCGCTCGAGCGAGCCAGGTCGACGCTCTCGCGCGCGGCGGCCATCGCCTCATCGCACGTGCGTGGCTCGTTCAGACATTGCGCGTACGCCGCGAGCGCCGCCGCTTGCAGGGCTAGCGGCACGTTCTCACGCGGCACGGCGAGCGCGTCACGCAGCCAACGCGCGCCCTCCTGCGGGTCCCGACGGAACCAGTACTCCCCGACCGCCGTGCTCAGCCGGAGCGCGCGCTGCGCAGCGCGCCGATCGAGCGCCCAGGCGAGTGCAGCGCGCAGGTTGTGGATCTCGCGATCGAGCTCGCCCATGAGCGCCGGGGCGTCTGTGCGCTCGAGCTGTGGCGCGGCCCGCTCAGCGAGCGCGAGGTAGTGATCGAAATGGTGCTCGAATGCCTCGGCTGCGTCGTGTCGCTCGGCGAGCCGCTCGCGGGCGAAGTCGGCCACGGTCTCGAGCAAGGTGAGTCGACTCGGCTCGTTCGGGGCCGGACGTAATACGACGAGGTTCTTGGCAACCAGCGCCTCGAGTACCTCCAGCGAAGCGCCGGTGACGGCTTGTGCGGCTTCGACGCTGCAGCCGCCCGCGAACGCCGACAGTCCGGCGAGCGCGGAACGTTCATCCGCGGTCAGCAGCGCGAAGCTCCACTCGAGCGTCGCGGTGAGCGTGCGCTGTCGCGCGGGGGCATCGCGCGGCCCGGTCCCGAGCGCGTCCAAGCCCTCGCGCAGGCGGGCGGCGAGCTCGGGGACCGTGAGCAGCCCGATCCGGGCGGCCGCGAGCTCGATCGCGAGGGGAAGCCCGTCGAGGCGCCGGCACACGCGCGCGACCGCCGGGGCGTCGCCTTCGCCGAGCTCGAAGCTTGCATCCCGGGCGCGCGCCACCGCGAGGAACAGAGCGACGGCGGGCGCCTCGTCGAGGCTCGTCGCGTCGCCGTCGACCTCGACGGGCGGCAGCGCTAGCGGTTCGAGCCGGAAGAGGCGCTCGGCCCGCAGCCGCAGCGGCTCGCGACTCGTGACCAGCATGCGCATGCTCCTCGTGGCGGCGAGCAGATCGGCGACGAGCGGCGCCGCGTCGAGCACGTGCTCGAAGTTGTCGAGCACCAGCAGCAGATCGCGTTCGCCCAGGTAGCGCGCCAGCCCCTGCTCGGCGGACTCCGACGGCAGCAGCGCGACGTCGAGCTGGCGCACGATCGTCGAGGCGACGTGTTCGAAGCCGGCGACGGGAGCGAGCGTGACGAAGTAGGCGCCGTCACGGAACTCCTCCGCCACCGAGCGCGCGAGCTCGAGAGCCAGCCTCGTCTTGCCGACGCCGCCGGGCCCGACGAGCGTCATGAGCCGGCCGGCGGACTCATCGAGGAGGTCGGCGCGCAGCCTCGCGAGGTCGGTTTCGCGGCCGATCGTCGGCGTCGGCGGTGCAGGGATCCGCGCCGCGGTGGCGTGCTGAGCCGACCGCGCCGCCGGTTGAGCCAGGTCCAGGGCGGGGTCGTGGGCGAGGATCGCGCGCTCGAGCTCGCGCAGCTCGGTCCCGGGCTCGATCCCGAGCCGGTCGACGAGCGCGGCGCGCGCGTCGCGGTAGGCCTGGAGCGCGTCGGCCTGTCGACCGGAGCGATACAGCGACAGCATCAGCTGCCCGTGGAGGCGCTCACGCAGCGGCTGCGCCGCGACCAGCTGGGCGAGCTCACCGGCGAGCCGGCCATGGTGTCCGAGCGCCAGGTCGGCCTCTATGCGCGCCTCCAGCGCGGCCAGGCGCTCCTCCTCCAGGCGCGCGATCTCGGCCTGCGCGAATCGCTCGAACGCGACGTCGGCCAGTGCCGGACCGCGCCACAGCGCGAGCGCCTCGCGCAGGACATGCGCCGCTTGCTCGGGCGCACCGTCGGCGAGCGCCGCGTGTCCTTGCGCCGCGAGCTGCTCGAAGCGGTCGGCGTCGAGCTCGCCCGCGAGCACGCGCAGCCGGTAGCCAGCGGGGGTCGTGGCCAGCACGTCGGGCTCGCCGAGCGCCCGCCGCAGGCGCGACACGTGCACCTGGATCGTCTTGGCGGCGCCGGGCGGAGCGTCTTCGCCCCAGAGCGCGATCGCGAGGCGATCGGCGCTGACGGGCTCGTTGGCGTGCAGCAGCAGCATCGCGAGCAGCGCGCGCGGCTTGGCGCCGGCCGGCGTCGCCGGGCCGGCGTCGCTGCGCACGTCAAGGGCGCCGAGGATTCGAAATTCCATCGTGTCTGCGGGCGACGCTATCCCGAAGCGGCGGCCGCGTGTCAGCGGACGGCAAGCGCGCTGCAAGCGGCCGAGCGCAAGGTCCTCGCATCGATCACGGCGGCTCGCCGATCGGGCCGCCGACAGGAGGAGGGCCATCATGCCCCGCATCACCCTCATCGTCACGGCCGCGCTCGTGACGCTGGCGCTCGCCGCCCCGATGGCGACCGCGATGCCCACCCACGGCGGCGTCGGTACGGCGGCGGCGGCGCAGCAGGACCTGCGCGGCGCCGACGCGCGCGACGCCGGAGCCAAGCCGGCCGAGCCGGTGCCCGGCCTGCCGACCTGGCCGGTGAACCCCGAGCCGATCACGCAGGCGCCCGTGGAAACCACCCCGATGGCAGGCGACGACGACACCTCGCCGCTGGCCTACATCGTGCCGGGCATCGCGCTCGGCCTGGTGCTCGCGGCAGGGCTCGGGTATGCCGTGCGCACTTCGGGCCGCGCCCGGCGCGCGCGGATCAGCGCCTAATCACCTCACCGGCTCCGGCGCGGCCTCCGGTCGCGCCGGAGCCCGTTCGTGCATCCAGCCCGAGCCCGAACACCTGCGTGGGCGTGAGCACAGCTCCCGCGGACTGGGCGCCGCCCGCCCGAGTGACGCATGCGATGTGCTCCCAGACGAAGAGCTCTTCCCAGTGGCGCTCTTCGCCGCGCACGGCGAGCTCCGCCACCAGCGCCGGCTCCGACAGCTCCTCGAACGGGGCGACGAAGATCCCGCGGCGGGCGGTCACGCCGGCTTGCTTCGGCGGCTCACACCACGCCGGTCGGCCGGCCCGCTCGCACCCGGCGCGCCCGCGCGGGCCCACCGCAGCCCGACGGCCCCGCTAAGCCGCGGCTGGAGCGGCCGCGCGCCGCGCACAAGGCGAACCACAGCAGCGCCCAGACGACCCACCATGCGGCCATCAGCACGACGACGGCCAGCACGACGGTGACGAGCACCAGCGTCGCGAGCACCCGCGTCGCGACGGCGACCGCGGTGTACGCCGCCGGCCTCACGTCCATCCCGCGGCGCTCCCACGGCACCGGCTTCGCGGGCAGGTCCGCCAGCAGCGCGTGGAGCTCGCCGTAGGTGCGCGCCCGCAGCGCGGCATGCAGCCGCTCCTCGAGCTCCTCGGGCTCGAGTCTCCCTTCGACGGCGGCCTCTCGCAGCCGCTCCGCGACTGCGTCGCGGTCGCCGTCCGATGCCCTGAGTGCCGAGGACCGCGCCATGGTTCCACCGCGAACGGTACCGGTTGGAGCGATCCGGTCAGGCTGCGTCGGCCGCGAGTGGGGCTGGTGCGCTGCGGCGCGGTGTGCGATCTTCAGACCGTGGCGCCCCCGGGCCACCGCAGTGGAGGATGATGTGCTTGCCGTTCCGGTGCGCTGGCGTGCATTCGCCGCAGCGCCGGCACATGCGCTGCGCGACACCGCGGCGACGCCCGCACTCGCGCGCACCCAGGGCGCGTGGGCGCTGATCTGCATCGGCACCTGGACGTACACGGTGGCGGTCGCGGTCTACGCTTTCCGCGCCAGCGGCGCTGCCGGCGTCGGCCTCGCCGTCGTGCTGCGCACGCTGCCGTCGGTCGTGGCCGGCCCGGCGGTCGGGAAGTTGGCGGACCGGGTGTCGCGCGCGGCCGTGATGACAGGCGCGGCATGCGCGTCGTCGATCGCGCTCGGCCTGAGCGCCACCGCCGCGGCGGTGGGGTCCCCGATGCTCGCCCGCGCGGACCTGATCCGGGCAGACCGCGCGGCACGCCTGCCCCTCCGCGAGCTCGCAGTGCTCCGCATGGTTCCGATGCACATCGCGGCGGCCGGCCTGTCACGGCACGCCCACTGACAAGTCGCGAGCCGGTGCTGCGCCGTTTGGGCCTCGGGGACGACTGGGCGCGGCCGCGGAGGACAACAAGCCGCCATGGTTCGTGTGCCGAAAACATGCCCCCGACTCGGTCGGCGATACTCCGCCGCGACAGCGAGAGGAGGGCTTGTAGTGGAAACGGTCATCACGCGCGTCGTCGTCAACGATGGGTCGGCGCCGGACTGGGAAGCCGTCATGCGCGATCGCATGACAGCCGCGGAGTCCTCACCGGGCTGGATCGGCGGTTCGATACTCACACCGGAAGGTGACGCCAATGCTCGCGTGATCATGGGGCTCTGGGAGAGCCGGGACGCGTGGCAGCAGTGGCATGAGGATCCGGCGTTCCGCGACACCGCCGAGCGGCTGAAGGGCCTCGAGAGCGACGCCGGCACGCCGACGTGGCACCAGGTTGTCTACGCCGGCGGGCTGCTCCAGGCTTGAGCGAAGGGGCACGCGCCAGCGACTACTACTTCTGGAGGGCACGAGGCGCCTGAGCGCAGCCCTATGGAATCGCGCTCGCCACGGAGTCGTCGTGGTGGTCGTGAGGTCGTGGATGCTATCCGTGCACGATCCGCAGATCGTGCTCACGGCCGGATCCAAGGGCGAGTCCCGGACCCGCACACGGTTCGCTGCCCAGCCGGAAAGGCCGTCCTGCGGCTGGGCGACGGCGACGATCGGGCCTCGGTCACGCCGGGTCCGTGGATCGAGACCTGCTGCAACCCCGGCAGGCTCGAACCGCTGCTGATCGCCGATGGTGGCGCCGGGAACGACACGCTGCTCGGCGGCGCCGCGGGGGAGACCTGGGATGGCGATGAGCTGTCAGGAGGCCCGGGCGACGACGTGCTCGACGGCGGCAGCGCTGGGGAGGACACCCTGAACGGGGGTCCCGGACGGGACATGCTGCACGGCCGCGACGGCAACGTCTCGATCCGGCTCACACCGGCCGGGCGTCGACTCGTCCGCCGCCCCGGTGGCGCGCGCGTTCGCGCCGGAATCCTCTACACCGACAAGCTGGGCTTGCACAACCACACGGCCTGGCTGACGCACCTGCGCGAAGGGCGCCGGTGACCGGCACTCGAGCCCCGCACGCGTTCCCGAGGTCGTCGGTGGCGATGACGAACTTCAGGCCTGCCGACTTGTCGCGAACCCGGGTTCGGCTTGTGCTCGCGACGGCTGCAACGGTGCTCGCCGTCTGGGCAGGACTGCCCGCCACGGCCGTCGCAGCCGTGACCGTCAAGGCAGAGGTCGGGTCCGCCGTGTGTTGCTACGGATACGGCAGCACGGCGCGGGACAAGGTGAGCGTGGCCGGGGGCGCGGCGTCCGACGAGGTCAGGATCGCCAGCGTCGACGGCGGATACGAGGTCCAGGATCCCGCAGGGGTGACGCCGAGCGGAAATTGTGCCTCCTTATCGGCGACCACGGCTCGCTGCGAGCGCCAGGCAGACAGGGCGTCCGCCCAGCCCTTGCGTCCGGTGGTGAGCGTCTCCGGCGGCCTTGGGGACGACGAGCTGTCCGCGGCGGGCGTCGCCTCCGACACCTGGGTGTGGCTCGATGGCGATGCCGGGGTCGACCGTCTCACCGGAGCGGCCGGGTCGGACGTCGTCGATGGTGGGCGCGGCGGCGATTTCGCCTTCGGCGGCGCGGGCCATGACACCTTCGTCGACGCCGACCACGACGCCGACAGCTACGACGGCGGCGATGGGTTCGACAGCGTGGATCATGACCTTGCAACGGCCTTCACCGGTTCACTGACGACACTGCGCGCGGAGCAGGATCTGCTGACGTCGGTGGAGGGCCTGCGTGGCGGCGTCCGCGACGACAGCCTGACCGGGAGCCCGGGCGACGACTACCTCGAGGGCGACGCGGGCGATGATCGGTTGGCGGGACGCACGGGCGACGACGTGCTCGCCGACCGGCGCCGGCGATGACGTGCTGCGGGGTGGGCCTGGCGATGACTCCATCCACCACGAGAGTGGCCGCGACAGCGCCGACTGCGGCGTGGGCCGACGAGATCGGGTGCTCGTCAGCACGAGGAAGCCAGTCGAGGTCAAGCGGTGCGAACGCTCGGACGTGCGCGGCGGCTATCGAGACGACAAGTACGACGACCCGCGCGTCGCCGGGACGGTTCACCTCGACCGAATCCGCCGCTCTGGCGGTGCGCTGAGGGTCGGCGCCGTGTGCGCATCGAGGACCGATTGCGAGGTGAGGATCTCGCTGTGGCGCGATGAGCGTCGCCTCGCTACCCGCACCGCGAGCTCGGGCATGATCCGCGTGCCGCTCGATCGCGGCGCGCGGCGCATCGTCCGCGCGCGGCGATCGCTGCTGATGACGGTGCGGTTCCTCGACGCCACCCTCAACTACGGCGGCGTGGCGAGCTACGTACTCGACCCGGCGTAGCGCGAATCGCTCATGAGCGCCGACTGGCGGACGGGCGTGGAGCCGTTCGCGAGTCCGCGTCGCGTCGCCGCGAACGCCCGCGGACGATCGGATTTCGACGGGAACGAGCGTCTCGGATGGCTGACCGACGCGTTCGAGACGGACGACTTCGGAGAGCGCGGACGCATCTCGCGCAGGCGTCTGCTTCGCCTGTCGGAGCAGGCGATGCGGACTCGACATGACGCTGTTCTCGACCGTCGGAGCCTTCGCCTCTTGGGCCGGAGCATGCCCCGGACACCACGAATCAGCCGGCCGTCGCCGCTCGGGACGAACCCGCCCGGCCCCGCGCTGGCTGACCGACCAGCTGACCGAGTGCGCGAGAGCCGCCGTCCGAACCACGGGCACCTATCTCGCGGCGCACTTCGCGCAGCTGCGGTGAGCCCAAAGCGATCGGCGCGATCCGCCACGACATCCTCGTCGCCTACACGCGGTGGCTTGATATCGAAAGCGATACCCAGTGAGATATCGCATCGGTGACGCCGGATCCCCAGAGCAACAGCGCCGCCGCCCTCATCCTCAAGGCGCTCGACAGCCTTACCGCCGGCGAGCGCCGGCAGGTGCTCTCGGCCCTGATCGAGAGCGGGCTATCGCCTGGACCAGGCCCGGGTCCGGTCTGCGCCATGATGCAACCGTTGTCCGCCGCCGAGGGCTTCTTCAGCCCGGGAGCGCGTGTCTCAGCTAGCGGACCGCCAGCCGTGCTCCCGGTTCGGTTGCCCCAGGACCAGTTGGAGCAACTTAGGACTTGGTGCGCGGAGCATGGGTTCTCGATGGCCGTCGTCATCCGCGGCCTCGTCGAGCGATTCCTGGAAAGCCAGCGGCGTCCTTCGTAGCCCGGCTGAGCTGGGGAAGAACCCTTTGCCGGCCGGTCGTACCTGTTGCCGAGATCGGGCAGGCACGCGACCTGCTGTGATCCCAATCGGGGAGACTTGGGACCGGCACCCGATCGGGTATTCGAAAGCAATCGAACCTGACTGGAGGACGTGATGGCCACGAAGAAAGCGTCCGCGCGAGCGAACTCGAGCCCTGCGCCGGACGAGCTGCCGCAGGAGCCGGCGGCGGTGCTACGCGAGGAGCTGGGGCTGATCCGCGAGGAGATCGCCGACCACGGCCGGCGCGTCGCCTTCAGCGCCGCGCTGATCGGTGGAGCCGGCGTGCTGGGTCTTGGCGCGTTTGCGGCGCTGACCACGGCGGCGATCGCCGCCCTCGGGCGACAGGACATGACACGGGGAGCGCTGCTCGTGGCGGCGGTCTACGGCGCAGGTGCCGGCGCCTTGGCCGAAGCGGGCATCAGGCGGCTGGGTCGGGTCGCGCCGGAAGCGGTCGAGGATATTCAGCAAGACGTCAAGGAAGCGGCCAAGGCCGTGCGGCGCGCCACCTAGCCTTGTAGCGAACCGGTCTTGATGTTCGTCAGCCGGGCGGCGTGACAATCGCGGCAGGCCAGGGCGCCGAGTTCCCGCACGCGCTCGAGCCCGTGGCGCACCGCGAACGGTTCGTCGCCGTCCGGCAGGACCAGGTGGAGGCAGCGCGACGAAGCCGTCGCCGCCGAGTGCGGGGGGGCAGCCAGTGTTGACCCTCGCGTCGAGCCCGAAGCGGCGGCACTTTGGAGATCTGGTCCCGGATGTGTGGCGACGAGCGATCGTCTGCGTCCGGTGTGCGTCAACGCTCACCGAGGGATGCGAGCGTCACGGGGCCATGAGACCCGACGCTCGGATCTCCTCCGCGGCGGATGTCGGTGCAGGCGTCCCCGGGACGCCCGCTCCGCGCGCGAAGCAACCACCGCTGCTGCAAGATTGTTCACCTACGTCGGCACGGCACCGCTGCCGCGTTTGTCCGGCGGCGCGGTCGATCGCGCCCGGCGGCGGGCTCGACCAGCGCCCACACGAACAGCGCGAACGCCACCAGCGAGTAGACGAGGTTGAGGGCGATGCCGAACGTTGGGTCGATACCGAGGCTGCGCAGCTCCTCAGCCTTGTCCCCGTCGGCACCGCGCATGAGCTCCCAGCCCGAGCCAAGCGCGCCGAACGCCTGCCATACCTTCACGGCTCTGCGCGCGCCGGGTCGGTCAGGCAGACCCGGGCGGGCGCGCGAGCACGGCAAGCGTCTCCACGGCGGTGTCGATCGCGGGGTTCGATCGCATCTCGGCCGCGAGACTCTCCACCGCCGCGCGATACGACTCGTTCGCCAGCACTTGGGATAGGCCATCTCGAATGGCGTGCGGTTCGGGCGCGACGATGACGCCGACCCGCTTCGCGT
>Ga0126312_10000941_pt1 | contig 18483 bp, 15 predicted proteins | sample Plot104A_FD_92537 | JGI IMG/M metagenome (GOLD analysis project Ga0126312, IMG submission 92537) | Serpentine soil microbial communities from UC McLaughlin Reserve, CA, USA - Plot104A | ecosystem: Environmental > Terrestrial > Soil > Grasslands | place: USA: UC McLaughlin Reserve, Lake County... | reverse complement strand
GCTCGCGTGCGAAGAGCGCATCGGTCTTGCTCAGTACCAGGGTGTAGGGCCGCCCGCTGCGCCGGGTTTGATGGCGCACCGGCAGTTCGCCCTGGTCGATTCTGCTGTGGACGTGACGGCGCCGCTGTTCTGCCAGCGGCCACTCCAACGTGCGCCGCGCAGGGTCGCCAAGGAACCCACCCAGGGTCTGGCACAGTTCGCAGCGGCATCCCTGCGGCAGCTCGATCGACCAGTCGTCGGCGGCCCGGACCGGCCGGGCCAGGCGAGCCTCGAGCCGGGCGGCGCAGTGGCGGGCGATGACGTCGAGTCCTGCCTCGTGGTGGGCGTGCCGCTTGGCCTTGTGGGCCGCCCGCAGCGCGGACATCGCGCACACGACCAGATCGTCGTCGTCCTGGCGCAGGAAGGCGACCACCTCCTCGTGCAGCTCCGCCGCCGCGACGATCGCCGTGCTCACCAGCAGGCCGGCGACGGCCGGCCCGAGCTCGCCCAGCGCCTTGCCCCGGTAGCTCGGCGTGGGGAATCGCAGCATCGCACCCGCTGATTCCCGCAGCGGCGTCCAGGCGGCGGCGGTCAGCAGCCGGCCCACCGGCACGCCGGCTTCGGGTGCCGCGCGCAACGCCTCACACACGGCCGGCAGGGACTCCAGCCAGCCCGCGCGCTGCGGCTGCCCCAACAGGTACGCCGGCCGATCCCGACCAAACCAGACCCCGACCAGGTCGCGGGTCCAGGACTCGCCGTAGTGCGCCGCGAGTTGGGCCAGCGATGCGGCATGGGTGCGGGCCAGCACCTCGATCTGGAACGGGGCGAGCAGCATGGCGGCGGTGCCCGGCGCTTCCAGGCCCAGGGCGACGCTCAGCGCCTTGCCCAACAGGTGCTCGGCGTTCGCCCTCGCCGCCACGCTCCAGAAGGAGGCCAGCGAGGCGGCGGCATCCCGGGCCCCGGCCACGTCCCCCACCCGGACCAGGTCGGCGAGCCGGTCGAGGGCCCACGCGGGCGAGGACTCCGCGCGGACCGCGAAGCCCCACCGGCGCGGCCACACCACGATCGCCGCCCTGCGGTACCAGCGGTCCAGGGTGTTGCCCCAGTTGCCCATATAGCCCTCGTACGACGAATCGTAGGGCGACAGGTTCGCCGTGGGCGTCGTCGCGAACACCTCGTCGTCGGAGACGGTCAGCGAGATGGGCGTCGCCTCGTCCGACTCGTCCAGCCAGCATTCGAGGCTGGTCGTCGATTCGATGAGCTCCTGCAACTCGTAGTCGCCGGACGCGTCACCATCGCCGTCCTCGTCCTCGTCCTCGTCGTCGTCCCAGTACCGACCGCGCCACCCCCGGCGCTCCCACGAGTCTGCCTCCTCAGCGCTCCACGTCTCGTGGACCTCCGCCAGCGCCAGGGCGACCTCGCAGTCGGCGGCGTGTGCCGCCGCCCGCACCATCGCGGCCCGACTGGCGTCGTCTCCCTTGAGCCGGGCCCAGCTCAACGCGCGCTGGGTGTACTCGTGGTCGAGCAGGTACACCAGGCGGGTGGGCGCATCGGAACCGCCGAAGTGTCCGTCCATGCAACTGGCCAACTCGGCGGCCAGGCCCGGGTCTGCCCGCTCGGCAGCCGCAGCGACCGTGTCGCCCTTGAGGAGCAGGTTGTAGGTCATCACGACCCGGTAGCCCGACGTGACCGGCCGGACGTGGTGCCGGCAGTCCGCGTAGAAGGCCACGAACGACAGCGACTGCTTCGACGACCGGTAGGTCGCGGTCTGGCCGCAATGCTCGACCACGAGCACACCGCCCGTGGACGCCGAGGGCAGCGTCACGACCAGGGTCCCGATCATGGCGTCGACCTTCTCGGAGTCCTGGTGCGGGGCGAAGAACTGGCCCGGTGCGTAGACCAGCATCGAGTGGAACCCTGCTTCCAGCTGGCATCCCCCCGGCAGCCCGAGATCGGCGCGCAGGCGATCAAGGATGGGGCGCAGGGTGGCGTTCCACTGCCGCTTGTCGAGCTTGATGCGGCGCTTCGGGATCTCCCACGTGTCGCGGACCTTCACGTCCAGCAGCGTCTGCTCGCCCTTGCCGAACCGGGCCGGCCGACCTATCAGGCACAGCTGCTTCGCCTGCCGGACGGAGACGGGCAGGGCGATCGGGCCGACGCCGTCGACCTCCAGCCGCAGGTCGTCGGGGCGGGCGGTGCGTCGCGCGCTGAACGAGCCTGCAGCCGCGGCCCCAGCCAGAAGACGCGCAAACCGGTCACGCGGAAAGGTAGCGGGCGAAGGCATGGCTCGACTGTAGTCGCCTCACCACGGCGTGCCCAGCGACGGCTGTCCGGCTGGGCGGCTCCCATCGGCCAGACAGCCTCTGGACACGCATGGCTCGGAGAGCGAGCGGGAGCCTCGCGCTGTGCTGCCTGCCGTGCCCCTGTGCTGCCCCCGTTGCGCCCTACCGGTCGGACGCTGAAGCATCCGGCACAGCGTCTTGCCAGATCAGGGGATCCGCGTCCGCGGCGGTCATCTCCGGCGGTCATCTCCGGTACCCGGCACGGCGGACCTTGGCGTGGCGCCTGGCCAGCCGTATTGCCGGACCCTCAACCAGTGGCGGAAGGTTCGTATGCTGGCTGGTTGGGGGCACCCCGAAGTCCATTACCGCAGCTTAGGACCCATAGAACGACCCTTGACCAGGCGGCCCAGCACTCTGCGCCTTCTTCAAGTGGGCGGTGGCCGAGGGGGATTTGGACGCCAGCCCGATGGCCGGCATGAACCCGCCGCAGATTCCGGACGACCCGCCACCGGTGCTGACCGACGACGAGCTGCGCCGGCTGTTGAAGTCCAGTGAGGGCCGCGACTTCGCCGACCGGTGGGATGCGGCCATCCTGCGGCTGTTCCTTGATACCGGCGTGCGGGTCTCGGAGGCGGCCGGGATCATGCTCCCCGGCGACCTGACCTGACGACCAGGTGGTCGTCGTCCTTGGGCAAGGGACGCCGGCGGCTGGCGGCCCCCTTCTGCCGCAAGACCGCCCTTGCCCTGGACCGCACCTGCGGATGCGTGCGAGACCTTCGTTCGCTCACCTGCCGAACCTCTGGCTCGGCCCGGCTGGGGGTGAGGGGGGCTCCTTCGAGAACTAGCCCATCCTTACCATGGATCGGCGGCCAAGCGCCGTGCTAGCCCACGTTGTCGCAGGTCGTACAGCACCGTAGGTGCCGCAGTTATGGGGCTACCTTGAGGAGCACCTATGGCTGCTCAGCACTCGTCCGTGCCGTCAACATGACGACCAATGCCGACCACCGTGGAGATCCTCGGTTGCGGCCCGGTACGCCGCTCGGTGGCGATGGCCGCTTCTATCGCGGTTCTTGCGCTTAGTGTCCATGAAGGTGGGCGGTCGCGAGCAGGATCTCATCGGCGCTGAGGATGTGCGCCGTATGGACCAGGGTTGTGGCTGCCTGGACCAGCTTCCTCTTGGGAGATCTCGCCCTTGATCCTGCAGCTAGGCGCTCATGCCGTGCGCGGTCAGGGACTGGTGGGCGTGCTCGTGCAGGGCCTGCTCGTCCTCGTCGTTGAGGTGGGGGTTGATATCGAAGACGACCTTGCGGATCGTTCCGGTGAAGGCGAATGGCGACTGGTCGGCGTAGCGCCGGTCGACCGGGAGGCCGTTGTCGCGGCCGATGTCCATGCCCGAGTAGCCGGAGAAACGGACCGGGACGGTGTGGTCCATGCGACCACCGCCGACCGGCTTGTCGTTGATCAGCAGGGTGACCTGGCCGCCGGTGGCCGGCCTGGCCGCGTCGGCCGCGAACACCAGCTGGACGGTCACCTCACCGGCCGGGAGCGGCTCGGTCGCTTCCTGGTGGTAGACGGCTACGCCCATCATCGAGTAGGTGTGCTGCAGCTTGCCGCCCTGGACGAACAGCGAGAAGCCGCCCAGGTGGTCGGCCTCGGCCACCAGCACCCCCTCGGCGCCGCCCTCAGGGACTTGGAGTTCGGCGCTGATGGTGTAGGCGTGGTTGTAGATCCTCGGGATCATGCCCGAGGCCACGTTCTGCACGTCGCCGTAGAAGGTGAACTTGGACTGGGTTGGCAGCGGCGGGATGATGCCGAAGTAGGCCGACATGCCGCCCAGCAGGGGTAGGACCTTGTAGCGCTCGGCCTCGGCCCAGAAGAGCTCCTTGAGTTCGGCCACCTTGTCCGGGTGCTGGGCGGCCAGGTCCCGGGCCTGGGTGAAGTCGTCGGGCAGGTAGTACAGCTGGGCAGGGTCGCGGTCGGGGTCCCAGACCCCGGGGGCGAACCTGCGCATGGTGTCGGGGGTGGCGTCCCAAGGGATGCGGGGCATCATTATCGACAGCCACCAGCCGTCCTTGTACATGGCGCGGTTGCCGAAGATCTCGAAGTACTGCTGGGTGCGGTGCTTGGGGGCACCGGCGTTGGTGAAGGAGTCGGCGAACGAGGCCCCGTGCATCGGCTCCTGCTCGATCCCGTCGACCTGGGTCGGCTGGGGGATGCCGGCGACCTCCAGGATGGTCGGGCCGACGTCGATCACGTGGCTGAACTGCTCGCGGACCGCGCCCTGGTCCCGGACCTTAGATGGCCAGTGGACGACGGCCGGGTTGCGGGTGCCACCCAGGTGCGAGGCGACCTGCTTGCCCCACTGGAAGGGGGCGTTGCCGGCCCGGGCCCAGGCGGCCGAGAAGTGGGGGGCGATCAGCTCGCTGCCCCATACCTCCAGTCCGCCGTACTGCTGGACCAGGGCCAGCTGCTGCTCGGGGGTCAGGGGATGCCGTTCTGCATGGTCAGCTCGTTGAACGAGCCGGTCAGGGTGCCCTCCATCGAGGACCCGTTGTCGCCCCAGATCCAGATGACCAGGGTGTCCTCCAGCTCGCCCATCTCGGCGATGGCGTCCAGGACCCGGCCGACGTTGTGGTCGGCGTTCTCGGAGTAGCCGGCATAGACCTCCATCTGACGGGCGTACAGCCGCCGCTGGTCGGCGTCCAGGAAGTCCCAGGCCGGGAAGGCATCGTTGCGGGGGTCAGCTCGGCGTCGGCCGGGACCACCCCGAGGCGCTTCTGCGCTCAAAGACCTCCTCGCGCAAGGTGTCCCAGCCCTGGTCGAAGCGGCCCCGGTACTTGTCGGCCCACTCCTTGGGGACGTGGTGGAGGCGTGGCTGCAGCCGGTCGAGAAGTACACGAACCACGGCTTGTCCGGGGCCTGGGCCCGCACGCCATGTAGCCACTCGATGGTCTTGTCGGCCATGTCGTCGGGCAGGTAATAGGGCTGGCCGTCTTTGCCCTCAGGGACGCCGATGGTCTTCTGGTTCTCGGTGATCACCGGGTCCTACTGGCCCGACTCGCCGCCCAGGAACCCCCAGAAGTAGTCGAAGCCCCAGCCGGTGGGCCAGCGGTCGAACGGCCCGGCCGGGCCCTGCTGACCGTCAGGGGTCAGGTGCCACTTGCCGATGGCCGCCGTCGAGTAGCCGTTCTCCTGGAGAACCCTGGGGAAGGGGGCGCAGTCCTTGGGGACAAAGGCGGTGTAGCGGGGAAGCCGCTGGACAGCTCGCCGATCGAGCCGAAGCCGACCGTGTGGTGGTTGCGCCCGGTCAGCAGGGCCGCCCGGGTCGGTGAGCACAGCGCGGTTACATGGAAGCGGTTGTAGCGCAGCCCGGCCTCGGCCATGCGGGTGAAGTTGGGGGTGTCCACCGGCCCGCCGAAGGTGCTCGGGTTGCCGAACCCGGCGTCGTCGATCAACACCAGCAGCACGTTAAAGGCACTCTGGGGCGGCTGAATGTGGCCGATCTGGCCCCAGTCCGGCTGCGAGCCGGCCAGGGTCCGGTTGATGACCCCCTGGAAGGGCGGCCGCCGGATCGGCAGCCGGGTCCGGTCGATCGACTCCCCAGGCAAGGCGCCATTCCTCTCCCTGTCCGCTCCCGGAGCTGCCGCCTGGATCCTCTCCTCGGCCACGACCTCCACCTCCAACCCGTCGTCCACTCCGGGCCCCGTGGCGCTCACGATGCACCGGCCAAGGTGAGCCGTAATCACCCCCAATGGATGATTCCGGGTGGCGAACACCACTCCCCAACCGCCAGATCCGTAGCGGTGGCGGCCCATCAGCGACTCGCCCGGTGGTCGCGGCAGCCTCAGCCGTCGCCTGCTCGATCGGCTACGACCTCGACCGGGCCTTCGAGCTACTGGACGGCGACCCGTGCGATTGCACTCGGTAAGGGGCTGCGAATGACAGCCGTCGGGCCCTACCTGGCGAGCAGGCCGATCTCCTGTATCCGCTGGACCGCCTGGCCGCGCGAGGAGACACCGAGCTTGCGGTAGATCGAGATCGCCTGGGTCTTCACCGTGTGCTGGGAGATGTACAGCCGCTGACCGACCTCGCGGAAGGTGAGGTGGGTGGCCAACAGCGGGAGCAGGCGCCACTCGGCGGTGGTGAGCGGTGCCGCCCCGATGGCGTCGCCGCGGAGCTGGTCAACCTGGGAGCGGAGCTGGCTGGCCTGTTCGGGGAGGGTGCCGAGGTCGGGCCGCCACCCCAGCAGGTCGTCGACCTCACGCAGGACCCTTCGGGCGGTGGCCACGTCGGTCAGGGCGAGGTAGGCCCGGGTCAGCTCCAGCCGAGCCTGGACCGCGTAGTACGGCAAGGCATGGGTGGCCTGTGGCCGCAGCTGCCGGGCCCGTGCCAGGTCCTGCTCGGCCTGGTCCCGGTTCCCGTGGTGGATGGCCACCCGGGCTCCGGCCGCGTACACCATCAGGCTGGTCACGCACTCCTCCAGGTGCGCGCTGGCGACCATCGAGCGGGCCTGCTCGACCAGGGTCTCGGCGGCCTGCCAGTCCTGGCGGCCGATCGCCAGGATGGCCCGCTCGGCCAGGGCGACGGAGGCGGCGACGGTCGCCCTGCTGTCCTGGGCCAACTCCGTCGCCTCGGCCATGGCCCGGTCAGCCATGCTGTGGTCGCCGGCCAGCATATGCGAGATCCCCAACAGCAGCTGCGCCGGCGCCCGCCAGAGGCTGCCCACCGCGAGCAGCTCCAGGGCCAGCTCGACGTCGGTCCGCATCTGCCTGACCCCGTGGCGGCAGAGCTTGGCCCGCAGCAGGGCCCGCCAGCCCTCGATCGAGGGGCTGCCGTCGGGCAGCATGCCCTCATACGATCCCCGTTCGGCGGCTTCGGCCCACCGTTCGGCCGCGGCGGCATGGCCGCCGAGCGCCTGCACCCAGGCCCCCAGCATGGCCACCGCGGGATACTGCTGGAGCAGCCCGCGGTCATCGAACCAGTCAAACCAGCGCTGGACGGTGGCCAGCCGACCACTCCGGTAGACCGAGATGACCGCCTGCTCGACCCCTTGGGCGACCAGGTCGGCATCGCCGCCGTCCATGGCATAGCCGATCGCGTCCTCGACCAGCCCATGCCGCTGGCACCAGCGGGCCGCCCGCAGGGTGAGCTCGCCCACCAGCTCGGGCTCGTGGCGCTCCAACTCTCCGCGTAGCAGCTCCCGGAACAGCGGATGGTAGCGATACCAGTCCCGTTGCCGATCCAACGGGACGACCAGCAGGTTGGACCGCTCCAGGGCCTCCAGCATCTCGGCCGAGCCGGTGGTGCCGAGGACGGCATCGCATAACGGTCCCGAGAGGCGGTCCAGCACCGCCGTGCGGGTGAGGAACTGGACCTCGGTCGGGGACAGACACGACAGCAGCGCCGACTGCAGGTAGTCGACCAGGAACCGCTCCCGCCCGCTGAGTCCGACCCCGTTCCCGGCCGGTTGGGCCTTGATCGAGAGGGCGGCCAGGTACAGGGCCACCGGCCAGCCCTCGGTCCGCCGGGTCAGTTCCGCCACCTCGGCATCGGGCAGCTCGACCCTGACGGCCGAGAGCAGCGACCCGGCCTCCACCGGGCTCATCGCCAGCTCCCCAGGGCCCAACTCGGCCAGGCGGCCCTCGGCCCGCCAGCGCGCCAGCGGCAGCGGCGGCTCACCCCGGCTGATCACCACCAGCTGCGATCCTGGCGGCAGGTGGTCGACCAGCACCGCCACCGCGTCCGGGCCCTGCTGGTCATGGAGCAGGTGCACATCGTCCAGCACCACCACCACCGGAAGGGCCTTGCTGGCCAGCGCGGCCCCCAGCCGAGGCAGGACCGTGTGGCTGATCGAGACCCCCCGGGAGGCCAGCACACCCAATACCCAAGGGTCGAGCGGCTCCACCCGGTCCAGCCCAACCGCCAGGTAGGTCAACAGCACCGTGGGGTCGTTGTCGTTGTGGTCGATGGACAGCCAGACGAACGGCCGCCGGTCCCGCTTGGCCCACTCGGCGGCGAGCATGGTCTTGCCGTACCCAGCGGGCCCGCTGATGGTGACCACCGGGGTGGCGGCCGAGGCCTCCAGCCAGTCCAGGAGCTGGATCCTGGTCACGAGTCCGGGACGCGTGGGCGCCGGGGTCAGCTTTGACTCAAGGATGGGGAACGACGGCACAGCGAGAGTCGATCCCCACGGCCGGATCGCGGTGGTCTGCTGGCTGCGCATCATGGCCTAACTCCAGAGACCACATGGGGATATCGGACCGACGACCGAGGCTACAACCAGCCGACCAAGCAGGCATCACCCGGACGGGGTGATTTCGACGTCGAGAAGGCCTTGGTCGAGCAAGGATTTCAGCTCTGGTGGCACCTGCTCACAGCCTCGCCGCCAACCTGGATGGCCCAGGTGTTCGATGCCGCCGGTGATCCGCTGGCCACGGTGGTCGGGGACAACCCAGTCCAGGTGTTTGTCGACCTGGCGGAGTGGCTTCTCCCCCCATCATCCGGGCTAGGGACGCTGGTCGCCTCGAGCGGAGCGGCCCGGACCAGCAACGCCGACCGGTGCCCGGCCGGCCGCGCTCGGTCGCGGTGGTCGTATCGGCCAGCCCGCGGCGCTTGAGCCCTTGGTCGGCGCATCGGATGCCCTCGGCCCTGGCGCGGCTGACGGACCGCCGTCGAGTTCAGTGCCAGCGGCCGCAGCAGCAACGTCGATTGGACCTCATTCACCGTAAGCCGATCGTGACCTGTGCCTGCAACCGCGGTATCACGGTGGCATTCTTACTGGGACCAGGCCGAGCCAGCTGGGCCGCCACGTGGAGTCGTACGGCCGATATGACCTACCCCGCGTGGACGCCGGTCGATCTGACCGGACAGTCGCCTCACCAGCGGCCAGCCCAGGCGCCCCAGAGGGGAGTCCCGACGCTATGAGCACCCAGAACCCGAAGGCGATGATCCTTCGCCTTCCCCCAGATCAGGCCAGCACTCTCGAGGCGGTCGCCCAAGTCAACGGGGTGACCGTCGCCGAAGAGGTCCGCAAGGCCATCCAGGCCAGGATCGACGCCCTGCGTGCCGACCCGGACTTCCAGGCCCGGCTCCGTGACCACCTGGAGCGCAACCGGGAGATCCTCAAGGGGCTGGCCTCCACATAAGGAGACGGCCGCCTCATGCCCATGCCGCCGCCCGACGAAATCCAGTACCTCGACCTGGCCGACTACCTCTGGCTGGCCGGGGCAGCAACCGCATGCCGTCGACCGGGTCGTGCTCACGACGGTGGTCCACGGGCTCGCCCGACCAGGCGGCGGTCGGGATCTCCAGGGCCTTGTCGAGCATCCCGGCGCGCCGGCGGTCATCGAGTTCCTCGGCGGTGCTCGACAGCTCCTTCCCGGACCGGTCGCTGCCGAGGTCGACGCCGAGGGTCAAGCGGCCGCCGCTCAGCCGATCCAGGGTCGCGGTCCCTGGCGGCCTTGACCGGTCGGCGCCTGGCGAGCGGGGTGACCACCGGCTTCCTCTGCCTCGATGGACAGCCGGGCTCAGCCGGGCGCTGCTGACCCAAGGATCGCGCAGATGCGGTCGATTCGGTCACCGACGGCAGGCCTCGATACTCCAAGCCCGCGCGTCGAACCACACGCCAGGTTCGCTTGCCTGCGCGGCGAGGGCGGCACGGAGACGCTCGAGCGCCTGGGCAGCGGCGACGGCACCCAGGCGCAGCAGCAACTCCCTGGTGCTCGAGAACCCGCCGACCCACTCGAGGGCCGCCGCGACCTCCGGACCGTAGCAGATGGGCTGGCGGACATCGGCGAACGCGGGCTCGGCGAATTCCGCCGCGCCGAGGATCGCCTCCACGGTGTCTTGATCGGCAAGCGAGAACGGCTCCCGCGCTTCCGGCGCTGGGACCGGCGACCCTCACGGCCGAGCGCCCGTTCAATCGCCACGGACCATTCGTTGTGCTCGTGCTCCTGCCAGACCATCATCACCAGACGCCCGGCGGGCCGAAGCGCCACCGCGATGTTGGCGAACGCCGCGACGGGGTGGGTACCTCGCGAGCACCGTCATCCTCGTCCAGGCGTTGCACAGCGCTAGACGACACAAATTATGCCTTCCTGTTGAGAAATGCGATGCCGCCGGCCGCTCCAAGCCGTGATCGCCTACCAGCTCTATGCTTGCATCGCCGTGTCTCCCGGCCGATCCACGGAGGGTGGCGATGATCGACCCTGTCGGGGGCGAGCCGCGCGAACTGGATCAGGGCCGCCAGATCCGCTTTGCCATCACGCCTACGGGCGTGCGGGTGGCGTACGCCATCGTCGGACGAGGTCCCGCGCTGATCGTCCCTGCGGCCTGGATTGGTCACCTCGAGATTGCGTGGCAGGACCCGGCCGTGCGCGCCTTCTACGCCCCGATCGCCGCCTCCCGGACCGTGGTGGCCTACGACAAGCCGGGCTGTGGGCTCTCCGACCCCTGGCCGACACCCCAGACGCTCGACAGCGACCTGGAGGTGCTCCGGACGGTGATCGACCACCTCAAGCTCGGCCGGGTCGACCTGCTCGGTCTCTCAATGGGGCGCCGGTGTCGTTGGCCTACGCGGTTCAGCACTCGGATGGGGTCGGACGCCTGATCCTGTACGGCGGCTTCGCCAATGGTCACCACGTCGCCTCGGCCAAGCTCCGCACGGCCATGATCGAGCTGGTCCGGGCGCACTGGGGGCTTGGTTCGGACGTGCTGGCCGACATCTTCCTCCCCGACGGCACAGCGGAGATGAAGGTGCGCTTCGCCGAGCTGCAACGCCGGTCCACGACCGCCGAGGTTGCCGCCGAGCTGCTGGCGCAGTGCTACGAGATCCGTGTCGACGACCTCCTCGACCGCGTCGCCGCGCCCACGCTGGTGCTGCACCGGCGCGACGACCGGGCCATTCCCTACCAGCTGGGACGTGACCTGGCGGCCAGGATCCCGGGGGCGCGGCTGGTATCGCTCGCCGGCCGGAGCCACTGGGTGTTCGCCGGCGACGCCGCGGCGGTGGTCCGCGAGATCCTGGGGTTCCTGGGCGCCTCCCACAGCGCGCTGCCCGCCGACCCGGCTGCGGGGCCACCTGCCAGGCTCACGGCACGGCAGCTCCAGGTCGCGGCCCTGGTCGCCGGCGGCCTCACCAACCGGCAGATCGCCGGCCGGCTGGGGATCGAGGAACGCTCGGCCGAGGGACACGTCGAGCGTATCCGTAAGCGGCTTGGCGTGAGGTCCCGCGCCCAGATCGCCACCTGGTGGGCCTCCGCCCACGGTGACTGAGGTACCTCGCTGAGGTATCGGCTGGGGTAGTTTCCCGCCTGACGATCGGGCCGGCCCTTCTTAGCATCGCCTCCAGGATCTGGTCCAGGTGATGGAGGAGAGCTGACATGGATGCTGTCTGTTCCCGGCTGCGTATTGGCCGGCGCTTCCGCGGGCCGCCTGGGGCCGCCAACGGCGGCTTCGCCTCCGGCTCGCTGGCGGCCCTGCTCGGCGGTGCCGTCGACGTCGAGGTATCCCTGCGTCGGTCCGTGCCGCTGGAGCACCCGCTCGAGGTCCGCCACGACCGTGACGCCGCCCTGCTCCTCGACGACCACGGCTGCTTGCTCGCCGAGGCGCGCCCGCCAGCCGCCGAGGTCGAGCTGACCGTGCCCGACACCCCGACGCCGGTTGCTGCGGTGGAGGCCGCCGCCGTGCCCGCCGGCACCCCGGTCCTGCTCGGCCAGATGAGCGCGCGCCTGGGCGCCCGACCCCGGATCGGGACGGAGTACCGGATGGTGGCCTGGCTGCTTGGGCGCGACGGCGGCAAGCTCACCGCCGGGTCGGCGCTGCTCGGGCCCGACGGCGAGGTCTTGGCGGCCGCCAGGGCCCTCTGGGTCACCGTCACGCGCACCGCCGCCACGCCGCGGACGAGGTGGGACGAACAGTCGCCAGGCACCAACGTCAGGACGACCGCTGGAGGATCAGGATGAGCACCCAACGCCGTGGCGTGGCGCTCACGCCCATGGAAACCCGCTACGACATCATCCTGCGTACGGCCCAGCTCGCCGACCAGCTCGGCTACGAGGCCTTCGCCCTGCCCGAGGGCTGGGGGTTGGACTCGACCCTGCTGCTCACCGAGGCCGCGTCGCGCACCCGCCGCATCAAGCTCGTCGCCGGCATCCTCTCCGTATGGGGCCGCACCCCGGGCACATTGGCGATGACCGCCTCCACCCTCCACCGGCTGTCAGGAGGCCGGTTCGTGCTCGGACTCGGCCCCAGCACCAGCGCGCTGGTCGAGGGGTTCCACGACGTCCGCTTCGCACACCCGGCCGACAAGCTGCGCGAGACCACGACCAAGGTCCGCGCTCTCTTGGCCGGTGAACGCGCCCCGCTCGACGCCACGCCTGGGTCACGGCCGCTCCGCCTCGGCCAGCCGGCCACCCCCGACCTACCCATCTGGCTGGCGGCGATGGGAGACCGCACCGTCCGGGTCGCCGCCGAGCTAGCCGACGGGTGGTTCCCCTTGTTCGTCGCCCGTGACCAGGTCCTCGACCGGGTTCATACCCTCAGGAAGGACCGGGAGGCAGCCGCTCTCCGGACCGAGCCACTCACCGTCGTCGCCGGCCCAGTGACCGTCGCCACCGATGACGCCGCCGTGGCTCGCCGCGTCTCGGCCAGTTGCATCGCCTGGTATCTGTCCGCCATGGGCGACGTCTACGCCCGGTTCGCCACCGAGCAGGGGTACGGTGACGCGGTCCAAGCCATCCTCGACGCGAACCCCCATCCCCGTCCCGATGGCGGCGTCGTCCCCGCCGAGGCGCAGGTCGTCCTGGACCAGTTCACCGCCCACGGTACGCCAAGCCAGGTCCGCGACCAGCTGGCGGGGTGGAACGGCGCGGTCGACGTGGCGATGATCGGGCTCCCACCGGGCCTGCCCTGGGTCACCATCGAGGCAACCCTCCGGGCCGCTGCGCCCGGAGCACCATCCCACACCCGCGGCAATTGACAACATCCTCGCTTGGCAGGGGCCAGGGATGAACCCAGGCGATCGGGCTACCAGATGGTCACCGGTCTCGGGTAGCGGTGGTTTCGCAGCCTCCGATCCTTGGTGACCAGTAGGCAGCCGTGCTCCACAGCGGTCGCGTAGACCAGTCGGTCGACAGGGTCGCCGGGAAATGACGACGGGAGGGATACCGCGGTCGCGGCGACGGCGGGCGTCACCCCGAGGGTCTGTAGGCCATCGGCCAGCTGTTCCAGCCAGGAGCGGACCGGAATGGTCACGATGATGCGCTCGTGCGCGGCCAACCATGCCAACTCGAACCAGGAGATCGCCGCCACCGCGAGCTGATCGGCCGCAGCCAAGGTCTCGGTAGCGGCGTCGCTGAGCCGCTCCGGCTCGGCCGACCACCATTGCACCACGTGGCTGTCGAGGAGAACCGTGGTCATGGCAAGTCCCAGGTTGCCCTGGTACTGAACAGCTCCTCATCGTCGGCGGCGCTCATCGCGACCCCCGTCAGCTTGCCCTTCAGGGCATGGGGACCCTTGGCAGATACGAGGCGGGCCACGGTGCGGCCATGCTTGGTGATCTCGATCTCCTGTCCAGCAGCGACAGCGTCGAGCAAGGCGAGGAGCTTGGCCTTCACCTCAGTGGCGGTCATCTGAGTGGTCATATGGGCATCCTACCAGTCAGCCACACTGCGGTACAGGCTGCCGGGAACAAGCGGGACAACCGTCCCAGACTGGGGCATGGCTCGAGCTGCGAGCGCGGGACTCCGCGCTCACCGGCGCTGGTTGTAGCGCGGTGTCGTGGGGTTGCCGAGTGCCGTGTCGATCTCGTCCAGGAGTGGCTCGGCCTTCAGTGTCGACAGGATGGCCTGGGCGTCCTTGAAGCGGTGGCGGCCCCCTGGGCGGTCGAGGGTGAGGAGGCATCGGCCGGCGCCGAGGAGGGCCCGTGCGTGCTCCAGCTGGTGGCCGTAGGCGTCCCAGCGGGCGGCGGCCTCGTCGTAGCGCAGCGCCGCCTCCTCCACCTCGGCCAGCGCGGCACGTGCGCTGAGGAGTCCAAGTTGGTTGCGAGCCACGCCGTGGTTCGCCTGGGCGCAGAGCGCCTCCGCGGTGGCGGGCTGGCCGACGGCCACGCAGACGCGGACGAGGTCGGCGAGGTGCTGGCCCAGATACCAGCGGCCTCCGGGCCGGTCGCCGACCACCCGCTGCAGCACCTCGACCAAGGCGCGTGCGGCCGCGTGGTCGCCGGCCGCCTGCTCGACGGCGGCGGCGGTGGACAGCGCCGGCACCAGCAGCTGCAGCTCGTCGATCTCGCGGGCCCGGGGCAGGAACGCCCGGGCCAGGGTGCGGGCGGCCTGCGGCTCGCCGCGCCAGAGCAGGACCCTGGCCTTGATCTGGTGGGCCATCTCCGACATGTACTGGCCGCCGTGGTCGCGTTCCCACACGATCAGGGCGTTGGCGGTGTCCACCGCTTCGTCCCAGCGGCCCAGGTCCAGCAGGGGCACCAGGGTCGCCGACCGGATCCAGGCCGTTCCCTCCCCCAGCCCGCGCCGCTCGGTGAACTGGATCGCCTCCTGGCAGGTCTCCAGGGCCGCGACCGGGCCCTCACTGAGCCACAGCGGCTCGATCAGGTTGTTGTAGACCACCGCCGTGTCGTAGCCGGCGCCGGTTTCCAGGCCCAGCTCGAGGGCGGCGCGCAGGTCGTCCATGCCGCCGAGGTCGCCGAGGTCGCCACGCACGACGCCGCGGGAGTCCAGGGCCCGCAGCCGCTCCTCTGGCAGCCCGCCAAGCTCCTCGGCCAGGGCGAGGGCCTTGTCGGCCCAGCCCAGCGCCTCCTGCGGATGCCCGGACATCACCCGGTCCATGGCCATCTGCGCGTAGGCCGAGCACAGCCCTGGACCTGGCTGGGCCTGCTCCAGCAGCTCGACGGCGCGGAGCAGGGCCTCGCGGGCGCGGCGGGCCTCGCCCTGGTTCCACAGCACCGACGACAGCCGGTTCAGCGCCTCACCCTGTCCCACCACCTCGCCCTCGGCGGCGAAGCCGTCGATCGCCTCCTGGAAGGCGCCGGCCGCCTCGGCCACCCGGCCGGCCTGGAACGCCGCCCGGGCGGCCCTGGCCAGCACCCGGGCACGCCCAGGGGTGCCCGGCGGGCACAGCTCCAGCGCCTGCCGGTAGTGCGCCCCGGCCCTGGCCAGGCTCAGCCCCATCGTCGAGTCGCCGGCCAGGACCAGCGCGTCCCGGGTCGATCCCTCCAGCTCGGCCAGGTCGGGCTCCCTGGCCGCACGGGCATGGACGAGCGCCTGGGTGAAGTGGTAGGCGATCAGCTCGGCCCGGTCGGTGGCGCGGTCGCCGGCCAGGGCCTGGATCCACTCGGCGGCTGCCCGGTGCCGGCGGGAGCGGCTGGTCCGGGGGACCTGGGCGTAGGCCACGTCCCGGATGAGCGCGTGCCAGAAGCTGTACTCCGGCTCGCCCTCCACCGCCGACACCCGCGCGGCCCGGATCAGCTCCTTACGCTGGAGCTGGGCCAGACCGCCACGGGCCTCCTCCTCGTCCACGCCGTCCATGGCGGCCAGCGCTCCCGGCCAGAACACCTTGCCGAACACGGCGGCGCACTGGCGCAGGGTCTTGTGCTCGGGCGCGAGGGTGTCGAGACGGGCGGCGATCAGGGCCTGCACCGTGTCCGGCACCGGCAGGTCGGATGCGCCGGTCAGGCGGCCGCGCCGGGTCAGCAGCCCCCGGTCGGTGAGCAGGCGCACGAACTCCTCGGCGTACAGCGGGTTGCCGCCAGCCCGCTCAAGGAGCAGCGACTGGACCTCCGCCGGCAGCAGCGACTGGCCGAGCAGGGCGGCGAGCAGCATCGCGGTCTGCTCGTCGTCGAGGGGGCCAGCGAGATGGCGGTGGCATGGGGCCGTCCGGCGCCCCAGCCGGGGTGCCGGTCGAGCAGCTCCGGCCTGGCCGTGACCACCACCAGCAGATCGGCCGCGCCCCCCTGCTCGGGCAGCTGCTCGACGAATTCGAGCAGGGCCGGGTCGGCCCAGTGCAGGTCCTCGATGACCAGGATCAGGGGGCTCTGTCCCGCGACCAGGTGGAGGAACCGCCGCCAGGCCGTGAGGGACTCGTCCCGGCCGGCCGGCGCCTCACCGGCGGTCCCGAGCCCCACCAGCGGGGCCAGTCGCGCCTTCAGCCACTCGCGCTCGGCGGCGTCACCGGCGACGGCGCGGACCGCCGCGTCGAGCTTGGCGGCAACCTCCAAGGGGTCGTCGGAGTCCAGGATGCCGGCCTGGCCCTTGATGATCTCACCGAGGGCCCAGAAGCCGGCGGCCTGGCCGTAGGACAGGCAGTGGCCCCGGCGCCAGGCCACCAGCTCCGGCTGGGCGTCGACGAAGCCGGCGAACTCCCGGAGCAGCCGGCTCTTGCCCACTCCGGGCTCGCCGAGCACGGTGACCAGCCGCGCGGCGTGCTCGGTGAACGCCTGCCGGTAGTGGCGTCGCAGCGCCGCCAGCTCCTCGCCGCGACCGATCAGCGGGGTCGGGGGCCGCTCGGCCAGGTCCACGCCCGGCCGGCTGCGGGCCCCGAGCACCCGCCAGATCGGCACCGGCTGGGCCTTGCCCTTGACCTGGACGGGGGCGAGCTGCTCGTACTCGAACAACGCCTGGGTGGCCCGCCAGGTCGCCTCCCCGACGACCACCCCATTGACCGGGGCCACCCCCTGGAGCCGGGCGGCGGTGTTGACCACGTCGCCGACCACGCCCTCGCTGCCGGTGCCGCGTTCGAGGGCGACCAGCGCCTCGCCGGTGTTGACGCCGATCCGCACCGCCAGCTCGAGGGCGGGATGGGCCTGGTTCAGCTCGGCGATGGCCTCCAGCATGCGCAGCCCGCACCGTACCGCCCGCTCCGGGTCGTCCTCGTGCACCGCCGGGACGCCGAACACGGCCATGACCGCGTCCCCGATGAGCTTGTCAAGGGTGCCGCCGATGCGCTCGATCTCGGCGCGCAGCCGGGCGTGGAAGGGACGCAACATGGCCCCGACGTCCTCGGGGTCGGCCCGGTCGGAGCGGGCGGTGAAGCCGACAAGGTCACAGAACAGGACCGTGACGACCTTGCGTTCCTCGCCCGCCGGCGGGCGCGTCGCGTCGACCAGCGGCGACCCGCACGCCCGCAGAACCGGAACCCTGAGGGGTTGTCCTGCCCACAGTTCGAGCATCCGCGCATCCTGGCAGTCTACGAGCAGCCGGACCCGGGACCGGAGTCCTCCGGTCGCGGGGCGGCGGCCTTCAAGGGCGGGGCAGGTTGCGCAGATTGCTGCGGGCCATGTTCACCACCTCGTCGGCGTCCCCGGACAGCACCAGCCTGCTCATCGCCAACGCGAAGCCCTTGACCTGCTCGCCGGTGATCTTCGGCGGCATCGACAGCGCGTTGGGGTCGGTGAGCACGTCGACCAGCACCGGCCCGTCGGTCGCCAATGCCTGGCCCAGCCCGTCGCGGACATCGCCTGGGTCCTCGATGCGGATCCCGGTCGCGCCGGCCGCCCGGGCGATGGCGGCGAAGTCCGGGTTCTTCAGGTCGGTCTGGTAGGGCGGGTAACCGCCGACCAGCATCTCCAGCGCCACCATGCCCAACGAGCCATTGTCGAAGACGACCACCTTCACCGGCAGCTCGTACTGGAGCAGGGTGAGGAAGTCACCCATCAGCATGGCGAAGCCGCCGTCGCCGCACATGGCGATCACCTGCCGCCCCCGGTCGGGCAGCTGCGCGCCGATCGCCTGCGGCAGCGCATTGGCCATCGACCCGTGGACGAAGGAGCCGAGGATACGACGATGGGCCGTGGCCCGGACCAGCCGCGCCGCCCACACGTTGCACATGCCCGTGTCGACCGTGAACACGGCGTCGTCGGCGGCCAGCGCATCCAGTGTGGCGGCGACATGCTCGGGGTGAACGGGTCGCCGCCCACCCACCTCGCCGGCATAGGCCCGCATCCGCCCCACCAGCTCACGGTGCCGGCGCAGCATCTGGTCAAGGAAGGTACGGTCTGACCGCTCGGCGACCCGAGGCAGCAGCGCGCGCAGCGTCTCCTTGACGTCCCCCCACACACCCAGGTCCAGCCGGGACCGGCTGCCGAGCCGCTCACGCCGGAGGTCGACCTGCACAATCTTCGGCTTGGTCGGCATGAACTGCACGTACGGGAAGTCGGTCCCCAGCAGCACCAGCAGGTCGCACTCGTGCATCGCCTCGTAGCAGGCGCCGTAGC